>Ga0255058_10002338_pt1 | contig 10472 bp, 9 predicted proteins | sample Cases_109_9_MG_FD_188637 | JGI IMG/M metagenome (GOLD analysis project Ga0255058, IMG submission 188637) | Seawater microbial communities from Amundsen Gulf, Northwest Territories, Canada - Cases_109_9 | ecosystem: Environmental > Aquatic > Marine > Gulf | place: Canada: Northwest Territories... | reverse complement strand
CCTTTGCTTATGGATTAATCTGCCTTTTCCTGGTTGGTGTTGGTCTGCGCGCAACATCAACCGCGATTTTTCCCTAAAACGTCTTCTTTGCTATCATTTCTCTTCTCATGAACCGCTTTGCGATGGGATCAATGATCTTTTCGATAAGCGATAGATTGCGATTACTACTATGATGAAATATGCCTTATCCAATGAATGACCCGATACAAACAATCATTGGGCTAGAAGGTGATCAAAGCGGACAGGAGCTTCCGAAAGATTCTCTACGGGTTTTTGATCCAGCGCTGTGGAAGGTACCCCTGGCGTTCGAGCATTATTACTTGAGCCTTGCGAATCGACCTGCGACCAACCGCGCAGTGATCAAGTACGCTGCGGATTGCATAGCAAAGACAGGAATGGGACTTAATGCAGCAACCAAATCGTTTGCCGATAAAGTGATAGAGAGAGTAGGCGCTGAATTGGATATTTGGGAAACGCAACCCGAATCCAAGCTCGGTGATTGAGAAAATACAGGCATGTCTATGAAATTTGGCGTGATCTTACCGAACTTTGGGCCGAATAGTACGCATGACGATTTACTTGCAAGCGCGCAGGCGGCGGAGCGTCTAGGGTACGCCTCCCTGTGGACCACCGATCATATTCTCCTTCCGTATACTGACGCTGCTATCTTTGGAAGAATCTATGAAAGTATTACGTCTTTGGCGTATCTCGCAGGTCGAACAGAAACCATAAAGCTTGGGATATCGAGCCTCGTCCTTCCCCAACGCGACCCCATTCTCGTCGCCAAGCAAATGGCCGCGCTGGATGCTCTTTCAGGCGGTAGAGCAATCCTCTGCGTCGGGGTCGGGTGGTCGCAGGGAGAGTATCAAAATCTTAACCAGCCTTTCCATAATCGGGGTCGACGAATGGACGAAGCGATGGAGGTCCTACGTTTACTCTGGCGCGCTGGTGAGGATGAAAAAATCAGCTATGACGGTGAATATTATCAGTTTAAAGATGCCCTTTTTTCGCCGCCGCCTGTTCAGCAGGGAGGACCCCCATTATGGGTGGCAGGTAGCTCAAAGGCCGCGATGAGGCGCGCGGCCCAACGCGGCGATGCGTGGCATCCCAGCAGTCTTTCACTCGATCGATTTAAGAAACTTATCCAGGAATTCCAAGCTATTCCAACAGACAACAGCCCGATCATCAGTGCCCGTTTACGCTTATCCTTTGATGGCACTGACCCACAGGCTCAGCTTCAGGGCTCCCCTGAAGCGATCCGAGAAATAGTACGTCAATATCAACTGGCAGGATTAAGCTACCCCGTTATCACATTCCCAGGCGAGACACATCAAGAGCGTGAAGAAGCAATGCAACGCTTTCGTGAGCAAGTCGCCGAGGCATTTATTGATCCCTCATGAAAGCTTCATTTATCGCCACTCTGGCATGCACGTTTTTAGCCGCGGCATGCAATTCGCCTCCTCAATCAACTGCTGAAGCAATAACCCCCACCACATCGCCAGCATCTACAGAAGCTGTCATCCAGAGTACAACTGGACCGCCACCACCCTTCACCACCACAACTCCGGTGATTGTCATTGAAAATCCTTTTTCACACCTAACGCAAACACCGGAACCTCCTTTCATTGGGCTAGCCAAAGAAACCGTTTCTATTTTAAGACCGGGCCCTGGATCATTTGTCACCAGTCCTTTTCGGGCTCGCGGACAGGCCGGACCCACCTGGTTGGATCGAGTTGAGATCAAGTTAATTGGTGAAGACGGTCGGATAATTACTGAATCCATCGTTTATTTGAACAACATCCCCGGAAATTTAGGTTCTTTTTTCACTGAAATTGAATTCACAACTCCCATGTTTGCTGAGGCTGCAAGGTTGGAAGTTCACAATTTTAGTCCGATCAATGGCGAGTTGGATCATATCGCCTCCGTAAACCTCACTTTGCTTTCCCTCGGCACACAGCGCACACATTTTGTGTTTCTTGGTCCTGAGAAACTTAAAATTGATTTCCCGCTTAAAGGCGACACGATCGAGGGCGGTGAAGTCAATGTTCAAGGAAGAGGGTGGGTTGAATCCGATACCGCCCTGCGGGTTGAAATCATTGGCGCTGAGGGAGTGATTCTTGGCTCTGGCCTCGTGAAGCTAAATTCGGATGAAATTGGCGTTGCCGGAACATTTGAACTCAGCGTTGCTTATCAAATTGATGAACCACAGCGGGTTAGGATTGCAGTCTATGAACGAAGCAAGAATGTGCCGGGAATCGTTCATTACACCAGTATAAGTGTGCAATTAAAACCCTAGTCGGTGATGAAAAAGACATTTTGATGCAAGATCAACCCCCCGAGTGAATAAACCTAGCAAAACGTCAAACCGAAGGAATCGCAAAGCGCTGAATGAGGAATCCCTTCTCTCGTGCCCACGCTTCTGCGTGGACACGCCAAAGACATCACCAATGTTGCTCTACGTCCAACGAGCCAGGTTTATTTTCATTCCCACGCGGGAGCATGGGAACGAGAGGAAACCGCGTATGAAAGTAAAGCCCCATTGAAGCAATTTCCGTCACAAGATAGATTTTCATCTACAGGCCAGAAAAATCCAACTTCTTGGACGCGGCATGCACCACACCAGCAGAATGATATAATCCACGTTCTTGCAGGGTAAGATTGGATTGGTTCAATCAGGGTTTCAAGAATGAACAAGCGATCGCTCACGACAGTATTGCACGCGCTTTATGGAGGGGCAGCACTTGCCGGGGTCTTCATCATTTTTGCGAGCGTATATTCCCTTGGCGCACGCGTTTATTATGCAGAAAAGGTTCTTCCAGGCGTCACCACAGGGGGGGTCAAGTTATCGGGTCTCACAGAAGCTGAGATCCGCGATTCTCTGCAAGAGGTCTTCATCTACCCTAGCAACGGCCTGATTGTGTTGCAAGATCAGGATCAGCTTTGGGCTATTCATCCACAAGAGATCGGGGTGGGCCTTGATTTCAGGGCAATCGCCGAGCGTGCCCTCAATGTCGGTAGAGAAGGCGGAATCCTGGAGAGTTTGAGCGGGCAATGGAAAGCGTGGTTGCGTGGCAGTTCCATCGCCCCGGTTGTCATATTTAATCAAGAATTCGGCGCAAAGTTCTTAAACCAAATTGCTAATCAGGTCGATCATCCGCAGATTGAAGCCGTGATAGGTGTGGATGGGATAAGCGTCGAAATGAATCCTGGCCAAATTGGCCGCCGATTAGATATCGACACAACACTTGGCAACCTCATCGAGCCAATTTCGAACCTTTTTGATGCACAAATCGAATTGACAATCGAGGAAACTCCTCCTCTAATATTGGATGCTTCAGAACAGGCAGCAATTGCCGAAGCGATATTAAGTGAGCCGCTTGTGCTCACCAATGAGACAATCGAAGTTAGCATATTTGAGCTTGCTGATCTTGCCCAAATGTTGCGATTCAACCTTGTTGAAACTGAGGATGGCGCGCAATATGAAGTTGGCCTCGATCCCGACCTTTTCACGCTGACCTTGGAAGCGCTTGCCGCGGATCTAAACATTCTTTCTCAAAATGCGCGCTTTATCTTTAATGATGATACTGGGGAACTCGACCTCCTGAAATCTGCTGTTGTGGGACGCGCGCTCGATATTCCCGCAACGATCGCCATAATTCAAAGCGATCTCAGGAATGGAATACACGAAGTCGAGATTGTGTTTCAAAGCGATGAGCCTGCCGTCGGTGATGAAGCCACAGCAGATGAATTAGGAATTCATGAAACAGTGAGCGTCGTATCGAGCTACTTCAGTGGTTCCGGAAGCGCACGTGCTCAAAATGTTGAAACCGCAGCGGCAGCCTTCCACGGCTATTTAATTGCTCCAGGCGAAACACTTTCTATGGCGGAGGTGCTGGGCGATATCAGTCTCGATACAGGCTATGCGGAAGCGCTGATTATCTATGGAGACCGCACAATCAAAGGTGTCGGAGGAGGGGTTTGTCAGGTTAGCACAACTCTCTACCGTGCGGCTTTTTTTGGCGGCTACCCGCTTATTGAACGGCATCCTCACGCCTATCGAGTTCGCTATTATGAGTTAGGTTCCTCCTCACCAGGTCCTGGATTTGATGCAACCGTATTCGTTCCGCTTGTTGATTTTAGATTTACGAATGACCGTGATACCTGGCTGCTTATGGAAACATACATTTACGGTAGCCAACTAATCTGGAAATTTTATTCGACTTCAGACGGTCGAGAGGTTGAATGGTCACGCCAGCAATTCAATGCGCAGGATGCCCCCGAAGCACTCTACAAGGAGAATTCGGATCTGAAGAAAGGTGAGATAAAGCAAGTCGATTGGCAAGCGGATGGCCTTGACGTAATTGTCACCCGTATTGTGATGCTTGGCGGTGAAACCCTTTACGAAGATCGCATCGAAACATACTACCTCCCGTGGCGAGCAATCTATGAGTATGGACCAGGGACGAAATTGCCCGAGGATGCAAAAACCGAAGCGGATTAAGGGTCAAGATCGCCAACATGGTAGAATCTCTTCGTTCAATAAGGAGGAAAAATGATCAGAGACGACCTTCTCGAGATCCTGCGTTGCCCAGATTGCGTACAAGATAAGGAAGGAAAATTAAAACTTTTCAAAGAAACCTGGCTTATCTGTCAGGACGAAGATTGCGGAAGAAAATACCCTATTCGTGATGATATCCCTGTGATGCTAATCGATGAAGGTGATAAATGGATCAATACTGCTGAGGAAGACTTACCCATACCCCCGCCTGAGGACTGACTTTTTCGTTGGACTATCTGGCTCACCTCCTCGCAGAGCTCACCTCTAACGATGATTCGCGAGCAATCGATGCAGTTGAAAAGCTCGAAAAATTACATGATGAAGCAATAAGTCCCCTGCTCAATCTGTTGCAAAATGAGAACGCAAATCACCGCTGGTGGGCAGTTCGTGTTTTGGCTGCATTCGATGACGAACCATCAAGCACTGGTCTAATCAAATCGCTTTCGGACGCTGATCATACTGTCAGGCAATGTGCCGCGATTGCGCTGAGAATTAAACCCACGACAAAGGCTATAGAGGCGCTCATCGATGCCATACAAGATCAAGATCGATTGCTCGCCCGCCTGGCGGGGGATGCACTCACAGCCATTGGCTCCGAAGCCATTGCTCCCTTAGCCGAGATATTGCGGCTAGGGAATTCAGCTGTCCGAGGCGAAGCTGCGCGTGCCTTAGCTAAAATGGAGGACCAAGCAACGATTGCGTTCCTTTTTTCCGCGCTTGATGATTCATCGTCAATCGTTCGATTCTGGGTCGAAGAGGGATTGAATACACTCAAAGTAGGCATGCTGTTCTTTGATGCATAGCGCGTTTCATTACAGCGCCCATACCAGCCATGCCACGATCATCGCTAACGCAATGAAGAGCTTTATTATAAAAGACGCGCCATAACCGATTCCAACTCCGAGCATCGCTTGAAGCGCATCCTCAGCACTTTCTGCCCTTTGATACTCAAGAAGAAAAATACTCAGCAGCATGATGGCCAACCCTCCAACAGGTGTGAGCAAGAACATCCCAATAAATCCTGCAAGGGATCCCAACAATATGGATTTCCAAGACGCTCCACCAAGCTTTCCTCCAACGCTACCCATCAAAAAATCGGCGAAAATACCGATCAGCATAAGCACAGTGATCAAAACAAAATAGATTAAGCCATCCGCCCTCCAATTGAGGATTAATCCATAGCCCAACGCTGCACCCCAGATCAGCAGCAAATCTGGAAAGAATGGGAGAAAAATACCTACCAAACCCACCAACATAATGAGGCCAATTGCAATCGAGACAAGCAATTCGCTCATTGCACTTCTTCCGCTTTGATTACGTCAACGCCTCCCATCCACGGCGTTAGAACCTCGGGCACAACAATGCTGCCATCTGCTTGCTGATAGTTTTCCATGATGGCGATCAGCGTTCGCGGAAGAGCAAGACCTGATCCATTTAATGTATGCGGCAATCGAGTTGGGTCACCTTCTTTCTCCCGAAAGCGTGTATTCGCACGCCGTGCTTGAAAATCACCACAGTTTGAAAGCGAAGAAACCTCCAACCATTCTCCTGAACCTGGCGCCCAGACCTCGATGTCGTATGTTTTTCTCGCCGTAAATCCCAGGTCACCTGTGCTCAATTCTAACTGGCGATACACCAGTCCTAGTTGACTACATGTCTCTTCGGCATGGGACAACATTCGTTCCAGCTCTTGATCCGACTCTTCCGGAGCACAATAAATATACATTTCTACCTTATCAAACTGATGGCCGCGCTTAATACCACGCACTTCCCTGCCAGCCGACATTTTCTCTCGGCGAAAACACGCCGAATAGGCCGTGTATCGAAGAGGAAGCCGCTTCCCATCGAGGATCTCTTGCATATGCAACCCCGTGAGCGAGACTTCCGAGGTTGGAATCATCCAGCGGTCATCCTCATGATCCCGATACAAGTTGTCCTCAAATTTAGGAAGTTGACCTGCTGCAAAAAGCGTCTCTTCGCGCACAATAAATGGCATGTATTTTTCAAGATAGCCTTGACGGATGTGGAGATCGAGCATCCAGGCGATCAGTGCCCGCTGGAGCCGTGCTCCTGCTCCGCTCAATACATAGAAGCGTGTTCCGGTGATCTTCACGCCTTGTTCGAAATTAATGATTCCAAGATCAGGGCCTAAATCCCAATGTGGCCTGGGTTCAAAGGCAAATGTTTTTTTCTCGCCTACCTCTTTAATAACCACATTGTCGCTTTCATCTGCTCCTACAGGTACGGATGGATGGGGCAGATTAGGGATGTAGATCATCAGCCGATGAAGCTCGGCTTCTACTTCAGCAATTTGACGATCCAGGTCATCAATCTGCGTGCCCAAATTTCGCATGGCTTCAATCTTTTCCTGCCGCTGACCATCTTCTTGCATGCGCCCAATTTCCTTGGAGGTCTTATTTCTTTCCGCTTTCAGACCTTCGACTTCAGCAAGCAAGCTCCTCCTCTTGGAATCGAGTCCAAGGATGCTATCGATCGGGGGATCGATCCCTCTGCGGGCAAGATCTTTTTTGATTTGATCAGGGTTTTCTCGAATCAGTTGAATATCTAACACGTTCCACCTCCCACTGAAACAACAAACGCCCCTCATCCGCAGGACGAGTGGGCGCCCGTGGTGCCACCTGCATTCGTCAGCATCGCCAATGGTTTTGCTGACCTCAAACCGCGCTACCGGGCGGAACCGTTCCCCATTTAGGGATGACGGACCTTGTTCAGGTCGACGGAATGGATTCCCTTACGATCTCCATCGTCTTCCAGCAACCGACGATTCTCTGTGAGGAAATATCAGTGAAGATATCCCGCAGCTCGCTGCAGGGATCTTCCAAGGAAAAGCCAATAGTAGGGCTGAGACATACAAACCCACTTGTCATTCATCTCCGCAACAAGCTAATTGGATCCTGGCTTTTTCCCGTAAGGCAGCGTTTCCGCTTGCGTCGTCAATGGTGCTAAACACCTATAGAATTAGGCGGATTATACGAGCTTGGGTATTGAAGTCAAGATTTTTGGCATTGTGCGAGATCAGTGGGCGGGGAAACCCCGCCTTTACAATGCTAATCACCTCTGGAGTGCTGAAGCTCTGCTTCAGCTTTGCGGGTGCAGAGGCGTGAGCTCTGCTCAAGATGCGCACTCCAAAATCTCACGGAATTTTGCCACATCTTGAGTGCAACATTTCTGATCTCAACCCAAGCTTTGTTTAGATTGCGACCTGAACGGGGCTCAGCATTCGCAAGTTCAGCTCGAGCACTCTAAATGCCCCGCACTTCGAAAATGCGTTGCGCCTTGAAGAATACGCAGCATCTACCCAGAAAAAACACCATATTCGAGAAAACAGTCATCTGGAGGGAGCACAACATACGAATTTATTTTAGTATCCTTCTTGAAGTTTTCCGCGGGCAAATTGAAGGTTGACGGCATTCCTTTGCGGTAATACAATCTTCGGAAGCCGGAACAAGCGTTAAAAGTATTCCAATCTTAGAAACCCGCCAAAATCGAGAACCCAAAATCCGTCGGAGTGAATTTATATCATCATCACCAAAAGGAGGTTCCTAGCGATACTTGACCATCCAATCTTTCGATTTGAAAAAAACTTGAACATTAAAATGGAGGAGGAACTAGTGAAACGCCGAGCTGTATTTTCAACATTAAGTCTATTCATCATCGCCAGCGTCGTACTTTCGGCCTGTGCCACTGGTGGGGCGACCGAAGAGCCGTCCGCAGAGCCGCCCGCAGAGCCATTTGTGGTCGGCACGACTGATAGCTGGTCGAGTTTTGAATCCGCCTGGGTGTATAGCTTCCACGATTGGGAGCTCTTCCACCAATGCGCCGATGGGCTGCTCAACAGCGTCCCTGGTGGCGCAGGTGAGGTTGAGCCCGCATTGGCCGAGAGCTACACTGTCAGCGACGATGGCACCGAGTTTACCTTCCATCTTCGCGAGGGCGTCACCTTCCCCAATGGCGATCCCTTCAACGCCGATGCAGTCATGTTTTCCCTGAACCGTATTGCTCCGGTTGACAATGACGAGAATGCCGGCTTCTTGTACACCGCCTATACATCAGGTGCGGAGAAGATCGACGACATGACCGTCAAGGTCACCTTTACCGACGCCTTCAGTTTTGCGCCACAATTGGTGGCGACAAACCCTTGGAAGATCCTCAACCCCAGCCAATGGACTTCGGACACCCAGGATACCAACAACCAATCCTGCGGTATTGGCCCCTATGTGTTGACCAACTTTACCGAGGGTGAGGAAGCCGTTTTTGAAGCCAACGAGACATACTATGGTGATGCACCTAAATCGAAGAAATTGATTGTGCGCTACTTCGCCGATTCACCAACCCAGGCGCTTGCCCTTCAGAATGGCGAGATTGACGTTGCCTGGAAGAGTATCTCTCCTGCCGATCAAGATGCGCTTGCTAGTGCCGACGGGATCGTAACTGAGATCGCCGGTGGTACTGAAATTCGCTACATTGTTTTCAACTCCACAACGCCTCCTTACGATGATCCTAACGTTCGCCTGGCGCTGGCAATGCTGATTGATCGAGAGCAGCTTGCGGATCTCGGGTGGGGCGGGATCAAATTGCCCCTCCTTTCCATGGTTCCTCCGGGCTTCTTGGGCCACAAACCCACCTATGAAGGTACCGAAGACGTGGATGGAGGCCTGGCGCTGCTCGCAGCGGCCGGCTTCGATTCTGACAATCCACTCGTTTTGGATCTCTGGTACAGTCCGACCCACTATGGCGACACGGAGCCTGATGTTGCCGCTGTGCTAAAACAGCAGTGGGAGGCAACTGGAGTACTTCAAGTTTCGCTTCAGTCCCTCGAATGGGCAGCCTATCGCGATGCAGGTCGAGGCGGTGAGCTACCCGTATCCCTTCTGGGATGGTATCCGGACTATCTTGACCCGGATAACTTCACCAACGTCTTTGCCCATTCACCGGCAAGTTGGTCTGGCTCAAATTACAACAATCCCGATATGGATGCGCTGCTTGATGCTCAAGCCATAGAACTGGACGAATCTGCCCGAATCGCAGTCTTAGAGGAAATACAGGACCTTTGGGTCACAGAGAGCCCATTTGTTCCGCTTTCACAGGGCAAACTCTTCGCCGCTTATGCCGATGGCGTATCGGGGGTTGTTCTAGATCCGCTTGGGTTACTCCACTACTTCTTGCTCGAGAAATAGTCGCCGAGAGGTTTTGGATTGTCTCTGAATAAGTGTTGAATTGGGGATCCGAGCCGCTCTTGTTAGAGCTCGGATCCCTTTCTTTGATCTACGAGCGCCTATACTAGAAATTCCTTAGCATATCCCTTTAGTCTATTTAGGTACCTATGTCAGCAGGTCTGAGACGCTACATCCTCGTACGTGCATTACTCACGATCCCAATGCTGCTAATCTTGGTGTCGATTGTTTTTCTTGTCCTGCGCGTGGTCCCGGGCGATCCAGCTCTAGCCATCATGCGCGAGGGCGCCTCCGAAGAGCAGCTGCAAGCATTTCGAGTCAGGCTGGGCATGGATGCGCCATTACACATCCAATACTTTAATTTCATGCGCGGGGTAGTACGCTTTGATTTAGGCGAATCGATGATTCGGCCGATTCCCGTCACCCAAGAGATTAAAACCTTCTTCCCGGCAACGGTTGAACTAGCCATTTTCAGTATGTTGGTCACCACTATCGTCGGCATCTATGCCGGGGCTTACGCTGCGCAGCACAGGAAAAAATCTAGGGATTATGTTATACGTATACTAAGTATTGTTTTGTACTCCATTCCGATTTTCTGGTTTGGCTTGATGCTGCAAATGACTTTGGGTGCCGGCTTGGGGTGGTTGCCCGTTTCTGGAAGACTAAGTCCCGGGATGGCGCCCACAACAGGTATTACAGGCCTCTACACAATCGACGCC
>Ga0255058_10002337_pt1 | contig 10473 bp, 11 predicted proteins | sample Cases_109_9_MG_FD_188637 | JGI IMG/M metagenome (GOLD analysis project Ga0255058, IMG submission 188637) | Seawater microbial communities from Amundsen Gulf, Northwest Territories, Canada - Cases_109_9 | ecosystem: Environmental > Aquatic > Marine > Gulf | place: Canada: Northwest Territories... | reverse complement strand
GCCCGCGGTGACGACGGAGTGCGAGTGGCCAGGAAGGCAGGAGCCGACCTCGTGATCAACACCAGCAACGAAGATTTCGTCGACCGTGTGCAAGCTTGGAGTGGAGGCGGCGCCGATGTGGTCATCGACAACCTCGGTGGTGATCAGCTCGCTAAGAGCATCGACGCAGCGAGAGCGCTCGGCGTGATTGTTGCGTTCGGCTTTTCGGCGGGCACGGAGGCGACCTTCAATGTGCAGAGCTTCTTCTTCGGTCAGAAGAAACTGCGCGGCTCGATGGCAAGCGACATCGAAGACCTCAAGTGGGGCCTCGAGCAGGTCAAGGCCGGTCGAATCAAACCGCTTCTCGATCGCACCCTACCCCTTCATGAGGCCGCGCAAGCACACAGACTCATCGCCAACAACCAAATCAAAGGAAACCTCGTCTTGCTGCCGTGGGCAGCATGATGAGCCTGACGATCCGTACCGACTAGACAACCTCCGGGGCCGGCAGAAGCCGGCCCCTTGTCTGCGTCCACGCCGTCCGCCGTTCCGTTGAAAGTCAATCGACCCGGATGACGATCTTCCCGCCGGCGCGGTTCTCTTCCATCAAGCGATGGGCTTCGACGATTTCGTCCAGCGATAGCACGGGGCCGAGTTTGATCGACGTGGCCCCTTCCTCGATCGCATCGATGAACTCTTGCAGCGGCGTCCGCATGAAGTCCTCCGAGCCCCCGGCGTACGTCGTGAGGTTCACGGCCGTCGGGATCGCCCCCATCGGACTGAACTCCTTGAACGACCAGCTGTTGCCGACCATCCCTGTCATGCACACCGCGCCACCTTTCTTGGCGGTCTGGAGCGAGTCGATCAGCGTTGTGGTGCCGACCAGCTCGAGTACTTTGTCCATGCCGCCAGGAAACACCTCACGCACCTGTTCTGCAATCGTGCCGGTGTCGAGGAAGACCTGATCGGCTCCGTTTTCGCGCAGCATGGCCTGGCGATTCGGGTTACGCGTCGTGGCGGCGACCGTAGCGCCGTGCCGTTTGGCGATCACCGCAGCTGCGAAACCGACGGACGTCGTCCCACCTCGGATGAGGAGTCGCTCTCCTTCACGAAGCTTCAGCGCCGTGAAAAGCGACCCCCAGGCGGTCTGCACCATCTCGGGCAGCGCACCCAGTGTCTCCCAAGGAAGGTTGGTATGGAGCTTTTGGATCTGGCTCGCGGGCGCGCAGGTGTACTGCGCATACCCACCATCGAACTGACGTCCCAAACCGCCCATCGCTGTCGCCACTTTGTCCCCGGGTTCGAACTCACCGCCCGGCGCCGTGTCCACGATGCCGACCGCTTCGATCCCGAGCACCCGCGGAAACGGGATGTTCGGGGAGTGTCCCTGTCGTGTAAACAGCTCCGACCGATTGAGTCCGGCAGCCTTGACCCGTATCCGCACCCAGCCCGCCTCGGGCTGTGGCTTGGGTCGGTCCTCCAGTTTGAGCACCTCCGGCCCACCGGGTTCGTAGATCACAGCGGCTTTCATGGTCTCAGGCATCGGCGTTAGCGCGGCGGATTGGTGCTGGAGAAGGCATAGCGAGCGATCTTCCAGTCAGCGCCGTCCGTTCGTTGAAAAACGAAGAGTTCCTGGTTCGCTTCTGGACCGGTTTCCCCCGTCGCTTTGACGGTCACCGTGCCCGCGGAGTTGGTGCGAGCAAATGCCCAGTTGGGAGACACCACTTGCACTTCCTCGATGTCGAAGGTGACCTTCAAGACTATGGCGTTGAACACGTGGCCGTACACGGCGCGAACCGCCTCTCTCCCCGCTTGCGACGGGCTGAACTGAGGCATGAAGACGCCGTCGTCGGCATACAGCGCCATAACGGCTTCGACGTCGGCGTTGTTGAGCGCGGTTTCATAGGCAGTCAGAACTGCTTCGATCGCCTCTTTGTCGCTGTCTTCGTTGAACGGCGCCGCAGTCTCGGAGACTCCAGCATGGGCGCAACCGTAAAGTGCCGTGCCTGCGACGACGGCGGCGAGTGTTTGTTTGATCTTGTTCATTATCGATTCTTCCTTTCAAGGTTGCGGGCGTAGGGTTGAGAGTTCGCCCGCCTGTCAGAGAGGATACGGCTTCCCGAAGATGGGATTAGCGGGTAATATCAGAAATGATTTTCCCAATTATGGAAATAAGATGCTAGATCTCAATGCTTTCGCCCTTTTTGCAGCGGTCGCGCACGCCGGCAGCTTCTCCGAAGCCGCCCGACGATTGGGCGTCCCCGTCTCCACCGTGAGTCGACGCGTCGCCGGCTTGGAGGAAGATCTCGGCGTTCGCCTGCTGGAGCGCTCCACCCGCCGGCTCCGACTGACCGATATCGGCGCCGAGATCTTGGGACGCGCGGACCAGGGCCTCGAGGCATTCAAGGCGATCGAGATGGTGGTGACCAATCAAATGGACGAGGTGAAAGGGACCCTTCGCATCTCGGCTCCACCAAGCATCGGCGTGAGTTTCCTGGGCCCCCTTCTGACGTCCTTTCGCGCCTCTTATCCAGGGGTACGTTTCGAGACGCTTGTCACCGAACGCCGCGTGGATCTCATCTCCGAGGGCATCGATGTCGCACTGCGCGTTGGACCACTGGTGGATTCCTCCCTGATCGCCCGACGCCTCGTCACGTATCAGGTGAGGCTCGTCGCGAGCCCCAGTTACCTCGAACAGCATGGGGTGCCGACGCACCCAAGCGAGCTCGAACATCATGCGCTGGTGTCCTTCGCTTCCTGGTCGGCCAAACCGAAATGGTCTCTGGTGCGGGAAGGCGAAACAATCGTCATCGAGCCCGAGCCCTGGCTTGCAGTCAATGACTATCAGACCGTCATGGCGGCCATCGTCGCCGGCGCTGGGATTGGAGAGCTCCCCGACGTTGTCGCACCCCAAGCGCTTTCAGTCGGTGACTTGGTCCAGGTGCTGCCGGACTGGTCCACCGCCGAACATACACTCTTCGCGGTTCAGTTGAGCAACCGCCAAGCCTCGAGGCTCGTCAGGTTGTTCAACGAGTTCGCCGTCCGACACGCAAGGGGAGGAAGGAACTACTTGACGCCGGTCCTTCCAGCCTAAAAATTCACCTGGTACGCTCGACTGCCATGGCCGATTTCCATCCCAAGTTGGATTACCGGAGCAGTCTGGGACGTCGACGGCGGCGTGATGGCCGGTCGGAACTGAGCCACATCGGACAACCCCGTCTCAGACGGCGCGGTGCGTTCTCATTCGCCTGCTCGAACCGATTGATACCGGCCGCCCTCGCCGGGCTAGGCAAGCTTGTCGTAGTGCCGGATCTCGACGACGTTGCCATCCGGGTCGCGAAAGTATGCCGAACGCTCAGCCAGGCCCTGGGCTCCAAACGACCGCTCGCCTCCTGGCGTGAGCTCCACTCCCTGCGCAACCAATCGAGCTGTGAGCGATGAATAGTCGGCAGCGCTCATGGATAGACAGATGTGGTTGACGGACCCCCCGCCGCTGTCGCCACCGCCCCCGGTGAACTCCTGCACAAACGACACCAGTTTCCTGTCCATTAGATCAAGAATCGTCGCGTCGTTGAGGCGAACGCTTGGGAAGGGCGCCTTACCTTCCTCGAAGTCCTGCGCCCGCACTGGGAGCAAGCCCACAACGTTTACGAAGAAATCGAGGGACCTTTTCGAGCTATCCACCCACAGCACGATGTGGTCAATGTTCATGGTGTTAATGTATCACAGTCGCTCGGTTCTCGAAGTGAGGCGGTACAGCGTGCCAACCACGCTCGGTGCGTACCGACCCGGAGCAAAGGTGTCCGCAAGTCTTGCCTTGGCGCGCCAGCCGGTGCAATGGCCGGGGGCGATCAGGCGAGGCTCTATGCGCGCCTCGAGGTCGCGGACCGTCGGCTCAATGCGCGGCTCCATCGCCTTGCCGGCTAGATGGTAGCCACCGAGCACGACGTCGACCGGCATATCTGGGAAATGCTCCTTTGCCCCTAGGCACGCATTGACGATGCCGGCGTGCGAGCAAGCTGAAAGCACAGTCACGCCCCTGCCCCGCACGCAGGCCGCGACAAAACGCTCATCCATGATCAACGGATCCGGTTTGCCGTCTTCGCCGCGGAAGGTATGGTGGCCGGCGAGACCGGTCTCGTAATCGGTAACGCGATCGATCGCACCGCTACCGAAAAAGAAGCCCCCGCCGATGGGATGAGAATCACCGCGGGTGACGGTCTCGCCGCCGGCTTGCGCGATGTCATCGAAAGTGGGTTCCTCAGGGAGCATGATCATCACTCCGCTCGGCAGCAGAATGCCGCGCTGGTCTGGCCGGTTCGGATGCAGATCGACGATCGGCTGCGGCAGATCCGCAGCGAACCGCGCCTCACTGATGGCGGCGATGACCTCCGGAAAACCACCGCTGTGATCGAAATGCCAGTGCGACAAGAACACGCACTCGATTGTCGAGAGATCGACGTCGAGGCGTCGGGCATTGTCCAGCCAAAGGTCGGGATAGGGACCGACGTCGAATAGCATGCTGTGTTCCTGCCCGTCGCGGCGTCCCGTGATCAACACCGAGAGTCCGTGACAAGCGCAGCACAGGTGGTCAAACACAGTCTTGCATTCGTGCCCTTCGTACTTGCGGCTCGGTGGCGTCCGCGCGGCGAGGTGGACGATCTCCGGAATCTGCGGCACACCGTCGTCGACGCTCGACAACGTATCGGTCTCGTTGTCGACGACGACGAGGATTTCCAGCTCGTCGAGTTGCACCACACCATCGGGAAGTGAACCTTGAGTCATGTGGTTGCCCTCATTTGTACCGGGGTAGCTACACTGCGGTGCAGGTCGCGGCGCGCAGAGGCCTGCACTTCATGATCGGACTCTTTCACGGAGGGGGGCCGGGGCGAAGGTCTCGCGGAGATTCCCGTCGGTGACGTTATAGACGTAGCCAGCAACGACGAGTTGGTCCGGTAGATTCGGCGCGGCTTGGAGCCGGTCTATGTCCTCGGTCACGCTGGTCTGCGGGTCAGTGATAGCAAGCCTTTCGATTGCTGCCTCGCCGGTCCCGGTGGCTTTGCCCAACATCTGTCTAAGCTGAGGGTTGGTAAAGCGGCTGGCCCCACAATCGGTGTGATGGACGATTGCCACCTCGAGGGCAAACGAGTCGCCTCCGGCGAGCTTGGTGCCCAGCACCTGGAGAATCGCGATGTGCTCGATGACCTCGTCGGTGACTCGTCCACCGACATTGCGCATCACGACCGCGTCGCCCAGCTCGAGACCAAGAATGTGCGCCGGATCGACTCGAGCGTCGACGCAGGTCAGGACCAGTGTCGACAGGCGGGGCATGATGGCCAAGTGCCCTTGATTGAAACTGCTCGCGAACTCGAGGTTACGATCGACAAGGGTTTGCACATCAGCCATGGCGGACCTTCCTGGAGTCGTAGTGGTGCATCATCATACACGCGGGAGCTGATGGCCACTGCAAACGCCTTCTTTCCGGAAACAGAAAGTGCGCAATTCGGGGGTTGACGGCAGAAGTGGGCGTCGTTAGATCTTTTCGTTGAATGCGGATCGCCACGTCGAGTATTGTGGCGACCAGCCAAGCAATCGTTTTGCTTTAGCGTTTGCAGCACCCCGTTGCTCGCACATCAGATAGATCGCATAGGGACCGGCGAGGAGTCGGGCCATCCAGCGCGGAACTCGCTTGGGTCGCCGGGCGCGTAGCGCCTCCGCATAGAGGGGTAACCACTCGGCGACCTGCGCTGGCTCGTCGTCGACAATGTTGTAAATACCAGGCTCACCGTACTCTAAAGCTGCCACGGTGGCCGCGGCGGCGTCTTCCACATGAACGAAAGAAAACACTCCCGTGCCGTTGCCGACGATCGGGACACGGCTGTGCCGCACGTCCTCCGCAAACGAACCATCAGAGGCATAGACGGTGCCAGGTCCGTAAAAGAATCCGTACCGTAGCACGACGCCGGCAAGATCCGCGCTGCCAACGGCTGTTTCTTCAAGACTGCGGATCGCATGGATCACATCGTCAAATGAGGTAGGTGGCCTTTCGTAGAGTGCACAGTCTTCGGTCTTGAGCCCTTCACCATCCGGGCTGTAGGCGAAGGCAATGCTTTGCGCGATGAATTGCTTTGCGCCGGCCACAAGGGAAGCCTCAAAGAGGTTTCTTGTTCCCTCGGTGCGCAACCGGTTGGTTTGGGCCAGTTGCTTTTTGACTTTGCGCGGATCGATTCGCTTCGGCAACGCAGTTAATTGGTGAACGACTACGTCGGGCCGCGCGGCCTCGAGACATCGTCGTAGATTCCGCCGGTCGAACACGTCGCAGATGACGGGCGTCGCGCCCCGTTGCTGCAGGTCAGTCGCCCTTTTCTCCGAACGTGTCATGGTGATTACCTCATGGTTCGCAGCGAGAAGGCGCGCTGTCAGCGGACGACCAATCACACCCGTCGCCCCAGCGACAAAGACTTTCATCTGTACTTCCTTCCTGGCAAGACCGGTGCGTCCTAAAGGCGCTCCCGAGATATTTCGTGGTTGGGTCCTCTGTCGCAACCGATTGCGCGCGATGCCCGATGAACGTTAGTCGTCGCTATGAGATCGTGTCCCAGCGGTAGTTCTCGACCTCGAATGCGTTGTCTGCCAATCCCTTGACCAGCTCGTCGTCGTTGTTGTCGATGCGGCGGAAATTGTGTTTGATGCGCGCTTTGGCCTCTCGCGCAAAGACATGCAGGATGTCGATCTCGTGCGACGCCGCCTCTTCGCCCCTGGCCTCGATTGACGCTTGAACTCTGCTGAGGGTGCAGCCGAGCACGAAGAGGTCGATCATGATCTCAGCAAGTCGCTTACTGGCGAACTGCTTGCTAACGATGCCCTTTCCGTGCTTGCGCAGGATGCGGTCGGTCGCGGTAGCGAGGAAGCGTGTCTCCTCCTCGAAGAGCTCGGCCGGGTCTTTGAGCGATGGGTCTAGTCCTTCGAACTTGGCGGCACTCCCGATCCCGGTGCGAAGAGCCGCGTGTTTGCGTGCGTAGTCGGAAAGGACACCGAACCCCTTGATCGGGTCATTCAGGATATCCTTCATCGTGTGCTGGAGCTCTTGGAGTTGGCTCGCGACGTCGTTCATTGCGGTGAGCGCGATGAACAGGCGCAGAATCTCGTTTGTCCCTTCAAAGATTCGATTGAGGCGGCAATCGCGAACGACTCGCTCGTAGGGGTACTCTCGCATGAAGCCGTTGCCGCCCGCGATTTGCAGGGCCTCATCGGCCGTCCTCCACAGACACTCGGTGGCGTACACTTTCGAAATCGCGGCTTCAACCGCGTATTCCTTGTAACCCTGGTCGATCAATCCCCCGACCATCGTGACGGCCGCTTCGGACGTGTAACAGTCGATGACCATTTGGCCGACTTTCTTCTTGATGAGGCCGTACTCGGCGATCGGCTGACCAAAGGTCTTGCGTTCGTTGGCCTGGGTCGTGGAAAGTTGGATTAGCTTCTTCATCCCCCCAACGGAACCACCTCCGAGGCCCGTTCGTCCGCTGTTCAGGATCATCATGGCCACTTTGAAGCCCTGGCCCGGCTCGCCGAACACGTTTTCGTGGGGGACCCGAACCCCGTCGAAGTGCACCGTGGTCGTTGAGTTCGCCCGAACCCCCATCTTGTCTTCGTGTGGCCCAACGCTGACGCCGTCCATGTCAGTCGTCACGATAAACGCCGTCATCTTGCCGCGACCGCCTTCTTCCGCGGTTTTGGCAAAGACGGTGAAGAACTGGGCGATGCCCCCGTTGGTGATCCACAGCTTGTTACCGTTCAAAACCCAATCATCGCCGTCTCGGACGGCCGTTGTCTTGATCGCGGCTGCATCGGACCCAGCCCCAGGCTCGGTCAGACAGAAGGCGGCGATCAGCTCGCCGGTGGCGAGCCTGGGCATGTAGCGCTTTTTCTGGTCTTCAGTGCCAAACAGCAACAGGCCACGCATGCCGATCGAGCTGTGGGCGCCGATCGTGAGAGCCACCGACGCGTCGTACTTCCCGACCTCCTGCAGCGTGCGAGAGTAGGCCATGCTGCCGAGCCCCATGCCACCGTATTCCTCCGGGATCACGAGACCAAACATGCCGAACTCCTTCAACTCGTCGATGAAGCTTTGGGGCAACTCGCCTGCCACGTCCCATTTCGCAAACTCCTCGTGCCGAGGCCCAAGCAACCCTTCGAGTGCCCCAGCGATGTCGGTGAGCGTTTCTTTTTGAGCATCGGAGAGGGTGGGAAACGGGCAAATCACGTCCTGTTCGATTCGGCCCATGCACAGGGACCGCATGAAGCTGGTCGTTTCTTTGTCGGGCACAGCTCGCTCCTTTTTTGGGAAGCTGATGATGCACGGCTTGCCTCCCTCCGTCCACGATCAACAAGTGTCGGGGGGAAAGCTCGCCTCCAGCTCCCTTTCAGACAGCGAGTGCTCGCTCGAACTTTGCGATCCACTGGATAGATTGCGCCCAGCGCGATTCCGAAGGTCCAGCGACGACTTCGCACGCCTTCCGGCGGATATCGCACGGCGACATGCACACGTTAGTCATAGAGCGGAGGCCATTTTTCCTTCGCGACAAGGAGAAAAGCTATGAAGATCAACTTTCAAAAAGCAATACTCGCTGGAGTCGTCGGCACCGTGGCATTCGACCTGCTTGGCTTCGGCATTACGGGAGCGTTCTGGGACATCCCCAGTCTTCTCTCAGGCAAGCTTGCGGCGCCGTTCGTGGCGGGTGTCGGCCTGCACTACACCATCGGCGTTACGCTGGCGGTCATCTATGGAGCGCTCGCACCGTCACTGCCCGGCAATCGATGGGTCAAGCCACTGGTGTTCATGACAGCCCAAACCGTGCTTGGAGTCTGGTTGTTCATGATGCCGCTCCTAGGAGCCGGCGTGCTCGGGCTCGGGGCAAGCGCGGCGTTCCCCGTCATCTCGTTGGTCCGTCACTGGGCCTACGGCCTCGCGCTCGGCGCGTTCTATCCAGTCGATGACGCAAAGTTCGAGCAAGCACTCGCTGTCTGAAACCCCGAAAGGAGATTGTGATGTCGAAAGCACAAGAGTTTTCAAAAGAGACCTTCCAGTCGGGGGTGCTCGAGTCCTCCAAACCCGTCCTGGTGGACTTCTACGCCGACTGGTGCGGGCCGTGTCGCGTGCAGGGACCGATCGTCGATGAGCTCGCGGGCGAGTACGAGGGCCGAGCCGAGATAGGCAAGGTCGACGTGGACGCCCAGCCCGAGCTTGCAGGTCGGTATCATGTTCACTCGATTCCGACCCTCCTCGTCTTCAAGGACGGCGAGGTTGTGGACAAGATCGTCGGCGCCCAGTCGCGGGAAACCCTGACTGCGACGCTCGATGCTCAGTTCGCGGCGTAGGCATGGCTGCTTTGACGCCGGAAGTGAAAAGGCCCGGGCAAGTCCTGGGCCTTTTCTTTGTGCCTCGGCGTAGACGCTGTCACTGATCGTCCTCGTGCTCGCGTCGGTAGTACGCCGGGTCGCGTGCGAACTGTTCCTTGAATGCTCGAGAGAAATGGCTGCGACTCGCATAGCCGACCTTCGAGGCGATCGCCTTGATCGGAAGGTCTGTAGTACGCAAGAGCTTCGCGCCGGCTTGTAACCGAACCTCCTTCACGAAAGCCATCGGTGACTGGCCAAAGGCCGCGCTGAAGCGCGCGGTAAACGACGACCTGCTCATCCCCGCAGTGGCGGCGAGATCATCGAGCGTGTGTGGTGCCTCCGGCTTGTCCAGAATGGCGTCTAGCGCTCGGCGGAGCTGAGAATCATCCAGTGCCTCCAGCCAAGGTAGAGGCGATGACGCTCGCATAAGTCTGCGCAGCAGGTGCACGAGACACTGCATCATGACCGACTCGATCACCCGAAGACGCCCAGGCCGGCCTTCGAGCTGCTCCTCGAGCAACGCATCAAAGAGCTGCTTCATTCGCGGCGAATTATCAAACGGCTCGACAATCGGGCGCGGCAACCGCTGAAATAGACCCGTGGCGCTGAGCTCCACTCGAAGCGCACCGCATGCCAACACCAAACCGGTCTCGCCATCGCCAGCAACGATGCGCTCCACGCCCTCGATCTCCTCGCCCGCAAGCTCGATCGACTCGCTGGGCTCTCCGAACGAGGAAATTGTGTGGGCGACGCCAGGAGGAACTAACACGAGGCTGTAGCGACCGAGCGGTACTCGACCTCCCTTCGCTGCGAGCTCGCCCGCCCCATGGAGAACGAAGTGCATCTGCGCCCCCCGTGCACCCTCCATCTTGAGCCGTGAGCCGCTCCGGATATCGCACACCGCAAATGGCGCAACGTGGAGGTTCACGTGTCTGAGCAAGCGATCAAGAAGCATGGGTGCGTATCCTAATCCACAATCGGGATCGTTCGAGAGTTCATTGTGGCCCCTGAGCGTCCTACGCACTGTTGGGGCTGTCTAGCGAACTCGGCTACACTCGCCCGATGGAACGAGCGCGCGAACGCGCCGCATTG
>Ga0255058_10002336_pt1 | contig 10474 bp, 7 predicted proteins | sample Cases_109_9_MG_FD_188637 | JGI IMG/M metagenome (GOLD analysis project Ga0255058, IMG submission 188637) | Seawater microbial communities from Amundsen Gulf, Northwest Territories, Canada - Cases_109_9 | ecosystem: Environmental > Aquatic > Marine > Gulf | place: Canada: Northwest Territories... | reverse complement strand
GGCTCCGGCGCGACCTCGGCGAGCCTGGGGACGCCGGCCGGCGGCGGTCAACTGCCCGACGGCACGGCGGAGGAACAGTACCAATACGCCTTCGGCCTGCTGCGCCAAGCCAACTACGGCGAGGCGGAGCTGGCGCTCAAGTCGTTCATCGACCGTTATCCCGAAAACCCGCTTTCTGGCAACGCACTCTACTGGCTGGGCGAGACCTACTACGTTCGCGGCGACTATCAGACGGCGGCGGTGACCTTCGCCGAGGCTTACAAGGGCTATCCCGATGGCACCAAGGCGCCCGATAACCTATTGAAACTGGGCCTGTCGTTGGCCTCGCTCGACGCGGCGAACGATGCCTGCGGCACGTTCGCGGAGCTGGAGCGTCGATATCCGAACGCTTCGCCGAGCATCGTCAGGCGCGCCAAGCTCGAAAGGCAAAAGCTGAGCTGTCCGTGACGGCCCAGCCGCTCGGCTGCCAACGGTTATGAGCGATTGTCCCCACAGCGACGGCATCGAGGCCGAAGAATTCGCGGCTCTGATGGCGCGACTGGCCCCCTTCGAGCCGCGCCCGCGCCTTGCCGTGGGCCTGTCGGGCGGTGCCGATAGCCTGGCCCTAACCCTGCTTTTGAAGGATTGGGTGGAACAGCGCCAAGGCTGTTTGCTGGCGCTTACGGTCGACCATGGGCTGCGGGCCGACTCGGGCGCGGAGGCGAGGTCTGTCGGCGCTCTATGTGCCTCCCTGGGGATCGGCCACCGCACCTTGGTTTGGCGGCCGGAGCAAGGCAAAGGCGCGGTTCAGGCCAGGGCGCGCGAGGCGCGTTACGCGCTGCTTACGGAGGCGTCGCGGGAAGCGGGTATTTTTCATTTGGCGCTAGCGCACCACCGTGATGACCAGGCCGAGACCTTTTTATTCCGCCTGGGCCGATCGAGCGGCTTGATCGGCCTCTCGGCAATGCCGGCGGTGCGCTGCCTTGCGGCGGTTCGCCTGGTGCGTCCTCTGCTGGGCCTGCCCGGTGCTCGCCTGCGGGCGACCTTGCGTTCGCGTGGCGTTGAATGGATTGAGGATCCGAGCAATCTGAACCCGGCTTTTGCGCGGACCAGGCTGCGCCGGCTGCAGGAGAAGATGACCTGCGACGGGCTTTCCGGTGCGCGATTGTGCCGCGCCGCCCATGGCCTGGGAGAGCACCGCCGCGAGATGGAACGTGAGGCCGCATGCCTGATCGCGGCGGCGGTCAGGCTGCACCCTCAAGGCCATGCGACGCTGGACCGCCCGGCCTTCGCGCGCGGCGGAGGGGAGGCGCGCGCGTTGGCGCTATCCTCGCTGCTGGGAGCGCTCGGGGGCGCGCGCCATCCGCCCGGACGCGACGCGCTGGGCCGCTTCGCCGACTACGTGGTGGGCGACGGCGCAGGTGCCTCGACCCTGGCCGGGGTGCGTGCGGTGCGCCGCGGCGCGGAGAGCGTGCTGCTCGTGCGCGAAGAGCGCCACCTCGAGAAGATGGGTGTGGTCTGCGGCGCCCCGGCACGATGGGACAACCGTTTCGATGTGCATGTCCCCAGGCCAAGAAAAGAGGCCCCAACGGGCAAGCTCTGGCTGGGCCCGTTGGGCGAGGACGGCTGGACGGCCCTGCCGGCCGGCCTGCGCGCCACGGCTAGGCAGGTGTGCCCCTGGCCGGCAAGAGTGGTGCTGCCGGCGTTATGGGATGAATTGGGGCTGATTTCCCAGCCTCATTTGGGGTATGTTCGCGAGGACTGGAGCGCGATGGCGCGCGTAGAGCTGATATTCCGGCCGCGACGGCCCTTAACAAGGCTCTTTACGCTTGTTTAGCCGTAAGGGAACATTATCTCTATGATAAGGCGTTCGCAAAACGCGTTTGATGCTCGAGCTCCGCTGATGGCGAGGGCTGAGCAATATAATGTTGTGAAATGAGAGGCCCCCGTGAACTTCAGCCGTAACGCTGCGCTTTGGATCGTTATCCTGCTGCTGATCTTTGCCCTGTTCAACCTCTTCCAGGGTAGTGCCAGTCGGGGCCCGGAGTCCGAACTCGCCTTTTCCGAATTCCTCGACAGTGTCCAAAGCGGCGAGGTCGGAGAGGTGATGATCCAAGGCCAACAGGTCACCGGCAAGTTCAAGGATGGTACGCAGTTCACCAGCTATGCGCCGGACGACCCCAACCTGATCTCCCAATTGCGCGAGGCCGGCGTCAAGATCGAGGCTGGTCCGGAAGAGTCCGGAAACGCGCTGCTGCACATCCTGATCAACTGGTTCCCGATGCTGTTGCTGATCGGCGTGTGGATCTTCTTCATGCGCCAGATGCAAGGCGGCGGCAGCAAGGCCATGGGATTCGGCAAGTCGAAGGCGCGGCTGCTGACCGAGAAGGTTGGACGCGTCACCTTCGACGACGTGGCCGGCATCGACGAAGCGAAGGCGGAGCTGGAAGAGGTCGTCGATTTCCTGCGCGATCCGCAACGCTACCAGCGCCTCGGCGGCAAGATTCCCAAGGGATGCCTGCTGGTCGGCCCGCCGGGCACCGGCAAGACGCTCCTCGCCCGCGCCATCGCCGGTGAGGCGAATGTGCCGTTCTTCACTATCTCGGGCTCCGACTTCGTCGAGATGTTCGTCGGCGTCGGCGCAAGCCGCGTGCGCGACATGTTCGATCAGGGCAAGAAGAATGCCCCTTGCATCATCTTTATCGACGAGATAGACGCCGTCGGCCGGCACCGGGGTGCGGGGCTCGGCGGCGGCAACGACGAACGCGAGCAGACGCTCAATCAGCTCCTGGTCGAGATGGACGGTTTCGAGGCGAACGAGGGCGTGATCCTGATCGCGGCGACCAACCGCCCCGACGTGCTGGATCCCGCACTGCTTCGCCCGGGGCGTTTCGATCGGCAGATCGTCGTCCCCAATCCCGACGTGGTCGGCCGTGAGAAGATCCTCAAGGTCCACATGCGCAAAGTGCCGCTGGCACCCGACGTCGACCCCCGCATCATCGCCCGCGGCACGCCGGGCTTCTCCGGCGCCGACTTGGCGAACCTGGTGAACGAGGCGGCGTTGCTGGCGGCGCGGGCCAACAAACGGGTCGTCACCATGACCGACTTCGAGACGGCCAAGGACAAAGTCATGATGGGCGCCGAGCGCCGGTCCATGGTGATGACCGAACAGGAAAAAGAAATGACCGCCTATCATGAAGGCGGCCATGCCCTTGTCGGTATTTTCGTTGAAGGAAACGATCCCCTGCACAAGGTGACGATCATTCCGCGGGGACGGGCGCTGGGCGTGACGATGAACCTACCCGAGCGCGACCGGCTGTCGATGAGCTACCGCGAGCTCAAGGCGCGCCTTGCGATGATGTACGGTGGGCGTGTGGCCGAAGAGCTGATCTACGGCAAGGAGAACGTCACCACCGGCGCGGCCAACGACATTCAGCAGGCGACCAACATGGCGCGGGCCATGGTCACCGAGTGGGGCATGAGCGAAAAGTTGGGAAGCTTGCGCTATGTCGATAATCAGGAAGAGGTTTTCCTCGGCCATTCGGTGACCCGCAGCCAAACCATCTCGGCTGAAACGGCCAAGATGATCGACAACGAGATCCGCAGTTTGATCGAGGGGGCCGAAGCGGCCGCCCGCGATGTGCTGAGCGAGCATATGGACGACCTGCATAAGGTCGCCAAGGCACTCTTGGAATACGAGACCCTTAACGGCGAGGATGTGAAGACCTTGCTGGCGGGAGGGACGATCGATCGATCGGACGACAGCGACTCCGGTGTCAGCGGCCAGCGCTCCTCCGTTCCCTCGAGTGGCAAGGCGAAGAAGGCTGGCGACAGTCCGGGAGGGTTGGAGCCGGAGCCGCAACCCGGCAGTTGACGCGTTCGCCCGCCGGGAGAAGGCTCCCTATGGATAGTGCAAGCCCCGCATTCGGCGGGGCTTGCTTTTTGGGGCCGAACGATAATGGCGGGCGAGCCGGCGGGGACGTGAAAAGGGGTGAGATGGCGCATGGCCGCGACCGATAAACTCACTTTGAGGCCGCTGGGTCTGGGCGGTGTCGCCGAGGTCGGCGCGCGCGCGTTGTCACTGGCCGGTGGCCCATTGGGTTTTTCCGCGGCGGAAGCCGTCTTGCGGCGGGGCGCCGCGGTCCTGGCGCGCGAGATCCTGCCGACCGACGCGCTCGAAGCCTGGGCGGCCGCCCACGGCGTGCAGGAGCAGGCGGCCCGCATCCTTGGGCGCCTCATCGCGCCGCGCGCCGATTTCGCCGGTCTGGCCCTTTCCCGTCCGATCCTCATGGGTGTCATCAACGTGACCCCGGACTCCTTCTACGAGGGCAGTCGGCGCCCGGACAGCCGCCGCGCCATCGAAGACGGCCTCGCCATGTGGGAGGAGGGAGCCGAAATCCTGGACGTAGGTGGCGAGTCGACGCGCCCCGGCGCCGAACCGATCGGCGAGGACGAGGAACGCCGCCGCGTTCTTCCGGTCGTCGCCACCTTGGCGGAGGCGGGGGCGCGGGTGTCGATCGACAGTCGGCATGCGGGGGTTATGGAGGCAGCCTTGCAGGCCGGTGCGCGTCTGGTCAACGACGTGACGGCCTTGAACGGCGATGCGCGCGCCCTGGATGTCGTGGCGGCGCGGGAGGATACCGGCGTGGTGCTGATGCATATGCGGGGCGATCCGCGCACGATGCAGGCCAACCCGAGCTATGCCGACGTGACGCTCGATATCTATGACTACCTGGAGGATAGAATTGCGGTCTGCGAGGCCGCCGGTATTGGGCGCGAGCGGATTGCCGTCGACCCGGGCATCGGGTTCGGCAAGACGCTGGCGCATAACTTGCGCTTGCTGGAGCAACTTGCGGTATATCACGCTCTGGGCTCGGCGGTGTTGCTCGGGGCCAGTCGGAAGTCGTTCATCGGCGCGCTATCACGCAACGAGAAGCCGGCGGCGCGGCAGCCCGGGTCTTTGGCCGCCGTCCTGGCGGGTGCCGCGCGGGGCTGCCAAATTTTTCGCGTTCACGACGTCCCGGAAACCCGTCAGGCGCTGAAGGTCTGGCAGGCGATCACCGAGGCGGAGTCTTGAGGCGCCGCCGCCGTCGATATAGGCACCGACAGGCCTGGAAAGGATTATCGTTGTACACCCTAGATTAATTGAGGGTAGATAGAGTCGATAATCATAAGTTGAGGGGTGATATTCGGGTGACAAAGCGCACCAAAAAAAGATTGTTCGGAACTGACGGCGTGCGAGGGCTGGCGAACAGCGAGCCGATAACCGCCGAGACCGCGCTGGCCGTCGCCAAGGCCGCGGGGCTCGAATTTCGCCGTGGCGATCACCGCCATACGGTGGTCATCGGCAAGGATACCCGGCTCTCCGGCTATTTGCTGGAGCCGGCTCTTACGGCCGGCTTCATCGCGGTTGGCATGGACGTGGTGCTCCTGGGACCCATGCCGACACCGGCGGTGGGCATGCTGACCCGCTCGTTGCGCGCCGATATCGGGGTGATGATCTCGGCCTCGCACAACCCCTATCAGGACAACGGCATCAAGCTCTTCGGCCCCGACGGCTTTAAGTTGTCCGACGAGGTGGAGCTGGCCATCGAGGCGCGCATGGCAAGCCTGTCCGGCGCCGACGTGGCGCCGCCCGATCAGCTCGGCAACGCGCGCCGGCTCGACGATGCGCCGGGCCGCTACATCGAGTTCGTCAAGGCGACCTTCCCCCGGCACTTGCGCCTCGACGGATTGAAGATCGTGGTCGACTGCGCGCATGGCGCCGCCTACCGGGTGGCGCCGAGAATTCTCTACGAGCTAGGGGCCGAGGTCGTGCCGCTGGCGGTCGCCCCGGACGGCTTCAACATCAACCGGGGCTGCGGCGCGGTCGCCCCGGACATCATGCAACAGACCGTCGTGGCCGAAGGTGCGGACATCGGCCTGGCCCTCGATGGAGATGCCGACCGCGTCGTCGTGGCCTGTGAGAAAGGCACGCTGATCGACGGCGATCAGGTTCTGGCGCTGATCGCCGACCATTGGCAAGCGGTGGGCCGGCTTGCGGGCAACGCTGTGGTGGCGACGGTCATGTCGAACCTGGCGCTCGAGCACTATCTGGCCGAACGCGGTATCGAATTGCTGCGCACGCCGGTGGGCGACCGCTACGTCGTCGAGCGCATGCGCGAGGGCGGCTACAATGTCGGCGGCGAGCAGTCCGGGCACATCGTCCTGAGCGACCATTCGACCACCGGCGACGGGTTGATCGCCGCACTCCAAGTGCTGGCCGTCCTGGTCGAGCAGGGCCGGCCGGCCAGCGAGGTCGCGCAGCGGTTTGCGCCTATGCCGCAGCAGCTGAGGAATCTCCGCTACAACGGCGGGGCGCCCCTGGAGGATCCGCGGGTGCAGAAAGTCGTCCAGGACGCGCGCTCGAGCCTGGGCGAGCAAGGGCGGATCGTCATCCGGCCCTCGGGAACAGAGCCGGTCATTCGGGTCATGGTCGAGGCGGAACAGGACGAGATGATCGAGCAGGCCATGGACTCGATCTGCGGCGCCATCACGGCGGCGGCCGAGTAGCCGTCCCGGGACCCGCCTTTAGATGAAGCTCCCGCTGCTCGACAGCGGGGGGTCCTCCAGTAGCCTTTTCAGCACTTCCAGCCCGCGCGTCAAACTCGCCATGTCGGCCGGCGGCCCGAGGCAGAGCCTGACCGCGTGAGCCTCGACCCGGCGGGCCAGCGAGAATCGGTCGGCCGGTCTGACGATCACCTGCTCGCACCGGGCGGCCTCGGCGAAGTCGGCGGCGCGCCAAGGCTCGGCCAGCGGCAGCCAGGCGTGTATCGATCCCTCGGGCAAGAGAAGCCCATGGGGTGCCAAGTACTCGCGGAAGCGGTTGGCGCGGCGGGCGATTTCCGCGCCACGCTGGCGCACCAGACGTGTCGCGGTCCCGTCGAGGATCAACCGCTGGCAGAGTGCCGCCATGATCGGCGCGGCCATGACGTTCGTCGCCTGCATGGCCAGCGCGACGCGACCGGCCGCTTCTTTGGGAAAGGCGACGTAGCCGATCCTCATGCCGGGGGCCAAGGACTTCGAGAGCGAGGTGAGGTGAAACGTCAACTCCGGCGCCAAGCTGTGCAAAGCGGGGGGCGCCGCGCTCAATTGCGCGAAGATGTCATCTTCGATGATTGCCACGCCATGGCGGCGGCAGATTTCGACGATGTCCGCGCGCCGCTCGGGCGGTTGCGTGATGGTCGTCGGGTTCTGCAACGTGGGTATGGTATAGAGGGCCTTGCAGGTGCGTTGCCGGAGCACCTGCTCCAAGGCGACCGGATCGAGGCCGTGCCGGTCCATGGGCAGGCCCTCGAGCTTCAGGCCCAAAAGCCGGCAGACGGCGAAAAATCCGGGATAGGTCAGTTCTTCGCACAGCACCCGGTCACCGCTCTGGGCGACCGCGGCCAAAGCCACCATGATCGCATGTTGGGCGCCGGAGGTTATGGCCAGGTGCTCGGGCGTCTGGATCACATCGTTTTGCGCCAGCCACTGGGCACCCGCCGCGCGCGCCGCATCGGTCCCGAGATTAGGCTGGTAGCTGAGCAGGGCGATGCTCGACGGCTCGCGCGACAGCTCGACCAGGTGGTGAAGGATCTCACGGTCTTCGGGCAGGGCCGGCGGAAAGGCGAAGCCGAAATCCGTCCCCACCGTTTCGCGCCGTGTCACGAGAGGCATCGCATGCTTGCCTGACGCCTCGCCCCGAACGAAGGTGCCGCGCCCCACCTCGCCGACGATCAGACCGCGGCGCTGCGCTTCGGCATAAGCGCGGGTCACCGTCCCGACCGTGACACCGAGACGCCAAGCGAGATCGCGATGCGTCGGCAGTCGATCGCCCGCCTTCAGCCGGTCTTCGGCCCGGTCCACCTCGAGTGTCGCGGCGATGGCCAGGTAACGCGGGCCATCGAAGGCAGAAAGATCGGGGCACCAATTTGTCATGGTGACAAATATGACATTGACGACAATAGTTAGCAACAATTAGGATTCTATTTCCCTGTTTATGCTCTGAAAATAGATACAATTATAGAGACAATGATGACGAGCCATCGGGGTTTATCGGCCGATACGCGATACACGAGCGCTATGACCTTCGGTATCCTGGCGATCGTGATTTGGGGTGGCACGCCAATTGCCACCAAGGTCGCGGTGGGGGAGCTCTCGGCCGTGGGCGTGACCTTCTGGCGAACGGTTCTGGCCGCGATCCTGGCCCTGCTGATCGTCGTGGTGCGGCGCACGCCTCGTCCCGCGGCTGGGCGGACGCTCGGGTTCTTGCTTGTCTCGGCGCTGGCCGCCTATATCGCTTTTCCCTGGCTTCTTGCGCTCGGGCTCCAGCGCACCACGGCCGGTCATGCCGCGTTGCTGGTTGCCCTGGCGCCGATATTCACCGGACTGATGGCGATAGCCGTGGGCCGTCTTCGGGTAGGGCGATTTTGGTTCGCCGGGGTTGCTCTGGCCTTCGGCGGGACCGCCGGACTGGTCGGTGGCGCGCACGCGCTCGGCGTCCAAGGCGCGTCCCTTGCCGGCGACCTCTTGGTGCTACTGTCCGCCGTGGCGGCGGCCCTCGGCTATCTGAGCGGCGCCGAGGCGGCGCGCGAGATCGGGTCCTTGGCGGTGACGCTTTGGGGCCATCTGGCGGCCGCGGTCCTGATGTTGGCGGTCGTGCCTTGGGCCGGCGACGCCCTTCTCGCCGAGGCCGCGCCATCGGTTGCCACCTTGACGGCGGTCGGCTACCTGGCGGTATTCGCGTCGTTGGGCGCTTATGTTGCCTGGTATCGGGCGCTTGCAGCGAGCCCCGGGGTCTCGCAAGTGCAGTTCCTGCAGGCCGCGATCGGCGCGGTCCTGGCGGCACTGCTCTTGGGCGAGCGGCTGGGCCCGGCGGATCTTGGTGCCGCCGCGCTCATCCTTTTGGGTGTGTTCGTGACCCAGAAAGCGGTGCGGCGAGATCCCGGCCGCGGCACCGCGTGACGGAGCAAAGAAGGAGACCTGAAAGATGGCCGAGCGAACCATGGCCGAAGACCACGCCCGCCTTGCCACGACGTTGGAGAAGGTGGCAACGCTCGCCGGCGAGTTTCATTCCGGCCTGGCCGAACGGCCCGTGGCGGCGCGCTACGATGCCGATCCCTGGCGCGACCGGTTGGATGAGAGCGGGCAAGGAGCCGAGGCGGCGATCGATGCCTTCGCCGGCCGGATCATGCCCCATCTGTCGGGCAGCGTCGGGCCGCGCTACCTGGGTTTCGTGACCGGCGGCGTCACTCCGGCGGCACTTGCCGGCGACTGGCTGGCCGCGGCGGTCGATCAGAACCTGGCCGTGCCGGGCGATTCCATCGCCACGCAGGTGAGCCTTCAGGCCCTGGGCTGGATCTTGGATCTCTTCGGCCTGCCGCGGCGCGAATTCGACGGCTGCTTTACCACCGGCGCCACGGCATCGAACTTTCTCTCGCTCGTCATCGCCCGGCAGTGGGCCGGCGAGGCGGGCGGCGTCAGCCCGGCCGATACGGGTTGCGAGGGCGCGCCTACCCTCAAGGTTTTCAGCGCCACGCCGCATGCCTCCTTCATCAAGGTGATGGGTTTGACCGGCCTGGGCCGCGACCGGGTTCGGGCGATCGCCACCCTGCCGGGGCGCGAGGCGATGGACCCCGCCGATCTCGATTGGCTTCTGGCCACCGCCGGACCGGGCCCGAAGATGGTGGTCGCCAGTGCCGGGACCGTCAGCACGACCGACTTCGACGATCTTGCGCGCGTGGCCGAGATCTGCCGCACGCACGGTGCCTGGCTGCATGTCGACGGGGCCTTCGGCATATTTGCCCGCTGCGTGCCGAGCCTGGCGCACCTTGCGGGGGGCCTCGAGCTGGCCGATTCCATAACCGGCGACGCGCACAAGTGGTTCAACGTTCCTTATGACAGCGGGTTCTTCCTGACCCGCCGGATCGACCTTCTCGAGCGGGCCTGCGGCGTCGAGGCCGCCTATCTGCAAAGCGGCGGGTCCGAGCCCCGGTTCATCGGACGCGGGCTGGAGTGCTCGCAGCGCTTTCGTGCCTTGCCGCTTTGGTTGACGCTGAAGGCCTATGGGAGGAAGGGGGCCGCGGCGGTCGTCGAGTCCTGCTGCGCCCACGCCGGGGCCCTGGGCGAGTGGATAGACGGCACGCCCGAATTCGAGCTGTTGGCGTCGGTCAATCTCAACGTGGTGATCTTTTGCGCCGTGGCGCCGGAGGGCCGGGATGCGGCGCGTTTCAACACGGACCTGCTTGCGCGGCTCAATGCCGGCGGCAAGGCTTTCATGACCCCCGGCGAGTTCGCCGGGCGCAAGGGTATTCGCGCCGCCTTCACCAATTGGATGACCGACAAGGGCGACGTGTCGCTGGTCACCGAGGCCTTGCGGGATGCCTGGGGCGACACCAAAGGCCAAGCAGAGGGAGATGCAAGTTCATGACGCAGGAAATCGACATCTATCAGGTGGACGCCTTTACCGACCGGC
>Ga0255058_10002335_pt1 | contig 10479 bp, 7 predicted proteins | sample Cases_109_9_MG_FD_188637 | JGI IMG/M metagenome (GOLD analysis project Ga0255058, IMG submission 188637) | Seawater microbial communities from Amundsen Gulf, Northwest Territories, Canada - Cases_109_9 | ecosystem: Environmental > Aquatic > Marine > Gulf | place: Canada: Northwest Territories... | reverse complement strand
GGCGAGCAGTTGCTGGACGAGATTCTGGGGCGGGCCCGCAGCGCGGATGTGGAGGAGATATTTCTCGAGGTACGGCCATCGAACGAGACGGCGATGGCGCTCTATAAAAAGAGAGGCTTTCACCAGGTCTCCAATCGGCCACAGTATTACCAGGCCCGGAAAGGCCGCGAAGATGCCGCAGTCTTGTCAAAGAAGCTGACGAACGAGTACTGATCGGCTAGACTGCGCGCCGTTTTTCCACCTCCATTGACGCCATGTCCGAAATACAGCAGCAGGTCGACAAGCGCCGCACGTTCGCGATCATTTCACATCCGGACGCCGGCAAGACGACAGTGACAGAAAAGCTCCTGCTATACGGTGGAGCCATTCAACTTGCCGGTACTGTCAAAGGCCGCAAAGCGAGTCGCCATGCCACCTCGGACTGGATGAAGCTCGAGCAACAGCGCGGCATATCGGTGACGTCGTCGGTCATGCAGTTCCCGTACGCGGATCACGTCGTCAACCTGCTTGATACGCCGGGCCATGAGGACTTTTCCGAAGATACCTATCGCACCCTGACGGCCGTGGACTCCGCGCTGATGGTGATCGACTGCGCGAAAGGCGTTGAGAAACGCACGATCAAGCTGATGGAGGTATGTCGCTTGCGCGATACGCCGATCATGACTTTCATCAACAAGCTCGACCGGGAAGGCCGCGAACCCATCGACCTGCTTGACGAAATCGAGTCGGTCCTGAAAATTCAGTGCACGCCCATAACCTGGCCTATCGGCATGGGTAGCTCACTCAAAGGCGTTTACCACCTGGCACAGGACCGCATCTTCCTGTACGACAAGAGAGCCCGCAACCAGGCATCGGATATTCGCGTTATCGACGGCCTGGACTCGGATGCCGCGACCGAGGCGCTCGGCGATATCGCTGACGAGCTTCGCGAGGAGCTCGAGCTCGTCAAAGGCGCGTGTCCTGAATTCAATATCGACGATTACCTCAAAGCAAAGCAGACACCCGTTTTATTCGGTTCCGCATTGACCAACTTCGGCGTGAAGGAGTTGCTCGACGAGTTCATACGTTATGCTCCGGCGCCGCTCGCGCGCGACAGCGAGCAACGCAGGGTCGAGCCCGGCGAAGCCAAACTCACTGGCTTCGTATTCAAAATTCAGGCGAACATGGATCCGGGCCATCGCGACCGCATCGCGTTCATGCGTATATGTTCGGGCGAATACCGCCGCGGCATGAAAGTGACTCATGTTCGCTCGGGCAAGGAAATGAAAATACCGGACGCGATCACGTTCATGGCGGCCGACAGACAGCATGCCGAGACCGCGTACGCGGGCGATATCATCGGGCTGCACAATCACGGCACGATCAACATCGGCGACAGTTTCTCCGAAGGGGACCTCGTGAGATTCACGGGCATCCCGAACTTCGCGCCGGAAATATTCCAACGCGCCGTGTTGAAAGACCCTTTGCGACTGAAGGCCTTGAAAAAGGGGCTGGCACAATTGTGCGAGGAAGGGGCGACACAACTATTTCGGCCGATGCGTAATAACGATTTGATCTTGGGCGCCGTCGGTCCCTTGCAATTCGATGTTGTCGAGCATCGCTTGCGCGACGAATACAAAGTCGAGTGCCAGTTTGAGAGTGTCAACGTTGCAACCGCCCGTTGGGTACACTGTGATGATCCGAAGACGCAGGCGGAGTTTGAGCGCAAGGCGCATGACAACCTCGCGCTGGATCATGGCGAACGACTGGTCTACATTGCACCTACAAGAGTCAATTTGAACCTGACTGAAGAACGCTGGCCGGACATCGAGTTTCGTAAAACCCGCGAACACTGACCTGAGAGCTACGGTCGGAGAGTCACAATGTCCCGATCTGACCTGATCAATAAAAAAGTATTGTCCTGGGCGATCTACGACTGGGCGAACTCGGCATTCGCTTTGTCCGTGTTGGCCGTGCTGTTCCCGCTGTTTCTCGGCAGCTACTGGAACGATGGCGATTCCGGCGCGGCAGTGACCGCAAGACTGGCCTGGATTACCGCCGGTTCCAGCGCCATCGTTTGCCTGATCGCGCCCGTTTTCGGCACCATTGCCGACGCTGGCGGCTACCGCAAGCGTTTCCTGTTCCTGCTGGCGTTGCTCGGGGCGGCGACAACCGCGGCGCTGGGCCTGGTCGGCAAAGGCGACTGGCCGATGGCGCTGGGCTTGTACCTGTTCGCGTCGATCGGTTACTACAGTTCGACCGTGTTCTACGATTCGCTAATGATCGATGTGACCGAGCCGCGCTACTACAGTTTCGTTTCCTCACTGGGTTTTTCGGTTGGCTACCTGGGCGGCGCGGTTTTGCTCGCGCTGCATGTCTGGATGTTGCTGACGCCGGAATCCTTCGGTTTCGCCACGGCCGACGGCGTCATCAAGTTCGCTTTTGTCTCAGTGGGTGCGTGGTGGCTGGTATTTCTCATTCCGTTGTTGCTGTACGTGCCGGAGCGGCATAGCCAAAAGCAAGTTTCGACCCATATTATCCGTGCGGCTTACGAGGAGTTGAAATCCACGATTTCGCAGGTTCGGCAATACCGCAATGTCGTGATTTTCCTGATTGCCTACTGGCTGTACATCGGCGGTGTATTTACGGTCATATTCATGGCCGTTAATTTCGGCCAGCGTCTCGGCTTCAGCCAGCAGGACCTCGTCACGGCACTCATGATCACGAACTTCGCGGGATTCCCGGCGACCTTGCTGTACGGTTTCCTGGGTCACAGGTACGGACCGAAGCGCGGCATCTATTTGGCCCTGCTGGTGTATATCGTCATGTGCACCTGGGCGTTGTTCATGGTGGACGTCAGGCAGTTCTACATCATGGCGATTGTCATCGGCTGCGTGCAGGGCGGGGTTCAGGGCCTCAGCCGATCACTGTACGCATCGCTGATACCGCCTGATCAGCCGGGCGAGTTCTTCGGTTTTTACAACATGCTCACCAAGTTCGCTCACGTACTCGGGCCCGCGCTGGTGGGCGTTGCAGTCATTCTTTCTGACGATCCGAAATGGGTGCTCCTGGCGCTGATGCCCTTGTTCATCGGCGGGGGCATGTTGCTGACGGTGGTGCGTGGCGGGCGAGTACCGGCCGCTAGCGCATAGTGCCGACCTGTTCTTCCAGGCGCTGCAGCGCCGCCGGATCGGTGCTGCCATAGCGTGCTTCCAGGTACGTGTCGGTGATGTCGTTGATCGTGTTTGCGCCGCATCGTGACGCATCGCCGACGCGACTGGCGAATGCATCGGGCGCTTCGCCAATGCCGATGTCGATGCCTGTCTTGCGGACGAAACGCTGATACAAAATGGCGGCCCGATCACGAACTGGCGGACGGTAGCGTATTGTCAGGCCGGCGCTGACCAGCAAAATCAGTCCGATTACCATCGTGACGAGAGTCAGCATCATCTTGCGCCAGCTTGGATCGTCCATGCCCAGCATGCGCATGAAGTCATTCTGTTTATCCGGGCCGTAGCCAAGAACCCAGTCGTTCCACCCGGCATTGAGCGCGTCCCAGCTGAGTTGCAGCTGGTGCAACAACAGCGACGGCGCCGCCAGTCCCCATTCCATTCCGATGCCGTCGAACAGGGACGAGGCGATGCCCAACTCGATGCGCTCGGGCGCGACCGCCGCAGTTGGATCAACACGCACCCAGCCGCGCCCTTCGAACCAGACTTCGACCCACGCGTGTGCGTCCGACTGACGCACGATCATGTAATCGCCCACCGGGTTCAGCTCGCCACCCTGGTAACCCAGCACAATACGCGCGGGAATATCGACCGCACGCATCATGACGCCGAACGCCGACGCATAGTGTTCACAAAACCCGCGTTGCGATTCGAACAGGAAGCGATCGACGGGGTTACTGCCGAGCGGCGGTGGCTGCAACGTGTAGTAGAACTCTTCGTTGTGAAATTTTGCGAGCAGGGCGTCGATGTAGGCGCCGTCGGACCCGGCGGCGCTGCGCATTTGTTGCGCGAGTTCGACGGTGCGCGGGTTGCTGCCTTCGGGCAGGGCGACATAAGCGGCGTTTGCGAAGCGGTTCAGTTGGGCTTCGGCACGGTAATCCGTGTAGGACTCGATCTCGTACGCGATCCGCTGGTCGATTGGAAAGACGCGTGCCAGTTCCTGCTGGCGACCCATGAACGTGCGCTCCAGCGTCCAGCGGTAGGGCATATCCAGCGCGTAGACCCATTGCTGGTGCGTTGGCTCCATCGTGACCTGGTATTTGACGGGCTCGCCGCGTACCTCCACCTGTCTGGCGGCACGGAGGCCGACGGACGGGTCACTGCCCGACCAGGTACGGCCATTGAAATGGTGCATTACGAGGCCACGCCAGTAACGCTCGCGCGGCGCAGGAACCGCACTTTCAAAGCGGACGCGAAACGCCACCGCGTTCGACAGGGAAAGAGAGCTGATGTCGCCGGGGCTCATGGTATCGCCAAGACCTGATACGCCACTGCTCATGTCGATGGGTATCGCCCAGAACGGAGTCGCAATGCGCGGGAAAAATACCCACATTGCAATCGCGAGGGGCGCCGCGTAGAGCAAGAGACGAGCGCCGGTCGCAAAACTGCGGTGCACCGATTCGGACGGCTTCGCCGATATGCGAATCCAGGCCGTCGTGATGAACAACAGTGCGGCCAGCAGGTAGGGCAGCGACCAGAGGTATTGCTCCCTGAGAAGCGCCGCCATGACCAGAAAGATTGCGATAAACAGCAACACGAACTGGTCGCGTCGCTTGCGCGCCTCGAGCAATTTCAGCGAGGCCATGATCGCCAGCAGTGCCGATCCGGGGCCGACACCGCTAATGGTGCCGTAAACGAAGTACACGCCGAGAAAGCACAGGAGGGCCAGAGGCGCCCGAAGCCAGGCCGATGGAAGCGCCGCACGCCGTTGTTCTATCAAATAGCGCCAAATGCCGCAGCCGAGGAACGCCGCCGTGATCCAGGCCGGCAGGAACAGGATGTGCGGCAGCAAGGCCAGCGCCAGGGATGCGAGCGTCCAGGGCAGGCTCGATAGCAATGAACCGTCGGTGCCGCGAGCCTTAGCCACGATCGTCCCCGAGCCCGAAGAGCGCGAGCGCCTCGAGACAACGATGCCGGTGCGCCTCGCCATGGGACGGCGGTATGTCCTCGCCCGGCATCTTCAGGCCATAGTCCTCGCGTGTGCGGTCGGCGTCGACGATCCAGCGAGCGAGTGTGGACAGTCGCACCTCGACGTCGTCGCCGTCGAAGGCGTTGAAATCGAACCATTGGCTGCTCGTGTCGGCACCGGCAAATTGTTTTGACAACAACTGGCCGCTACGTGCATAGGCTTTCCAGGCAACATTGCGCGGCGAATCCCCGACGATGAAACGCCTCAGCCCGGCGAAGTCCTCTTCGCCGCGCGCATCGTGTTGCCGATGGCCGAGTGCAATCTGCGTGGCCGGCGGTTCGGCAACCACTTCAAGTGGTTTCGGGTAGATGAGTCCGCGGATGTCCATGTGCAACCAGGCCCAGGATCGAAAAAGTTCGAACGGGAACAACGTGCGGATGCCGAAGCGCTCGAGCCGCACCCAGCCGCGCCGGTCACTTGCTACCGGGATCACGAACACCTGGCTTTCACCGGGTTCGAGGTCGTGTATGTCGCTAACGGTGGCATCCACGTACAGGCGAATGCGAAAGCGTGGGTTCTTGGAGTGATTAGTGACCGCGATGCGAAATTGCGCGGCCTGACCTGCGAAAACGGGTTCGACTCCCGCGAAGCTGACTTCGAGGCAGACAATGTTGCGCTGGCACTGATGCATGGCAACGAACCCCAAGCCGATCAGGAAAAAGGTGAGCACAAACGACAAGTTGTTGTTGTAGTTCATCGAGCCAAGCAGCATTGCAAAGCTCATGAGTCCGTAGATGAAGCCGACACCCGTCGGCAGGATGTAAGTGCGACCGGCCGTCAGCTGGATATGATCAGGGTCGACGCCCTGCCGTTTGCGGGCCCAATTTTTGACGCGGCTTGCCGCCGCGGCACGCGTACGCGGGGCTATGCTCGCAATGTTGCGGACGATGCCCGCAACGTTAGGGTATGGCCACCGAATCGAGGACATGCTGGCAAAGCTCGTTTGCGCTGCGGTAGTTCGCGCCACCGGCAGCTTTTAGTCGATGACCGGCAACCGCTGCAAACACGGCCTGTATGTCATCGGGGAAGACACCCGAGTGCTTGCGAATAAAGGCGTGCGCTTTGGCGCCTGCGGCAAGCGCTTGTGCGCCGCGTGGTGATAACCCGATGTCGATGTCGGGCGATTCGCGGGTTTGTCGCACGAGTGCCTGTATGTAATCGACCAGCGCATCGCTCATGTGCACCTTGCCTGCGGCCTTTTGCAGGGCAATCAGGACCTCCGGCGACGTTTCCTCGGCCACTTCCTGCAGCATCGTACGTCGATCTGCGCCGGTAATGATTTCCCGTTCGCTTTCCTCGTCGGGGTAGCCGAGTTCGAGGCGCATCAGGAACCGATCGAGCTGCGACTCCGGCAGCGGGAACGTGCCAATCTGGTCGGCCGGATTCTGGGTGGCGACGACGAAAAACGGATCCGGCAGGTCGCGCGTCGTGCCGTCGACCGAGACCTGCTGCTCTTCCATGGCCTCGAGCAGGGCGCTCTGCGCCTTCGGCGTGGCGCGATTCACTTCGTCAGCGAGAACCAGCTGTGAAAAAACCGGGCCGGGCTGGAATTCGAACTCGCCGCTTTCCTTGCGAAAAATGGAGACACCGACGATATCGGCCGGCAACAGGTCACTGGTGAATTGGATGCGCCGAAAGCTCAGGCCAAGCACACGTGCGAGCGACTGCGCGAGCATGGTCTTGCCCAGGCCCGGCAGATCCTCGATGAGCAGGTGGCCGCGAGCCAGCAAACAGGACAATGCGAGTTTGATCTGGTCGTCTTTGCCAAGGATGATGCGGCCAAGCGCCTTGCGCGCCGCATCCAGCGCCGTGCGCTCTGCGCTCTTGATAACAGGCAGTTTTTCAAGCGTATTGCCGCCCGGCATGTGTGCTCCTCGGAAGTAGCTCCAGATTAACCAGCATTGCACTCCGGGGCCAGCGAGATTGTGATGCAGTACCCAGATTTTTAAGGCGTTCAGACCAGCTTGTTCAACTTCTCGATTTGCTCGGCGAGTTGTCCCAGTTGCTTCTCGAACTCTGCTGCGCGCTCACGTTCCTGTGAGACCACGTCAGCAGGCGCGTTGTTCACGAAATTATCGTTTCCGAGTTTGCCGCGTGTCCGGGCGAGATCGGACTCGAGCTTGCCGCGTTGTTTGTCGAGTCGCGCACGTTCCGCGTCGACATCGATCAGTCCTTTTATCGGCACCAGCAATTGCATGTCGCCCAGCAAGGCCGTCGCCGAGGCGGGTGGCTCGGTCGCGTCGTCGAGAATGGTGATGGATGCGACGCGCCCCACGCGACTGAGCAACGCCGCATGCTCGTCGGCACGACGCAGATCTTCGATTGAGGCATGTTGCAGAATGACCGGCAGTTGCTTGCCCGGCGATATGTCCATCTCGCCCCGAATCTGGCGCACGCCGAGAATAAACTCACGCACCCAGTCGATGTCGGCGACCGCAGCCGGGTCGTTGGCATCTGAATCGGTCTCGGGGAATGCCTGGCGCATGATTGTCGGAGCGTCGATACCGGCACGCGGCGCAACCTGTTGCCAGATTTCCTCAGTGATGAATGGCATTAGCGGATGCAGGAGTCGCAACAAAGCCTCGAGCGTGTCGACTAGCGTACGTTGCGTGCCGCGTTTTTGTGCCGCAGACGTCTCCTCCGATTGCAATACCGGCTTCGACAGTTCGAGATACCAGTCGCAGAACTCGTGCCAGGTAAATTCGTATATCGCCTGCGAGACAAGATCGAGCCGGTAGGCCGCAAAGTGAGTGTGTACGATCGCGACAGTTTCCTCGAAACGTGCTCGTATCCAGCGGTCGGCCGCCGACAATTCAACGCTGCCCTGGCCGATGTTCTCCGTGTTCATGAGCACGTAACGCGCGGCGTTCCACAATTTGTTGCAGAAATTCTTGTAACCGTCGATACGGCCGAGGTCGAAACGTATGTCCCGGCCCGTCGTCGCGAGCGCTGCAAACGTAAACCGTATTGCGTCAGCGCCGTATGCGTCGATACCGCCGGGAAAATGCTCGCGTGTCGATTTTTCGATCTTGGGTGCGAGGTGCGACAACATCATTCCGCTCGTGCGTTTCTCGACCAGCGCTTCAAGTCCAATACCGTCGATCAGGTCCAGTGGATCGAGGACGTTACCCTTGGATTTGGACATCTTCTGTCCATCCTGGTCGCGAATCAGGCCATGGATATAGACCTCTCGAAACGGCACGTCTCCCATAAACCGCAGCCCGAACATGATCATGCGTGCAACCCAGAAAAAGATGATGTCGAATCCGGTCACGAGCACACTGCCCGGATAGAAGTCGTCGAGCGCCTCGGTCTTTTCGGGCCAGCCGAGCGTACTGAACGGCCACAGTGCGGACGAAAACCAGGTGTCAAGCACGTCGTCGTCCTGTCGCAGTGCGACGTCTTTGCCCAGGGAATGCTTGTCGCGCACGTCGTCTTCGGAATGGCCGACGTAAATATTGCCCTCCTCGTCGTACCAGGCCGGGATGCGGTGGCCCCACCATAGCTGGCGGCTGATGCACCAGTCCTGGATGTTGTGCATCCAGTCGAAGTAAGTCTTCGACCAGTTGTCCGGCACGAACTTGATCTTGCCGGTCTCCACGGCCTCGATCGCTGGCTCGGCCAGCGCTTTGATACTGACGTACCACTGATCCGTCAAATAGGGCTCAACGACGGCGGCGGAACGATCGCCGCGTGGAATCTTGATCGTGTAATCCTCAACGTGATCGAGCAGGCCGAGGCTCTCAAATTCGCTGACGATGGCCTTGCGCGCAGCGAAGCGGTCCATGCCTCGATAGGCGTCAGGAACATCGTCGTTCAAAGCCGCATCGTCAGTCAGGATGTTATACATTGGCAAGTCGTGTCGTTTCCCAATGTCGTAGTCGTTGAAATCATGCGCGGGCGTGATTTTCACGCAGCCGGTACCGAATTCCGGATCGACATAGTCGTCGGCAATGATCGGAATTCGTCGCCCGACGATCGGCAGGATGATTTCCTCGCCAACGAGTTTCTTGTAGCGATCGTCGCTCGGGTGAACTGCCACGGCGCTGTCGCCCAGCATCGTCTCCGGACGCGTTGTCGCAACGACGAGGTAGCCGTCGCCTGAGGCCAGCGGATAACGAAAATGCCAAAGGTGGCCTTGTTCGTCCGTGGACAGCACTTCCAGGTCCGACAATGCCGTGTGCAGGACCGGGTCCCAGTTGACCAGGCGCTTGCCACGATAGATCAGGTCGTCGTTATACAACGAGACGAATGCGTTGCGGACCGCGGCCGAATATTCTTCGTCCATCGTAAAGCGATCGCGTGTCCAGTCGACCGAGCCACCGAGGCGTCGCAGCTGGTTCGCAATCTGGCCACCGGATTCTTCTTTCCACTGCCAGACTCTCTCGACGAATTTGTCACGGCCGAGATCGTGTTTCGACTGGCCTTCGTTGTTCAGGACACGCTCGACCACCATTTGCGTGGCGATGCCGGCGTGGTCCATGCCGGGTTGCCACAATGTCCGGTCTCCGCGCATGCGGTGGTAGCGGGTCAACGCGTCCATGATCGTGTCCTGGAACGCATGCCCCATGTGCAGCGTGCCGGTCACGTTCGGTGGTGGAATTACGATGCAATAGCGCGGCCCATCGCCGTCGGGCGCGAAATAGCCCGCGGCTTCCCAGCGCTCGTACACGCGCCGCTCTATGTCTTTTGGCTGGTATGACTTGTCCATGTTCGGTTTTTCGGCAGCCGCGGCTCGACTACAGCTTGTGCGTATTGATGTCGTGTCCCTGGTCGCGGTAGCTGGCGTAGCGTTTGCGGCTGCGCTGCTTGCAGTCCTGATCGGAGGTTACAAGCTCTGCGACGCGTGGGAAAGAATCGACAGCAGGCGGTATCTCTTCGCAGAGGTTGATGAGCAAATCCCGAGGCGCGAGTTCGTCGGCGTCACAACCAATGCTAATCGGGGATTCCAGGCTGGCGGGCCCGCCGACGACGTGGTGGGGGACAAAACTGCCATCGCGAAACGTCCATAGCAGCTCGTCGAGTCGCTCAACATCGGCGCGACTGCCCGCAAGGATGTGGACCGTGTTATCGAGACGGTACGCTTTTTCGGCGAGTTTGCAGGCGAAATGTTGCCGTGCCGGCTCGCTGCTTTGGCTCAACACATAGAAGTCGACGCGCGCCATCTGGGTCTTTGGAGTCCCGCTAGCGCGGCAGTTCGCCGCAGTGTGACAACAATAGTTCCGACAACATCGGCACCGGCCGGCCCGTGGCGCCTTTCTCGGAGCCGGACTTCCAGGCGACGCCCGCGATGTCTATGTG
>Ga0255058_10002334_pt1 | contig 10480 bp, 8 predicted proteins | sample Cases_109_9_MG_FD_188637 | JGI IMG/M metagenome (GOLD analysis project Ga0255058, IMG submission 188637) | Seawater microbial communities from Amundsen Gulf, Northwest Territories, Canada - Cases_109_9 | ecosystem: Environmental > Aquatic > Marine > Gulf | place: Canada: Northwest Territories... | reverse complement strand
ACCATGAAAGGCAGGAAAACGTAGACCAGCCCGAAGACCACAGCGAAGTTGTTGTAGAGCAGCAGCAGGGGCTCGAAGGATTGGCCGAGCAGGTGGCGATCGCCGAGCCCCACCAGGATGAGGAAGCCATCCCCCTTCTCCCAAAGCCACTCCAGGGAGAAGTTGGCAAAACCGCGGGTGCGCAAGACCGCGATCAGCGCATAGGTACGGATCAGCAAATTGGTCCAGAAGGGCAGGATGATCGCCAGCAGCAGCAACGGCTTCCAGCGGTCCGGCGCGAAGGTGATGAAAAAGGCCACCGGGAACGCGACCACAAGGCAAAAAAAGGTGGTCACGCCGGCAAACCAGAACGACTTCGCGAAGATCTGCAAATAGAGCGGGTCGAAGGCCCGCAGGTAGTTGTCCAGCGTCCAGGTGATGGCAATCTCGACGACGCCCAGTTTCTCGCCGAAGCTCAGCACCCAGATGATCCCCAGGGGGATCATGAAGAAGACGATCAGCCACACCGTGGGTGGCAGGTTGATCATCCAGAAAACGAGAGGGTTGCGCCGCCAGTTTTCCATCGGCCTTGCCGGTCGGATGGTCGAGAAAATGAAGGCGGGGACGGCCGGCGGATCGCCGGGCCGCCCCGCCCGCGCAGGTCAGGCCGCCAGGACCCGTGTCCAGGCCTCGTCGCGCAGCCGCGTCCCATCCGTCCCGAGGAAGACGGCCGACTCGAGCTTCTTGATCGTCGCGTCGTCCGGGAAGATGGCCGGGTTCAAGTTGTAGTCATCATCCATGACGGCTCGTGCCGCCTTATTGGGCGTGGCGTAGTAAATGAAGTTGGCGATGTCAGCGCCCACCTTGGCATCCAGGATGAAGTCGATGAGCTTATGCGCGTTCTCCGGATGCGGCGCGCCTTTGGGGATGCACAGGCAGTCCTGCCATACGAGGCTTCCCTCCTTGGGCACGACGTAGGAGATGTCGTCGTCCTCCTCCATCACCTGCAGGATGTCGCCATTCCATTCCATGGTCAGGTCGACCTCGCCGGAGAGCAGCAGGTCTTGTCCGTTGTCCTCGGCGAAGGTCTTGATGTGCGGCTTCTGCTTGATCAGCATCTCCTGGACCTCCTTGATCTGCGCGGGATCGACGGAGTTGTAGGAATAGCCGCGGTACATCAGAGCCGCCCCGATGACGCCTTCGCTGAGCAGCGCGATGCGCCCGGAATACTCGTCCGACTCCATGACGACTTTCCAGCTATCCGGGGGACTGGAAACCTTCGACTTCCGATAGCCGATGCCCTGGGTGCCCCACATGTAGGGCACCGAGAATTTGCGGCCCGGATCGAACTGGGAGTCCTGGAAGGCCGGATCGATGTTGCCGAAATTGGTGATCTTCGAGCGGTCGATCTCCTCCAGCATGTCGGCGATGAGCATGCGTTCCACGTAGTCGTTGGTCGGCACGATCAAGTCATAGCCGGGATTGCCTTCCTTGAGCTTGGCGAAAAGCTCGTCGTTGTCGGCGTAGAGGTCCATCTTGACCTCGATGCCGCTGACATCCTGGAAGTCGTCGAGCGTCGTCTCGCCGATGTAGGTGTCCCAGTTGTAAAAATTGATCTTTGCCTCTTCGGCGCTCCAGCCGCGCCGGGGCATGAAGGAGAGGCCGGCCGCCACGGCGCCGGTTCCCGCCAGGAAGCGGCGGCGTGAAACCCCGGATTTCATTGCTTTCGACATAATGATTTGACCCTCCCTTAGGTTTTGTTCTTACCCTGTGCCGCAGCCCGCCCTGCGGGCCAGACCCTTCGTTGCTTAAGGGATTAGAAGCCGAGCGCCACCGCCTTGTCAACGTAGGTGACAGATGAACGACCGGGCCGCGTGGCCCGCCGACGAGCGACTTGGCGCACAACCTTCAACGCGAGAGGATCTTGACCTCCACCCGGCGATTGGTTTCGTCCTCGGAAAGGACCGACAGGAAGCTGTCGCCGAAGACCTCGCCGCGCACCCGCGTCGCGATGCCGCCCGGCTGCAGGCCCCGTCCGACCAGATAGGTCTTGACCGCCTGGGCGCGCCTGAGCGCTAGCCTCTCGTTATAGTCCTTGTTGCCGCTGTTGTCGGCCTGTCCGGTCAGGCACAGGCGGAAATTCGGATTGCCGGTGTAGCGCCGGGCGAGCGCATCCAGATCGCGGCGGTACTTGGCCTTGATCGCCGTGCTGTCCAGGTCGAAGTGAACGACCCGCGGCGGCGGCAGGCTGATCCCGCTCGCAACCTCGCACCTGCTTTCCTGCTCGCCCGCCGCCGGCAGGCCGAGCGATGATCCGATCCCCAAAGCGATGGTAAAGGCCAACCATCGGACCCAATTCCTTCCCCACATACGCACCTCACCAAACATACTGCAAAACCGATTCGCGTAGCGCAGCCTCCGGAATATCGCGCGCGGGCGGCGTTGGCCAGCACGAATGCCGCCCCTCAAGGGGCGTTCAAGGACAATTGATTGGCCGTCGCCCGGGCCCGGCTGCGATGCTGATACCGGTATCCTGGAGACACGATATGCTAAAGCGAACGATCCTATCGGCGGCACTGCTCGGCGGTCTGCTGGCGACTATCCTGGGCTCCGGGCCGGGGATAAACGTCGCGTACGCGCAGTTCGGCGCGTGCGGGAGCGAGTGGGAGCAGACCGACTTCTCGCGCCATTCCGTCGATCTCGACGAGATCATGAGCGGTGGGCCCTGCAAGGACGGCATCGCCTCGATCGACGCACCGGAATTCGTGCCGGTCTCCGAGGCCGGCGAGCTGAGTGCCACGGAGCCGGTGATCGGCTTGTCGATCAACGGCGACGCACGCGCCTATCCGTTGCGCATTCTCACCTGGCACGAGATCGTCAACGACGTCGTGGGCGGCGTCCCGGTGGCTGTCACCTACTGTCCGCTGTGCAACGCGGCGATCGTCTTCGAGCGGACGGTGGACGGCACGGTGCTGGAGTTCGGGACCACCGGCAAGCTGCGCAAATCCGACCTGGTCATGTACGACCGCCAGACGGAAAGCTGGTGGCAGCAGTTTCTCGGCGAGGCTATCGTCGGCGAGATGACGGGCAAGAAGCTGCGCTTCCTGCCGGCCCGCCTCGAGGCCTGGGAGCGCTTCACCGCGCGCCATCCCGACGGGCGCGTCCAGGTGCCGACCGACCCCGGCATCCGCCCCTATGGGGACAACCCCTATGTCGGCTACGACACGGCAAGCCGGCCCTTCCTCTACAGCGGCGAATACCCCGAGGGGATTCCCCCCATGGCACGGGTCGTGGCGGTCGGAACCGAGGCCTGGTCGCTCGAGCTGTTACAGAGCGAGCGGCGCGTCGAGAGCGGCGACCTGGTGATCGTCTGGGAGCCCGGTCAGAACTCGGCGCTCGATAGCAGGCGTATCGACGAGGGCCGCGACATCGGCAATGTGATCGTTCAGCGCCAAACCGACGGCGGACTGGAGGACGTTGCCTACGACGTCACCTTCGCCTTCGTCTTTCACGCTTTCCGGCCCGAGGGCACGATTCACAAATAACGGCGGGCCCGTCAGGCGGCGTGGCGGGTCGTGGCGGCGGTCACGGCCGCCAAGGCTTGCTCGATGACCTCGCTCGGACAATCGGAGCGGTGCGCCTGCTCGCTCAGGGTGCGGCGCCAAGCCCGGGCCCCCGGCAGGCCGTTGAACAGCCCGAGGATATGCCGGGTCATCGATTTCAGCGGCACCCCCTCAGCCAGCCGCATCTCGGCATAGAGGATGAAGGCGCGGGCCACCTCTTGCCGGCTGGGCGGCTCCTCGCACGCGGCGAAGAAACGGCGATCGGCCTCGGCCAGGATGTAGGGGCTCTGATAGGCGGCACGGCCCAGCATGGCGCCGTCGACCCGCCCCAGATGCCGCTGGGCGCCATCGAGATCGGCAATGCCGCCGTTGATGACGATCGCAAGTTCGGGAAAATCCACCTTAAGCCGATAGACGCGGGGGTAGTCGAGCGGCGGTACCTCGCGGTTCTGCTTCGGGCTGAGGCCGCTGAGCCAGGCCTTGCGGGCGTGGATGATGAAGGTCGTACAGCCGGCGCCGGCCACCGTCTCGACGAACCGGCGCAGGTGGTCGTAGCTGTCGAGATCATCGATGCCGGTACGCGTCTTGACCGTCACCGGCACCCCGACGGCGCGCCGCATGGCGGCGAAGCCCGCGGCCACACGCTGCGGTTCGGCCATCAACGCGGCACCGAAGCTGGCCTTCTGCACCCGCGGACTGGGGCACCCGACGTTCAGATTGACCTCGTCGTAGCCGAAGGCCGCCGCCGCCTCCGCCGCGCGGGCCAGATCGTCCGGCTCGGCGCCACCAAGCTGCAGGGCCACCGGATGCTCGGCCGGGTGAAAGGCGAGAAACCGCCGGCGGTCGCCATGCACGATGGCGCCGACCGGCACCATCTCGCTATAGAGCAGGACGCGCCGGCTGATCAGGCGCAAAAAATAACGGTCGTGCCGATCCGTCCAATCCATCATCGGCGCGACCGAAAGTCTGCGGTCTATGGCTGTCATGGGCTTGTGCTGTCCGCGCTCTGCTACTCGGACGCTGTGCGGCCTCCCGCGAAGGAGGCCGCGGCACGTCTGGGCGATCATTTTAAGCGGCGCTTTTTAGGTGCGGCAAGCGCCGCACGGGTCATGGCACTTTATTAGGGGGTCGGAGAGAGGTCCGCCTACTGTGCCTGCTGGCCCGCCTCGTAGCCGTCCTGATAGGACTTATCCTTATCCTTTTCGACCTTGTCGACCATCAAGCCGCCGACCAGGCCGACGCCCGCGCCGATCGCGGCACCTGCGAGGGTACTCCCCGAGATCGCGCCAATCACGGCACCGCCGGCGGCGCCAATGGCGGCCCCCGACCCTGCCCGTTGTTCCGTATCGCTCATGCCTGCACAGCCGCTCACCGCTACCGGCATCGCGACCGCGGCCACCAATAAGAGGCGTCTCATCATACCTGTCCTATTCCTCATCGTCAGATCACTCGCTGCAGGGGTAGGTGTCGGCGGCCCATTGCAGGACGCCATCGACCGCTTCGGTCGCGTCATACTCAGGGTGGGCCTTCGACCATTCCACGAACATGGAGACGGCCTGATCGCGGGTCGGCCGCGTCTCATCCTTCATGCAATAGACACGGCCTTCCAGGGCTCTGCCCATCACGATGTGAAAATGAACCAGTCCCGTCACGTAGCCATGGCACATATGGATGGCGGCGACGGCGTTCGGATCTCCGGCGTCAACACCGCAAAGCGCGACCAGATCGCGCGTCGTGTCGAGGCGGAAGTTCTCTTCGGTCACGTTCGCACTCGCGCCCGAAGATAAGGCAACCAAAAACGCGACACCCATCACACAAGCAAATTTGCTCATATCTCCCTGACCTCCGCATGAGAAGTAGCTACAACAGGGCGTTGTATTGAAGGAACATCGACAAGGCAACAGGCAGTTGGCCTCAGACCCGCTCGTCGTCCGCTCAACCAAGCCGGTCGATCACGATTGCCCCGCATCGTCGGCGAGATGGCGAAATAGTTGCTCGGCCCGGGCGCGCAGCAACGCCTGCCCGTCCCGTTCTCCCCAATCGTAAATCCCTTGCCCGCTCTTCAGCCCGAAGTGACCTTGTTCGACCAGGGCCGTCAGCTTCTCGGGCGGCTTTGCGCTGGTGTCCAGGTCCGGCTGCAGGAACTCGGCGAACATGTGCATGATGTCGAGACCACCCAATTCAGCCGACTCAATGGGGCCGGTCACCGACAACCGCCGCCCGAGCGTCATGCGGATCGAGGCGTCGATGGCCTCTGCCGAGGCCACGCCGTTTGCCCACATGGACCAGGCCTCCCGCAGCATGGCGAATTGGATGCGGTTGATGATGAAGCCGTCGACCTCCTTGTTCATCAACGCGGGTGTCTTGCCCACCGCGCTCAGCATATCGCACGCCCAGGTCACGACCTCCGGCGATGTCCGGGTCCCGCCGCAGACCTCGACCACCGGGATTAGCGGGGCGGGATAAACATAATGGATGGCCACGGCGCGCTCGGGGTGCTTCATCCGGTCCACCATCAAGCTGATCGGTTGCCCGCTGGTCGAGCCGATGACGACGTCGGCGTCGCAGATCGCATCCAATCTGCCGAACACCTCGCGCTGCAGCTCGCGCACCGCCGGCACCGCCTCGACGACGTGGTCCGCGCCCGCCGCATCCTCATAATCGGTGCTGGTGGCGATCAGCGCGAAGGCGGCGGCGGCCTGCTCCCGGCTCATCAAGTCATGGCTGACGAAGGCCGCGATGTTGTTCTCGATGGTAGTCATGGCCTTGGCAAGGCTATCGGGGTTCCGCCCGATCAGTGTCACGGCTTTACCCGCGCTGGCGAATACCTGCGAGATTCCCTGTCCCATCAAACCGTTGCCGACGATGGCAACCGACCCGATCTTGTCCGGCGAAATCATTGTGGGGTTCCCCTTTTGTCGAATTTTTCCGGCTAAGACTAGTATCGCGAGAGTTGCATGACCGCAGCGCCAAGTCATCCGAAACCGGCCGCGATCCGCCCCGGAGCATCATCGGACAGTTGGGAACGTTGATCGCCACTAGGCTGCCGTCGGCCGCAAGTGGAGGGCCGCGGTTCGATGAGGCGTGAATTGAGGTCGACGTCAGCTAGCCGGGTGTGACCGTGTACTTGACCTAATGGTTCGGCATGACAATTTACCGCTTCAATGCGATCGGCAGAGCGGCATTCTCGCCCCGGCGACTTTTGTCACGCACCGCCGACCGACCCTCATTCCCGTACGGTTCGGTTTCGGATCTTAGATAACGACTGGTGCCAGTTGTCGCTTGCGTCATCAAGCAGAAGGCGCGCTCCCGCAACTAACCCGGACAGCAAAGTATCAGCTGATTGCCACAAGGCACGAAACCACTAGGACACGCCCAAGCTGGTGCTGCTGCACCTGAAAAATCAACACAGCCAGAAGCAAGATTCGTAAGGTCGTCATTTTCTCCTCCATAAGCGAGAAACTATCGTTCACTACGGCCAGCAGGTTTCACTTCCCTGCGGTCGGCAAGCGGAGATGAGATCATCCCGTACGGCCTCAATATTCGCCCCTTGGCTATCCGCACTGTCAAGGATCCAGCACGCAAGAGGCCCTATGTCTATCGCACGGTTCAGTGTCTCCTTGCTGCCCTCGTGCCCCCAAAAATGCAGGCCCACCACGGCGCCTGTCGGGGAGTCCAGAACCGCGCTACCACTACTCCGGTTTTCGGTGTCGCATCCGTGCTCAAAGGCGATTTCCTCCAAGGTGCAAAGGGACCCAGAATTATTCCGATAATATGGTCCGCTGACTTTTGAGCCACTTACACATTCATCATCGAACGATACTTGGATATGCTTGCCCTCGAACTGCTGAACCAGTCGCAGTTGCTTGGGAGACGAAGATAATCCTCTGAATGTTGGGACAGAACTATCGTCAGATAATGATGCAAGCTCCAAAAGCGCCGCATCGAATGCCTCGCTGATATCAACAACGCGACGCACGCCGACGAAGGAAAGCGGTCTTGGTTCCTTTACGTAGTCGAAATAAACCCTCGCGCTTTCGACCGCCGCCCGATCGGAAACGCAGTGGGCATTCGTAATCACGACCCGTGGAGCTACGTGAAACCCCGTACAAGACATCGAAACCTCTATCTCGCCCGCTTGTGGGTCATTAATGGTCGTCTCATATTCGATAAGCACGACACCTTGAGCGGCTTCGGTCGTTTTGAGTTCACCGAGTTGTTGCAGGTCCTTTAGATTTACAAGACCAACCGCACTTTGTGGAATCGAGGGTGTGCGCCACAACATCACCTTGGTGACGGTCACCGCCGTGTCCGGAGACGTCGTGCTGATTGAAAACTCCGCGCTATATAGGTTTGGAGTCCATCCCTCCGGGAATAGCGTCGCTGCGGCCGCGGTCCAGACCAGTTGGTGATTGGAGTCAAAAATCTTTATCAGGCCTTCCGTTCGTTCGCCGGCAGAACGCGATAGGTCCAATTTGAGTCTTACCCAATCACGCAGGCTTGCGAGGTCTACGTCGACTTGAATGGGTGGGCGCCCTGCGGAAGTAGTCTGCGATGCCACGACCACATCACTGACCGGAACCAACACCGCGACAGGATCAAGCTTAACCTTCATTGTCTCGAATAGAAGCGGCGAGTCTGCTGACGGCTGCGCGATAGCCGGCGTTAGTATGAATACGGCAAAACTACAATATGCCAACAAGATGATAAGATGAAACCGGAGCATTGCACTCACCCAGTTCTTTCTATCTATCTGATCCATCCAGCATTGGCTCGACCTGAACTTGGAAATATATATCCTTAGTTTTTCGAAGATCGATCTTTTTTATTTCGCTGATTTCAGGTCGCCGCAAATACAGACAATCACCCCTGGTAACGCATGGCATATCTTTTTCTTTGTGATCCTCTAACCACAATGCACCCCTGATGTAATTGATGGTATCGAGTTGGACGCTCTTCATATTGTTTATAGTGTCGGGTACTTCATCAGATGGGACGCTACACACCACCGTAAAATCGTTCTCGCCATTACGGTGAAGTCGAATTAGATTTTGCCAGCGACAGACGTATTTTGGGTCCTGGTCTATTGCAAACTTAGACGGAAATAAAACAAAGTGCTTTTGCGTTGGATGATGAAAGAGTTTTCCTGTAATCGGCGTATCACCGAGATTGGTAAATACAATCTCGGATTCATAGGGATAAAGTAGAGCCTTTGCCGGATTTATAGCACCCGCTCTGACCTCTCCGCCTTCTCCTGGAAATAGGCGCGCCTTGTTGTCTCCCGGATCGCTGCTGTTGTATGGGCGTGCCGTACCGATAATCCTTTCTTTTACCTGAGCTGCGGTTAGGAGCTCGAATCGCGCCCATATCTCATTTGCCAGGGCAGAAACGAAGACAACGGAGAATGACGTTCCATCTTGAATGCTTAAGCTTGGGATCTTCCTGCTCCCGATACCGGAAATATCAGTTGATAATAAGGCCACGCCCGGAGCAATAACCGATACCGGTCCTCCATAATTGCTTTCGCGCCAAAGCTTCGGTAACTTTTCTTGCTCGGTTCGGTCCATCGCGCCGACCGTAATAACATTGCTTTGATATCCCAAACACATCGGAACGTCGTAACAGTCCCGCGAGAGACGTTTGCCTCGCTGACCGGGAGTGTCCGGCTGACCGGCGGCAACAACAAACAGAGTGGACCGGCTGACAAATTCGATAAGAGGCTTGAGTTTCTTGAACCGGGGTTCCTCAGGTGCTTGTAAATCAAGTGGAATTGCCACAACCAGGTTGGGAGTGGCATCGCGATTTTCGCTGTTCAGGTGAACCAGAGCGGTAATTCGATTCTCGAAATCGTCCAAATTCCCGACCTCCAAAGGCACCAATCGGTCAAGCGGAAGATCCGGCAAAAGCCCAACTATGCCCAGCTTATTGCGCTTGGCTGCTATCAAACCCATGCCGAAAAGTGCATGCCACTCCCTCGTCGCATTGCTCAGGCATAGGGAAACAGAACTCGTTGGTTCTTGGTCGCCAAAATCAAGGTGCTTTAGGAACTCGTCCCTGGAAACGCCGTTCAATCGGTCCCAAAGATTCACTTCTACATATCGTTCCGGGTTTGTCTTCGATTGATTCCAACCTTCAAAAAAGTAATTCCTGTAAGAAGCGATATGAGATTTTAAGTCGTCAAGAGAGTCAAAGCCTTTTGTACCAAGTATAGATAAGATTTTGTCCTGACCCACTCCCCCCAAGCACGCAAGGCCCTCAAAGTCTAAGCCGTACTTTTCAGCCGGTAGCTCGGTAAATGATTGAGCCGCAGAACCGACATGCCGGTCGATAATAATCCGATTATTTTGATAACTGTCCGACTTTCGTACCTGACGCTGATAAGCTTCGACAATCTTATCCGATTCCGCTTTCGGCAGTAATACTTTCACTTCGATCCCTTGTGCCGCAAGAATCTTCCAGTCGCCGATCGAGCCCAAGTAACATTCTTGAGAGTCAAAACGAAAGCGCCTACAGCCCCGTTTTTCCTCGAAATCCAAGCTGCGCACTGTGATCGCACGCTCGACTACCGACGTTTCAAGACCGGGCAGAGCAGGTGCTCCGGCGTATGAATGCAATCGAGCGAGCAACGCGGCTTCGAATTCGCCAGGTATATATCGAGTAAATGTGCCGTACGCATGAGCTGCGGCACTAGGTAAATAACATCCGCGTTCTCTAATTCCCGATTCGATTAAACCGCGACTTACAATTCTGGGATCTGCACTATTGACAGCTCTTATAGTTTCATCGCCAACGATCCCGTCCTCGGTGACGCCGACCGCGCCCTGAAGCCACTTGCTGGCGGTCTTAGTGTCGTGAACTACGCTTGTTGCAACAAGCTGGGCCCGCAGCCCGGGGTCTTCAATTTGCACGAACTTCGGACGTTGAAGATACTCCCTCGC
>Ga0255058_10002333_pt1 | contig 10482 bp, 11 predicted proteins | sample Cases_109_9_MG_FD_188637 | JGI IMG/M metagenome (GOLD analysis project Ga0255058, IMG submission 188637) | Seawater microbial communities from Amundsen Gulf, Northwest Territories, Canada - Cases_109_9 | ecosystem: Environmental > Aquatic > Marine > Gulf | place: Canada: Northwest Territories... | reverse complement strand
AATAACTTTTGGCCCCCCCCCCCGAAAAGGAAAATTCTAATGCTCCCAAATCTGACGTGAATGTATCGTTATTTGTGAAATAGGTTAATTGTAATTTAGCCAATTCCGTTAGAGCTATCTTTGCTTCCACCATTTTCGCCTTTTTCTGGTATCCTGTATAAACATTCATAGCAATTATTGCAAGAATCGCAACCAAAGAGATGGTGACCATTAGTTCAACTAAAGTAAAACCATGAATTCCAGTTTTATTTTGACCCCAAAATTTTTTTACTTGAATCCTGAGTAGTCGCATTTTTGTATTGAAAATTTTGACAGTTGATTTATGTAATGTTAATCCTATGGGGAAATTAGATTAAAATAACTATTACCTGGTTTTGTTGACAATAATTGCATTTATAAAAAAAATATAAAGGCGCAAAATTATGGAGTTAATTTAAAAGACGTGTCGCTTTTTTTTATTCTGTCCTGGATAGCATTAATTTTTTGGATAAGCTGATCTTTGACAAAATCATCCTTGCGCAATTCAGAAGCAATCTCTGATAATGCTAATGAGCTTTTCGTATTCGTTTGCGAAATCTCTTTTAACAGGCTGTTCAAAGAACCCACCATTTCATTAAAACTATACTGTAGGTCAAATAGATAATCACCATTTCTAAATTGGCATTTTATTGAAAAATCGCCTTTAGACATTTGTTTTAATAAAACTTTGACTCTATAGATGGGCCCGAAAAATTTATGAGTGACAATTAAAGTGTGCAGGCAAAAAAATACCATTAAAAGCAACATGGCGGGAAGATAGTTAGTTTCTAAGGAAAGAAACATTGCCGCGGCGTTTTCCTGCTCAATCAAAGAAGCATCATTGGAAGATAGAGTGTGCAAAATGGGGAAATAAAGAATTAAATTTAGAATAAGAATATAACTCAATATATATGCCGCAACAAAAGCAATACATTTTAATTGACTCTTTTTATCAATAAGATATTTTTTTCTTATCTGTTTTTTCTTTTCCATTTATTCTTCTCCCTATTTTTAGCTTAAATATTCATTCAATGATTAGGTGGATACTTTTAATAGAAATAAATTTTCAAAAATGTGGTTAAATTGCTCGATACTACCATACTCTTTCAGAGCTATCTATTAAAAGACAAAAACCCTTATTATTTAATGTGGGAAGTGTAATAATTAAATGATGATTAAATCGGCCTTTTTATAAAAAAATCGCTTTTTATTCTTTCCTCATCCGCTATATAAAATCCACTTGCCATTTGCAATTTTTTAAACCAAAATTGTGACAGTAAAATTATATGGATATTTGAGGGAAGCGTTATATGTATGAGCCAAAAAAATATTTGAAAGGAGCAGGAAGAGAATTTATTTAAATATTCATGGACAACAATCGGGGTTGATTTGTCCCCAGAAAGTTCTCAACAAAATAGGAGAAATGCCTAGTATTCCTAAAGTATTTTTAATTTTCTCTTTTCCATCAAAACATTAAAACTGTCATAGATTCCTATTTGGGAATTGAGGTTAATTTTAAAACAAAAAATAAGACTCTAAATGGAAAATAATCCTTGATGGCTCAATCTATCCATACTTTGCTTTGCCACAAAACAAAAAGGCTACCTCTGCTTACAGATTTTTACCTCTGACATATTTAATTAAAAAAATTAATATAATTCCCATCATAATTGGAGAAACCTCATGAGAATCTTAAATCCTTTTTTTAAAGTTTTTTATCCCCTCATTCTTATTTCAATTCCTATTCTTTCAACTTCTTCTTTGGCTCAACCTCTTAAGGAGGAAAGCCCCTCTATCAACGTGCTCCATACCATTGATTTTTCAAAGCAGGAAGACGGAGACGCCACAAATTGGCTAAAAAACAATGGATTTAAATTCAGGGTAAATGGCATTTCCCCGCGTTTTTATAATAAACGGCTTTTGATGGAAACTGAGGGACAAAAAACTGTCTTTATATCTAAAGCAATAGAAGTGAAATCCGTCAAACGTGTTCGGGTTTACTGGGGAGTAGAACGTTATCCAAAAGGCGCGGACTGGGAGAATGGAGTATTTCGTGTGCCTATTGCAGTTATGATTAGCTTCGGCTATCAAAAGGTCGAAAGTGGAGCGTCTTTTCCTAAAACTCTTTTTGTTAAAGACGCGCCAAGATTTATAAGTCTGTTTTTAGGCGAAAAAGAACAAGAGGGACTTGCATATACCGCCACTTATTATAAAAAAGGGGGCCGTTATTATTGTATGCCCTGCGGTGTTTCGCCCGGCCCAAATATGGTGATTACTGATTTCAACCTGGAGGAGGCCTTTTTAAAAGAATTTGAGTTGCCAAAAATGCCACTTGTTACCAGTTGTGGTTTTCAAATGAATACAAATGATACCACAGGAGGGGCAAAAGCATTTCTTGTCAAAGTGGAATTTCTTTCTAATTAATTTAAGAAATCACTTATTGTTCCCTAATTTCTCACAATTTTAAGAAATGCAATTTTTGGAGGAAAACATTGAAGCAAACTTTTAGATAATTGCAAAGAAATTCATTTTTAATATCTGAGCCTTGTCTTCTGGTAATCTGCTAAATTTCTCCGGTTCTTGCTTTTATTATCCTTCCTTTGGTTAGGGAATAGAAAGATTCATTTCATCATTTATTTGGATGATACTTTAATTCCAGCTCAAACTTTACCCCGTTAGAGAACTATGTTCTCTAACGGGGTTTACCGCCCTAAGAATTTTCTCAAAGCTGTCCTACAAAAGGGCTCGATCGGTGGAAAAGCCTTCTGCCTTTATTTTGCCAAACAAATTCAAAATTGCCTATTTCCACAGGAAGACCATCAGAATGTCCTGTAAAAAGGATTTTGCCAGAGTGTTTTAATAAAATCTTAGATTCAAAGGACAGTCATCGGAATCTTCCAATTAAATAACAGATGCTATTTTCTAACAGGAGAGATGCGTCTTTATTTATACAATCCCATTCCCGTTTACCCAATTTCATCTTGGGATCTAAAAGAGGAGAATAAGCCACAAAGAACACCGCCTTTGGAGTGTCGGTAAACTATTGCTTGGGAATTAAAATCAAAAATCCGAAACCACTACTTTATTCCTTCCTTCTTCTTTTGCCTTATAGAGGGCCTTATCCGCTTTTTCAATAAGTTCTGCCGTGGTCTTGGTTTTTTCTGGGAAAAAACCTGCGACTCCGAGGCTTATTGTAACCAAACTGCCTCCCTCACTATATTCATGAGGTATCTTCATTTTTTCCACACCCGATCGGATTTTTTCCGTGAGATCAGCCGCGCCTTTTAACTCTGTATTGCCCAGAACAATCGCAAATTCTTCACCTCCATAACGCGCTGCCAGATCTCCAGGCCGTTGCGCCATGTTAGTAAGTTTTTTTGCTATCTGTTTAAGACATTCGTCCCCTGCCTGGTGTCCGTACCCATCGTTGTATTTTTTGAAATAATCTATATCTGCCAATATCAGCGACAGTGGGATATTATAGCGCAATGCTCTTCTCCATTCCCTGCTTAGAAAATCATCAAAATAACGACGGTTGGCAATGCCGGTAAGGCCGTCAACGGAAGCAAGCAGTTCCAGTTTTCTTATCGCTTTTTTTCGCCCGTCCATTTCCTGCTTGAGTTTCAAGGCGGATTTTACCCGCGTTGCTAGTTCTACTATATTAAAAGGCTTTTTAATGAAATCCATAACTCCCGCATCAAAAGCTTTTTGCAAGACGTCAACATCATCCGAAGAAGTAATCATAATAAGCGGCACATCCTTAAAGGGCCCTTCTTCTTTAATTCGCCGGGTTGCTTCCAGGCCATCTATGTCCGGCATGAAATTGTCAATTAAAATAAGGTCCACCTCAACTATTGCCTGGCCGGGAGTATTTATTCCCAGGATTTTATATGCCTCTTGAGCAGAGGATGAGATAATCAGGTCATCAAAACCCGATTTATTGAGAAAGTTTTGCAACAGAGCCTGAGAGGTTTTTTTGTCATCTACAATTAGAATTCTCATGTTTCCATCTTTAAGATTACTCCCTAATAACCGAGAAGCTATTTTTTTTAGGAGTGTTCAATCCATTAATTTCAAGGTACTTTAAAACTGTTTTTTTACAGACCTTGTATCCAATCTTGGCCAGTTCATCCGATATTTATGAACTCCCAGGTAGGATTTAGACTTTTTAGTTCCAGAATTAGATCGACAGTTTCTTTATCTAATGGTTTTCTACTTCGTGATTTTTGAGCCCAAATAATGCGTATTTTTCTATAAACCAGAGTCAGGTTTTCCATTAATATGTAGGAAAGGAAAAGGAGAAGTGTAATAGGAGTATATTCCAACCAGAGCTAAACCAATATAAGGGCAATATGCTTGAAATGTTTTTAAGATTTTTATTATTGCTTCCATTGTGAAAATACGGTATCACAATTTTAAAACTATAGGAAGATTTACAATTATCAAACAATTAGAATTAGTCGCCAGCACAGGAAATTTATAGGCAAAACACCCTTGTTTTGCGAATCTTTTTCTACTGAAATTGAACACTAATAATCGCTTCTTGGACATAAAAATATCCCCTTTTTTGATTAATCTTTTACTATAATACTAACTTTACGAGTGGATCAATTTTTAGGAGGCAGGTCAGTGGGTATGCATGTCTCCACCTAAAAACTTGACTTGATAAATGTGTTGGTATATCCATTCATGGGTGACCTAACGTTGAAAAAATAATGCTTCTTCTAATCATCTATATGCTCATTGCCTTGGGCTTTTCTTTTTTTTGCTCCATTGCGGAAGCGGTCCTGTTTAGTTGCACGTCAGCATATATTTCTCTTCTTGAAAAGAATAAAAAGAGGTCCGGCATTTTATTGCGGAAACTCAAGGAGGATATCAACAGTCCCCTGGCGGCCATTCTGACTCTAAACACCATTGCCCATACCGTTGGCGCTGCGGGCGTGGGGGCACAAGCCGTAAAGGTGTTCGGCAGCGCCTATCTGGGCATTGCTTCCGCGATTTTGACGCTGCTTATCCTTATTTTTTCCGAAATTATTCCCAAGACCCTAGGCGCTCATTATTGGCGGCGGCTGGCTCCAATAACAGCCTACAGCCTGAAGATCCTTATCACGTCCCTATACCCCTTTGTGAAGCTTTCCGCAATTCTTACTCGCGGTTTAGCTCACGAGCCCACTCTGAAAGGATTCAGCCGCAAGGAGTTCGCCGCCATGACGGAGTTAAGCACACAGGAGGGGCAACTGGCTAAACAAGAATCCAAAATAGTGAAAAACCTGTTACTGCTACGAGAGACAAACGTTAAATCAGCCATGACCCCCAGTTCCGTTGTGTTCTCTTTAGCGGAAAATATGAGCATTGAACAGTTTTTCCAAAAGCACGAAAATGTCCGGTTTTCCCGCATTCCCATCTACAGAGAGACTCAGGAAGCCATCAGTGGTTTCGTTTTGCGTAATGACCTATTATTGGCAAGCGCCCAGGGGCGTACAAAGAACGAAATAAAAGAGTATAAACGTGAAATATATACCGCACTGGCTTCCATAAAATTAACCGAAGCCTTTGATGTATTTCTACGCCGGCGCAGCCATATTATGTTGATTGTTGATGAGTATGGGGGGATGAAAGGGATCTTAACCTTGGAAGATGTGCTAGAGACTTTGCTGGGCCTCGAAATTGTGGATGAGAATGATAAAACCGATGATATGCAAAAACTTGCCCGTCGCTTGTGGAAAGCTCGGGCTAAAAAGTTGGGTTTAAGGATAGACGATTTTAAATAAGACCTGCGGAACTCGGAAGTGGTATTTGAAGAGAATACCCGGAAAAGTACGGGAAGCTTTTCGGTTTTTTTACAGGCCCGTGGTTTCAACCACTGACCTGCCTGTCCTGGGGATTAATTACAGAAGTAAGTTTATCAAACAATTAGAATTAGTCGCCAGCACAGCGAATATAGGAAAAAATGAGCATAGAAAAGACAACAGAAAAGCTCTTTCAGATGTCAGATGAAGTTTGGAAGAGGCATGCCAATCCATGGAGTGTCTGGACCAGGTATTCTTGTTTACCACTCTTGTGTTTCGCAGTCTGGTCAAGAATTTGGATCGGGTGGATGTGTTTAGTTCCTATTATCGCAGTTTGTCTCTGGATATGGCTAAATCCCAGAGTTTTCGGGAAACCCAATTCTACACATTATTGGGCGTCGAAAGCGGTTCTCGGAGAGAGAGTCTTGCTTAAGCATCCAAAATCGGAGATACCGAGTCATCATCAAACGGCAATTCGTATTTTAAAATGGGTCACATTTATTGGGTTTCTATTGGCTGTTTACGGTCTTGTAGTTCTCCACTCCTGGCTGGCGATCTTGGGAACAGTTATTACGATACTTGGTAAGACATGGTTTCTAGATCGTATGGTTTGGCTGTATCAAGATTTGCGCGTAGAGAACAGTGAATACCAAAGTTGGTTGTACTGAAAGCCCTAACAAATCATTGCACCGGAACTTTTTCCGTTTCGCTCCAACTGACGGCATAGAAAAAACACCACTATACGGGTGGTACAAATAATAGGGGCAGGTCAAGGTTAGAGAAAAGAAACCTTGCACGGGCTTTTTATAATGCAATGGAAAAAGCCAATATAGAAAATTTCAGGTTTCATGATTTAAGACATACTTTTGCTACAAGGTTATCTCAATTGGGAGTGGATCTCTACAAAGTAGCCAAACTTTTAGGTCACAAAGATATTCGGGTGACGCAAAGATATGCGCATCATGATGCGGAAAGTTTAAGAGATGGAGTGGAGGTCTTAGAAAAAAATTATCACAATTTTATCACAATGGGAGGCATAGAAAAATGTCACAAGCTCCTAACCCATTGAATTTATTGGTCGGGACGACTGGATTTGAACCAGCGACCCCTGCGTCCCGAACGCAGTGCTCTACCAGGCTGAGCCACGTCCCGACATAGCTTAGAAAAAATGGAAAACCCTTGCTTTGATTTTACATCCACCAATTGAATCATTAATTTGAACTGCCTATAAACAAACCCCGCGAAATTCAAACAATATTTTTGCTAATAATTTTTATTATTAATTTTTCCAACCATATTTTCCTATTAACTTAACAAAAACACATCCTGTAATTAATTCTGTTTCATGGCCTTCATCGGTTTTGGTAATTTTAATTAGAGTTTGTGAAAGAGAATCTCCTTTCGGAATGATCATGCGCTTGTTCATGGCCAACTGGTCCAGTAACCTTTGCGGAATTTCAGGTCCCGCGGCCGTTACAACTATTCCATCAAAAGGCGCTTCATCTTTCCAGCCATAAGTGCCATCGGCTAACCTCGATACTATATTATGGTAGCCAAAGGTATCAAGGACCTTTCGCGCCTTTTGAAGCAACGAATTGATCCTTTCTATGCTAAACACCCTTTCGGCCAATTCCGCTAAAATGGCAGTTTCATAACCGGAGCCAGTCCCTATCTCCAGAACTTTTTCGTCTCCTTTTAATTCCAAAAGCTCACACATCAGAGCAACCATATAAGGTTGGGAAATAGTCTGACTCTCTCCAATCGGAAGGGGGTGATCATCATAGGACTTATGCCGTAAAGCTTCTTCCACAAAAAGGTGCCTTGGCACCTTTAAAAAAGCCTCAATAACTCTTGGATCTTTTATGCCACGGTTTATAATTTGTTCTTCAACCATTTTTTCCCGCGCTAATTTAAAATCCATTATTTATTCCTAAAAAGAAGGTCGCAAATCCCTTGCCTACATGCAAGATCCAGGAAGAAACATCTTCAGAATCTCCCTTTTATCAAGTCCCAGAGGGCAATATTGAAAAATAAGCCCTTCAATAAGGGTTTGACTTGTTCCTTGCTAAAGTTTACATTATTTGAAATTTATTTACAAATTATAGCTTTTTAAATGGTTTTAAAAAGGATATAATTTTGCAAAAGTAATTCATTTTTTACGAATAATCCTTTTTCCGAGAAAGGAAATTTATGAAAGAAACAGCTAAATTAATTTATAAGGATAAATCTATTGAATTACCCATAATTGAAGGGACTTTTAAAGAAATAGGGATAGATATTAGCAAATTAAGAGCCTCAACAGGCTTTGTTACCTTTGACCCTGGATTTGTAAATACAGGCTCATGCGAAAGCTCGGTTACTTTTATCGATGGAGAAAAGGGTATTTTATTGTATCGGGGGATACCTATAGAACAACTTGCTGAGAAGAGCTCCTTTTTAGAAACTGCCTATCTTCTGATTTATGGAAAGCTTCCCAACCGGGAAGAATCTAAATATTTTCATGATAGCATTACGCATCATTCCATGGTTCATGAATCCATAAAGGATTTTTATTCTGGAGTTCCTGCTTCCGCCCATCCCATGGCTGTATGCAGCGCGGTGATAGGAGCTTTGTCCACTTTTTATCCGGATTCTCTGGATGTAAGAGATGAAAGACATGTGGAGGTATCCATTCACCGACTTATCGCAAAACTGCCCACCATTGCGGCGTATAGCTACAAAAAATCCATTGGCCAGCCTTTTATTTATCCTGACAACTCCCTCGACTATAGCAGTAATTTTTTAAATATGATGTTTTCCGTTCCCAGCACGAAATATAAGGTTGACCCGGCTTCAGCAAAAGCTTTGGATGTTTTGTTTCTCCTCCATGCCGATCATGAGCAAAATTGTTCCACCAGTACCGTCCGCCTCGTCGGAAGCTCCATGGCAAACCTCTTTGCTTCCATCTCCGCCGGAATTTCAGCTTTATGGGGTCCGCTTCATGGCGGGGCCAATCAGGCAGTTATTGACATGCTTTTAAAAATCCAGGAAGACGGAGGCAATCTTCAAAAATATATAGATAAAGCAAAAGATAAAAATGATCCTTTCCGTTTAATGGGTTTTGGGCATCGGGTTTACAAAAATTTTGACCCTCGGTCCCGCATTTTAAAAAAATACTGCGATGAAGTGTTGCAGAAATTGAGCATTAAAGAACCGCTTATGGAAATAGCTCTTAAACTAGAAGAAATCGCATTAAAAGACGATTATTTTATTGAAAAAAAGCTGTATCCAAATGTGGATTTTTATTCAGGAATTATTTATAAGGCTTTAAACATTCCGGTAAACATGTTTACCGTTTTGTTTGCTATTGGGCGCTTGCCCGGCTGGATTGCGCAATGGAAAGAAATGCAAAAAGATAAAAACTTTAAAATTGGCAGGCCCCGCCAGATTTTTAAAGGCGCGCCCAAAACCGATTATATACCCATGGAGCAGCGGGATTAATTAACGCGCTCAAGCTCATTTTTAATTTTATCCAGAATCCCGTTCACAAAATCCGAAGAATCGCCTGTTCCAAACTTTTTAGCTATTTCTATTGCTTCATTAATGGTTACTTTCGGCGGGATGTCGTCCATGAAAATAAGTTCATGCACAGCAATGCGCAGAATATTTCGGTCAATTACAGATATGCGTTTAATGGACCAATTTTCGCTGACTTTTTCAATATAGGCATCTATCTTTTTAATCTCATTAATTATTCCTTCCGTTAGTTGAATAGAAAAATCCTTTACCCGGGGGTCTATCTCTTTTCCTTCCCAATAACATTTTAGAATATCATCAATCTTTTCTTTAGTAATATCTCGGCTGTATAGAATTTTAAGAACATGCTCTCTGGATTTTCTCCTTTTACTCATTCTTGTGCGCCTTCCTGAATAAATTAACCATTTCCAAAGCGGAAAGAGCCGCATCCCACCCTTTGTTTCCTCCTTTGGCGCCGGCCCTTTCGATGGCCTGTTCAATTGTGTCTGTTGTCAATATCCCAAAAATAACTGGAATATCCTTATCCATGCCCACAGCCGCCACCCCTTTGCTCACCTCCGCGGCAATAAATTCGAAATGAGGAGTGTCGCCGCGAATAATTGTTCCAAGGCAAATAACCCCATTTACTTTTTTAGTCTCTATCATACGCTTTGCCATTATGGGTATTTCAAAAGCTCCGGGGACTTTGGCAATATCAATATCGTTATCTTTTACCCCATGGCGAACCAATCCATCTATAGCCCCCTCCAGCAACCTTTCTGATATAAACTGGTTAAACCTGCTAATAATAATCCCAAACCTAAGTCCTTTTCCGGACAGTTCCCCTTCAAAAATATTAACCATAGCTCTCCCTTCTTTAAAATAATGAAATGCATTTAAACTATCTTTTTATTATTCGCAAAAATGAGCGTTGTCTCTAAATATGTTTCATTAGATGTCCTAATTTTTTCTTTTTAGTTTTGAGGTATTTTATATTTTGATTCTTTGGCTTAATCTCCACGGACACCATCTCAACAACATGAAGCCCATACCCTTCCAATCCCACAATTTTTCTTGGATTATTGGTCAGCAATCGGACCCGCCCCAGGCCCAGGTCCGCTAAAATCTGGGCCCCAATCCCATATTCTCTTAAGTCAGGATTAAATCCCAGGGCCTCATT
>Ga0255058_10002332_pt1 | contig 10483 bp, 5 predicted proteins | sample Cases_109_9_MG_FD_188637 | JGI IMG/M metagenome (GOLD analysis project Ga0255058, IMG submission 188637) | Seawater microbial communities from Amundsen Gulf, Northwest Territories, Canada - Cases_109_9 | ecosystem: Environmental > Aquatic > Marine > Gulf | place: Canada: Northwest Territories... | reverse complement strand
GCTGCGTTCGGTGGCGCCGGCTGGAATGTCATCAAAGTCGTCTGGGGTTCGCGCTGGGATCCGTTGCTCGCCAAGGACAATAACGGCTTGTTGCGACGCCTGATGGAAGAGACCGTTGACGGTGAGTATCAGACCTACAAATCCAAGGATGGCGCATACGTCCGCAAGGAATTCTTCGGCAAGCATGCGGAAACGGCCGAGATGGTCGCCGACATGTCGGATGAAGATGTCTGGCGCCTGAATCGCGGCGGTCACGATCCGCGCAAGGTCTACGCTGCGTATGATGCGGCGATGCGCCACTCTGGGCAGCCGACGATTATTCTCGCCAAGACGGTCAAGGGCTTTGGCATGGGTGCGGCCGGTGAGGGGCAGAACGTGGCGCACCAGCAAAAGAAGCTGGATACGGATGACCTCCGGGAATTTCGCGACCGGTTCAACATTCCGGTGACCGACAAGCAACTCGAGGAAGTACCGTTTTGCATGCCGGCGGCCGATAGCGCCGAGCTCGAATACCTGCACGAGCGGCGCAAGGCGCTTGGCGGTTATCTGCCGAAACGCCGCAGGAAAGCCGCGGCGCTCCGGGTGCCGGCGCTTGCGGTCTTCAAAACGCAACTTGACGGTACCGGCGAACGCGAAACATCGACGACAATGGCGTTCGTGCGCATGCTGTCGGCGCTTATCCGAGACAAGCAGATTGGCAAGCACATTGTCCCGATAGTGCCGGACGAGGCGCGCACCTTTGGTATGGAGGGCATGTTCCGGCAGGTCGGTATCTATTCGTCAACAGGTCAGTTGTACACACCCGAGGACGCGGGCGCGCTAATGTATTACCGTGAGGACAAGAAAGGCCAGATTCTCGAGGAGGGCATTAACGAGAGCGGCGCGTTTTGCTCGTGGATAGCGGCTGGTACGGCGTATTCGAATCACAACGTGCAGATGGTGCCGTTTTACATCTATTACTCGATGTTCGGTTTCCAGCGCGTCGGTGATTTCATTTGGGCCGGCGGTGATATGCAATCGCGCGGCTTCCTGATCGGCGGTACAGCCGGGCGCACGACGCTCGCAGGCGAAGGTTTGCAACATCAGGACGGTCACAGCCTGATCAACGCGTCGACAGTTCCAAATTGCCGCTCTTACGACCCGACGTATGCCTATGAACTCGCTGTCATCGTACAGGACGGTTTGCGGCGCATGATCGGCGAGCAGGAAAACATCTTTTATTACATCACCTGCATGAACGAAAATTACGTGCATCCGCCGATGCCGCCGGGCGTCGAGGACGGTATCCTCAAGGGTATGTACCTGCTGCAAGTGGGGGGGCAGGGCAAGATCCGGGCGCAGCTCATGGGTTCGGGTACGATTCTGCGCGAAGTGATCGCCGCGGCCGAACTGCTGTTCAAGGATTTCGGGATCCGGACGGATGTCTGGTCGGTCACGAGTTTCAACGAGCTGCGCCGCGACGCGCTCGAAGTCGAACGTTGGAACCAGTTACACCCCGACAAGAAAGCGCGCACAAATTACATCGAACAGTGCTTCGGGAGTCGCCCGGGCCCGTACATTGCGGCAACCGATTACATGAAGATCATATCCGATCAGATTCAGCGCTGGGTGCCCGGCCGGTTTGTTTCGCTGGGTACGGATGGATACGGCCGTAGCGATGGACGGGAGGCGCTCAGGCAGCACTTTGAGGTCGATAAGCGATACATCGTTGTTACGGCATTAAAGGCGCTGGCGGATGATGGCGCGCTCGATCAAAAGACCGTTGCGAAGGCCATTGAAAAATACGGCATCGATCCGGACAAGCCGGATCCTGTGAAACTCTGAACGTCGGGCAGGAGAGGCAGGTGGCGTACAACATCGACATAGTCATTCCCGACCTCGGGGACTTCGCGGACGTCGAGGTCATCGAGATTCTCGTCAAAGCAGGTGATCGGGTTGCGCGCGAGGATGGCTTGATCACGCTGGAGACCGACAAGGCCGCGATGGACGTGCCGGCGCCCGAAAATGGCGTCATCGAGTCACTGACGGTGCAGATCGGTGACACCGTGTCCTCAGGTGACGTGATCGGCAAGATGTCGCCCGAGATATCGGATACGGTCGTGATCAAGCCGGCGATCGCAGTGCCGCCGACAGGTGAAACGACCGTGATGGCTACGCCGGTTGGCGAAAAGCCAAAGTCCCGCGGCAAGCAGACTCTCGTTGTGCCTGATCTCGGTGATTTTGAAGATGTCGAAATAATCGAGGTGCACGTATCCCCGGGGGACGTGATACAGATCGAGGACCCGATCGTCACACTGGAGACGGATAAGGCCGCGATGGATGTGCCCGCCGTCGTTGCCGGGCGCATTGACTCCGTTCTCGTCAATACCGGCGACACAGTGTCTGAAGGCTCCTCGCTGGCGATCATCGATGCAGTGGCGACAGAGGCCGCGCCACAGCCCACCGCCGCGAAGGCACAGCCGTCGGCATCCGCGCGCCCAAAGACGGCTCCTGCGCCCGTGACGCAGGCACCACCCGCAACAGCGGCCAGCTTGCCAGCGATCGACGAAGCCGGTTTCGCACGTGCGCATGCAAGTCCGTCCGTCAGAAAACTGGCACGCGAACTCGGCGTCGATCTGGTGCAGGTCACGGGCAGCGGGCTCAAGACACGAATTGTGCACGATGACGTCAAAGCGTTCGTCAAGGCGATCCTGACCGGGCAAACGGCGGCGCCGGCGGCAGGCGGCCTGCCGAAGACGCCGAGCATCGACTTTTCAAAGTTTGGTGAAATCGACGTTCAGCCACTGACGCGTATTCAGAAAATCGCCGGCCCTCGATTGCAGGCAAGCTGGGTCAATCTGCCACACGTGACGCAGCACGATCTTGCCGACATCACGAAGCTCGAGGCGCATCGGCAAAAGCTGAAAGGGCTGGCAAAAAAACGTGGTATCCGCTTGACGCCGCTCGCGTTCATCATGAAAGCCTGCATTCTTGCGCTCAAGGAATATCCAAAGGTCAACTCGTCACTCGCCGATGACGGTGAGAGCCTGGTCTTCAAGAAATATTACCACCTGGGATTTGCCGCGGACACGGAGCAGGGCCTTGTCGTACCGGTTATTCACGACGCCGACCAGAAAAATGTCTACGAGCTGGCGACCGAGCTTGGGGAATTATCCGCGCTCGCGCGCGACAGCAAGCTCAAGGCTCCGCAACTGCAAGGTGCGTCGTTCACAATCTCCAGCCTCGGCGGGATCGGCGGCACTTCGTTCACTCCGATTATCAATGCTCCTGAGGTTGCGATCCTCGGCGTATCGCGTTCGTCAATGCGACCGATCTGGACCGGCGAGAAATTCGTAGCACGCCTGATGTTGCCGCTGTCGTTTTCATATGATCACCGCGTCGTTGATGGCGCCTATGCCGTGAGATTCACGACCTACCTGAGCAAGCTACTCACCGACTTCGATTCATTGTTGAAGGCGAAAAAGTAGTGGCGACACATTCGGCGCAGCTCGTCATTATCGGGTCGGGTCCCGGTGGTTACACCGCTGCATTTCGTGCCGCGGATCTCGGCGTGGATGTCGTGCTTGTCGAGCGCTGGCCTGTATTGGGCGGCATCTGCCTGAACGTTGGTTGCATTCCATCGAAAGCTCTGTTGCATGCCGCCAAGGTCATTGACGACGCTGAGGCCATGGCCGAACACGGCGTGATGTTTGGCAAGCCGAAGATCGATGCGCGCAAACTTCGCGACTGGAAGAATCAGGTTGTCGATCGCCTGACCGGCGGCATCATGCAGCTTGCCGAACAAAGAAAGGTGCGTGTTATCAACGCCGTCGCGAAATTCGAATCCGCAAATCTCTTGCAGCTCAATAACGGTGAGACGATCGCATTTGAAACCTGCATCATCGCAGCCGGGTCCCAGCCGGTCATGTTGCCTGGTATGCCTGACGATCCGCGCATCGTCGATTCAACGGGTGCACTGGAGATTGACCCGTTGCCGAAGCGGCTACTTGTTGTTGGCGGCGGCATTATCGGGCTCGAATTGGCCTGCGTTTATGCAGCACTGGGCGTCGAAGTCAGTGTTGTCGAGTTGATGGACTCGCTGATGCCGGGCACCGATTCGGATTTACTGCGCCCATTTCAAAAGATCATCAAGAAACGCTACGAGTCGATCATGGTGTCGACGAAAGTCACGGGAATGCGGGCAACGGTACCCGGTATCGAAGTCTCGTTCGAGGGTAAGAATGCGCCGGCCACCGGCGTCTACGATCGTGTGCTCGTGGCGATCGGACGTCGCGCGAACGGTGACCAGCTCGATGCCGATAAGGCGGGCGTCAAGGTCAGCCAGCACGGCATCATCGCGGTGGACAAGCAGATGCGCACGAACGTGTCGCACATTTTTGCAATTGGCGATTTAGCTGGCGGACCGATGCTGGCGCACAAGGCCAGCCATGAGGCAAAAGTCGCCGCCGAAGTCGTGGCAGGTGAAAAGAGCTACTTCGACGCACGCAGCATTCCGTCCGTCGCGTACATGGATCCGGAAATCGCCTGGGTTGGTCTGACCGAAATCGAAGCGAAAGAGAAGGGTGTCGAGTACGAGAAAACCCGGTTTCCGTGGGCCGCGAGTGGCCGTGCGTTATCGCTGGGTCGTGACGAGGGCTTTACCAAACTGTTGTTCGACAAGAAGACCGGACGAGTGCTTGGCGGCGCCATCGTCGGCCCGGGAGCCGGCGACCTGATTGCCGAGATCGGGCTCGCTGTCGAGATGGGCGCCGATGCGGCGGACATCGCTCTGACTATTCACCCGCACCCGACCTTATCCGAGACTATCGCGTTCGCGGCGGAGGCCTTCGAAGGCACGCTCACTGATCTCTATATGCCCAAAACGCGCAAGCGTTGACGGTTGCCACATGGTCATGCAGATACTGCCAGACCAGTTTTGATCAGGCCGAGTAGGATTTCTTATCGCGCTCTCGATTCCTGCGGGCATTGAGGGGTATGGGCATTGATTTGAGGATCGGGCGTTTTGCGGGCCGGCCGATGAAATATCCCTGTACGAGATCTACTCCAAGATCGCCCAGCATCTCCAGGACGGCGGCGCTTTGTACGTATTCGGCGATTGTCTTCATTCCGGCTTCGCGCCCAATCTCTGCGATCAGGCGAATCATTTTCTGATCGACAGGATTTTCCACGAGGTTGACGACGAACGAGCCGTCAATCTTGATGTAGTCGGCCTGCAAGCGCTGCAGAAAGCTGAAAGAACTGTAGCCGGTACCGAAGTCGTCGAGTGCGAGCCGGCAGCCCATTTCGCGCAGCGACGATATTTGCACCTCGACGTGATCGAGGTGCCGCGCGGCGAGGCTTTCGGTGATTTCGAAGATGATATTCTCCGGCGGCACGTCGTGTTCCTCAAGACACGACGCGACATAGCCTGCCAAATCATCGTGTTCGAACGCATTTGCCGACAGATTGACAGAAAAATTCAATTCTGAACTGCCGTCTCGATGCTCGGCATGTGCGCACGCTGCACGTCGTATCATCCAGTTGTCAATTTCAGACATCAGCCCGAAGCGTACAGCCGCCGGCAGAAACGCATCGGGGCTCACCAATTTTCCACCCTCCGCCTTCAGCCTCAGCAGGATTTCATGATGGGTGGTTAAACCGGTAGCGATGTCATTGATTGGTTGATAGCGCAATTCAAACAAGTCACCGTCGAGCGCCCGGCGAAGTTTGTTCATCCAGCCGACGTCGGTGGTGAGCCTCTGCGCCTCGCGCTCCGACAGGTTGTAGAACTGCATGCGATTGCGCCCGGCGGATTTGGCCTCACGGCAGGCGATGTCGGCCTGCGCAACAAGTTCATCGTGGTTCAACTCATTGCCGATGATCATAGTGGCGCCAATACTGCAATGTATATGAAACACCTGCTCATCTTCGACGTGCGACAATTTGCGCATGTCTTCGAGAATTTTTTCGGCAATTGTCTTGGTTGCGGATTTGCTCGTATTAGCAATTAACACCGCGAACTCGTCACCGCCAAAGCGTGCAACCAGTCCGTCATCACCGATACTACGCTTTATCTCGTTGGCGACCTTGCCGATCAACCGGTCTCCGGCCGGGTGGCCGCAAGTGTCATTGATGTACTTGAACTGATCGAGGTCGATAAACAAGAGGGCGCTATGACGGCCGTCCGAGATCACGCGCTCGAGCTCCAGTTTCAGCTCTTCCACAAGACGCCGGCGATTGAACAGTCCGGTGAGCACGTCGTGGTTGGCGAGGTTCAGCAATCGTTCGTCGCGCTCACTTAGTGCGCTGGCCGTCGACTGAAGCGCTTCGACTATTTCCGAAATTTCGCGGTGCTCGGCTGCCTTGAACTGGACCGTCAGGTTTCCTTCGGCAAGTTCTTTGAGCGGTTTGTGCAGATCCGAAATCGATGTCAGGGCGCGGCGTAGCACGCGCCTTCCGTACATGGTCGAAACAACCAACAGGATCAAAAGTATCATTATGGCTGTCTTGATATTCGACAAGAGACGATCATGAAAAATGACGAAATCGAGATGCAGGCCGACAAAACCAACGAGGTCGATCTGGCTTTGCAGTGGCGATTGCGATGGATCGAACGCGAATAGTCCGTCGCCACGGATCGATTCGGTCCAAACGGGCGCCAGAATTTCAAATTTTCGGGGGTCGATGATGCCGCTTTCGACAAGATAAGGTGCGGCGCCGCCGATAAGGTCTCTTGTCTCGCGCAACTTCGACTGCGACAGGTCGTCGGTGACTATGTTGCTGCCGTCCTTGTTGATAGCGAACAAAACCAGACCGTCCTGACTGTAGTACGTAACGCGACCAATCTCGGGATACTTGTCGATATATCTTTCAATGAGCAATATCGCGTCATCGTCGTCTGACAAGTAGAGGGGCGCGCCGAGATCGTTGAGTTCTTCTGTCCATTGCAGCGCCCAGCGGCTGTAATTGTCCTGCAGGACCCATTGCCCGCCCCAGTACAGGCTGGCGACAGCGAGGGCGCCGATCGCGGCTGTACTTATTATCTGGATCGACAGAATTTCATGGATCAAAACGCGCTTGTTGGGCTGCGGCACGGCGCGACCGAGTAGCCGTGAAAAGCGATAGATTATCGAGGAGAGTAGGAGTCTCATTGACTGTTCGACGTTGCCTGGCGGTGAGCGGCTTGCGATTCGGCCGGGACCAGCTTCCGGAACACGGCGTCGTTCGTCACGATGCGCACGTCTGACAACGGCGAAAGCACAGGAACATTCTTGATATCACCGGCATCGATGCGTCTGAGAACTTTGATGATGGTGTCGGCGATGTTAGAGGCTACGGGCGACGCGCTAACGGATGCCCCCATCGACAACAACGATTCGTTGAACACGGTTACGCGGATCCTGTGGCGCTCTGAGCTCTTGAGTATTTGCCGCAGGACCTGGACACTCAGTATTCGATTGTCCGGAAACAGCCAGAAACCGTCGATTTCACCAGCGATGCGATTGAACAGGTACATCGTCTCGCGATCGGACTTCGCGCTGCGAATGTGCAGTTGGACACCGTGTTTATCGGCCGCCAGTCTGGCCTCCGCAATCAACTCGTCGTGCCCCTCGCCGATGATTGCACCGATGCTCGACATTGTCGGGTCGATTTTCTTCCACGCTGCAATTTGCAGGTCGAGCGGCGGCAGCGTCGATATGCCGCGACTGTTGTCGGTGACTAGCTCATGGTCCCGAAAATTGAACACCTGGCTGAAGACAACGGGCATGCGCGCCATCGCAATCGCTGCTTCGGCGGCCTGCAGGCCGATGGCGACAACCGCAGTGGCGGTGGAGTCGTTAATCATGCGAAACGCCAATACCGGCGGCTGTGCCCGGTCGCTGATGTCGAAAACGGTATAGTTCTTGAGGCGCTCGCCAAGCTCGCTGGCAACGTCTTGATACGCGGGCTCGCGGCTGCTCATTACAATTGCGACGAATGGCAATGGCCGCGGCTGGACGATCGCGGCTCGCGGCGCGGTCGGCGGCGCAGGCTCGGCAGGAGACCACAGCGTGAGCAATTCACAGCCGGCCAGCGTCAGCGTGACGATAACAGCTGCGATGCATTTGCCCAGGATCGCTGACGTACGGATTCCTGCCATATCAGAGCACTCCATTGCCTGCTGTGGCGCGTTTGCCCGGCGGGCCGGATTATGGCGCACCCCGCCACTATACGAATTACGCGTAAATACGCCGCGACCTGCGTCTCAATCAGGATGTGTCCTGCAGGCCTGACGGCCACGCGCGCCCTATGCTTGCGGAGTGGCGCCTTTGGACATAATGCGGAGTTCGTCTACGCCGGAGTACCAGGGTACAGCTCGTCGAGCGGAATCGAGCGTCCGTCGTCCTGCACGATACGGCAATGGTAACGTCTGAATTGCCGCGGCTCGGCCACTCCGCAGGAATGAGCGATGATGCCGATTTCCTTGCGCATCGTTTCCGAGTAATGGCGCACGCGCTCGGCCTTGTCTGCCGGCACCAGTCCGCGCTGCAATCGCTTGTTGTGCGTCGTCACACCGGTTGGACAGGTGTTTTTGTTGCACTGCAGTGCCTGGATGCAGCCAAGTGCGAACATGAAGCCGCGCGCCGAGTTGATGAAGTCGGCGCCGACGCACAATGCCCACGCGGCATCAGACGGATTAATAAGCTTGCCGCTTGCGATCACCCTGACCCGCTCGCGTAGTCCGTAGGCGGCGAGTTTATCCACGACGAGCGGCAGGCTTTCCCGGATCGGCAAGCCGACATTGTCGATGAGACTCATCGGCGCCGCCCCGGTTCCACCATCACCGCTATCAACGGTAATGAAGTCCGGGGCGGTTTCGATACCCCGTTTCCGGATCTCGGCGAACAGTTCATCCAGCCATGCATGCGCGCCAATGACCGATTTGAAACCGACGGGCAGACCCGATACGTCGCGCAGATGATTGATGACCTTCAGAAGATCCGGCGCCGAATTGATCTCGGGGTGCCTGTTCGGGCTGATCGAATCCTCGCCTGCAGGAATGCCGCGAATATCGGCGATTTCCGCGGTGACTTTGGCGCCCGGAAGTATGCCGCCTTTACCGGGTTTTGCTCCCTGGCTCAGCTTGAGTTCGATCATCTTGACCTGCTCGATCTCGCCGATGGCCTTGAGCATTGCATCATCGATCATGCCGTTCTCGTCGCGAACTCCGTATTTCGCGGTCCCGATCTGGTAGACGATGTCTGCGCCGCCTTCCAGGTGCCACGGGGAGATGCCGCCTTCGCCTGTGTTCAGCCAGTTTCCTGCCATGCGCGATCCATTCGACAGCGCCAGCACCGCGGGTTTGGACAGCGCGCCATAACTCATGGCCGATACATTGAATATCGATGGGGCCTCGTATGGCCGGCGAGCGTGTGGTCCGATCGTCATCGGTTTTGTCGGAGACGAGTCCCTCTCGAGCGTCGGATATGGACAGTTAACGAAAATCGGTGTGCCAACGGGGCTCAAATTTAATGTCGAGCCGAATGCGACGGTGCCATCCAGGCCCTTGGCCGCTCGATAGACCCAGGAGCGCTGCGCACGATTGAACGGCATCTCTTCGCGATCGTTGGCGAAAAAATACTGGCGGAAGAACTCGCCCATGTGTTCGAACATGTAGCGAAATCGCCCGACAACCGGGAAATTACGCCTCACGGCATGACTCGTCTGCGTTACGTCGACAACGTACATGACGATGACGACCAGCAAACCGATGCCGATCACGACAACGAACAGCGTCGACAGCGTTTGCAGCACGTTCATCGCGCTGAAGAAAGATTCATTCATCTCGCGGGTCCCCCTGTAAATATTATCGAACCGGCATCGGGGCCGGGGTCGGGCCTGTGGGAGGGCCTTCAGGCCCGATCCCGGCCCCGATCGACACGTCGGAGGGCCTTTAGCCCGATCCCGGCCCCGATCGACACGTCGGAGGGCCATTAGGCCCGATCCCGGCCCCGATCGACACGTAGGAGGGCCCTTTCGGCCCGATCCCGGCCCCGATCGACACGTAGGAGGGCCCTTTCGGCCCGATCCCGGCCCCGATCGACACGTAGGAGGGCCATTAGGCCCGATCCCGGCCCCGATCGACACGTAGGAGGGCCATTAGGCCCGATCCCGGCCCCGATCGACACGTAGGAGGGCCTTTAGGCCCGATCCCGGCCTCGATCGACACGTAGGAGGGCCTTTAGGCCCGATCCCGGCCTCGATCGACACGTCGGAGGGCCTTTAGGCCCGATCCCGGCCCCGATCGACACGTCGGAGGGCCTTTCGGCCCGATCCCGGCCCCGATCGACACGTCGGAGGGCCTTTCGGCCCGATCCCGGCCCCGATCGACACGTAGGAGGGCCTTTAGGCCCGATCCTGGTTCGTGTTGTCAAAGTATCTTGTTAGTACGTAGTCAACGCTCAATTTCCCGGGGCCCTTGAGGACCAGCGGGATCAGCATGGCGATGAACAGCAGCGGAATG
>Ga0255058_10002331_pt1 | contig 10484 bp, 5 predicted proteins | sample Cases_109_9_MG_FD_188637 | JGI IMG/M metagenome (GOLD analysis project Ga0255058, IMG submission 188637) | Seawater microbial communities from Amundsen Gulf, Northwest Territories, Canada - Cases_109_9 | ecosystem: Environmental > Aquatic > Marine > Gulf | place: Canada: Northwest Territories... | reverse complement strand
GGATCAGAAGGTCAAGGTCGCCCGGGCGTAGTAGTACCCGCCGTTGAACCCGAACGGTGCCGTGCGTCGGGGGTAGATGAAGATCCCGTTGAACGCGTTGCTGGCGATGTTGCGATCCGGGAACTCGTCCAGCAGGTTGTTGGCCCCGATCGCTATCTTGACGTGCTCGCCGAAGTTGCGCGACAGATCGAGATCGACGATCCACTTGCCGGTGAAGGTCTGCTTGCGCGCCGGATCGCTCGCCGACTCGGTGGACTGCACCGCGCCGAACTTGTTGACCCGCAGCATCACGCCCCACGGTCCGTTCCCGTACCGCGCGCCGATGTTGTACGCCTCGCGAGGCTGAGCCCGCTCGAGATAGGTCTTCTCGATGTCGTCGAACAGCGTCTCGCCGAGTCCCGCCAGCTGCGGAGGCGTGCGCACGGGACCGTCCAGCTCGGTCTTGTTCCAGCTGCCCGCACCGGTCAGGCTGATCGTGCCGTTGCCGCCGAGCGCGCGGGACCAGGCGATCACCAGGTCCGCTCCCTCGGTGGTGGTGTCGATGGCGTTGGTGAAGAACTGTGCCGCGTTGACGCCGAAGGGGGCCAGGATCGGAGCGATCTGGGGGTTGCTGGCCGGGAAGCGGCCCGAGAGCACGATCCTGTCGTCGATGTCGATCTGGTAGACGTCGCCCGTGATCGACAGGTTCGGCAGCGGCCGGGTGGTGAACCCCACGCTGAAGCTGGCCGAGGTCTCTTCCTCGAGGTCGGTGGCTCCCAGCGCCTGGGCGACGGGATCCGACACGCGGAAGGTCCCGACCTCCAACGGAGTCAGCACGCCGCCGACGTCGACGAACTGGGTACTGATGTTGTTGAAGTTGCTCTGGTGCAGCGAAGGCGCCCGGAAACCGGTGCTGGCCGATCCTCGCAGCGCGAACTGCTTGACGATCTCGAACCGGGCCGCGACCTTGCCGCTGACGTTGCTGCCGAAGTCGCTGTAATCCTCTCCGCGGGCGGCCAGCGCCAGCAGCACGCGGTCGGCGAACTCGAACTCCACCTCGCCGTAGACGGCGATGTTCTCGCGGTCCTCGTCGACCTTGTTCGAGGGCTGAAAACCGGGGAAAACCTGGATCCCCGCCGGCGCGAGACCGCCGAACTGGTCGGGAACGCCGCCGTCGAAGTACGACGGCAGGTCGCCGGCCTGAATGCTGTAGCTGTCCTGGCGTGCCTCGACGCCGAATGCGATGGAGGTCCCGGATTGGGTCGAGACGAAGCAATCGACGTTGAGTGCGGTCTGGCGGAAGCTGAGGGTTCCGGCATCGGTGGAGGTGGGACTGGCGAGCCCCATCGAGGTGTTGGCCGAGTTGCTGATTGCGAAGTTGAACTCGTTCTTGCCGGTGGTCAGGCTGGTGTCGATCGACCAACGCTTGAAGACCTTGATGACCCCGGCCGACAGCGACTGGTCGTCGACGGCGGTGTTGATCAGCGGCAGGTGCCCCTCGGGGTGGACCAGGATGCTGGTGCGGTTCTGGGACGGCAGGCGGTTGAAGCCCGCGGACTCTCCGTCGCGCTCGGACGCGCCGCCGAAGAAGTAGAACTTCCAGTCGTTGGCCAGGGGAACCTCGGAGTTGAGGAAGAGGTGGTAGTTCTCGGACTCGCCATCGCCGTAGCGGTGGTTCAGCCGATCGTACGTCAACTCGCGGGGGTCGTCTGTACAGGGGTCTATCAGGGTACCGTCGCAGATGTCGTCGTCATCGCTGTCCACCAGTGCCGGCTGGCCGAAAACCTGCTCCGTGAAGTTGAAGATCCGTCGCGGGTCCCTGCCGGCACGGTTGGTGTGGCCGCGGTCCCTGAACTCGAACGTCGCATTGATGAAACCGTCTTCACCGATTTTCCAGCCCCGGTTGATGCTGGTCAGGAACAACTCTCCGTCACCCGCGTAGTGCTTGCCGGCGTTCAGCTCGACCCGGGTTATGCCGACGCTGCGATTGAGGCCGACGTTGATCACACCGGCGATGGCGTCGGAGCCGTACTGGGCCGAAGCGCCGTCGCGCAGGACCTCGACGTTGTCGATGGCGCTGGAGGGAATCGCGTTCAGGTCGATGCCGGCGGTTCCGCGACCGATGGAGCCGTTGACGTGGATCAGCGCGCTGTTGTGCCTCCGCTTGCCGTTGACCAGCACCAGGGTCTGGTCCGGACCGAGGCCTCGCAGGGTCGAGGGCCGCACGAGGTCGGTGCCGTCACTGATCGTCGAGGTCGAGACGTTGAACGAGGGCGCCAGGAACTGGATCATCCGGCTGGTCTCCGCCTGGCTGGATTCCTCGATGTCCTCGGAGGTCAACACATCCACCGGAACCGCCGTTTCGAGGGCGGTGCGCTCGGACCGCGATCCGATGACCACCACCCGTTCACCGAACTGGGAGATCGTGTGCTCCACCTGGAAGTCGACGGCGGTGTCCGAGCCCTCGGCGACGATCGCCGAGGATTCCTTCGTGCCGTACCCCTGGGCGATCACGAAGAGGCGATAGCTGCCGGGCAGCAGCTCGAGGCTGTAGCTCCCGTCCGCGGCGGTGGACGTTCGCTCCTGACTGTTGGCGACGCGCACGACGGCTCCTTCCACCGGGTTGCCGTCGGCGTCGGTGACGGTGCCGGAGATCGAGCCCGCGGCCCACACGCCGGTGGCGGCGAGCCACGCAACGAGCAGCGTCACGGCGAAACGAACGGTTCGGCCACGGCCGAACTCGCCAGGCAGTCGACGGATTGTTTGTCGGGCGGTTCGATCAACCATGTGCGAGCCTCCTCAAATATGCGGGAATGACATTCCGGTTCGGCGGTCGAACGGACGACCGTGGCGGGAACTCCAACGGGATCCCAGACGAAGTCTAGCAAAACCACCGTGCGAGGGTGCGGAATCTACCGGGCGGACTCCCTGCGAAGCGCAACACATGAGTTGCGGCAAGGAGATTCGGGTGGCCGGCGTCTACTCGGTGCGTTCGAGAATCTCGACGAGGTGATAACCGAACTGGGTCTGCACCGGTCCGTGAACCTCGCCGACGGCCTCCTTGAAGACCACGTCGTCGAACTCGCGAACCATCTGGCCGGGGCTGAAGGTGCCGAGCACCCCGCCCTCCTTGCCCGACGGGCACTGCGAGTGTTCGCGAGCGATCTCGGCAAAATCCGCTCCAGCCACGATCTTTTGCTTGAGATCCGTACAAGCCTCGACCGTGGGCACGAGGATGTGACGTGCTTTCGCCTGCATGATGCGTCCCTTCATCCCTGGGGCCCAGCGGACCCGGTTCGACGGAGGCTCACTATACGCGATTCTCCAGGGCTTTTCGTGATTTGTTGCCTCCTGCGGGCCCGACCCTATCTTTTGCAGCGGGGTCTGGAACGACTCCCACGCCCGATCCATGACCAGACTCCTTCCATTCGCGCTGTTGGCGATCGTCCTCGCCGGCGGCTGCTCGGCCGAGAGGCCAATGCCTCCCGAGCTATCCGGCGTGTACGGCCGGCTTCACGAGTCCCAGCAGAGTATCGAGACGGGCGTCGAGTTGGTCCTCGAGGGCAACGAGATGGCCGGCAGGAACGAGCTCGCCGCAGCGACGACCCGGCTGTTCGTGGCCGCACGCGAGTGTGCCGAGACCCCCGGGTGCGACATCGACCTGTTCGGCGACGCCATGTTGCAGCTGGTCGCCGAGCGGCGGCGCTCCCCATCCGTCGCCGACCCACCAGGCGACCCTTCCTCGATTGGCGACCCGTTGCCGGCGGGGGCGGAAGCCGATCCTCCGTTGCCCCTCGACGGCGACCCGCTGGCTTCGGCCGACTCGCTACTGACCGGGGCCGCCCTGAGAGACCTGATCCCGCAGAATCGCTGGGTCCGGGCCGCCCTCAACGACTGGCTGACCTGGAACCGGCCGGCACTGGTCGAGGCCTTTCGCAACTACCAGTTTTTGCGCCCCTCGGTGGCGCCGATCTACGCCGAGGCCGGGCTGCCCGAGGCGCTGCTGTTCGCGATGATGGCCAAGGAGAGCGGCGCCAAGGTCCACGCCTACTCCCGGGCAGGTGCGGCAGGGCCGTTGCAGTTCATGGGAAGGACGGCCCAGCAGTACGGACTGGGTAGCGACGACGGGTTCGACCTGCGGCTGGACCCGGCCGCCGCCACGGGGGCGAACGCCCGCTACATGAAACGGCTGTTGCGGACCTTCGGGGGCAACCTCGAGCTGGCGCTGGCGGCCTACAATCTCGGGGACACGCGGTTGCGCCGGCTTCTAGGCAAGCACCCGGGTGCCGGCTTCTGGGATCCGCGGGTTTTCCATGCGCTGCCCTGGGAGACGCGGAACTACGTGCCCAAGGTCCTGGCGGTGGCCTGGCTGTTCCTGCACCCGGACGAGTACAGCCTGGAACTGGCGTCCGTCGAGGCCAGCGCGACAAGCATCGTGCTTCAGGAAGACACTTCGCTCGGAGAGCTGAGTATCTGCCTGGGGCAGGTGGACAGCGCAGACGGCTGGTTTCGCACCCTGCGCAACCTGAATCCCCGGATCTCGCCCAGCCGACGCGCCCTGGCGGGGACCCGGCTGGTGCTCCCGACCGCGCTGGTCTCGACGTACGGCCAACGGTGTGTGGGAGATTCACCGCTGATCGCCCTCGCCCGCGAGCTTCACGACGCCGACTATCCCGAGACGCCGGAGCTGATGCCTTACACCGTCCGGCGCGGCGACACTCTCGGAGCGATCGCCACTCGTCATCGCTGCTCACTGTCCGAGTTGGCCCGGCTCAACGGGATCATGAGCCCGAACTACGTCATCCACGTCGGGCAGAAGCTCACGGTGCCCGCCCGCGGCTGACCCCCACCTCCCCGCAAACCCTCCGAGTTCCCCAGATCGCCTCGGGAATCGGGAAACTCTCGATTGACACGGCGATCCCAACCTTGAAATACTCCCGCCATAGGTTGTTGGGGGATATCCGTGGGCGAGGAGGAGGGGTTCGTGCGCCGACGGCGATGGGCCGGATGGACGCGGATCGGAGCCAGAGGTTCGGTTCCGACGCTCGTGATCTGCATGCTTGCCCTGACAGGGTGCGGAGGCGACGACCTCCCCGAGGTCCCCGTCTCACCTCCGACCGAGACTCCCGAGGAAACCGTCGAGCTCGTGGACTTGGAGCCGGTGATCGTCGAGAACCCCGTCTACACGGAGGAGCCGATTCGCTCCGCATGGATCTCGGCCATCTGCCTCAATGTTCGAGGCGGGCCCGGATCGGCGTACGACGTCGAGGGCCACGTCTTCAAGGGCGACGAGGTCGAAATCTACGAGGAGCAAGCGGTCGGTCGCAACACCTGGTACCGGATCAACGACGAGGCCGGCTACGTTCACGGTTGGGTCTCCGCCGGACACGTTTCGTCGCGCCCGATCTCGTCCGGCCGCACGATCCCCGACGACTACAGGGAACCCCGCACGCCGACGATCATCGACGACACTCCGGCCCGTTACCTGGGTAACCAGGCCTGCAAACGCTGCCACTCCAACACCCACGGCGAATTCCCCCGCGGCGAACACGGCGTCTGGGCCAACCACTACCATGCCGAGGCCTACCGCACGCTGAAGCGCGACTACACCATCCAGTTGGCCCGCCGGGACGGCATCGACGATCCGGCCACGGACTGGCGCTGCCTCAAGTGTCACGTGACGGCCTACGGTGCGCCGGCCGACCGCCTCGGGCCCGGATACAAGGAGTCCGAGGGCGTGGGGTGCGAAGCGTGTCACGGCCCCGGCGAGGACTACCTCGAGCCGCACCAGGACAATCCGCGGCAGCGCTACGCGGAGCTACAGACGATGGGCTTCCGCGTCCTCCGCAACATGGAGGACCGCGATCGGTTGTGTCGCGCCTGCCACAACGAGCTCAGTCCGACCTACAAACCGTTCAACGTCGAGGCCTTTTCGGTGGCCATCCGGCACTGGGAAGAGCGCTGCTCGGTGCCGGAGCCGGCCCCTGAGCCGCCGCCCGTACCGATTCCGCCAAAGCCGGAGCCGACCCCGCCCAAGCCGAAGCCGACGCCGCCCAAGCCACAACCGACGCCGCCGGAGCCGGAGCCGACACCACCCAGGCCGCAACCGACGCCGCCGGAGCCGGAGCCGACGCCGCCCAAGCCCCAACCGACGCCGCCCAAACCGAAGCCGCCCAAGCCGAGCCTCGGCCGACTGGCGAACGCGCCCGACAAGATGATGCTCAGCAACCACGCCGACGCCCGGCGCGGGGAGGTGTTCTTCCCGCACAACTCACACCTGGACTACGTCGTGGTCGAGAGCGAGGCCGACAACTGCCAGGTGTGCCATCACACGACCACCCCGCCAGCCGTTCCAGAGCCCTGCAGCTCCTGTCACCAACTCGCGGACACGGCGGATGCGCCCAGCCGCGAGGCGGCGTACCACGGCTCCTGCAGAACGTGCCACCGCGAGGAAGGAGGACCGTCGAAGTGCTCCCAGTGCCACAACTGAAGTCGGGGCGGATCGCTGCCCTGCTGCTGCTTGCACTTGCGGTGGCGTGGACCGGTGCCGCCGGCGGGGCTGCCGACGAGGATGCCGACACTCGACGACCCACGACCGGGGAATCGGACGGCGTCGCGAGGACCGAAGATGCCTCGACGGATTCCGACTCCTCCGACGCGGGCGACGCCGACGCCGACGATGAAGCCGAATCCACCGAGGGATCGGCCGAGGCCCAGGACAGCAAGGGGCCCCTGACGCCGGCCAGTCGCTGGCAGTCCGCTGGCAGCGGCGTGTCGCCCCGGCGGCCCGACCGCTGGGCCATGCTGGACGCCGTCGGCGTGCAGCTCCCGCGGGGATCGATCATCGATCCCTACAACCAGAACCTGATCAAGGGTGATTTCCCGTTCCCCGGGACGCGCACGTTCTTCAAGCTGGATGCCCTGCTGAATCCGGTGGTCGTCGACGACAGCCAGGACAACGGCGACACGCTGATCAATACCAACATCACGATTCAAACCGAGCTGTTTCATGGCTCGACGGTGTTCAAGCCGAAGGACTGGGCGTTCAAGCTGTCCGGAAAGGGCCTGGTCCAGGACGGCGGTAACGACATCGAGGACGCCTCGCTGCTCGAGGCCTTCGGCGAGGTGAAGATCGCCGACGTTTCCGCCAACTATGACTTCATCTCGTTTCGCGGCGGCGTGCAGTTCTTCAAGAGCGACTTCAACGGCTTCATCTTCCAGGATTTCAACCTGGGCGGACAGTTCTTCGGCGACCTGAACGCCAACCGGAACCAGTTCACCCTGGCCTTCGTCACCGTGCAAGAGTCGCAAGCCTCGGGCGGGATACAGTTCGACTCGCAGGACCAGGACGTGATCTTCGCCAACTGGTTCCAGGAGGATCTGTTCGTTCCCGGGTTCGATGTGGTCTTCTCGGTGGTCCACAACCAGGACGAACAGCTTCTGCAACTCCTTGGCATCGAACAAAGCGTTACCTACGTCGGTTTCAACTCGCAGGGTCACCTGGGGCGAGTGGTGGTCAACCCGACGCTCTACGTGGCAACCGGTGAAATCGACTTCGGCGGGGGCGTGACCAACGACATTTCGGGCTACATGTTTGGCGTCGATTTCCAATTTCCGAAGAACTATCTCAACTACCGCGGCGCGGTGTTCATGACCTCCGGCGACGACGACCCGACCGATGGCGACGACGAGGGGTTCGACGCGATCAAGGACAACGTCAACCTGTTCGGTGGCGCGACCAGCTTCGTCATCGGCGGCGGCAACCTGGGCACCCGGCCCAACAGCTTCATTCCATCGTTCCGCGGCCTGGGAACTCAGTCCAACTTCAACAACCCGGGGATCGTGGTGGTCAACGCGGGCATCGATGCCGTGCTGATGCCGCAGTTGTTCTTCGAGGGCAACATCAACTACTTCCAGCTTGTGGAAGGCGAGGCGCAGGGGGCCCCTGCCGACGATCTAGGTTCGGAGGTCAACATCGCCGTCACGTGGCGAGTGTTCCTCAACGAGAACTTCGTCATCAAGGCCGCCGTAAACGTGTTCGCTCCCGGGGACGCCGGCGAGTTCATCCTTGGCAACGACGAAAACATCACGACCACGACGCTCAACGTCGTCGGGCTGTTCTGATGGAGAGGCCCATGAAGTCCGGACTCACCCGATTGCTCCTGTTCCTGCTGCTCTGCGGCGCCTGGGCCGGGACCGCCCTGGCCACCGATGCCGATTCGTCCGGCTGCATGAGCTGCCACCAGGGCATCGAGTCGATGCACGGCGACGGTGACGGCGAGATCGGCATCAGCTGCGTCGGCTGTCACGGCGGCAACGGAACCGCCACCACGATCAATGCCGCCCACGTACAGCCCAACCACAAAGACCTCTTCAGCGGCACGGGCAACCCTCCCAACAACTACGCCCAGTTGAACAAGGAAAAGCCGGAATTCGTTCGCTTCATGAATCCGGGCGACTTCCGCGTCGCCGGCGAGACCTGCGGGCAGTGCCACGAGGAGATCTACAACCGGATGCTGGTTTCCATCATGTCCCACAGCTCGATGGTGCCCCAGTCCGGTCTCTACAACAACGGCATCCATCCGGCGAAGATCCCGGTCTTCGGCGAAGCCTATACTCGCGACGGCGAGCCTGCGGTGATCACTCTCGAGTCCGAGGGCGTGCCGGGGTCGAGCCACGTCACCAAGCTCGAGCCCTTGCCGAACTTCGAGGCGACTCCCGCCACCGACGCCTTCCGCGTGCTGGAGCGGGGCAACAACGACGCCGGCACCCGCGGGCCCGGCACCGACTTCAAGATCGCCGGCGGCGGCATCGTGCTGCACAAGACGCGGCTCAACGATCCGACGCTGTGGTTCCTGGGAGTGGGCGCGTCCCAGGGCGACTACCGCAGCAGCGGCTGCACCGCCTGCCACGTGATGTACGCCAACGACCGTGAGGAAAACAACTCGGGACCGATCGTCGCCGAGTTCTTCGCCAACGGCGGACAGTACGGGCACTCGGCGTCGGCCGATCCCAGCATCCCCAAGGACGAGCCCGGTCACCCGATCCGGCACGAGATGAGCACCAGCGTGCCGATCTCACAGTGCCTGACTTGCCACCATCACCAGGGCAACGGCGCCCTCGGAAACTACGTCGGCTCCATGTGGTGGGACCAGGAATCGGACGCCGACCAGATCCTGAGTCCCGGAGCTCGGCGGGACAAGTTCACCGACAACGAGCACCGCAAGCAGATCTGGGCCAATAACTCCAAATACGACGATGTCCAGATCGACGACTGGCACGGCCACGGCTGGAACTACCGTCGGGTCTACAGTCGCGACCGCAAGGGCAACCTGCTCGACGGCAACCGCGAGATCGTCGCCCACGACGACCCCGACAAGTTCAAGAAGGCCGTGCACCTGGCCGACATCCACTTTGAAAAGGGAATGCACTGCATCGACTGCCACACCGAGCAGGACGTGCACGGCGACAATCGCATGTGGGGCGCGATGATCGACGCCATCGAGATTCGCTGCGAGGACTGCCACGGAACGGTCACCGAACGGCCGACGTTGGTGACGTCAGGCGTCGCAGGCAGCAACGACATGGGTGACCGGCGGACGGGCGCCCGGACACCCTGGGGCGAACGTCAATTCGAACGAGGCCGCGGCGGCAAGATCATCCAGCGCTCGAAGATCAAGCCGGACCTGCAGTGGGAAATCCCACAGCTGGTCGACATCGTCGACTCCAGCCATGCCAGCTACAACGAGAAGGCCGCCCGGGCCAAGACCCTACAGACCGACGGCACCACCTGGGGCAAGCCGGTCGACAACGAGGCGCAGCTGGCCCACAAGACCGCCGACATGGAGTGCTACACCTGTCACAGCGCCTGGAACACCAACTGCTACGGCTGCCACCTGTCGGCCGACGTGAACCGCAAGGCCGAGGCCATCCACTACGAGGGCAAGGACACCCTCGCCTACGTCCAGTACAACCCGATGGTGCTGCGCGCCGACGGGTACCTGATGGGCATCAACGGCACGGCCAAGGGTAACAAGTTCTCGCCGATGCGCTCGGCGTCGGCGGTGTTCGTCTCCGTCCGTGACGGCGGCCGTAACGAGGTCGTGCATCAGCAGCAAACCATCTCCGCATCCGGCCACGCCGGTTTCGCTGTGACGCCGAACCCACCGCACACCGTGCGCCGAGTCGAGACCAAGCAGTGCGACGATTGCCACGTCAGCAGGGCCAACGACAACAACGCCTGGTTGGCGGTCACGCTGGGCATGGGCGCCAACGGGGTCAACTTCGTCGGCGAGTACGCGTGGGTTGCGCAGGGATCGGACGGCATGCAGGCGGTGAAGATCACCGAGGGCGTCGAGCCCCAACCGGTGATCGGCAGCCACTACCACGCTCTGATCGAGCCCGAATCGAGTGGCAAGTTCGTCAGGGGCGGCCGCAAGCTGGACCGCGCCTACAGTGCCGGCTCCAAGCACGCCAACGAGATCGCCGCACGCGGAGAGTTCGTC
>Ga0255058_10002330_pt1 | contig 10484 bp, 7 predicted proteins | sample Cases_109_9_MG_FD_188637 | JGI IMG/M metagenome (GOLD analysis project Ga0255058, IMG submission 188637) | Seawater microbial communities from Amundsen Gulf, Northwest Territories, Canada - Cases_109_9 | ecosystem: Environmental > Aquatic > Marine > Gulf | place: Canada: Northwest Territories... | reverse complement strand
CTGGGGTACATCCTCTGCGATAAAACCGACATAGGTCTCGGCAGCGTCGTTCTTGTAACGAAACTGCACGGGCTGCAGGTCGGCAAGCGCCTGCAGCGCCTCTTCAACAGACAGTGCCGCGATATCTTCTTTTCGCTCCCGCGATGAACTGTTGGTCCATACACCTCCGGCCGTAACATGGGCGCCGCTCGCCAACTCGATGGGGTGAGTCGGACGTGATACGCCAAATCCCACGTTGCCGTTTCGATCGATCGTAATTCGGTCTACCGAGCCCGCGCCAATCGTCAGAGTGCTGGCCCGATTATGCAGAATGTATCCGGTATCGCCTGTGGACTGAGTGATCATGAGTCCGGCGACGCTGCTGTTTTGCTCATGAATCTGGATACTGCCGTTCACTTCGAGACGCTGCTTGGGATTGGTCGTGCCGATGCCAACAAAATTGCCGTCGTCGAAAACCTGCGAGTTGCCGCCTCTGGCAACGTCTTTGAATCGCACGAGAAAATTCTCGGTACCCTTCAGCTCAACGGCGTTTTCGCCGGCAACACCAGATCCATTTATGCCCGCTGGTCCTGGTGGCCCTGGCGGTCCTTGTGGCCCGGGCGGTCCGGCCGGACCTCGTGATCCCGCTGCGGCAACGGCGGCGACCGCCGCTACTTCGACGATTTCGGCTTCAGATGCTGCTTCGACGTCCGCGGTGACAACTTCCTCAACGACCGTTGCCTCGGCCGGCTCTGGCGCCTCCTCGGCGACGACTTCTTCAACCGGCTCTGGCGCCTCCTCGGCGACGACTTCCTCAACCGGCTCTGGCGCCTCCTCGACGACGACTTCTTCGACCGGCGCCGGAGTGTCCGCGACTACCGTAGCCCAGTCAGCGTGAATGAAACCGCTGCCGCCGCCCGGTAATTCCACCTCGTGCCAGCCGTCAACCGTGCGGATGTAAACCAGCTCGTCCCCACGGGTCAGACGACCGACAATCTCGGTCCCGGCCTCCGGATTCAAGCGAATATTGACAAAGGTTTCGACCGACTCAACCGGTACCACGGTCTCAGCCGTGACAACCAGAGGAAGTGTCAGCAAAACCAGCCCAAGCATTGCCCTCATGATCCTCTCCCCATTGTGGGATCAGGCTCCTTTGTGCCACGTCCGACACAGAATTAATAGTGACGTGGTATCACAATTGCGAAGCAGACCTGTCGGTATCCCGCGACAGATCAACTACCCATGGGGTTCGGCGTCAAGTGGACAAAAAGAAAGCGGCCGATTGGCCGCTTTCATTGTGTGAGGACGCTGAGGTAGTACTGCTTTGTCGCGCTTTCGACTCTTTCCTCAGATTGCCTGCCTTGCGGCTGACCTCTCAAGTCCGGATCGAGACGTTCTTGGTATCGGGCTACCTTTGGCGTAACTCCCTGGCGAGTTCCGAGTTCATCCAGTGAGTTCCCTCAGTTCCTGTCACCGACTCTCGCCGGCTTCATTTCCTCAAGGTTCCGCCTTTTGCGTCCACCGCCCCCGACACTTGTTGAAACTCGGATCTCTTTCAGCAGGGCGGGTGTCAACAAGCGAACTTGCTGGCGCGAGGCTTTCGCCTCACGGTCAACCTTAATTCGCTGGCCCATAAGCGCAAGCATTTCGACTGAAACAAATTTTTACTACAAGGCCACATGTCGAAGTTTCGGCAGTTTGCATTTACAACTTCAAGTAACTTCGCAACCCAGGCCCGCGAAACTCATCGCCAATTTGCGCGAAAGCAGCCTGGGCTGAGTCGACCCCTTGCCAAGCAGAGTGCTTGCTCCTCATACTGCGGCATGAAGAAGACTCGTATCCCATTTCTCGGTCTCATTTTCCTTGGCGCGACCGCTTGCACGGAACAGGAGCCGCCTGTTGATGCTGCCGCCACCGTCAACGATATAGCCGATCGCTATTACGAACAGGCACTGGAGCTTGCCCCGGAGAGCGCCTACTTCGCAGCGATCGATATTGATCGCCATGACGGCTTGTACGACAACAGTCCGGCCGCCCAGGATGCGGCGGAGCGGTTCGCAGATGCGCTGCTCGCTGAGCTGGATGCGATAGACATTAAAGCGCTTGCGGGAACGCCTGAATGGGTAACGGCCGCACTCCTTACGCAAAGGCTTCGAGTGGACGCCGGCATCCGGATATGCCGCGAGGAACTCTGGAATGTCAACCAGATGGGTGGCTGGCATCTTTCGTATACGGAGGTGGCGCAGCTGCAACCTGTTGCAACAGAGGAACAGCTCGCGCAGGCGCTGACGCGCTGGTCGAAATTCGCAGCGTTCGCGGACCAGGAGCTTGAGAACCTCAAAGCCGGCCTGGCCCAGGGCTATTCGTCGCCAAAAACAGTCGTTCAACGTGTGATCGACCAGGTTGACGGTGTACTCGGATTACCAATTGAAGATTCGCCGTTCAATTCGCCGGGTGTCCGCAGTGAGGATGAGGCGTTCGCAACGGCAATGCAGGCACTGGTTGAAGAATCCATCAACCCGGCTATGCGGCGCTACCGCGACTACCTCGCGAACGAATACCTCGACGCAGCAAGGGCGGAACTCTCGGTCACAGCAAATCCTGACGGTCTCGAATGCTACGAGGCGTTGCTGCGCTACTACACGACGCTGGATCGTTCCGGCAAGGACGTGTATGCGCTGGGCAAAAAGACCGTTGCCGCGAATCGCGCCACGGTGATCGAACTCGGTCAGACCGAATACGGAATCGCTGACTTCGTTGAAATCATCAAGGCCGCAAAAGCCGATCCTGCGGACAGTTTCGCCGGCGAGGAAGAATTGCTGGCGTTTTCGCAGGAGATGGTGCGGCGCGCGGCGGTAGAAATGCCAAACTGGGTCGGCAACATGCCGAAGCAACCGGTTGAAGTCGTGCCATTTCCGAAACATGAGGAAGGCACAGGCCGGTCTGCCCATTATCGGCCCGGCAATGCGGATCGAGCCAGCGAATACCGTATCCCGCTGCATAAACCAGAAGATCAGTCACGTGGCAATGCCGAAGCGACGGCATTCCACGAAGCCTGGCCCGGGCATCACTTGCAGGTCGCCACGGCACAGGCTGTCGACGGATTGCACAAGGTCAACCGGCTTATCTGGTTCTCCGGACCCGGCGAGGGCTGGGCGCGTTATTCGGAGGGTCTGGCCGAAGAAATGGGACTTTACCAATCGGCGACCGGTCCGATACTTCGCCGCGCATGGCCTGCCCGCGGCATGGTCGTTGATCCCGGCATTCACCTGTTCGGCTGGACTCGCGAGCAAGCGATTGATTTCATGGCCGAATCCGGGCGATTCCCAAGATCCCAGGGCGATAGCATGGTGGACCGCATCGCGATCTTACCGGGGCAATTGACCGCCTACGATTCGGGTGGACTGGAAATCCTCGCATTGCGCCGGCAAGCCGAGGAAGCGCTCGGCGATGATTTCGATATCCGCGAATTTCACGACCGTGTGCTCGAAAACGGCACGATTCCTCTCACGAATCTGCGGACTCATGTCGAGGCGTGGATCGCTCAAAAATCCGCCGAGTAGGCTCAGGCCGGGATCGACAGTTCGACAATCAAGCCGTTATTGCGTCGATTGGCAAGATTGATGCGGCCACCGTGCGCCTCGATGATTTCGCGGCACAGGGGCAACCCGAGCCCGCTGCCCGTCTGTTTGGTTGAGTAGAACGGCAACAAGGCATTCTTCAACACTTGCTCCGACATGCCGGAGCCGCGGCAAGTCGCATGTTTTGTGTGTCCTGGGTTTGCATTAAAACTTGCGGAAACAAACTATTTGCGTGTCATCGGCATCAAACCACGAAGAAGCGCAAGAAAGCGCTTGCAGCCGATAGGGGAAGAGTTTGCACATTCCGGATACATCCGCACAGGACGTTCAGATCGCACCGCGCAGCAAGCGGCGACGAAACCTGATCGGCGGAAGCGTGTTGGGAATTACCCTGCTCCTTGTCTGGGCCGCCACGCCCGCCGTGAAGCGCTGGACCAGCTCATCTGTATCCGTACCGCTCGATCGCTTGCGCATAGCGGAGGTGATCCTCGATGACCTGGTGCGCGATGTTTCAGTTCAGGGTCGAGTCGTTGCTGCAATCAAGCCGACGTTGTACGCCTCGGCCCCCGGCACTATCGATCTTCGCGTTACCGCGGGTTCAGTCGTTGAGCAGGACCAGGTTCTCGCGGTGATTAACAGCCCGGAACTCGCCAATGCCCTCAAACAGGCGGAGGCAACACTCGAACAACTTGCGATGGAACTGGAGCGGCAACGCATTGAGTCGCGGCAGCTCGCACTCGAAAAACGCAAGTCGGCCGACCTTGCTGAAGTTTCTCTCATCGCAGCTCGCCGTGAGATGCGCAGGGCAATGGAAGGCAACGAACGCGGTGTCATTCCGCGCATTGATTTCGAAAAAGCCAAAGACGAACTGCAGAAAGCCGAGCTCGCGCACGTACACGCTGAAGCAGATGCAGAGCTTTTCGGCGAACGCCTGAGCTTTGAGATAAAAGCCAGCCAAATGGTGCACAGCCGCCAGCAGTTGCGGGTTGACGAGCTAAACAGGCAGGTGGCGCAGCTGGAAATTCGATCACCTGTCAGCGGTATCGTCGGTGACCTGCTCGTGGAGCAACGCGCAGTCATATCCAGGGACACGCCCGTGATGGCCGTTGTCGATCTCTCGCAATTCGAAATCGACGCCCAGATACCCGAGAGCTATGCCGATGATCTGGCAATTGGCATGCAGGCCGAAATTATCATAGGCGGCACTTCGTACGCTGGCCAGCTCGTATCGGTGTCACCCGAGGTCGTTTCAAACCAGGTCGCCAGCCGAGTGCGCTTCAGCGACGAGATGCCGGCAAATATTCGCCAAAACCAGCGCCTGACAACGCGAATATTGCTGGAGGAACGTTCGTCAGTCCTGACACTGCAGCGCGGCCCGTTTCTGGAGTCAGGTGGCGGCCGGGTCGCCTATGTAATGCTCGATGACGACATCGCAGAGCGGCGCCAGATAGAGGTCGGCGGACGCAGCCTGAACGCGGTCGAGATCGTCAGCGGACTCAACGCCGGTGACCGCGTCATCATTTCCAGTATCGAACAATTCAACAGCACCGACACCGTGCTGGTAACCAACTAGAGATTCACTCAGGAGCTACGCACATGCTTGTCATGAAAGATATATCGAAAATCTATCGAACCGACACAGTCAAAACGCATGCTTTGCGACAATTTTCGTTGTTCGTGGATGAGGGCGAATTCGTTTCCGTCACGGGACCTTCGGGTTCCGGCAAGACGACGTTCCTGAACATCGCAGGGCTGCTTGAGGAATTCAGCAGTGGCGTCTACGAACTCGACGGCCGAAATGTCTCCGGTTTGAACGACTATGACAGGTCGATACTGCGTAATGAGAAGATCGGCTTCATTTTTCAGAGTTTCAACCTGATCCCGGACCTGAATATCTTTGACAATATAGACGTTCCACTTCGATATCGCGGCTTCAAGTCCGCCGAGCGAAGAAAACGGATCGACAGCATGCTCGAAATGGTTGGCCTCGGATCCCGCGCCAAGCACCTGCCTTCGCAGTTATCGGGTGGCCAACAGCAGCGCGTTGCGATCGCACGGGCACTGGCCGGGGAGCCGCGCTTCCTGCTGGCCGATGAGCCGACCGGCAACCTCGATTCGCACATGGCCGAAAGCGTCATGGACCTGTTGACCGAGATCAATGCGGATGGCACCACGATCATCATGGTGACTCATGAACCGTCACTGGCAAAACGTGCGCAGCGAAATATCCTCGTGCATGACGGCAGGGTCAGTGACGCCGAACCCCAGCTGCACCTTGCTGCCAAGTCAGCCTGATCCGCCGGGAGAAGAGACGTGTTCAGTTATTACGTGAAGCTCGGCCTCAGTAGCATTCGCAAGAACCCGATACTGAGTTCCCTCATGGTTGCGGCTATTGCCGTTGGCATCGGTGCCTGCATGACCGTGATCAATATCGATTACATCATGAGTGGCAACCCGATCCCGCATCGCTCCGATTTGCTGTATCACGTGCAACTGGACAGCTGGGATCCGAATGACGCTTACGATGATCCCGACCGTCCACCTGACCAGGTCACGTACCTGGATGGCACGGCCCTGCTGGCTGCCGGCGAAGCCCGCCGACAGGTTTTGAGCTACAAGACCGGCCGGGTCATCGAGCCGGAGGGCGATGACCTGCGGCCGTTTCAGGCAGACAGCCGCAGCACGACGGCGGGCTTTTTCGCCATGTTCGACGTGCCGTTCCTCTATGGCAGTGGCTGGGACAAGAACGCCGACGACAATGAAGAGTTCGTCGTTGTCATAAATAAAGAGATCAACGAAAGGGTATTCGGTGGCGAAGATTCCGTTGGCCGGATGCTTACGATGAACGGCGAACCCTACCGCGTCAGTGGTGTGCTGGACACCTGGGACCCGATGCCCAAGTTTTACGACGTAACCAATGGTCCTTTCAACCAGGTGGAGGAAGTGTATTTCCCGTTCAGCGTGAGTATCGCGCACGAGCTTGGCAGCCGTGGCAATACCAGTTGTTGGAGACCAGTCGATGGTGACGGCTACGCAGGGTTCCTGGGATCCGAATGCATCTGGATGCAGTTCTGGGTTGAATTGCACGGTGAAAATGAACGCCAGGCCTACCACGCATTTCTCGATGCCTACGTCGAATCGCAGAAAGCGCTGGGGCGTTTTCCGCGGCCGATGAACAATCGCCTCAATAACGTGATGGAGTGGATGTCCGACCAGGAGGTCGTCGATAAAGACGTCCGTGTCTTGCTCGGTCTCGCATTCCTGTTTCTGATCGTCTGTCTCCTCAACACGATCGGACTGCTGCTCGCGAAGGTAACGCGCCGCGCCGGCGACATCGGCCTGCGTCGGGCGCTCGGCGCAACCCGCCGTGCCGTGTTTGCCCAGTACATTGTCGAGGCAGGCGTCATCGGCCTCGCGGGCGGCATCCTGGGCATCGCGATGACCTGGCTCGGACTGCAGGGCATACGTGTGCTCTACGGCGAGCTCGATTTCATTGCCCGCCTTATCGAGATGGATTGGGCCGTGGTTTCCGCGGCCGTCGTACTCGCTGTTGTGTCCGCGCTTGCTGCGGCGCTATACCCAACGTGGCAGGCCTGCGCCATACAGCCGGCCAGCCAGCTCAAAGCCCTTTAGGCCACGCTGCTATTTTTTCGGAGATAAACATGGAAACCGGCCCCATCCTGCGTGCCCTGATGCACAACAAGACAAGTTTCATTCTGATCGCACTCCAGATCGCCGTGACAATGGCTATCATGGTCAATGCAATCGGCATCATCCAGGAGCGCTCAATCCAGATGTCCCGTCCAACCGGCGTGGATGAAGCAAATATTTTTTACCTGAAAAGCGTCGTTTTCAACGCCGCCGCTAACTACGAAGCGCAGATAACCGAAGATCTGGACGCAATCAGAAATTCTCCGGGCGTACGCAACGCGGTTATGACGAATACGGTTCCATTGCAAGGTGGTGGCTGGTCATCGGAACTGCAACTGGAGCCAGGGGTGGACATAACCGGTACGGGCGTCGCCATGTATTTCGTCGATGAGCAGGGAATCGATACCTTCGGTGTCAACCTGATAGCCGGACGGAACTTCGACGCCAACGAGATCAACTGGCACGACTTCGAAACCAACGACTGGCCACCTCTCGGCATCGTCACGGTTGGAACCGCTGAGGAACTTTATCCGGACGAGCCCGCCGAGGCGATTCTCGGCAAAACCATTTACGTTAACTCCGATGAACCTGTCACGATTATCGGCGTTGTCGAGCGAATGCAGGCGGCCTGGAACAGCTGGTCCGGTGTTGAGAGATCGATGCTTGTCCCGGTTAAGCGTGGATCATCCGCCGTTCGCTATGTCATTCGTACCGAACCGGGTTATCGCGACGAGGTCATGCCGCAAATTGAGGATATGCTGGCCTCCAGCGGCAGTGATCGACTCATCCGCGGTATGGAGACGATGGCAGACACGCGCAAGCAAAGTTATCTCGAAGACGCAGCCATGGTGAAATTGTTGACATTTATCGTTGTGCTTCTAACGGCAATCACAGGTCTTGGCATCGTCGGTCTCGCCAGCTTCAGCGTCGCAAGACGGACGAAACAGATCGGCACGCGCCGGGCCCTCGGCGCCACGAAACCGGCAATCCTGCGCTACTTCATGCTTGAAAATTTTATTATCAGTTCTACGGGCGTTGTCGGTGGCGCAATGCTGGCTATCGCACTGAATATCTGGATGGTGGAAGCATTCAACCTGCAACGCATCGCCTGGTACCTGATACCTGCCGCAATGATCACACTATGGGCCGTAGGACAACTGGCTGTCTTTGGCCCGGCGCGTCGCGCCACCAATGTGCCGCCGGCGCTGGCGACACGCTCGGTGTAAGACCCCGTGATATAGATCTGATCTGGATTTACCTGGGGGACTGCCGCATCATCGGGCTGTCGAGCAACTCGCAAGTCTCTCAAGGAAAATCTCATGAGCATCAATTTCGATGGCCAGGTGGCCATTGTTACGGGCGCCGGTCGCGGCCTCGGTCGCAGCCACGCTCTCGCACTCGCCGCACGCGGCGCAAAGCTCGTTGTCAATGACCTTGGTGACGACAGTGGCGTCTCGGGTAACGCCAGTGCGGTCGTTGCCGAAATCGAAGCAGCCGGAGGTGATGCCATTGCTCATGGCGCGAGTGTCGCGGACAACGCGCAAGTCGAGGACATGGTCGCGCAGGCGATGAATAAGTGGGGCCGGGTCGATATCCTGATCAACAACGCCGGCATCCTGCGAGACAAGACATTTGCAAAGATGACGCTCGATGATTTTCGCCTTGTCCTCGAAGTTCACCTCATGGGTACCGTCAATTGTACGAAGGCCGTTTGGGACATCATGCGGGACCGGCAATACGGCCGCGTCGTGTTCACGAGCTCCAGCACCGGCTTGTACGGCAATTTCGGTCAGGCAAATTATGGCGCAGCCAAAATGGCAATGGTTGGACTCATGAATACGCTGCACCTCGAAGGCGCAAAGTACAACATCCGTGTGAACTGCCTTGCACCGGCAGCAGGCACTGCAATGACCGATGGCCTGTTACCGCAAGCGGTATTCGACATGCTGACCCCGACCTCGGTCAGCCCCGGTATTGTCTTTCTCGCCAGCGAAAATGCGCCGAGTCGCACGATTCTGTGCGCGGGCGGTGGTGGCTTCGCAGTTCACAAGGCTTTTGAAACACGGGGCGTTAACCTGCTCCCGGACAATGTCAGCGCAGAAGGTATCGCTGCGGCATGGGATGCGATCAGCGACGAGGAAGGAATGATTGCCCTGCAAGCCGGCTTCGAACAAACGACCAAATTCGCGAAGCTGGCGGCCGCGAAAATGGGCACCGACATAGGCGGTTAGTACTCCGTCAAGGTGATATTTGCGGGTTCAGCGAGTTGTGAAGCGGTCGTCCGAAGGGAGCCACCCGGATGATCCAATACGGCGTTACAGTGCTTGAAAAGGACACGCCATTTCCTCCACACTGAGCCTTGTCTTGAATCATCCGGGTGTCTCTGAACCCCTAAATATCACCTTGACGGAGTACCAGATGCGCGCACTCGTTTGCAACGCTTACGGTTCGACGGATGACCTGCTTATCGAGGAGCGGGATGATCCGGTTGCTGGCGACGGGCAGGTTGTCATCGACGTCATGGCGGCCGGTATCAATTTTCCCGACATATTGTCGGTTGCCGGCGAGTACCAGGACAAGACGCCGCCGCCATTCGTCCCCGGCAATGAAGCAGCCGGTGTGATCACAGCTGTGGGAGACAAGGTCAGGGGCTATGCCGTTGGCGACAAAGTAATCGCAGCAATCCGCGGGGGCGCGTTTGCGGAAAAATGCGTTGCCAATACTCAGGTTGTCATGCCGCTGCCACCGGAACTCGATTTCGAACAAGCGGCCGGCTACGCCGTAACCTACGGCACCAGCTACCACGCACTCATACAAAGCGCCGCCATCCAAGCCGGTGAAACGCTGTTGGTACTTGGCGCCGCGGGTGGCGTCGGCAGCGCAGCCGTTGAAATCGGTAAAGCGATGGGGGCGCGCGTCATCGCAGCTGCCAGCAGTGACGAAAAACTGGCATTTGCCAGGCAGTCCGGTGCGGACGAACTGGTCAACTACAGTGAACAGGCATTAAAGGAAACGGTGAAAGAACTCACGGATGGAGCGGGCGCCGACGTCGTATACGATCCTGTTGGCGGCGATCTCGCGCAGCAGGCGCTGCGATCGCTTGCGTGGCACGGCCGCTACCTGGTCGTCGGCTTCGCAGCGGGTGATATTCCGAAATTTCCCGCGAACATCGCTTTGTTAAAAGAAGCCAGCATCATTGGTGTTTGGTGGGGAACCTGGCTCGCAAAGAACCCACGAGGCCAGATGCAAAACATGTCTGAACTCGGTGCTTTG
>Ga0255058_10002329_pt1 | contig 10485 bp, 9 predicted proteins | sample Cases_109_9_MG_FD_188637 | JGI IMG/M metagenome (GOLD analysis project Ga0255058, IMG submission 188637) | Seawater microbial communities from Amundsen Gulf, Northwest Territories, Canada - Cases_109_9 | ecosystem: Environmental > Aquatic > Marine > Gulf | place: Canada: Northwest Territories... | reverse complement strand
TACCTCCACAGTTGCTCCGGTTGCTTCCGGCTGGAGCAGATTGCCGGGTGGGACTTGCACCCACTGGGAAAGCGCCGCCTTAACACGGCGCACGCCAATACCGGCCATCAGCGTACAGCAAGCAGCGGTCGAAACTGTGTACCGATCACTCAGGGCTGTTGAGCATGCTCTGCTGCAATCTTCTTGAAGCGCTTCAGATCGCCGTTGGCGCGGAATTCGTTCACGACATAAGGCGTGTTTTGGAAAGCAACGATCTTCCAGTCGGTGTCTATTCGTTCAAGGACTGCCATAGGTACCGCATCTGGCTCTGCCGGGATGTTCTCGCCGTTCTTTACAACTGAACCACTCAAATGAATGATTGCAACATCGGGCCGTACAAAACGGACTTGCCGAATCTCAAATTCGAATACTGTATCAGCGTAAAAGTTGTCAAATATAAGCTGGTGACCCCATGCAATCTGCTCTTTGCCCTTTATAAAAAGCCCGAACCAAACGGTGAAATCTGCGTCTTCAACGAATGCATCTGCCCATGCATTACCGTTTCCGGTCCGCCACGCTTCTGTTAATTGCTCGAACACCCTTACAATCTGCAATTCTGCTTCGCTCTGTGAACCGTCTGCCGCAGACATTACGGGGAAGACTAACGGTAGTGCGAGTAGAACCATCAGTGGCAATTTCATCACGTTCTCCAATGTAAATGAGCGACCACAAGAGCAGAATCATAGGTATTATGGCCGAACACTACGCCAAAATAGCATTCACTCGAGAAGCGTTCATTCACGGTAACACTAACTGATCCAGATGTCGGCTTTTTAGCGGACGCACTAGAAAGCCCTATATGAGGAGCAGCCTTACTCCCTCGCACACACGCTTACAGTTGTTGCCGAATCCAACCTGCTCTCTAAATAGGGGTCGGACTCAACACGAAGCAGGTAATGTTATGAAGAAAATCGCGACTACCCTTTTCTGCGCAGCGGCAATGTTCTGCGAGCTTGTTTGCAATGCTGCAGATATGGAAACCGCGGGTGTTATCGGTACCGGAGATATGGGCGACTCCCTTGGACCCCGTTTCGCGGAGCTCGGCTACCGGGTGGTTTACGGCTCGCGCAATCCTGACAGCGACAAAGTCAAAGCGCTTGTCAAGAAGACGGGGGGAAACGCGTCGGCGACGACCCAAATGGAGGCAGCGCAGCAAGCCGACATCGTCCTGATGCTGGTGCCCTGGCCAGCCATGGAAACGGTGGCCCAGAACCTCGGCGACCTGGACGGCAAGATCATTATCGATGTCTCCATGCCCTTCGAACAGGGCAACGACGGGTATCCGAAACATTTGTTGGAAACATCGAGCGCAGAAATGCTCCAGGGCTGGAATCCCGGTGCAAAAGTCGTAAAAGCATTTGCCACCATGGGCTCGCAGATCATCGACGAACCGATGGTCGAAGGGGGGGTGGTGACCATACCCGTAGCATCGGACCACAGGGATGCGAAAGAAAAAGTCGCCAGCATCGTTGCCGGCATGGGACTCGATCCGGTCGATTTTGGCCCACTTCGTATGGCCAGAGAGATCGAAATTATGCAGTTGATCTACATGATTCCGCTGGTGCAAAACCGCCCGGAGCACTGGGAGTTCTATTTCCGCCGCAGTGATCACTATGGCTGCTACCAGTCAGGTGAAAGCACTTCGGAAGGGCTGGGGCCTGCTTACGATGCGGGCAATTTGGCAGTTTTTCGGAAGACCGCGGAGGCACCGGCGCCCTGCCCTGAATAGAGTGTTCCATACGCCGTCCCATACAGCCTCGGCCGTTTTGCGCCCTTCGCGGTGACGTTGTTCTCGTCGATTGAATGACTGCTTCCGGGAAAAGCCGCCTGTTGAATTTCGCTGCCCGAAAATCTTTGTCGGCAGGCCGCACCGGATAGCTGCCGGTGAGCTGTTACGAAGGCGACGGGTGGGAGTCGACCAAAAGAACGTTTGTGGGAGCACCGGCGATACGGGCCGCTGACGTAGCCTGGTGGGTGATAAACTGACATCATGAACATCGACCACGTCGTATTGTGGGTGGACAACCCGAAAATCTCCCTCGATTTCTTCGTCGACGTCGTAGGTTTGCGTCCGGTGCGGGCGCAGGAATTCGAGGAGGGCAAGGCACCCTTCCCAAGCGTTCGCGTGAACGAAACGACGCTTTTTGACCTGATGGATAAGAAATCGGCGTCGTCTGTGCAGGAATTCACGGGGGGTGGCGACGACAGTGCCGGGCAGTCGATTAACCACATCTGTCTATCCTTGGATGCCGCTGACTACTCAACGCTTACCGCTCGACTGATCGCACACGGAGTGGAATTCACGTCAGGGGGCGAGCAGGCGTTCGGGGCCCAAGGCTTGGCTGAAAATTCCAAATACTTTCGCGACCCGGATGGCAACGTCATCGAGATCCGATATTACAACAAGGCTCGCTAGCGGAGCTTCAACCATTGCTTTCGTGGCGAGTGACCGCTCTTGATGAAAGTCGCCTGTCGAACTCGATCAACGTGGACGCTTAGCGCCGTCGTTCGCCCGGATACTCCCCCGGGAAATCATCGACCTTATTGAGGGCCAGGCCACCCTCCGGTATGTCCGGAACCGCCTGAATTAATTGCGGCATTCCCTCGTTCAACGGAAGCCTTGGCAGGCCGCCGCCCTCCGCTCCCTTACTTTCGGCATTCTTAATGCCTCTATGCGACGCTTTGTCGCGCGGAACGCTCCTTTGGGCGCAAACCGACTGGTCAAGAGCAAACTTTTATTGCTCTTATCGCATCTAAGAAAGACTACTCAACCCGATTTCGCAGTGGAGCGCAGCATGTCGCTGATTCGCATATCCGCCGATAATCCGGCCGCATTGCTGGCCGTGGCTGTGCTGATGCTTGTGCTTGGCGCAATTGGCATCTATTCCCTTCCCATTCAGATGCTGCCAAATATTGAGTATCCGGAAATCAACGTGAATACATCCTGGCGCTCGGCGGCGCCGCAGGAAGTTGAAGCGAATATTGTGGAAACGCAGGAAGCGGCGCTCCGACAAGTCCCGGGTATTGTGAGCATGTCCAGCTCGGTCAGGGCATCCAACGGCAATGTAAATTTGCAGTTTGATGTTGGCACCGATCTGCAACAAGCGATGCTCGACGTGTTAAACGCGCTGAACAACAGCGATCCGTTGCCGATTGACGCAGACGAACCACAAATACAGGTTGGCGGCTGGAGTTTTCCGGTCGCGACACTGTTGGTCCATCCTGTTGACCCGATGCCCGGTACCGATGTAACTGATTTTCAGCGCATCATCGATACCGAGGTAGAGCCAAGACTGTTAGCCATTGATGGCGTTCAACGGATCAACCTGCAAAGTGAACGCGAGGAAATGGTGCTGGTAACATTTGACCCGTACCGTAGTGCGGCACTTGGAATTTCGGTTTCACAAATTTCAGCGGCCGTCAGTCGTGCAGTAAACACTACCGGTGGTCTCGCAAGCGTTGGCCGGCGCCAGTATACCGTTCGGTTTCTTGGCGGCGTGGATCTCGACGAACTGGGAGACCTTATAGTCGCCCGGCGCAACGCTCAGCCTATTTATTTGAGGGACATTGCGGAGGTCGAGACTACCCTGTACCCGCGCAGTGGATTCATGTATCGAACAGGTTACCCAGCCTATTATCTTCGGGTACAGGGAAAATACGGCGCCGACACCGTTGCAATTCTTGATGAAATTAACGCGACTATCGATGAACTGAATTCCGGTCCACTGGCGGCACAGGACCTGCAGGTTGTTCTTAGTTTTGACGCATCGGTACACATTCGACGCGCCATCGCGCTGGTCAACACGAATCTGGTCATTGGCGTGTTGCTGGCACTCGGCATTCTCTGGTACTTTCTCCGCGGCTGGAAAACAACGCTACTGATTGCGCTGACAATTCCGTTCTCTTTGACTGCCGCATTTCTGGCGCTGAGCTGGTTCGGCCGCAGCCTGAATGTAATTTCGCTGGCTGGCATGGCCTTTGCGGTTGGCCTCGTCCTTGATGCTGCGATTATTGTTCAGGAAAACATTGTCCGTTTGCAGCAGTCCGGCATGCCACGCGCGCAAGCCGTGAGAGAAGGACCGTCGCAGGTCGTGGGAGCATTGTTTGCCTCCACAATTACCAGTATCGCCATCTTCCTGCCGATTCTTTTTATGCGCGGTCTTGAAGGCCAGTTGTTTGCCGACCTGGCGCTGACTCTATCGGTTGCAGTGGCAGCTTCTACTATCGCCGCCCTCACTATATTGCCGTCCGCCAGCAACCATTTTCTCCGCGCGGTCCGCACAAACCAGGATCGCCTGAGTGATTACTGGGATCGAATCACTGCGCTGATCATGCACTTGACAGGCACGGCACAACGCCGCCGAATCTGGATTGCCGGGCTGCTGACAGTTGCTCCTTTGCTGACGTGGTTACTGGCGCCAAAACTGGACTTTCTGCCTCAGGCGGATGCTGACGGCATCGAAGTCTACTTCAGTATGCCCGAAGGTATTCCGCTTTCCACGATCGAGGGCGAACTGATGGCGGAGGTCATGAAGCGTCTTCAGCCGCACGTGGACGGCGATAAAACACCCGGTATTCACGGTTACAACCTGTATTCATATGGCACCAGCGCGTCCGGTGTATTCATTTACCCTAGCGATCCGCGAGAAGCCGACGAATTGATACGTATGTTGCGCGAGGAGCTCTTGGTCGGCCTGCCCGGAACCAATGCTTTCGTGTCGCGCTCTTCGCTGTTGAACATCGGCGTGTCCGGGGGGCGCAATATCAATATCGACTTGCAGGGCAATGATCTGACATCGTTGATGAACGTCGCCCGAGTCGGTCAGGACGAAATCACGGAAAAACTTCCAGACTGGTCGGTGCGCGCATTACCGGGCGTTTCCCTTTCGAAACCCGAATTGCAATTGGTGCCGGACGACATTCGTATTTCCCAGGCAGGCCTGGACCGCAGCGTGGTTGCCGACGCAATACGATCATTTACCGGCGGCGTATACAGTGGCCGTTATTTTGACGGCAACAAGGGATTCGATGTGATTGTCTGGGGTGGCGGCTGGGATACGCCGGAAGATCTGGCCGGACTTCCGATCGCCACACCGGGTTCGGGAGTTCAGGTTGTCGGCGAGCTGGCATCGTTGAACCGGGATGTCGGACCAACTGAGCTGCGGCGAGTCAATGGCCAGAGAACTGTAACATTGCAGGTCCTGCCGCCGAATAATCTGACAGTCGAAGAGGCGCTGACAACACTTCGGCAGGATATCGGCCCGGTACTACAGGGCGTCTTACCCGCCGACGCTGAAATTTTCTACCGCGGTACGGCCGATCGCCTGGAAGGCGCCGTTACAGAGATGAGCAAGAACTTCATCCTGGCCATTTTGATCCTTGTATTGATTATGGCCACGCTGTTTCGTTCCGTGAAGGATGCGTTGATCGTTTTGCTGGTAATGCCCCTCGCCGTCGTTGGCGGCGTTGCCGCGTTGCGCTTGTTAAACCTGTTTACCTATCAGTCACTCGAGCTGCTTACGATGATTGGTTTTATCATCATGCTCGGGCTGGTGGTTAATAACGCCATTCTGCTGGTATACCAGACCCGAACTGCCGAAAGAGCCGGGGCCACACGCGCTGATGCTGTGCAGCAGGCGATTCGCATGCGTGCGCGACCGATATTCATGAGCACGCTGACATCAGTCTTCGGCATGCTGCCATTGATGTTGATGCCCGGTATCGGCAGTGAAATCTATCGTGGACTCGCGACAGTGATCGTCGGCGGCATGAGTGTGAGCACGATATTCACGCTGTTGTTACTGCCCTCAATTCTCAGATTGGGCGAAAGTGAATACGCCCTTACAAAAATCAAGCGCACGGTTTCAGGGATGTTGGTACCGGGAGAAAGAGTTTGAAAATGAAAGCAGGTCAGGTGGCAGGAATTTCAACAACGTTATTCATTGCGATTTTCGGTTTTTGCACTCCCGCCTTCGCTGTGGAGGATGATGCCGTGACAGTGACGGTGAGCGAGGTGATCACGGAAGAATTGGCACCCGAAGTTCACTCAGCCGGCACTGTATTCAGCCGCAACGAAACGCTTATCACCGCGGGGCTGGCAGGGCGCCTGACCTGGGTTGCCGAGCCAGGCGATTTTATCGGAGAAGGTGAAGCTGTTGCTCGTTTTGACTGCGACTATTTAGCGCTGCAGCGGGATGAACAGATGGCACAGGCCGACCGGGAGCACGCAGATGTCGAGGCTCTCAGCCGTGAAGTAGCCCGCCTGGAGGAAGCGCGCAAGAAGCTGGTAGCATCTGTCACGCAATTGGAAACGACACGAGCGGACCGTGATCGCACTGCCGGAAATTTGCGAATTGCCCATGTCCGAATCAGCCAGTTTGAAAATCGGCTCAATCGTTGCATTGCGACCGCGCCGTTTGCCGGTGTGGTAACGGAGCGGCGCCAACGGGCCGGCGAGGACATCGAGCGCAGCACTGTGATCGCCGCCATGACCGACACGCTGAATCTTGAAGTGCGCGCATCGTTGCCGGTTCGTTATCTACCCCGCGTTGAGATAGGCGATGCCGCATTTATAAGGACGTCCGAGATTCGCTTTGAGAGCCGAATTCGAAAAGTCGTCCCCGCGGCCGATCCGATGTCGCAGACGTTTGAGGTACGGTTACAACTTCCTCCGGGGGCGCCGGGTTTCGTTGCGGCGGGACAATTGGTCAGCATTCGCATGCCATTGTCGTCAAAGAACGCGCTCACGGTGCCGCGCGATTCCATAGTCCTGAAGGAAGAAGGATCTTTCGTTATTCGCATCAAAAACGATGGCACGGCGGAACAGGTATCGGTTGAAGTTGCTGATGCAAATGGCGATCGGGTGTCCGTTCGGGGAGACCTGAGCGTTGGCGATTGGGTGGCTGTTCGGGGCGCTGAGGGCCTGGCCGATGGCGAACTCGTTGCGGTATTGAAAGAAAGCTAAGCCGCACCAGACTTGTGGCCGGATGGATCAGCGGTCGCAAACAAGCGCGCTGCAACTCCGGGATACATCCTGCACGGTCGAATCGGACCCAATCCCCAACTTGAATCAGGGGTCCGAACGAGCGAAAGGTTCTGTTGCTTTCTTAATCGCGCCGATCAGCTCTTCCGACGGGCTGGAGAAGTATAAATGAACCCAGTCGGCCTGTTCGCGCCAGACGTGGTAAAGAATCTCGGTCTCCTTGCCGCTGTAAGCGGTAGGCAGCCTTTCTTGCTTTTCTTCATCCAATCGTACCGAATTGGCCAGCTCAACCAGATGTTCGGTATCCAATTCGTTGTCGGTAAGTTGATTTACTGCGCTGAGCAAAACGGAAAGCTTGCTCAGATCGACGTTCAAGGACGTCGTATAGCTTTCTTGCTTATTCGATGAGCATCCAACGAGCAACAACATGGCGACGCTTAACAGCACTTTCATATCAAAATCCCCTAACCCAAATCTGATCATCAATCCCCGGCCATTCTGTACCAAAATAACAGTCTGTGCCAGATTGCAACTTCGCGGATGAGATAAAGTGATTGTTTGCCACGACCAGCTGAGCAATTTTCGTGCATTTTTTGCATTATCCAATTCGGCATATTGTTTTATCGGCAATCACTACTACGTGTCCATTATGGTCGGTTCAACAGAGCTTACGCATACCTCAAACATCCATCGATTGCATTCTTTTCAGTTCGAGTTGCTCGTAGCGCGCAGACAATGTCCCACGTAATTTGCCGATCACGGCGAGAAGGATAATACCGATCAATAACAAAGGATAATAAACGGCATAGGGCTGGGCAGAGGCAATCGCTGCCACTCCTCCGCCAAGACTGGCAATGCCGATCAATAGGAGTGCATTCGCCGAACCGAGCACGAATCGTCTTGCCTTACCACGAGAAGAAACGACACCAATCACCGCACCCCATAGGCCAATAAGACAGCCGCCAATCGCACCAAGCAAGGCGGCATTGCGGTTGTTAATCCATTGCCCAGTCGATCGCAGTGGGTCTTCACCGATTCTATATTGGTAAAGTCCGATGCCACGGATCGACACCGTGCCTGATCCCGGAAGATAGAGCCCTAGAGAAAGTTTCTCGGGAAGCGGCGATGTACTACCGGCCTGATCATCGCTATTCGCGTAAAAAGGCAACAAGAAGGGCCTCCAATCAGAGCTGCCGGATATTTTTCTTAGTGGGCCCGCCGAGGCCAGGCTTTTTGTGAAGAAGGTTCCCTTTGCGCTGAAATGATTATCCAATTGAAGAAAGCCATCACCTTGGACGTTTTCATAACGAACCATTCCTTTCAATGCATAGACTGCTGAGGTGATGCCTGGATCTGACAATTCGATCAGTGGCTGGAATTGTTTGTCAACCGCGGCATTAATTATCAGTGTATCCTCATCAATCAATTCACCGGAGCGGAGTGCGCCACCCTTTAACGCATCTGAAAAGGACACTGCTCTAACCAGTTCTTCCGCCTTCAGTGAGCATGACAGCAATAGTAACGATAAAAAAACGAAAAATGTCTTCATAGCTACCGTCTCCTTTTTGAATCGGGTTGATTTTCCACCTCTTCCCGATGCGCCACGAGCAAATCTTTTAACGTTTCCATGTCGAGCTTGCCTTCGGCATAGCTAGCACGAAGCGTGCGCTCGAACTCCGAGACGATTTCCTGACTATCGAGGACTTTGATTTTTTCGATCAAGCGATCCAGGCGTAAGCGCACGGTTGGGTAGCTGATGCCGTAGCCTTTAGCGAGATCCTTGAGCGAGCCGGAGGCCAGCACAAACCTCTTGATGAAGGACACATCTTCGTCCGAGAGCTTCGCAAGCCACGATTCCGTCATTGTTGCCCGATATCTAAGTAATATTAAAGTATATATTAATTATATTCATAATAATATTTAGATCAAGCTTAATTTTACTTAAGTACGGAAACAGACCAGTCAATACAGACGGGCGATTTGAGAATCAAAAGGGGTCCAAAAGGGGTCGGATCCAATTGTTTTCGGACGCCGATCGTTGACCACATCAGACAATTGGATCCGACCCCATTACCCCTCTGACCAGGCAGATCGGACACCGCAGTTGTTTACGAAGCATCGTCAGCGATGCAGATCTGAGCAGATCTTCTGTGGTGCCAATTACGAGCGCAGCCGCACGCTCTCGAAGCGTTGCACTTATCAATGTTTGTAGCCCCGGTTCCGTTAGAGTTTCTATGCGGGCAGGCGCAGCCGGCAACGCTTCACCAATCTTGAATGTGCCCGAACGCACCGCTGTTGCCGCAGCGCCTTCGGCAATCAGCACGGAGATGCGTCGCGTGTCACCCTTTGCAAGCAGTGCTCCGACCGTCAAAACCTCGGCTCCGCTCGACCAGTCGTCAATGGCAACGACGATGTGACGGCGGGCTCTGGCAGCGGTCGTTGCCAGCAATGCCAGCTCCTGCCTGAACCCTCGTAGTGGCTCGAATATCGTAATGTCCGATGCCGCTGCGAGTTTATTCAGCAGGTTATCAGCCCCTTTCACACTTCGAAATGAATGCACTACTCCAGCACGATCGGTAGCTGCCGCCATGACTTTCCTCAGGTTTTGTTTTCGAAGCGCTATCGCACGCTCGAGTTCAGCTGTCCCAAACTCGCGTTCGCTCGTGGTCAGTCGACAAAGCTCCCGGACGAACGGCAGCTCTGCAGCGCGCCGCTGAGCCTCCTCTTCGACGATAACGGCATCGATCTCAATATCGCCCTTCCCGCCCAGGAGCGATGGCAACATGTCCAGCAGCGGTTTACCGGACCCCCCGATATCAAGAATGACAGTAATCCGTCGTCTCGCAATATCTGGAACTGTCTTCTGCATGATCGACTCACTCCGACTTCGCTTCCTGGCTACCGAAAGCGTGCCGCTTCGCCGCCAGATCAATAAGTCGCGCGCGTACTCGTTGGTTGACGCTGCCGTCTGGGAACTCTCCATGTTCGTCTCTTTCGCCTGCGGGCATTCCAGTCAGTAACTGAAGGCAACTGTCGATATTTTCGACCGAATAAACGTGAAAGTCGCCCCGTTGTACCGCATCTACAACTTCGCGCTTCAACATCAGGTGTTTGACATTCGCAGCGGGAATCAAAACACCCTGAGCGCCACTCAGGCCACGCTTGTTGCAGATATCGAAGAACCCCTCGATTTTTTCATTGACGCCCCCGATTGCCTGGATGTTCCCATGCTGATCAATCGACCCCGTTACAGCGAGCGACTGCATGATCGGAGCCTCTGCGAGCGCTGATGCGAGTGCACACAGCTCGGCCGCCGACGCACTGTCCCCATCGACTCCGCCATAGGACTGTTCGAACACGAGACTGGCAGACAGAGACAACGGGCGGTCCGTGACGTAGTGCGAACTCAGGAATCCCGCCAGTATCAACACGCCCTTGGAATGCAGCGGCCCACCCAGTTCAAC
>Ga0255058_10002328_pt1 | contig 10486 bp, 7 predicted proteins | sample Cases_109_9_MG_FD_188637 | JGI IMG/M metagenome (GOLD analysis project Ga0255058, IMG submission 188637) | Seawater microbial communities from Amundsen Gulf, Northwest Territories, Canada - Cases_109_9 | ecosystem: Environmental > Aquatic > Marine > Gulf | place: Canada: Northwest Territories... | reverse complement strand
CGCGCCTCTTTGATCCCCGCGTCGCCGAGGGGGATCACGGTCGTGAACGGCGCGGTGGCGATCGCTCTGGGGTCGCGCCCTGTCTTGGCGGCGCCTTCGGCGATCCACGCGTGGCCTTGCTTCAACTCCGTGTATGGCCAGAACGTCGGAATCCATCCGTCCGCCATCTCACCGATCGACGTGATCGACTTCTGCTTCAGCGCAGCGACGTAGATCGGGACATCTGCTCGGACGGGTTTCATCGCGAGATCGAACGGCCGGTAGTCGTACAACTTGGCGTCGCTTTCGTTCAACCGCTTCCCACTCAGGAGCGTCCGAGTCACGCGAATGACGTCTCGCACTTGGGTGAGAGGCTTCGCGAAGGCACGGCCATGAAACCCCTCGATGACGCGCTTACCGCTCGTACCAATACCGAGGATCAAACGGCCCTCGCTGATCTCGTCGACGGTCGCCGCGTTCATGGCGAGAAGCCCGGGTGTGCGACTGAACACGTTCACGATGCCGGTGCCGAGCTTGATCTGCTTCGTGTGCACGGCCATTTCGGTGAGGAGCGAAAAGATCTCGTATCCCCAGGCTTCCGGGATCCAAAACGAATCGTATCCGAGTTCGTCGGCTAGGATGGCCGCTTTGAGGTACAGCTGACGATCGTAGTTCTTCCAAAAGGCGATCAGCCCCGTGCGTTCGGTCATGGAACCTCCGGAAGGTGAGTTAGACCGATCGGGGGCTGCGCTCAAGGCTCGGGGGTGCTGCAGCAACGCCCGGAGCGCCGCTTGACAGTCAGCCACGATCCGTGACAGGAGCCTGTCTTTCGCGGAGCAAACCGGATGAAGATCGACGCTGGACTGCTCGCCACTGACATGGGTCAGGTGGTCGCTAGGGTTCGCGAACTAGAGGAAGCTGGTTTCGACGGGTGCTTCACATTTGAAGGGCCTCACGAACCGTTCATGAGGCTCCTGCTTGCGGCAGAACATTCGAACCTCGAGATCGGGACCGGCCTCGCGATTGCCTTCGCGCGAACGCCGATGACCGTGGCCAACCTGGCACACGATCTCCAGCACTTTTCGGGTGGGCGGTTCTGGCTAGGGCTCGGCTCTCAGATCAAGCCGCACATCGAAGCACGCTACGGCATGCCGTGGTCGAAACCGGTGACGCGCATGAAGGAGTTCGTTCGAGCTCTGCGCGCGATTTGGGCGTGTTGGAACGAGAACGAGAAACTCGACTTCCGGGGCGAGTTTTACACGCACACCCTGATGCCGCCGATCTTCAACCCGGGGCCCTCCAAGGGAGGTCCGCCGCCGATCTATCTCGGGGGTGTCGGGCCGAAAATGACGGAAGCAGCCGGTGAGGTGGCCGACGGCATGCTGCTCCATCCGTTTCACACGGAACGCTCGCTCGACGAAGTGATGATGCCTTCACTCCAACGTGGGCTGGAGACGTCCGGCCGAATGCTTGCCGATTTCGCGCTTTGCGCGCAGGTCATCGTCGTCACGGGCAGAAACGAAGCCGAACATCAGAGCGCGCTCGCCATGGCGCGAAATCAGATCGCGTTTTACGCCTCTACCCCCGCTTACCGGAGCGTATTGGAGACCGAAGGCCGACCCGAGCTTCAGCCTGAGCTGAGGCAAATGACCAAAGAAGGTCGTTGGCACGAGATGGCGGCCAAGATCGACGACGATTTGTTGGGCAAAATCGCAACCGTGGGCACCCCGGGAAAGGTGGCCGAGGTCTTGCGTCGCCGCTATGGCACCCTGGCTTCTCGACTAGGGTTCGCGTCGCCGTTTCCAATCGCACCCGAATGCGCGGCAGACATCATCGGAGCGCTTCGCGCCGACTCCAGCGAAGCATGACTTCTCCGATCTGCATCCCGCTTGGGGCGATCGCTGACGAGGCGGTTGGCGGAAAGGCAGAGGGACTCGCACGGCTGCTTCGGTATGGCTTCGGCGTGCCAGCAGGCTTCGTGATCGTGGGCGCATCGTCCGAGTCGCTTCCCGAAGATCTCGATGCGCACTACCAGCGAATCGGTGCAGGCAGGGTCGCGGTACGGTCTTCGGCTTCGGGAGAAGACTCGAGCGAGGCCTCCTTCGCAGGCCAGTACGAGACGGCGCTGAACGTCGAAGGCGGGGAGGCACTCCGAACCGCTGTCGAGGACTGCCTTCGCTCGGTCGAAACCGCGAGGGCCGTCGCGTATCGCGACGAAAAGACGAGCCAGGCCCAGGTCTCCATGAACGTGGTGGTGCAGCAGATGGTCGATGCCCGGGCGGCCGGAGTTCTTTTCACCGTCAATCCTGTGACCGCTCGGCGTGACCAAGTCGTCATCGACGCGGTGTCGGGGCTCGGCGAAGCACTGGTCAGTGGACATGCAACGCCCGACCACTGGTTGCTTTCGAGGGACGGCCGCGTGCTCGACCGAGAGCTCCAGGGCGCCGAGCCGGTGTTGACCGACGACGAGGTCTCGGTATTGCTCGAGGGGGGACTTCGAGCGGAGGCGCAATGCGGCGCTCCGATCGACATGGAGTGGGCCATCGATCGCGCTGGCAAGCTCCAGTGGCTTCAAGCACGGCCCATCACGCGGCTTCCCGCGGATCCGAACGAGCTCGACACCACGCCCGCCGCCGACGCGGTGTACACCTGGGCCAACATCGGGGAGATGATGCCAGGTGCCGTGACTCCCCTGACGTATTCCGTCACCGGCCGTGGCGTCGACATCGGGATGCAGCGCTGGTACCACCGTATCGGTTCGGACGTGCCCGAGGGCGAGGACATGCGCTACGTGGCGATGTTCTTCGGTCATCTGTTTCTCAACCTCACAACGATGGCGGCGTTGGCGGCAGACGTCGCGGGGTCGACCAAGACCCAAATGTGTCTCGCTCTGTGCGGTCGAGACATCGAGGAGCTGGACGAGCCCAAGCCTGCATCGGCGCTCAGACGGGCGGCCAACGGTGCACGATACTTCGGCGTCCTGCTCTCGGTCCGGAAGTACGGGAGAGCGCTCGACGAATTGAAGGCAAGTCTGTCGCTTCCGACGGCCGAAAGCGCGAGAGAGTACTACGGTGCGATCGACGAAACGCTCCCGGCGGTTTGGGAGGCTTACGAGCTGCACCTGATGTCCTCGGCCTCTTCGGGAGCGCTCAGTCCGATTCTTCTCGGCGTCGTCGCCAAAGGCGAGGAGCCGACTACCGCACACCATGCCGAGGTCGCCCAAATGCTCGCGGGCGCCACCAATGTCGAGAGCGCCGATATCGCCGCAGGCGCCGAGCGCGTTCTTGATCATCTGGTTCAGGACCCGCGCGCCAACAGCCATTTCGCCTCGGTCGATCCCGAGAGCGCCCGGGCATGGCTGCAATCGCCCGACTCTGGTGAAGCGGGCACGGAGTTCGCACGATACCTGGAGCGACACGGCCATCGCGCGGTACGCGAGCTCGAGCTGCGACAAAAAGAGTGGGCGGTCGATCCGACACCCGTGATCACCTCCTTGCAGTCGGGTCTTCGAGCCCGGCTCAGCCATACGATCCCATCACGGACCGTCGCCCAAATCGACAACGACACTGGAGCTCGGCATCCGATCCTCGAGCGACTGATGCCGTTGGCGCATGGCGCGGTTCGTTGTCGCGAGCACACGAAGTCCGGCCTGGTCGCGGTGACGACCCACTTCAAGCATGCCTATCGCGCTCTTGGATCACGCATGGCTCGTGAGGGCTTGCTTCCTGACGAAGATGCCGTCTTTTTCTTGACCCACGAAGAGCTCGGAGAGCTCGTGAACGGTCGGCATGCACTAACGGAGGTCGCAGTCGCCCGGAGAATGGTGATCGACTACCAAATGCCGCTTCACTTTCCACAGGTCTTCACACAACGCCCCGAGCCCGTGAAGCTCGAGCACATCACTAGCGACGACGGCGCTCTGATCGGCAAGCCGGTAAGTCGCGGCGTCGTAACAGGGCGGGCCCGCGTCGTGGAAACCCTCGAGGAGGCCGCTGCGCTCGAAGCAGGCGAAATTCTCATCGCGCCGATCACTGACGTCGGTTGGACGCCATACTTCAGCCTCATCTCGGGCCTAGCCACCGATGTCGGGAGTGCGGTCTCCCACGGGGCGGTCGTGGCACGGGAATACGGCCTTCCGGCCGTCGTCAATCTCCGGGTCGCGACATCTCGGTTTCGGACTGGCGACAAAGTAGTTCTCGACGGGGATCGCGGTACGCTCGCACTGGCCGAGCCCGACTAGGTGCGCTACGAGGAGCTGACCATGGTCGCTACGATCGGACTCACCGGACTCCGCCCGGACCCCGCCCAAGCGTTGAAGATCACGTCCCCCCCGTATGACGTGATCAAACCGAGGACGCCGCTCGAGAAGTTGCTCAGCGAAGAGCCGAAGTCACTGTTCCACATCATTCTCGGGGACCAGCCCAAAGAGGCGACCGCACGCCTCGCTGCCGAAGGCCTGCTCGTCGAGGACGCCGAACCCGCTTATTACGTATACGAGCAAACCTGGCCCGGAGGACAGCGCACCGGGGTGTTCGCCGCTGCGAAAGTGTCGCCGTACGACGAGATGCAGATCATTCGTCATGAAAAAACGTTCAACGAGAAGGTCAAAGGGCGCATCGCGATGCGGCAAGCCACGGGCCTTCATATCGGTCCCGTCTTCGCGCTGACGAAGGCCCCCCTCGCCGAGACCCTCGATGCCGCCAAGGAGTCGGCGCCGCTCTACGAGTTCACGAGCAGCTTTGGCGGGTTCAGCGAGCTAGAAGGCATCGTGAACAAAGTGTGGCGCGTCCCCGAAAACGGAGAAGTCGGCCAAACAATTCAAGCGGCGCTTGGCACAGAGCCGCTCTACATCGCGGACGGCCATCACCGGTATCACGCAAGCCTGCTCAACGGCCAAACGCACTTTCTGTCGTACGTGACCGAAGGCGCGGTGATTCAGGCCTACAACCGCGTCATCAACGGGGTTCGTGCGTTCTCCGAGATCAAGGGTGACCTCCCTTTGGAACCGGTCGACACGTTCCAAACACCGGACAAGCACCGTTTCTGCATTTACACGAAGGGCGGTTGCTACGAGCTTGCCGCGCAACAGGTTCCGGACGACGTCGTGGGGCGGCTCGACTGCGCGATCCTAGAGCGTGAGCTCTACCCGAAACTTGGACTGACGCACGACATGATCGTCGACCTGAAGCGCTTCGACTACTACTCTGAGTCGGCCCTAGACGAGATGAAGGCCGTCGTCGATCGGGGCGACTACGACATTGCGGTCGCCCTGCACCCTGTAGGCCTCGATGAGCTGATGGCCGTAGCCGATGCAGGCCTCGAAGACTCCGATATCGTCATGCCTGAGAAGAGCACCTTCTTCGCTCCGAAGATCCTTTCGGGGTTGTTCCTCTATCGCTACGCCAACGCCTGAGCCTCGATGAGCGCGCTACCACAATATGGAAAGCATCTTCACCCGCAGGAGAAGATGCGGGCTATCGTCATAGATAGGTATGGTGGCCCCGACGTTCTGCACGAGGTCTCCGTCCCAAGGCCCTTTCCCAAGCGAGGCCAGGTCCTCGTGCGAACCAGGTTCGTTGGGGTGAACCCGAAGGACGTCGTCGTCCGCAAAGGGAAATTTCAAGTCGCAACTGGGAAACGTTTCCCCCTCATCGTCGGCCACGATATAGCTGGTGAAGTGGTCGAAGCAGGGGCCGCTGCCGATCTCGCCGTAGGAGACGCCGTCTACGGGATGATCAACGACTTCGCAGGGCGCGCGTATGCTGAATACGCGGCTGTCGACGCCAACCAACTGGGTCGAGCGCCGAGCTCGATCGATCTTCGCGTCGCCGCTGCCGTTCCCCTGGCCGCGCAGACTGCACTGCAGGGGCTGCGCAACGATGGGCTGGTCACGCGCGGCCACGACGTGCTCATCAACGGCGCATCCGGAGGCGTGGGCGTCTTTGCGGTGCAGATCGCCAAGGTTTTGGGTGCCAACGTGACGGCTGTGTGCAGCCACCGAAACATTGAGCTCGTCCGTGAGCTCGGCGCCGACCAGGTCATTGATTACACCGAGACCGACCTGGTCACCTTGAGTCGGCGCTTCGACACCGTCTTCGACGTGTTCGGGAACTACAGCTTCGACAAGCTCAAGCACCTCCTCAAACCACGCGGTACTTACATCCAAACCATCCCGAGCTCACGCATCTTCAAGGACATCGCTCGCACGTTCGTCCGCAAACAGCGCGCCAAGCTGGTCCTCGTCAGGTCGCGTCGCTCGCAACTCGACTGGCTCCGGCAACAGATCGACGGCAGCCACCTGCGAGTCGTTCTCGATCGATCCTTCCCCCTGCGCGACGCCGCGGAAGCGCATCGCTACATGGAAACCAAGCGAGCCCGCGGGAAAGTCGTGCTGGAAGTCGACTGAGGAGGAAGTCATGCGAAGGGTCAGCTGGGGTCTCATCGTCATCGTGTTTCTTTTGGCTGGGTCCGGACTCGGGTCAGCCGCCGAGCATGCTTTCAAAGAGGTCGACTTCCCGACTGCGGGAGGCATCCACGCGCATGCAGATATCTACTCGCCCAAGAAGAAGGCCTCGACCCTGGTCATTCTCTTCCATCAAGCCGGATGGAGCCGGGGCGAGTATCGCGAGATCGCACCGAAGCTCGTCGAGCTAGGTTACCAAGTGATGGCGGTGGACCTACGGTCAGGAAAGGCTGTGAACGGCGTGCCGAACGAGACCCATCGCCGGGCCACGAAGAAGAAGGCCGGTACCGACTACCTCGATGCCTACGCCGACCTGCAAGCCGCGCTGAAGTACGCCACCGAGAAACTGAAACCGCAGCGCATCGTCGTCTGGGGAAGCTCTTATTCGGCGGCGTTGGTCTTCAGATTGGCGGCCGAGCACCCAAAGGAGGTGGCAGCCCTGCTCGCGTTCTCGCCGGGTGAGTACTTTCAAAGGAAGCACGGCGCCGAGTACGTGCAAGGGTTTGCCAAGAGCGTGAAGGATCCGGTGTTCGTGACGTCTTCCAAAGCCGAACGAGAAAAGGCCAAGCCCATCTTCGATGCGGTTCCCGTCGAAAAGAAGGTCCTCTTTACCCCGGCCTCGCTCGGCCAGCACGGCTCTCGCGCACTCTGGGAAAAGTCGAACGACAACGACGTGTATTGGGCGGCCGTCAACGCGTTCCTAGAAGAATACGCGCCTCCGTCTCCCAGCGACTAACTGCAAAACTAGGAGAGACGGTCGGAAGTGCGCTACACGGAAGTGTGAGCCCCTCACCCGATCTCCCGAGCCTCGAGGCAGCACGTCTGGCCGGGCGTGCGCTCGCGGTTGACCTTGATCTTCCTTCGAAGATGCAACCGTACGACCCCGCCGCGTGGCGCTCAGGCGATTCGGCGCATCCTACCCTGCAGCTCGACGACGTGTCGGGGATTCCGTTCCTCGTCGACGTTGCAGGCGTCGAAGAATACCAGCACCGTGGACGGCTCCGCGCGGGCGACCACGACGTCTATGTAACGGTCACGCCCGAAATGGAGGGGTACGAGCAGTACTGTCGGGAGACCCTTCGACTGGGCGCGCCCGAGCACCTCGTGGCCAACCCGGTCGGAGCGCCGATCGCCGTAGCCAAGGCTTGCACATCGGGAAAGACAAATGCGCGGCTCGTGGAGATTGCGAGAGCCGCACGGGGGATGGCGATTCATCCCTATATGGGCATCGAGGACGTCTGGGAGCTAGCCGCTATGCTTGCGGTCGACAGTCAGGGAGAGGTACGCGTCCTGAGCCCACCACCTCCCGTGACTTGGATCGCGAACGACAAGGCGATGTTCGACGAGCTCGTCGCCAGGGTCCTCGGTCGCGATGCGCTCGTCGAAACCCGGATTTCAAGAGACGTCGAGAATATCCAAGCAGATCTGCGCGCGATGGCAGAGCGCCACAGCCGCGTGGGGCTGAAACGAACCCGCTGCGCATCAGCCATGGGCAACGCAGTCTTTGCTTCAGCAAACGTGCAAACACGCGAGTCGGCGGCGCACGCGGTCGACGAGTTCCTCGAGCGAACCCAATGGCCGGAGGGCGAAGATGTCCTCACCGTGGCATGGCTCGACACCGACCTCTCGCCGTCGACGCAACTCTGGATCCCACCACTCGGCCTTGGGGAGCCGCGGCTCGATGGCATCTATGAACAGATCCTGATCGGCGAGGAGAAGGTTTTCGTCGGAAGTCGTCCCTCATCTCTGCCTGATGCGGTCGATCGAGCGCTGGCCGAAGACGCAATTCAAGTGGCAGCGGCGCTGCAGGAGCTCGGCTACGTGGGGCGTTGCTCGTTCGACCACCTGGTGACCGGCGATCCCGAAAGCGACTTCGAGGTCGTGTTCACCGAGTGCAACGGGCGCTGGGGCGGGACGAGCACTCCGATGAGCCTTCTCGACCGTCTGCTCCCGGGAGGGAGGCCCCCCTATCGCGCACAAGACGTCGTGTTTCCGGAGCTCGTTGGCGCGAGGCTTCCGGATTTGTTCGAGTTGATCGGGGATGACCTCTTCGAGACCGAAACCGGCCGAGGCCGCTTCATTTTCTACAACCTAGGGCCACTCGACGGTTACGGGAAATTCGATGTCATTTCAATTGGAAGCGACCAGGAAGACGCAGAACGGGGCGTCCTGGAAATTCTTCCGAAACTGCTGAGTGTCTAGCTAGGGATTGACCCCAATTTCGAGTGACCATTGCGCAGCTCGCAATTTCGTCTTCGTCTTCGTCCTCGTCTTCATACTCGTCCTCGTGCGCGTGCGCGTGCGCGTGCTCGAACACGAAGACGAGTACGACTACGAGCACATGCACGACTACGAGGAGGTCCGCCCTCGTGACGCGGCGCACGTTAGTGCTAGACTCCGATCTGAATGCTGGATTGGCTACGCGAGATTTACTCTGAGCCTTTGTTCTGGCTGTTTCCGGTAGCCGGATGGGCCATTGGCATCGTTTCGTTCCTAGCCTTCGCGGTTCCGTTCACCTTCCTCGCTTGGAAACAACCCGCTTGGGCCGAGCCGTATCGCATCCAAGCCCGGGCGACCGGTCGCCGCTCGGTGGTGCGGCGCGCGTTTGGGAGTCATGCCGTGAACAACCTCGCGATGGGAGTCGTGACGCTCGGCGCATGGCCGTTGCTGCGCCTATCACACGTGCACGCAGGGCCGCTTCCAGCTTGGTACGTGATCGTGCTCCAGTTGATGTTCTTCATCTTGCTGGACGACTTCCTGTTCTATTGGATGCACCGAGGCCTCCACGAAAGTCGCTGGCTCTTCAGGAGAGTGCACAGCGTCCATCATCGCATCATGACCCCTTGGTCGATCACGGGGCACTACATGCACCCGGCTGAATATGTCCTGACCGGCACTGTCATGCTCATCGGGCCCCTACTCGTCGGAGCACACGTCGTCACCCTGTACATTTGGATCGTCCTCCGACAGTGGGAGGCAGCCGAAGGTCACGCGGGCTACGACTTCCCGTGGAGCCCGACGCACCTCATGCCGCTCAGCGATGGCGCCACCCACCACGACTTCCACCATGCCAAAATCAAAGGCAACTACGCCGGCTTCTTCCCGTGGACCGACGCCGCCTTCGGCACCCTCGTTGAAGGCTACCCAGAACACCTAGCCCGCCGCAAAGCAGGGCGCGCTTCCTAGTCGTAAACGTACTCGTGCTCGTGCACGTAGACTACGCAGTTGCGGGGATCTCTGGGGTATCTATCTCTGCAATCGCCGCGTCGACTTCCTGCTGACTGAGCTCGTGTCGCTCGAGCTCGCCGGAGAAGTATGCCTCATACGCGGACATGTCGAAGTGCCCATGCCCACACAGGTTGAAGAGGATCACGCGCTTGCTCCCCTCTTTCTTGGCGAGATCGGCCTCGCGAATCGCCGACGCGATCGCGTGATTGGCCTCGGGGGCGGGAATGATGCCTTCGGTGCGCGCGAACATCACGCCCGCCTCGAAGCTCTCGAGCTGATCGATCGCCTCGGCGGCGATCAGACCATCGTGAAGGAGCTGGCTCACCAGCGCGCCTGCGCCGTGATACCGCAACCCGCCGGCGTGAATCTTCGCCGGAACGAAGTTGTGGCCGAGCGTGTACATCGGCAGTAGGGGAGTCATGCCCACGGTGTCGCCAAAGTCGTAGCGGAAGACACCCCGGGTGAGCTTCGGGCACGACGTCGGCTCGCTCGCCAGACATCGGATGTTCTGACCCTCGGCAAAGTTCATCCGAAGGAACGGGAAGCTCAGCCCGGCGAAGTTCGACCCTCCTCCAAACGGCGCGATTACCACATCCGGAAGCTCACCCGCCTTCTCCATTTGCACGATCGCCTCTTGTCCGACGACGGTTTGGTGGAGCAACACGTGATTGAGCACGCTGCCGAGGGAGTACTTCGTGTCAGGGTCGGTAGCCGCACGCTCCACGGCTTCGGAAATCGCAATCCCGAGGCTTCCGGGGGACTCCGGATCGTCGGCGAGGATCTTACGACCGGCTTCGGTGCGCTCGCTCGGCGACG
>Ga0255058_10002327_pt1 | contig 10488 bp, 11 predicted proteins | sample Cases_109_9_MG_FD_188637 | JGI IMG/M metagenome (GOLD analysis project Ga0255058, IMG submission 188637) | Seawater microbial communities from Amundsen Gulf, Northwest Territories, Canada - Cases_109_9 | ecosystem: Environmental > Aquatic > Marine > Gulf | place: Canada: Northwest Territories... | reverse complement strand
ACACTGGTTCGCTCATGGGTGAGGTCGGCCTCGAGTTCCTCGGCATCGCGCTCTCGTGCCGGTGGCATGTCCACGCCGATCGAGGCGCCCTTCTCGTGCATCATGCGGCCGGTCAGCGTGAACATGAGAAAAGACGTGTACATCGCGGCCGCATTGGTGACGATCTGGGGTGCGCCCACAGTGGCCAGATACCAGACCATCAGAGACATCGCGACGACAACTGCTGGAACGAGCAGGTATACGAGGCCGAATGTCTTTAGCAGGACGAAAAGTGCCGCCGGATTGAGACTTTCCTCCGGCGAGTGCGTTACGGCGAGAACGGCCATCGACGCTGGATATATAAGCAAAATAACCACACCAAGCATCCATGCGGCAATGATTGACACATTGGTCGCGAGAAAATAGCTTCCCCATATCAGCACACAAAGAAGCACGAGCGGGGCAAGGCTCCAGAGACTCTCGACCCAGTTGAAGAGTTCAATGCCGGGCGGCGGCGGACTGCGTCCGTTCGCTCGGGCCTCGAGCAAATGTAAGAGGTATCTGAAGAAGGCCGGCAAGATGACGATTGTCAGCCAGATGCCGAAACCGCCGGCCGCCTGAGCCAGAGAAAACATGAGAAAAAAAGCGATCAGTGCCAGCAGGACGGTCGTATCCGTCAACGGATAGAGGATTTCCCTGATGAGGGTGGCGGGCTTCAGTTTTGCGATTCCCGATCGTCGCCGCTTTCCCTGACTGGCACCGGATCGTAGCCGGAACCACCCCAGGGATGACACCGCGTGATGCGTCTTAGTGAAAGCCAACTGCCTTTGAATCCGCCGTATTCGCGTAGTGCCTGCTCGGCGTAGGCCGAACAACTGGGTTCGAAGCGGCAATTTGCGCCCAGCAACGGAGAGATCCCTTTGCGATATAGCCAGACGAGCCCGAGCAAGGGCTTTGCTGCCAGCTCGCTTACGCCCGTCATCAGCTTCGCCGCCACCTCGTGCCGTCTGCTCCGTCTTCGATACTCACACCCTTTGCTGCGAGTTCATCCCGAATCGCATCCCCTAGCTCGAAATCTTTTTCTGCCCTTGCCTGGTTTCGATCGGCGATAAGCGATTCGATTTCACTGTCCGATAACTCGCTGTCGGTCGAACTCGTAAACCAGTTGTCGGGGTCGTCTTGCAAAACGCCGACAAGATCACCTGATGAAAGAATATCTGTCGCTAGCCGCAATCGCTCCGTCTCGTCCTCAGACTTGTTCAGCGTTCTCGCCAGATTGAATATCTCGGCCATAGCCTTCGGCGTGTTGAGATCATCCTTCAGCGCCGCGATCACGGCCGCCGGCGGTTCTGCCGCGGACCGGTCCTCTGCTGAGACGTCGATTCCGCGCACAGCGCCATAAAGACGGTCGAGCATTCGCTTGGCGGACTCGATCGTCTCGCCCGACCAGTCGAGCGGCTGGCGATAATGCGCGCTCAACAATGCCAGGCGAATGACCTCGCCCGGAATGGTTTTGATCAGGTCATGCACCAGCAGGACATTGCCGATCGACTTCGACATCTTCTCTTGTTCGATACTGAGGAAACCGTTGTGCAGCCAATAGCGGGCGAACGGGTCGCCGTCATGGACACAACTACTTTGCGCGAGCTCGTTCTCGTGATGCGGAAAAATAAGGTCCTGGCCGCCGGCGTGAATGTCGATCGTGCGCCCGAGGTGCTTTCCGGCCATCGCGGAGCACTCGATGTGCCAGCCTGGTCGCCCGCGGCCCCAGGGCGAGTCCCAGCCCGGCAATTCACGCGTGGACGGCTTCCATAGCACGAAATCGTGCGCTGCTTTCTTATACGGCGCAACCTCGACGCGGGAACCGGCAATCATCTCGCGAAGGTTGCGTTTCGATAACTGACCGTAGTGCTCGTCTGTCTCTACCTCGAAAACCACATGACCCTCTGCTTCATAAGCGAAGCCTTTATCGATGAGCTCCGCGATCATCTCGATCATCTCATCGATATTTCGCGTCGCCCTCGGCTCGATATCCGGCGGCAATACGCCGAGCACTGCCATATCGTCGTTATAGGCTTTGATAAATCGCTCGGTAATCTCGTCGATAGACTTGCCGGTTTCCAGTGCCGCTGCGTTTATCTTGTCATCGACGTCCGTGATGTTTCGCGCGAACGTCACCTTGTACTCTCGCCGTAACAGTCGCACCAGCAGATCGAAAACAACCGCCGGCCGGGCATTGCCGATATGCGCGTAGTTGTAGACTGTCGGCCCGCACAGATACATCGTCACGTGATCCGGATTTAGCGGCTCGAACGCAACTTTCTTTGCTCTGAGTGTGTCGTGCAGAAAAATCGTCATACAGCTTCTAGAATCTGCCTTCGGGTTTCGGTTGTCTGCCCTTGCGCCGTTTGACGACCACTGGTTGCGGCTCTCTCATGGCGATCACACGCGCCTGATAAGTGTATTCAATTGTGCCGATCAACCACAGATAGTACGCAGCGAGTTCCATGAATTCCTCGACAGACAGTTTGACGACTCGTCGATAGTGATCACCGAGTATCGCCATCCACAGATCCTCGTTGGAGACAATCTGGACAAACGCGAACATGACGATTGCACCGGAAAAAAGGATTGCCAGGCCCGGGGAAGGCCAGACCCTGCCCCAGGCGATTCTGAATCGCCGCCGATGCCGATAGGTGTAGGTAATGACCAGTGCTATTGGAACCGCCACCAGGACCTGCCAGAGATTGTCAGCGATTCGGTCCAGGAAAAAATGCAGCTCGCGAATAAAGAATGCGATTGCCGTTCCACCGAACAGGAATGCGACCGGCCTTTGTGATGGACAGTTCACCGCGACCCAGGCGAGCAAGAGCCCGCAAATTGCCAGAATGCCGGGTTGAATGATTTCGATGGGGGAGTACTCACTCGTGCCGAGCGTATCCGCCGGATTCGGATAGATGTGCAGTTTCAGGCTGCCGGGTGACGATATTTCGAGGTGCGTCAGGAGCCAGGTGATGATGGCGACGCCGAAGAAATACAGGATGTACCGCAGTATAGCCATCGAATCAGTGTAGTTTGTGCCCGGGTAGCCCGCAACGCGGGCCGATCAGGACTGGCGCAGTTGGTAGGTCGGGCGCCTGCCGGCCTGAAGCAGCCCCTGGCTTCTCAACCAGACTTCCGCATCTTCGGCATCTTGTTCAAACCAGCGCCGGGTGCTACCGAGACGAAAACTGTAACCCCAGTCATCCATGTCCTGCATGAGCCGTTCTTTGCCGGCCCCCGCAAGTTCGTCGGCCAGCACGATCTGCAGAAAACAGACGGCACATTCCTCGATATCGTCACCGCCGGCGTCGCCTTTGAGGCTGTTCCTTCGTTCCGGCGTCATGCAAACGACGTGGCAGGTCTCGTGGAGCAGCGAATGCAGCGGCGTATCGCTTCTGACATAGACGCAATCGCTCACGACGCCGGCTTCGGGCTCGCCCCAGTAGCTGCCCTTTATGGGTTTGTCGTCGGGAACCAGCTCGAGGACCAGCTCAAATTTTCCAAGCAGCTCGGCAAGGCAATCCAGACCCATATGCGAGATCAGCAACATCCTACAACGAAGATAGCTGCTTCAGGATGATGCGAACCAGATCGTCCACGATAGCCTCGCGAAGCAGCTCTGCTTCCCGGGCCTTGCCGAGTACCAGGGTCTCGTCGTATGTGTAATCCCTGGTGAGCGTCAGCGACTGTGGCTCCATAATAGATTGACTGCCATTCTCGACGGAATAGTTGATCGTGTAATAGACCTCGTATTCACGCGGCACGTTGTTCACTGAAACCGACAACACGCGTTGATCGGTAATATCAGCCAATATCGAAAACACGGCTGTTTCATCCCCGGGCGAACTGGCAACTGTTACGCCCGCTTTCTCGAGCTCATCCCGAAACGTCCGATAGAACAGGCTGTAGCTGTCATCCGCAGCAATATAAGTGCGCGACATCTCGGGCGGAATGTTCGGCTGCGTGCGCAGCTGAAAACCGCAGGCAGCCAGCAGCAGACTGATTACAAGGGCTGCAAGCCGTTTAAACAACAACATTGACCAGGCGCCCGGGTACGACGATGGTTTTGCGAATCGTCTTGTCGGCGACGAAGCGCTTGACGTTCTCGTCGGCCAGTGCGGTCTCGGATATCGAGTCGGAATCCGCGTCTGCTGCCACCGAGATTCTGCCGCGCAACTTGCCGTTTACCTGCACGACGATCTCGACCATTGCCTGAGCCAGGGCAGATTCGTCGAACGCAGGCCAAGCCTCATTCACCGGTGCTGATTCGTGACCGAGCGCGTGCCAGAGTTCGTGACAGACATGCGGCACGGTGGGCGATAGCACGAGAACAATCGCATCCAGTGCCTCCTGCACGACGGACCGTCCCGCTGCGGATGAGTCATCAAATCGTTTAATCGCATTCAGCAATTCCATCGCCGCCGATACAGCCGTGTTGAATTTGTAACGACGTCCTATATCGTCGTTCACTTTCTGAATGGTCTGGTGCGTCTTTCGCCGCAGTGCGCTCTGCCGGTCATCGAGCGCGCCCGGATCGACCGTGTCGCAGATGCCCGCTGACACGTGTTCATGGACCGCTTTCCAGAGACGCTTCAGGAATCGAAATGCCCCTTGCACGCCGTCGTCGGACCACTCCAGCGCCATTTCAGGCGGCGCGGTGGACATCATGAACAGTCTTACGGTATCGGCACCGAATTTCTCGATGAGTTCTTGCGGATCCACTGTGTTGCCTTTGGCTTTAGACATTTTCGCGCCGTCTTTTAGCACCATGCCCTGCGTCAGGAGATTCGTGAACGGCTCATCGGCGGCCGACAAGCCGAAGTCACGCATTACTTTCTGGAAAAAACGCGCGTACAGAAGATGCAGAATCGCGTGCTCGATGCCACCCGTGTACTGATCGACCGGCATCCAGTATTCCTCACGCTCGTCGAACATCGCGTCGTCACTATCGGGACTGGCATACCGACTGAAATACCACGACGATTCGACGAACGTATCGAATGTGTCCGTCTCACGATGCGCAGGCTTGCCGCAGCCGGGACACTCGGCTTCATAGAACTCAGGGATGTCCTTCAACGGGGAACCAACTCCCGTGAATTGCACATCCTCGGGCAGTACGACGGGTAACTGATGTTCCGGAACCGGCACGGCACCACAGTCATCGCAATAAATAATCGGTATCGGCGCACCCCAGTATCGCTGGCGTGAGACCCCCCAATCCCGCAACCGGTAGTTGACGGTGCGTTTGCCACGACTTTCGTCCTCGAATTTTTTTGCTATTGCGTCGAACGCCTGCTGGTAATCGAGACCGTCAATTTCTCCGGAATTTACGACGGTGCCGTACTCGACGTAGGGTCCCTCCTTAATATCGATCTCGGAACCGTCCGATGGGGTTATGACCTGGGTGATCGGAAGGCCATGCTTGTCGGCGAATTCCCAGTCCCGTTCGTCGTGCCCGGGCACGGCCATGACGGCACCGGTGCCGTAACTCATCAACACAAAATTGGCGACCCACAGCGGCACCTGTTCGCCGCTGATCGGGTGAATGGCGTTGATGCCGAGTGGCATGCCCTTCTTTTCCATTGTTTCGAGCGCGGCTTCGGCTGCCTGCGATTTCGCGCACTCTTTGATGAACGCCGCAATATCGGGATTGCCTGCTGCTGCTTTTTGCGCGAGCGGGTGTTCCGCGGCGACCGCCATGTAGGTGACACCAAGCAAAGTATCGGGCCTCGTCGTAAATACCGTTAGCGGTTGCTCCTCGCCTTCGACGTCGAACGAAAGCTCGATACCCTCGGAGCGGCCGATCCAGTTGCGCTGCATTGTTTTGACCGAGTCCGGCCAACCAGGGAGTTTATCGAGGAACTCCAGCAATTCGTCGGCATATGCCGTGATTTTCATGAACCATTGCGGTATTGCACGTCGCTCAACCAGGGCATCCGATCGCCAGCCGCGACCATCGATTACCTGTTCGTTTGCTAGTACGGTCTGATCCACCGGATCCCAATTCACAACAGAGTTCTTGCGATAGACCAGGCCTTTGTCGAACATCTTCGTGAATAGCCACTGCTCCCAGCGATAGTATTCGGGGCGACAGGTCGTCACTTCGCGCGTCCAGTCGTAACCATAGCCGAGGCGCTTGAGCTGACGACGCATCTCGTCGATGTTGTCATAGGTCCATTTCGCAGGCGGGACGCCGCGCTGGATCGCGGCGTTTTCGGCCGGCATACCGAATGCATCCCAGCCCATCGGTTGCAGGACATGTCTTCCCTGCATGCGCTGATATCGCGAAATCACATCGTTGATGGTCAATACACGGACGTGCCCCATGTGCAACTTGCCGCTGGGGTAGGGAAACATCGTCAGGCAGTAAAACTTGTCCCGGTCTTTCTCTTCGGCGACCTCGAACACGCGTTCCTTTTCCCAGAACTCGCGGGCGGTCTGTTCAATCTGCTCAGGTTTATAACTGGGGTCCATAAGGGGCCGAAGGATAACCCATGCCGCATCGTCAGTCTTGCTGTCGCAAATTCCAGGAAAACCAGGCGAGGACGCCGAGAAGCAATGTTATGAGTGGCCAGTTGCCGGTGCGAACGTAAGGTGTCGCGCCAGTGTGCGGGACGATGTCCATCGTCATCGTGGCGTACTCGAACTGAGGCGCCGTTGCCAGCAACTCGCCTTTCGGCCCGATGAATGCGCTGACACCATTGTTTGTTGCCCTGACCACGAAACGCCCTGCTTCGAGGGCGCGCATGCGGGCAATCTCGAGGTGCTGGTGTGGTGCGATGGAATCGCCAAACCATGCGTCGTTACTAACGTTTAAAAGGACGCTTGCCTCGGGTAGCGCATAGAGTTGCTCCGCGCCGAAAGCGTCTTCGTAACAGATTGCGACAGCCATCTTGTCGCCACTGAGTGTCTCGAATAAGGTCTGATCATCGCTGCCGGCACTCATGTCGCTGGTCGGCAGGCTCATCAGTCGCATCCACTGACGAACGAAGTCGGGTACGGGAAAATATTCGCCAAAAGGCACGAGGTGGCGTTTCCGGTAAATCTGTCGACCTTGGTCGTCCAACATGACGACGCTGTTGTAAATTTCTCGCAATTCGAAGTCCCGTTCCATGATTCCGAATATCAGCGTCTTTGGCTGTTCACGGATGTTTGCCTGTAGCACGCGGACAAAAGGCTCGACCTGATCGATCGTCGATGGAATCGCGACTTCCGGCCAGATGACCAGGTCGCTGTCGTAATGCTCGAGCAAGGCATTTCTGTAAAGCTCAAGCGTTGGCTCAAACTGATCGTCCAGCCACTTTTGGTCCTGAGAAATCCCGCCCTGCACGATCGTGGTTCGAAGAGAGCCGTCCGTTGCCTCTGTCCACTGTATCGGCTGTAAAGCCGCACCGACGACCCACGGCAATATGACGACGCCCACATACAGCCAACGAGTCCTTCCTTTTTCGATCAGAGCGGCAAGTAATGCGGCCGAACTCAGGACGGTAACAAGGGACGTCCCGTAAATACCAAGCAGCGGAACCCAGCCAGCAAGCGTTGAGTCGATCTGGCTGTATCCTGCAGCGAGCCATGGAAAGCCACTCATGAGCCAGCCACGCAACCATTCAATAGTGACCCAGGCGGCCGGCCCAACAAACATTAATCGCTTCGCGCTTCCTTCCGCCAGCCGGGAAACAATCCAGCCGGCCGCGGCACAGTACGCCGACATGATCAGGACCAGGCCAAACATGATGAGCATTGCAACCCAGAGCGGCGCCTGTCCGAATACGTGTATCGAAATGTACAACCAGTAGGTGCCACTCAGAAACAGGCCGGTGCCATACCAGAATGTCAGTTTGGCTGAGGCGCGCGGCGGCGTGAAAATCCAGACGAACATTACCGGCAGCATTAACGCCGGCATCAGGAAATACAGGCCGAACGGCGCGAAAGTCAGCGTCGTTAGTGCCCCGAACAGGAACAAAAGCAGCTGGCTGGCGCGCGGACTGCTTACGAGAAATTGCCGAACCTGAGTGATGACAGGCACCGCGATCAGCCGGTCGCGGCTTCCCTTCTGTCACGCTGCACTTGCAAGGTATTGATGCGCCGCCGATCGGCTTTGGTAACTCGAAATGCAAAGCCACCGAAAATCAGGTTCTCGCCACGGCGGGGCAAATACCCCAGCTGATGCAAGACCAGACCACCGATCGTGTCGTAGTCATCATCGTCAGCCAGGTCGCATTCGAAATACTTATTGAAGTCTTCGATGGGCGTCAGCGCATGTACTGAGTAACAGGGCCGGCCGTCTTCTTCCGCGTCCTTTTGAATGAACTCCGCTTTTTCCTGATCGTGCTCGTCATCGATTTCTCCAACGATTTCTTCGAGGACGTCTTCGATCGTCAGCAGACCCGACACGCCACCATACTCGTCGACAACGATCGCCATGTGATTGTGGCTGTCGCGAAACTCCTTGAGCAGAGCGTTCAGGCGTTTGGATTCGGGAATGACGGCGACGGGACGCAACAGTTTGTCGATCTCCGGCACGGCCGTTGACGAATCGCCGAAGAAGCGCAAGAGGTCTTTGGCCAGCAATATGCCGAGGACTTCGTCCCTGTCCTCGCCGATGACCGGGAATCGCGAATGCCCGGTCTGAATGATTTGCTCCAGCATTTCGTCGAAGCTCTGGTCGCGCTCGATGACAACCATCTGCGAGCGCGGAACCATCACTTCGCGAACCTGGGTCTCGGCCACTTCGAAGACGCCGGTGAGCATGTCCTGCTCTTCCGGGTCGAATTCACTTTCGGCCTGTTGTAGTAAATCTTGAATTTCTTCTCGGCTCCAGGGTTCACCTTTGATCGCGCGTACTACGCGCTTGAATACGCCGGTTGATCCTGTGCCGCTGGTACTTGGCGGTTTGTCGTTCATCGTCTCGCTTAATGCTCCTGGTACGGATCGTCGATACCGCGTGCGCTAAGAATTTTTCTCTCCATGTCTTCCATCTCGGCCGCCTGGCTCGAGGTTTCGTGATCGTAGCCGAGCAAATGTAACATCCCGTGCACCAGCAGATGTCCCCAGTGGCCGACGGTGCTCTTGCCCTGCTCTTTGGCTTCCCGCTCCACCAGCGGTCCACAAATGACGAGGTCGCCTAGCAAATCCGATTCATCGTCGGGCAAGCCGACAGGTTCGGCCGGGAACGCCAACACGTTCGTTGCCTTGTCCTGCTGCCGATACTGATTGTTCAATTGCCGGCTCTCGTCCTCGTCAACAATCCTGACCGACACGTCGCATCGCGTCGAAGCGTTCTGGCTGCCGATCTGATAAGCCTGCTCCAGCCAGGCATGTACTTCAGCCTGCTGTGGCACGCTATCGACCCGACAGGCAATCTGCAGATCGACGGAAACATCCATTGAGCTTATTTCCTGGTTCCGCCGTTGCCATCAGTTTCGTATGCCTCGACGATGCGTTGCACCAGTTCGTGCCTGACGACATCGCCAGGTGTGAAATAGGTAAATCCGACGCCCTCGACGTCATGCAGAATATTCGCAGCGTGCTTGAGACCGGATTCATTCCCGACCGGCAAATCTATCTGCGTAATGTCGCCGGTAACCACTGCGTGTGAACCGAAGCCGATGCGCGTCAGGAACATTTTCATCTGGGCGACGCTGGTATTCTGCGCTTCATCGAGTATTACAAAGGATTCGTTAAGAGATCGCCCACGCATGAATGCCAGCGGCGCAATTTCGATGACATTGCGCTCGATCAACCGCCCGACCTGTTCCGTACCCACCATGTCGTAAAGCGCGTCATACATCGGACGCAAATACGGATCGACTTTCTGCGACATGTCACCCGGCAAGAAACCAAGCCGTTCTCCCGCTTCGACCGCCGGGCGTACCAAAATGATTCGTCGAACCTGTCCCGCCTCCAATGCATCAATCGCGCTTGCAACAGCAAGATATGTTTTTCCGGTGCCGGCGGGCCCGATACCGAATGCCAGATCGTTACCGCGAATGCTTGCGAGATATGCGCGTTGGTTCGCACCTCTTGCGCGTACGAGTTTGCGTCGCGTCTGGATTTCGAAGCGATCACTCTCGTCATCAGTTGCATCCGGCTCCGTCAGCAAATCAGCAAGCTCACCATCATTCATAACAGACTCCTGCAAGCACATATGCACGCGCTCGCGATCCAGACTCTCACTACCGGTCAGTTTGAAAAGGGAACGGATGACATCCAGTCCGATCCGGGCGGCGCCCGGATTACCGGAGACCCGAAATCGATTTCCTCGGTTGGATATGTCTACATTGAGGCGGCGTTCTATTTGCCGCAAGTGCTCATCAAACTGGCCGCAAAGATTGGCCAGGCGGTTGTTATCGGCGGGTTCCAGGACGATGTCCTGAGATACTTCTACAGTGTTCAATGTGGGGGTATTTGACCTCGTTGCGGGTTAATTAGTTCGACGAATCCAAGCCTACATCGAAGGCTTAGCAC
>Ga0255058_10002326_pt1 | contig 10489 bp, 8 predicted proteins | sample Cases_109_9_MG_FD_188637 | JGI IMG/M metagenome (GOLD analysis project Ga0255058, IMG submission 188637) | Seawater microbial communities from Amundsen Gulf, Northwest Territories, Canada - Cases_109_9 | ecosystem: Environmental > Aquatic > Marine > Gulf | place: Canada: Northwest Territories... | reverse complement strand
CATGGGAAATTGAAAGCATTGATATGCACGGCAGCGCCAAGACGTGGTGTATAGATGTGTTGCCCGACGAATGTGCCGTTCCTGGAGAGCGCCTCAGGGGGACCGTCCAGATAAACATGATCATTCGGCATCTCACGACGTCCCTTGCTCGAGAAAACGAACAAGGTCGCTATGCCGCCGTCGATATCGATCCAGGAATCGCTCCGGGTTGCGCCGGTCTCTGTGGACAGCGCATAAAATTCCTTCTTGTGCTCGGTAAGGAATTTCGCAAGCGCTTTCAGCATTAGCGCACGTTCATGGAACGTGAACTTGCGAAGATTTGGACCACCGGTATTGCGCGCGTGGTCGAGCATTGCAGCAAAGTCGAGGCCGCTACTGGAGATCGCTGCGATGGCTCTGCCGTCGACGGCACTCGTCAACTCGCGACCGTCGTCGCTGCCCTCTACCCACGCACCGGCTGCGTAATTCTGTAATTTCATTGAGGTATCCAGATGTTAAAGATACAAAATCTATATATATTTGAATTTTTCGGTATCAGATTGTACGGTCGGCCCACGCCAAAGCAAGTTGATGCAGAAACAATGTCAGACAGCACCATAAGCCAATCTCTTATCGAGGAATTCCGCTCGCGGCCAACCGTCCGCGCCGGGTCTCTTATTACAACTGTTTTCGGCGACTCGATTGCGCCACGCGGTGGCACTGTCTGGCTGGGTAGTCTGATCGCGGCTATGAGCGAGTTCGGCATCAGTGAGAGATTGGTCCGGACTTCCGTTTTTCGCCTGGCACGAGATGGCTGGCTAGGTGCAGATCAGGTCGGCCGGCGAAGTTTTTACAGCCTGACGAAAGAGGGCGCCCAGAAGTTCGAGCAAGCGACCCACCGGATATACGGCGAGCCCCGCCTGGACTGGTCCGGGCAATGGACGCTCGTGTTGTTGTCCGGGCTGGACGCGGCGGTGCGAGAATCGGTACGCAAAGAGCTGTCGTGGCTGGGATTCGGAGCGACATCGACAAGCCTGATGGCCCACCCTGCAGCAAATCACGGTGACCTGAAAGCCCTCTTGTCCCGTCTTCGCGTGCAGGAGGAAGTCGTCGTGATGAACGGTCATACCCTGGACGGAGGCCAGGACGGTGCGATGCGGGACCTCGTTCAAAGTAGCTGGGATCTTGAGGAGATCGACGAACGATACGAGCAATTCCTGGCGCACTTCGAACCTGTGCGTAAGTCAGTTAGCAAAAACGACAAACTGTCGCCGCAAAACGCATTCCAGGTTCGTACATTATTAATTCAGGAATACAGAAAAATTCTATTGCGCGACCCATTGTTGCCGTCCGAGATGCTGCCTGACGAGTGGCACGGCATTCGCGCTTACAAACTTTGCCGCGATCTTTATCAGAACGTGTTTCGTGCGGCCGACGAATTTCTGACCGAAATCATGGAAACCACGAATGGTCCGTTGCCACCGCTGTCAGAGGACTTCTTCAAGAGATTCGGTGGGTTGAAATGAGTAACGAACTCGACCTGGCCAGGAAATGTGCTGCCGCGATGTACGAAGCTGATGCTTCGTCCAAAGCGCTAGGTATCAGCATCGAGATAACTGGCGTCGGAGAGGCAGAAGCGCGAGTCGATGTAACTGCGGAGATGATAAACGGCTTCGCCGTTTGCCATGGCGGACATATCTTCACGCTCGCAGACACGGCTTTCGCGTTTGCCTGCAACGCTTATGACCGCGTGACTTTCGCGGGTGGTGCGACTATCGATTTCCTGCGACCCGCCGTGCATGGAGATAAGCTTGTCGCGGTCGCGAAAGAGCGGCACCGTGGCGGGCGCACCGGCGTATACGACGTATCTGTGACCAATCAGGACGGCGAAGAAATCGCGGTGTTTTCCGGCCGATCCGTGGCGACGAGGGAGTCGATCCTTTCCAGGGGATAGACCAGTTATGATACAAAAATCATTGAAAACCTAAAATAAATGTGACACATTACGCGACAGCGGATTGCGTCCGATAAGGGGCAGGCGAGATGTACACGCAAGGCCTTGATCAAAAAGGGAAAAAATCGGATGGCCCGGCGCCGGTCGAATCAACCGAGCGGCTTGCCGCTTTTCAGGCCCGCGTCGATGCTGAGGAAAAAATAGAGCCCAAGGACTGGATGCCGGAGGCTTATCGAAAGACCCTGGTTCGTCAAATTTCGCAGCATGCTCACTCAGAAATTATTGGCATGCAGCCGGAAGGCAATTGGCTGACGCGCGCTCCCACCCTAAGGCGCAAATGCATTCTGTTGGCCAAAGTTCAGGACGAAGCAGGGCACGGACTGTATCTGTACGGCTCCGGCGAGACGCTCGGCACGTCGCGAGATCAGATGATCGACGATCTATTGATCGGCAAAGCCAAGTATTCGAGTATTTTTAATTATCCAGCGCTGACCTGGGCAGACATGGGTGCGATCGGCTGGCTGGTCGACGGCGCCGCGATCATGAATCAGATTCCCTTGTGTCGATGTTCCTACGGGCCATATGCGCGCGCGATGGTGCGTATATGCAAGGAAGAAAGTTTTCATCAGCGCCAGGGGTTCGAAATCATGTTGTCATTGTCCCGCGGTAACCAGGCGCAAAAAGACATGGCACAGGACGCGCTCAACCGCTGGTGGTGGCCGTCGATAATGATGTTTGGCCCAAGCGACAAGGACTCAAAACATTCCGCACAGTCGATGGTCTGGAAAATAAAAAGATTTTCCAACGACGAGCTCAGACAAAAGTTCGTCGACGTTACCGTGCCTCAAGCGGAGTTCCTGGGGCTCAGGGTTCCCGACGACGATCTGAAGTTCGACAAAAAAGCCGGCCACTACGACATCGGCGAAATCGACTGGCAGGAATTCTACGAAGTGCTTAAGGGTAACGGCCCCTGCAATCGGCAGAGAATGGCCAAACGACAAAAAGCACATAACGACGGCGCCTGGGTACGCGAAGCTGCAAGAGCCTATGCCGCCAAACAAGCTGACAAGAAAGCCGCATAAGGGATCGAGAGGGCAGGACCATGGCAGACAAGAACTGGCCGCTTTACGAAGTTTTCATACGCTCGAAGTCGGGCCTGAGTCACCGGCATGCCGGCAGTGTGCACGCGGCCGACGATGAGATGGCGCTGGACCACGCACGCGACGTCTATACGCGGCGCAATGAAGGCATCAGCATCTGGGTGGTTCGGTCCAGCGAAATCGTCGCCTCGGATCCCGCCGAATCGTCCGCACTGTTCGAACCGGCAACAGACAAGATTTACAGGCACCCGACCTTTTATGAGATTCCTGACGGGGTTGAGAACCTGTAATGAGCAAGAAGGACATCCTGATCGCCTATCTTCTGCGCCTCGGCGACAACGCCCTGGTGCTTGGGCAGCGTTTGACAGAGATCGTCGCGGCCGGGCCGGAACTGGAAGAAGAACTCGCGAATGCCAACCTTGCGCTCGATTATCTCGGGCAGGCCCGCATGTTTTATTCCTATGCCGGCGAGCTGGAAGGCAAGGACCGCGGCGAAGATTATTTCGCCTTTCTCAGGGAGGAGGGTGAGTTCAGGAATTTGCTGCTGGTCGAGCAACCGAATGGCCATTTCGGTGACACGATAATCCGCCAGGTACTGTTCGATATTTTCTATTTGCTGCAGCTCGACGCATTGCAGAGTTGCAGTGATGAACGACTGGCCGAAATCGCCGCGAAAGCCATCAAAGAAATTCGCTACCACTTAAGGCATGGCAGGCAATGGATGATTCGCCTCGGTGACGGAACTGACCAGAGCCATCAACGTGTTAGCGATTCAGTACAGCACCTGTGGATGTACACGGGAGAAATGTTTGCCACCGACGCACTCGACGATGCCATGAGAAAGGAATGGGACGGTCCCGATCTTGCCCTGCTGAAGGAGCGTTGGCAGGCGGAAGTTGCGCAGATGCTCGATGAAGCAACGATTTCATTGCCGGACGGCGATTGGGCAGCCGATGGCGGCAAACAGGGTCGTCATACGGAGCATTTCGGCTACCTGATCGCCGAGATGCAACACCTGCAACGCGTGCATCCGGGACTGAGCTGGTAAACAGCATGCATGCCCGGAAATCAAAATCACCGAATGAGGGGAGCGTAGAGCAGATCTGGGAGTGGCTTGCCGACGTTCCGGATCCCGAGATTCCTGTCTTGAGCGTGCTCGATCTCGGCATTGTTCGTGAAGTTACGGTCAATTCGGGCGGCGTCGAGGTCTCGGTCGCACCGACTTATTCAGGCTGCCCGGCAACTGAGGTCATCGAACAAAGCATCGTTGCGGAACTTCGCAAGCATGGTGTTAAGAATGTCACGCTGAAAAGGGTGTTGTCGCCGCCCTGGTCGACGGACTGGATAAGCGAAGCCGGCCGCGACAAGCTCCTCGAATTCGGCATTGCTCCGCCTGATGGTGCGTTGAGCAAACGCGAATTGCTCGGTGGCAAACGAACCGTGGCTTGTCCAAAATGCCGTACAGAGAATACGACGCGCGTCAGTGAATTCGGATCGACCCCCTGCAAGGCCTCTTACAAATGCGTTGAATGCCTTGAGCCCTTCGAATACTTCAAGTGCATTTGATGACGCATGAGACAATTTCACTCTCTAAAAGTAAAAAGTATCGAGAAGGAAACCGCCGATTCAATGCGCGTCGGCTTGCAGATTCCGGACCAATTCAAAGCTGAATACGACTTCCTCCCGGGCCAGCACATTCCGATACAGATAAGCGTCGACGGCCGGATGATCCGGCGAACCTACAGCATTTGCTCCTTACCCGGCGAGCAGCCGCTCGTACTCGGGGTCCGAATTCAGCCGGGCGGCCTGTTCTCTGAATTCGTCGCCAACGAACTCTCTGTTGGAGACGAGCTGGAGGTAATGTCCCCATTCGGTCAGTTTCATACAAGCGTCGAACCGGAGTCCAAGAAGACCTATCTGGCGTTCGTGGCCGGTAGTGGTATCACGCCAGTGATTTCAATCATAAGGGCGACGCTGGAAGGCGAACCTGACGCGAAATTCGTTTTGTTCTACTGCAATCGCCGCCAAAGCACGACGATGTTCATCGACGACCTGTACGCGTTGAAGAATCGCTTTCCCGAACGGCTGCAGCTCTATTTCCTGTTTACGCAGGAAGAACAGGAGTTCCCCATATTCAGCGGTCGACTGGACGATGAAAAGGTTCGCGAGCTGGTCAAGGATTTTTGTGGGGGGTTGGAACCCGACGAAGTTTTTCTCTGCGGGCCATTCCCGATGATCGAGACGATTACGAACACGCTCACCGAGCTCGGATTCGACGGCGATAAGATTCGCAAGGAACGATACGGCCCGCCAAGAAAAGGCAAGAAGCCTGACGCACCACAGGCAAGCGCCGCCGAGATGAAGGATCTGTCAAAGATCACCATCATCATGGACGGGCATCGCAAGTCATTCGATATGCCAAGGGCGGGCGACAATATCGTCGACGCCGCCGCCGCGAACGGTTATGAATTGCCTTTCTCGTGCAAGGGCGGCGTCTGCGCCACATGTCGCACACACGTCAGCGAAGGCGAAGTGACAATGGAAACCAACTACGGCCTCGAACCCTGGGAAGTCGAGAAAGGCTACGTTCTCGCCTGCCAGTCACACCCGGTCAGTAAAGCGGTCGTTCTCGATTACGACAAGACTTGATTTAGTCCCAGCGGAAGTTTGCCCGGAGATAGTAGAACGGGCCCTGCCAGTCCATCAGGGAACTGGTACTAACGATGCCGCCACAGCAAATGCCGAACTCGGCAGGATCTGGTTGCTCATCGAATATGTTGTTGCCACCGACGGTCACACTGTACGTGCCGTCGTCAAGATCCCAGGTCAGAGCCGTATCGACTTGAACCAGCGCATCGAAGTGTTGGAACGTGCCCGGGCTTTGTCTATTCTCGATCTCGTAGCTACCGTACACATTGCCTCGAATCAACAATGTCAGGTTATTGATCCAGGTGTGCCGAAAATCGAGAATGGCCTGAGGACTCGGTGTCCCGCTCTCGATGAAAGATACATCCGTGTCACTCAGGGAGAAGCCATTGGCACGGAGCGTTCTCCTCGTCACCTCGGTTTTATTCCAGTTGGCGCTGGCCGACAACGTTGTCACGCCGCCCTTCCAGTCCACGACATACGTAGCGACAAGATCAACACCGTCTGTTTCGGTATCGATGTCATTGTTCAGGAACGTGACTGTCGTAATGGAATCCGCGCCCGGTATGCCGGTTGCCAGCAACACAGCCTGCTCGTCCGAGCCGACGAGGACGTTGAACCTTGAAGACATAGAGAGGCGATCGTCAACCTCGATATGGTAGTAATCGAGCGTAAAGGTCAGATTATCTGTCGGCGTCGACGACAGACCGAATGTCCACTGCGTGGATTCCTCTGCCTCCAAAGGCACCGCGCCGAATACCTGGGCGGCCGGATGCGTTGCAGGGAATATTCCTTGTAAACCGGGATCGCTGAAAATGCCGAGATTTACTCGTAAATTGATCGTTGCGATCTGACCCGGCGTCGGCGCACGGAAACCCGTGCCCAATGAGCCGCGAACAAAGAAGCGGTCATTGATCGAATAGCGGCCCGCAATTCTGTAACTGAAGTTTTCGCCGAAATCCGAAAAGTCCTCATAGCGCCCCGCCACGGTAAGCAGCAGTCGATCCGTGATGTCCGCTTCGAGATCAACATATACAGACCAGCTGTCGCGGCTGTAGTCGAACACAGATAGCGGTCCATATCCCGGAAAGCCGACGGCACCGACGGGCAATACGTTGTGGATCGGATCGAACGCTGGGCAGGGTGTGCCAATGCTTTCGAGACCCGGGATGCGACATTCGACGACACCGCCATTCTCACCGTCTGCCGCTTCGTCTACCGAGGTTTCATATTCCCACGGATCCTGCACAGCGTAAGGTCCCAGAGCGTATGACGCCGGATCGCCAAATTCGCTTTTGTAGCTTTCCTCGCGATACTCGAACCCGAATGCCAGGAACGCATCATCCGTAAATCCGAATGCCACGGGCTTTGTGAAATCGGCGGTCAGCGCAGCTTCGTCTGAAATCAGATTGCCAGGCTCGAACGACGTCGGAGATGAGGGTCCCAAAGAGGGGTTCCACGTGTTTATCGACGAGTAGTGGATTTCGCTGCGGCCGTAACGACCGCCGACATCGTAGCCCAGGCCGGACAGCGACTCGCCCTTGAGTCCCCCTGTGAAGCTCTGATCGATGACGTTACCGAAGAAACGTGGCGTGAAACCTGCCGGATACAAATCGCGCGGGTTGAAGATTTCGCCGTCGGGTGTCCTGGCGAGCACTAATTCACGCCTGCCGGGCCACCGATGCCCGGAATTGCGATTCGTATCGCTGTCCGAGTAGTTGGCCCAACCATACAAGGCCAGTGACTCTGAGAGTTCGTACCCTGCATTCACGACCACATGGATGGCTTCACGATCTGGTCGACCAAAGTGCTGCAATAGTTCGCTGTCACTGATCTCGGCATTGCGCAGATTGTCCGCATAGCGCGTATCAGTATCGTCCGGAATGCCGTCCGTGCCGGCGAAAATCGAAACCAGCTGTCCACCGACATAAACTTCCGTGAGGGCATCCGGCCCGAAACGTTCCTGGTCAGGTGTACCTGGGTCACCATCATGATCGAAGAAACCGGAGACCAGTGCCGCCTCTGACGGTGTAAAACCCGATGAGCCGATCGTCCGGTCGAACTGCCCGCCGCGAGAGGTGGCCTCGGCATCGTTCCACTCCATACTGATGTTGACGAATCCATTTTCACCGAGTGGCAACCCGATGTTGCCGGCAATACGGAAAGCATTTTCGTCCCCAAGCGTGTATTGCCCGTATTGCACCTGAAACTCACCGCCTTCGGCAGCATTCTTCAGGTTGAAATTCAATACACCGGCAATGGCGTCGGAACCGTACATCGCGGATGCGCCGTCTCTCAATACTTCGACGTTACGCAATGCGATGCTCGGTATGCTTGCCATATCGGGTCCGTGCGTTCCGAACCCGCCCAGTTGAACAAGAGCACCCCGGTGACGGCGCTTGCCGTTAATGAGTATCAAGGTCTTGTCAGAGTCCAGACCCCTCATTCTGGGAGGTCGTATGAACGAAACACCGTCGCCAAATACGTGTCGTGATACGTTGATTGACGGCACCAGCGTCTGCAGAACTTCAAGTAGCTCGAGGGAAGCAACACTGGCCAGGTCTTCTTCGCTGAATACGTCTATCGGTACCGGCGTGTCTACCGCCGTTCTATCCCGGCGGCGAGTGCCGACCACGATGATTTCCTCTAGCGTTTGATCCACTTCAACCTGAGCAACCGCCACATCCGTGGAAATGGTGGCGAATACGAACACGCCCGCAAGAACGGTAAAACCGGCTGGTCGTGAAAGTGAGTTCATGCGCCCCCCAGACCAATTATGCCGCCATATCAGGCCTGTTTGCTAATGCGGCGCGCTAAAAACACTCGAAATCGTCATATCTGAGGGGCCGGCAGTAATCGGGCCAGGAGTAGCTGCGCCAGAATTCCACGAGCCCAAGTTCGGTCATCAGGTCATTGAAACCATCTAATTTGCGCATGTCGCTGAAAAAGGGATACCAGAGCCTGCGAACTCTGAAAGCACTTTGCGTCAGCTCTTCGGTTATGACCTCCAGAGCGAACACCGGGTCTCCGTAGTAGGTGGCGAGGCCGGCCATGATTATTAGGCCTTGTCCGGGCATGTCACTTGCTTCGTGAAAATAGCGGCGCAGGACACGCAATATGTCGGCAGGAGAGGAATCGAATTCCTCCAGTACCAATCGGATCATCGGAGCCGTTGTCGGGCGGACGTCAGCAAATTGCTCGAGGAATTTCCTGATGTCGGCAGGGTTACGTTCGCTCATCGCGATGAACAGGTGGCGCTTGACGACGCCCGGCTTGACGGTCGGGCTCCGGGATTTAGAAATCTTGAGCGTTGCGCGGGCGTCATCGTAGCGGCCCGCCTGAATGTAACTCTCTGCCAGCATCTGAGCACTGCCATAGCCGAGCGGTCTTATTTGCTGCCCTAGTTCATCCACAATAATTGATTCGCGTACGTGTCCCAAAGCACCAAACACACCTGAACTAATTGACTGCATGTAGATGTCCCCGGGCGCCAGCGCCGCACTTTTCCGGCCTGCCTCCACGGCCCCCGTCCAATCTCCCAACACGCGGTTGCTCGCACTCAGTCTGGTCCACGCCCACGCCAGCTCGGGATTCAGCTCAATCGCGTGAAGATACAACTCGCGAGCGCGCTTAAACACTGCGCGAGCCTGTTTTGAAGAATATTCATCGTGCTGCATTGCGATGGACGCACCTAGCTCAACCCATGCATCGGCGTAATTGGGGTCGAGTTCAACCGCAGTCTGAAAGTAGGGCACCGCCTGTTTCTGTTGCGCGATTCGTCTCCAGGCGCGGCCGGCAAGATAGGCGTCATACGCCTCGATATTGTCGGTGCCCGCACCCGGCAGGTGGTTCCTCGCTTCGATGCCCAGCGCGATGCTGAGCGCTGCGGCGACTTTTTCTGCGATTTCCTCCTGAATGAAAAAGATGTCACTAAATTTTCGGTCAAAGGTCTCTGACCACAGATGCGTATCGTTTTTCGCATCGATCAATTGTGCAGTCACACGCAAGTCGTCGCCGTCCTTGCGCACACTGCCCTCGAGGACGCTCGTGACACCCAGCTCTTCGCCGATGGTTTGGGCGCTTTTGTTCGATCCTTTGAACGCAAACGACGAAGTCCGGCTCGCAACGTTCAAGCCTTCCAGTGTTACGAGTTGATCGAGTAGCTCTTCCGCTATGCCATCGCCGAAATATTCCTGATCCTGAGTCGGACTCATATCGACAAACGGCAACACAGCGATCGACTTGTGGTTCTTGTACGCCTCCACAGCCTCGGCAAATGCCGCAACTCGGGCGCTTTCCGCGATGGCTTTTTCACGCGACTCGGACAGCACGAACTTGTCGAAAGCAAAGAGCCCCAAAGCCAATACCAACACCAACATGATGATGCGATCCAGTCTCTTGGCTGCGCCTGTGGTGACCGTCAGGCTGTGGTCAACGTCCTGTTCTTTCTGCAAGCCCGATGGTGTGAGCTCAAAAGCCCAGGCAAATATCAGCGACGGAACAAAGCCAATGATTAGCAGAATGACAATGATGCGAGCGGGAGTGTCACCGAATCCGAACAGGGGAAATGTCGTGTCGGCAATCTGGATCAGCAGCCATGCCACGACGGCATAAGCGGCCCCTACCCTGATGACGTTGCGGCGCTTGAGTTCCGAGTAAAGTCTCATGGGCGCAATCATAACCCGCGAAGATCGGCCGATTGTGGCCCAAATTGGAAAATTTAGTGAGCAAACCAGAGCCGAACTAAGATAGTCTCGGACACAGAACAAAACAAGAACAGCCAATCGGAATACATGATCATGGAATCCTT
>Ga0255058_10002325_pt1 | contig 10491 bp, 7 predicted proteins | sample Cases_109_9_MG_FD_188637 | JGI IMG/M metagenome (GOLD analysis project Ga0255058, IMG submission 188637) | Seawater microbial communities from Amundsen Gulf, Northwest Territories, Canada - Cases_109_9 | ecosystem: Environmental > Aquatic > Marine > Gulf | place: Canada: Northwest Territories... | reverse complement strand
TCACGATCTATGGATTCTTGCATTCAAATTCTCCACACCCCTTGCATTCCCCATGTATAGCGATGGGTTTGCCGGGTGAATTGTGGATTTATCAGCAGTCCATAACGGTGTTGGATTTTCGGTTATCGGATCTGCTTGCGTTTGATGCCCATTTTTGTTATAATTGCTGAGCATATGGATTTGGGATACCGAAAGGGCATGGTCCAAGTACTCTGCATTTGCCTCTGATAATTGAGTTTATAAATTATAAACGCTTTTATGTCAAGGGCAAGGTCGTGCTGCCCTTTCCCTGGTGTCTGAAGGAACGGTGAAGGCGATTTAAAAAGAAAAGCCTTACGACCAAATAACAAAGGTTCCAGAGAAAGAGATTTATTATGAAGGGTTTTGAACAGAACTTACAACCGATCTGGCTGGATCAGAATCTGAAGGTGGTAAAAGTCATCGATCAGAGACGCCTTCCCCACGAATTTGTGATCGTGGACCTTAAAACAGTGGATGATATCATCATGGCCATAAAGGAGATGCTCGTCCGGGGGGCACCGCTCATCGGGGTGGCCGGCGCATTTGGTGTATATCTGGCTGTTTTAAATCTGAAAAACGATGGAATTTCAGACAGTGATCTAATAATCGCATGTGATAGAATAAAATCAACCCGGCCGACAGCTGTTAACCTGGCTTGGGGAGTAAATCGAGTATTTGCCGAACTGTCAAAGGAGAAAAACAACGCGACAAGGCGTGAGAGGGCACGACAGGCAGCCGAAAAAATTGTCGAAACTGAGGCCAAAAACTGCTGGAAAATTGGTGAGTACGGCATAGGTCTGATAAAAAAAATCAGCGAACAAAAAAACGGCAAAACAGTAAATATACTCACTCACTGTAATGCCGGGTGGCTTGCATGCGGTAAGTATGGAACAGCTACTGCTCCAATCTATGCGGCCGTGGAAAACGGAATCGATATCCATGTATGGGTGGATGAAACAAGACCATTGAACCAGGGAGCAAGGCTAACCGCCTGGGAACTGGGAAAATGTGGAGTTAAGCACACGATAATTACCGATAACGCCGGTGGCCACCTCATGCAACACCGCATGGTTGATATGGTCATTGTGGGGTCAGACAGGACCACCTGTACCGGGGATGTTGCAAACAAGATCGGTACCTATCTCAAGGCCCTGGCAGCCAGGGACAACAATATACCCTTTTATGTCGCCCTTCCATCTTCTACTTTTGATTGGGAGCTGAGGGATGGACTGGTTGAGATCCCGATAGAAAAAAGAGATGCTGATGAAATCCGGTATGTGCAGGGAGAAGATGAGGGGATCATAAGGCGAGTGCTGATTCCACCAGCAAACAGCCCGGTCGCAAACTTTGCTTTTGATGTAACACCCGCCAGATTTATAACCGGTTTTATTACCGAAAGGGGAATTTGCAAGGCGACCGAACACGATATTAAAAAGTTGTTCCCTGAAAAGTAAACCATTTGCTCACAGAACCTGACAAATAAAATTATCGCTTTGATCCAGATTGATGCTACCGTCTCAAACCGACCCTATTTTGAATGTGAAACCCGATAGCCCACATATTCTTCTTGTCAATCCATGGATACATGACTTTGCGGCATACGATTTCTGGGCCAAGCCTGCGGGCCTTCTAACACTTGCCTCAATACTCGATTGCCATGGTTTTACCGTATCCTATATCGATTGCCTCGATAGGTTTCACCCCAAAGGACCTCAAACCGACCCGCATGCCAGATATGGCCGTGGACCGTATTTAAAAACCCAAATTCCAAAGCCTGAGGGACTAGAGGATGTATCGCGCAATTTTTGCAGATACGGGATCAAGCCGGAATGGTTTCGGGAAGAACTTCTCGCAATATCAAGAGTAGACCTCGTTCTTATCACTTCGTTTATGACTTACTGGTCGCCGGGTGTAAGGGAAACGATCGGATGGATTAGGCAGGTTTTTCCGAACACACCGGTTGTTCTGGGTGGAATCTATGCATCTTTATGCTTTGATCACGCCTTGCGTTTTTCCCGGGCAGATAAAGTGGTCAGCGGTCCCGGAGAAAAATGTATACTACAACTGGCTGAGGAATATACCGGTTTTTCATCAAGACCAGGCGTTGATTCCAACGGGTTTACCCCCGGCGATATCAATACCTATCCTTATCCTGCCTTTCATCTTCAAAGAAAAATTGCTTACATACCCATTATCACTTCAAAGGGGTGCCCATTTTCCTGTGCATACTGTGCCTCTCATCTATTAAACCCTAACCGAGAACTTCGCACGCCTGATCTGGTTGTGGAAGAAATAAAATATTGGCATAAAAAATATGGCGTAAAAGATTTTGTTTTTTATGATGACGCACTTCTTGTTGATGCAGAAAGATCGGCTATTCCCATATTCGAAGGGATAATAAAATGCGGGTTAAAGGTTCGCTTTCACACCCCAAATGCAGTCCACATCCGCGAGATTTCAAAAAAAACCGCCGGCCTGATGTCAAAGGCCGGGTTTAAAACGCTCCGTCTGGGGCTCGAGACCGCGGAATTTGAAGGGAGAAAAAAATTCGACAAAAAAGTAACGGCAAATGAGTTCAAGCAGGCGGTGTCTTGCCTGATCGAAGCCGGTTTCCAAAAGCATCAAATCGGTGCATATCTATTGGTAGGACTCCCGGGTCAGAGAATCGAATCGATTGAGGAGTCGATCAAAATCGTAAATGAAAGTGGCCTGTTGCCTGTTCTCGCCAATTATTCCCCAATCCCAAAAACCGAACTTTGGCAAAGGGCCGTTTTATCCTCCCGTTATGACCTTGAATCTGATCCGATATTCACGAACAATGCCATATTTCCTTGTCAGAGAGAGGACTTCTCGTGGAAAACAATTACCCATCTAAAACAGCTGGCCAATGGGAATACCGATCCAGAGACAGCGAGCGTACTCCCTGATTTTTGCTGATGTTTTACATAGAGGAGCGTGTGAAAAGAAATGAAACCGAGACAACATGGAAACGATTTTCGATGGCCAGATCTGTCGTTTATCGGGAAGGAGAAAAAAAGTGCTATATCTTAAATCGGTTGACCCGACAAAAACCAAAGTGGAGACATTGGTAATCCCGGTTTGTGAGGACAGGGATATCCATGACATCGAAGCGATATCTTTAGCTGTAAAGACCGCCAAAAAAATAAAAGAGTTCAAAGGTGAAAAAGGGGATGAATTAACGCTTTACAATCCCCTCAAAGTGAAAGCGACGAGGGTGATTTTCCTGGGAATTGGAAAATATAAAAAAATAGATCCCGAAGCGCTTCGCCGATTTGGGGGGAGGGCAGTAAAGAAAAGTATCAAAATGAACCTTTCAGAGATCTTGGTTGTCGTCCCTTCGGAAAGAAAAACGAAAAAAGAGATGACGATGCTCCTTGAGGCTTTGATGGAAGGAACGTTTCTCGGGAACCACTTGTTCGATAAATATAAAAAAGAAAAGAAACACAAGCAACTGAAAAAAATTGATTTTCTGGTAAAACCCGATGCCGTTAAAGCGTTTCGCCAATTGCTACTAAGGACGGTGGCTGTTTGTGAAGGGACCCTCCTTGCCCGGGAGTGGGTTTCGATGCCATCAAATGACAAAAGACCCGAACAATTTATCCGGTCCATCACGGCACGAGCCAGAAAAGAGAATCTTAAGGTCAGTTTGCTGGATGAGAAAAAATTGAAACAGCAAAAATTCGGTGCTCTGCTGGCCGTGGGTGCCGGGAGTCAAAGCCAGTCGGGAATGGTTGTGATTGAATATGCACCCAAAAACGCAAAAAAAACGGTCGCACTTATCGGCAAGGGTGTGACCTTTGATTCCGGTGGAATCAGTCTCAAACCTGCTGCGTCAATGGATGATATGAAAAGTGATATGTCCGGTGCGGCAACAGTGGCTGCAACGCTTATCGTATTGGCAAAGCTAAAACCCAAGATGAGAGTCATCGGAGCCATTCCGGTGGTTGAGAACATGCCGTCCGGAACCGCAACCCGTCCCGGAGATATCGTAAGGAGTTTTGACGGCAAAACCGTTGAAATCGGCAATACAGACGCGGAAGGAAGGTTGATACTGATCGATGCCATGTCATATACCATAAAAAAATATCAGCCCGACACCCTTATAGATGTGGCTACGCTGACTGGCGCATGCGTTGTTGCATTGGGTGAGAAAATCGCCGGCGTTTTCTCTACGGATGATAAGCTGGCAAAAGATATTGTTCGATCCGGAGAAAAGACCCACGAGCGTTGCTGGCAGATGCCCCTCCCGGATGATTATAAAGAGCTCCTCAAAAGTGATTTTGCCGATATTCGTAATATCAGTAGCACGCGATGGGGCGGGGCGATCACCGCCGCCCTGTTTTTGTCCGAATTTGCAGGGGATTCCCGGTGGGCTCATATTGATATCGCAGGACCCGCCTTTATTAAAAAGGAAACCGAGTATTGCGGTGCCGGTGGAACCGGTTTTGGTGTCCGGCTTTTTTGTGATCTATTGGATAAGTTGTAGGGTTTAATATGGCGCAAAGCGTTTCAAAAAAAAGATTTTGGCAGGTTCGTCAAATGCAGCACCCTAATTGAGTTTTTTTCAATTGAGGTCGTGCAAAAGGTTTGCTGGAAAATTGGTGATAAAGGAACCGCCAAAAAAAGGATTGCTACAGATGGGTAAGGAAATAGAGCGAAAATTTCTTGTCAAAAACAATTCCTGGCGATCTTTGGCGACGGGTAAAAGATACCGACAGGGATATCTCAGCCGCGCCAAAGAAAGGGTGGTGAGGGTGCGTACGGTCGATAAAAAGGGATTTTTAACGGTTAAGGGGATGACGAAAGGGGCATCACGGATCGAATACGAATATGAAATTCCTTTTATAGAGGCCGAATCGATGCTTGAAACACTTTGTGGAAAACCGCTTATTGAAAAGAAAAGATATGAGATTGAGTTTCACGGGCTTGTTTGGGAAGTAGACGAGTTTTTCGGGGAAAACCAGGGGCTTGTCATCGCCGAAGTGGAGCTGGAAACCGAAGACCAACACTATGAAAAACCCGGGTGGGTCGATGAAGAGGTGACCGGTAATCCCAGGTATTTCAACTCAAACCTGGTTAAACACCCCTATAGCAAAGATAGCGAATAAAAAACTCCCCTTTAAAGACAGGTTTGTTCAATTAAATCACAGTATACCCGTGCAGGTGCGCTAGTTTGGCTTTTTGAGAAAAAAAGATAATAACATTCCGATTAGCGAGATGCCGCCCGCAGTCAGAAAGGGGATGCTGAAGGAATGGCTCATATCCGCCAGAAAACCTCCCAACGCCGGACCAACGGCCTGGCCGACGCCGAAAAACAGGGTGATGAATCCCAGTCCGGCTGGCGCCAGCTGCGGTCCTACAAAATCACCTGCAGCGGCCGCCATAATTGTCGGAATGCTCCAGGCTGTCAGTCCAAATATAACAGCTGATAGATAAATGCCGAATTTAACCTTGATCAAGGCATAGATGATGTATGAGAGTCCGAGGAACAGGTAAGCTAAAGCCGCTCCTTTACCTCTTCCGAGCTGGTCGGATATGCCGCCCCAGATCACTCCGGAAAAAATGCTCAACCCGCCCACCAGAGCCCACAACCCACCGGCTGCTTCCTGGGTAAAACCGATGTCGTTGACCAGATAGGCGGCAAAAAACACCATGTAAATAATGTAGGAAAGACCGTAGAAGAAATAGATAACACCTAAGTACCACATCGGGCCCATTTTTATCACCCCGACCCACTGAAGGGATGACACTTTTTTGGTATCTAATGAAGCAGCCGGTTCGATTTTCGTTTCTTCTGCACCCACCGGTTGCAAACCTTTTTCCCCAGGGCGACTGCGCATAAATGCATAAACAATTCCAGAGACGACAAGCACGGCACCCCCTAGGATAAACCAGGAAAAGCGCCAGCCATTTTGACCGAATGCGGTGAGTATCGGTGGAACCACCAAACCGGATATCAATGTGCCCATTCCGATGCCGGATGAGACAATACCGGTGGCGAAGCCTCGTCTTTTCATAGCAAACCAGGCTGAACCCAAAGCCATGGCCGGAACAAAACAGGCCCCATTGCCAAGACCGGTCAACAGACGCAGAAGGAATGCAAAGCCAAATGATTTTGAAAGACCGGTTAAAAACATGGTTATACCCATGAGTACCAGGGCAAGGGCGATGACAATGCGTGTTCCGAACCTGGTGGCCAGAACCCCCCCGATCATCGCCATGGTCAAATAACCAATAAAATTTCCGGTGCCCAAAAGACCCAATTGGGTGTAGTTGAATTGGAGCCCATCTTTCATGGCTGGAAGGATGATGGTATAAGACATTCGGCCGAATCCATGTGCGGCGATCGTTGTCAAAAGCCCGGTAAAAATGACGATCCAGCCGTAGTGAAGTTTCTTCCTCTTCATGCTTTCATCCTTTCTCAACTAAATGAAGACCCTTAGCATCCATAACGTGTGTCCGGCTTGGGGGCGTATCAGTTGCTAGAAATAAAAAATAAATCATATTTCACAGTGGTTTTTCAACGTAAATAAGACGCTTCTCCAATTTAGCTGAAAAAATACTTTATAATCGTAGACACCCCGGAAAAGCGTTTTGCAAATCCATCGGCTTGTTTTGCTTGGATTTCTCTGGTAATCAGTTTTTACACGATTTGGCAATCCTTCTTAAACAAGGTGGAAATATGGTTACCGGCATACCACCGAAAATGGTCAATGCAGTCTTGTCACCAATAAGAATAAAAGTTTTGACTTAGGTCAAGGCAATCGGTTTGGGGCCTGGACTAATATCCCAAACACAAACAAAAGAATTTTATCAACCATCGTCTTTTCGAAAATGAGATAGTTTTTCCAAGTTCAGAAAAGGTGATCCACGGGGGGTTAGAATTTAAGCCGGCATCGGTACTTTGGTGAAACTTCAACCCTATTTGGGGAAATTGACCGGTTTCGGACAGACACTAACCTAAACACCAAAAGGAGGTGCAGTATGTCTCTGACTAAACTTAAATGGGCCGCCATCCTCTGTTTTATTGTGGCCATGGTAATTCTTCTTGGCGGCGGGATCGTCATGAAAAAGGATCTTCCGCCTTATCCGGGAAAAGTGGTTGGCCCCGACGGCAAGGTTCTTTTTGAAAAATCGAACATCATTGCAGGCCAGAATGTATATCAGCGCTATGGTCTCATGGATCAGGGCGCTGTCTGGGGTCATGGGTCCCAGAGAGGACCGGAATTCTCAGCCGCCACCCTGCACATTGTTGCTGAGGCGATAGGTGATCATTTTGCCCAGAAAGATTATGGCAAACCCTATAACGACCTCGATGACCTTCAAAAGGGAATTATTGATGTTAAAATTAAGCACGAGACAAAACCCAATCGTTATGACGCGTCCAAAGACGTTCTCACCTTAACGACCGCCCAGGCCGAAGGCCTAAAAAGGGTTAAACAACACTGGGAAAACACCTTTAAAGAGGGTGAGCAGCGCTACGGTTTTCTTCCGAACACCATCCGCACCAAAGAACATCGACTTGAAATTTCACGGTTTTTCTTCTGGACCGCCTGGGTCGCCTCAACCCTTCGTCCGGGAACAGATTACTCCTACACCAACAATTGGCCGCCGGACAAGCAGGTGGGCAATGTCGCCAGTACGGGGACATATTTCTTTTCCATCGCCGGTATCATGGCTTTGCTGCTGGTCCTGGGTCTTTTTGTTTTTTGGATTCATCGCTATGGCATCTGGTACGGCGAAGCCAAAGGGGTCGCTTTATCTGAAAAGCTGATCGATATGCCTCTAACCACGAGCCAGCTGTACGCAGCCAAATTTTTTGTAGTGGTCATCATCCTGTTTCTGCTTCAAACCGTTATGGGAGGATTGCTGGCCCACTACACGATTCATCCGGGCAGTTTCTTCCTTCCTTTTGTGGCCAAACTCATTCCTTACAACTGGGCCAAAACCTGGCATTTACAGCTGATGATTTTCTGGATTGCCACCACCTGGATGGCGTCTGCCATCTACCTGGCACCCATCCTCGGGGGTAAAGAACCGGTCAAACAGGGCTTGCTTGTCCAGTTGCTTTTCGGCGCCGTCCTGCTGGTCGCAGTGGGAAGCCTTACGGGTGAGGTTCTGGGTATTAAGGGGCTGCTGGGAAATTTGTGGTTCTGGCTGGGCCATCAGGGATGGGAGTTTCTCGAGCTCGGCCGCATCTGGCAAATTCTGTTGTTCGTGGGCCTTATTTTCTGGTTGTTGATCGTTGCCAGAGCGGTTGTCAATCATTTAAAAAGCCACAAAGATGAATTTAGTGCTTTGATCTGGTTTTACGTTTTCAGCGCCGTTCTGGTGGTGGCTTTTTTCGGCTTCGGACTCTTTTACGGCAAAGGTTCCCACCTGACCATGGCGGACTACTGGCGCTGGTTCGTGGTTCACCTATGGGTGGAAAGCATCTTTGAGTTCTTCGGAATTGCGGTCATTGCACTCCTGATGGTGGCCATGGGACTGGCCACGGCCAAAGCCGCTTTAAGAGTCGCTTATTTTACGGCAGCCATCACCTTTCTCAGTGGTATTGTTGGAACCGCGCATCATTATTACTGGTATGGAGGCGCTGCTTTCTGGGTAGGATGGGGGGCCATATTCTCTTCGCTGGAGCCCATTCCGCTCTTGACCCTGGTGGTTCGCGGGTTAATGGAGTATAAAGACATCAAGAAAGAGGGTACGGCGTTTAGTTACAAGTGGCCCATGTATTTCCTGGTGGCGGCTTCGTTCTGGAATTTTTTGGGCGCCGGCGTCTTCGGGTTCCTGATTAACCTTCCCATTATCAACTTCTATGAACATGGAACCTACCTGACCATGCACCATGCCCACACGGCCATGTTCGGAACTTACGGCATGCTTTCCGTCGCCCTGCTGCTGTTCTCCTGGCGTGGTCTGGTCGACAAGGCCCACTGGAAAGATGGGATCTTGAAACTGTCGTTTTGGGGGCTCAACGGCGGGCTGTTTCTCATGGCCTTTGTCACCTTGCTGCCGGTCGGGGCCATGCAGGCATGGATCTCTTTTAAAGAGGGCTACTGGGTGGCCAGGAGTGCGGATTTCTTCGAAAAGAGCTCGGTCGTCTTCCTCGGAACCTTTCGCGCCATCCCTGACACGATCATCATCGTGTTAGGGGTTTTGCCGCTGGCTTACTTTCTGATTACAACCTATCCTCACTTGAAGGCAGCGGAAATTAAAGACGGTGAGTCGGTATGGGAAAGACTCGGAATTGAATTGTAATAGCCCAAGAGTTACACTCCCGCTCGCAATTTGGGCGGGAGTGTAATTTTAATACAAACAAATCGTGTTCTGCCCTTTTCAAAAAACCGCAGGCGAAACTACATTTTCACTTCGCTAATCTGGATCGTGGGTTGAACGTCCGTGTAGTTTGGTATGTCTCCCATGATTGCCTCGGCGTGGGGCCCAAAGGCGCCCTGAAACGCCTCCACTGAATCTAATAATAGATGGCCCATGGCGACATAGGTTGCTCGGGATCCTGGCTCTGCGCCGCCAAGACCTTGTTCCACGGCGACTCCCTTGAGTGCCGCCCCAAGCTTTTCCTGGACCATGGGTATGTGACTATTGCAGTAGTAGTCCATGTCGAACTTACAGCCTTCCGTGTTCGGATATAAAACGCTAACCTTTATCATTTTTCTTCCTCCTTCCCGTTCATTTTTCTTGGTGTGGAGACCGCCCGACTATCGTTTACCATATCCAACGCGCCACCAAGCTCTTGGGCGACCAGTGTTACTTCAAGTTGCGATTTATTGAGACTTGTCCAAATATCAATTTTGCTGAAAAAATGTCAGATATAAAATTGATACATGCTGTTTATCACAATTTTACAATTGCTGTCAAACTGTAAGACCAAAAAGTGGAGCTTTTAGCCAATAAAAAGGAAACTCTATCTACCTGGAGTCATCTCATCAACATGCAATTTAAATCTAATATCACAGGAAATTCTGAAACTGATATCTACCGAATTATTGAAATAATCTGCACAAAATAGGGATACGAGATAATTGATTTTTTTAGCTGTAACATTCAGTTTGTAATGGAGCGGTATGACGACAAGATATAGGTTTTCCGAGAGGTGCTTTTTATGAAAACGAACTCAGTTCTTTTTCATATTTTGTCACCCATCCATCAGCCCTGCAATCTTTGAAGATTTTTATGTATTGTTTAGGTTTTCGTGGAAACAGGCCGGCTGAAAGGCGGGTACCGCGCTTCTCTCTCGTAGGTCCTATTTGTTTTCACTGTTTTTTCGCGATCTTTTTCACCTCTATGCATTTCAGATCTTCGGCTAACACCACGGTCCCCGAATAGTGATCTTTCAAATGGGCATGATCAGGATGGAAATGAGTAATACTAAGCAATTTAATATCCTTGACTCGAGCTCCAGCCTGGTGCAATCGTAAGAAAGTACCGCCT
>Ga0255058_10002324_pt1 | contig 10495 bp, 8 predicted proteins | sample Cases_109_9_MG_FD_188637 | JGI IMG/M metagenome (GOLD analysis project Ga0255058, IMG submission 188637) | Seawater microbial communities from Amundsen Gulf, Northwest Territories, Canada - Cases_109_9 | ecosystem: Environmental > Aquatic > Marine > Gulf | place: Canada: Northwest Territories... | reverse complement strand
TGTCGTTTCACTTCCGTAAGATGAACTACTTCTTTCAACTTCAAGAGGTTTGCCTGCGGCATCTAAAAACTCAGTGGATTGTATGGCCCCATGATCAATGTTTAATCTTAGTTCTAAATCCTGCTTTTTTTCATCCCAGGTATTTTTCCCCACCTTGGTGATTTCAGCATTGAATTGGTCCCCTTTGGTCCCTGCCTTTAAACTCGTAAATCCTAAATCCACAGGAGCGAGGTCGCCTCCCACCTGGTAATCAATTACGCCGGACAATTCCTTTAACCCGCGTGCTTTAGATTCCGGCCCCAGCCCTTTTATCTTTACCTCAAAAACTACTTTTGTTTTGTCCGTAGACAATCTGGGAAAATTGATTTTCCGGTCCCATTCCTTAACAGGCAACATGTCCTCACCCTGATCGGAGAGGGCCGTTTCAAGCCGCCCTTCTTTTACAGACAGCACTGACCCCGGAAAATGACCGATAAGAGATACCGCTATACCCATATCCGCATTAAATGGACGAACAGACTCTTCAAAACTGGAAAATTTGACAATTTGTATTCCGCCAACCTAAATTTTTTTAAACCCGCCTTCTTTAGCAGGTAGTATTGAGGCCGGATCTTTAAACCCCAGGGATTTTATAAGCGCCGGATATAACTTCCCGGCAACAGCCACTTCAGCTTCATAATCAAATAAAGGGGCGCCGGCATCTTCCATTTGGGCATAAACCTCATCTTCGGTCCCATAAAGAACACCATTCCATCGGTTATCAAGCTTAGGGCCATTCTTCATAAAATTAGCATCATGCTATACTTGCTTCCTTACCCAGGCATCATCCTTCATAAGTTCGTCAATAGTACTCAGGATTTTCTCGCCGGTTAAATTAATATGTAAAATACCATTGGCATCGGGTTTGAGATTGGCATGTCTAATTAATTTTCCCGGTAGATGATATTTTTGTTCTATCACAAAAGTTGAAAGCATCCCTAACATCATAGGCTTAGCTCTGTTGTACGCGGAACGTTGGGCTTTTATTTGTTTTTCAATTTCAGCTTCCGATAGCGGTTTTTTTGTATCTGTTTGATCCGCCTTTTTTTCAGAGGATTTATCCTCAAGTTTAAGCATTAGCGTGCCTGGCCCTTCCTTTTGCAGTTGTGGAATTAGGATACTAAAGTGTGTTCCGCTGTTGTGAAGTTTCAAATCAGCCAGATTTTTAAAATAGGCAGTTCCTTTAAACAAAATTCTATCATCATCGGTCCTTTCATAGGAAACATCTTTCCAGGTTTCCACTCCCTCGGACTTTGTCAGTTCATCCCGTACTGCTCTTAACATCTCTTTTTCCGGATCAGATTGGGCCTGCTCATTCAGGTTAAAGTCTATTGGTTGAAAAACCGCCTTGTGGACCACTTTTCCTGAACTATTCGGATTTAAAAAGAATTCATCACGAATCTCAATACATCCTGAAACGGCAAAAAAAAGACTGAGTAAAAAAAGCGTAAATATTTTTCTCATCATTTGACCTCCTTTGCTTCTTGATAAGCTTTTAGAAATATATCTTTATAGTATAGAGGAATTTCAAAAGAGACCGCGAAACACACGAAATAACGCGAAAGAAATAATTTAGCGTCTTTTCCTGCCTACCGTCAAGCAGGCGCGTATTTCGTGGTTAAAAGTTTTGCCGAAGGCCTAATTCAATGATTATAATATCCAGCTAAACATAAAAAACAAGGAAAATTATTAATGATTATAATTACCGGTAAAGCATGTAGTAAAACCATTTGCACTGTCCAACTGTTCTACAGTCGGACACACAAGACAACAAGTAGTTCTACTACGACCTCCGTGCATTAGTGCATTAACACAGTTAATGCACTCCAAAGAAGTCCTTAATTACCATTCAGATTGTATTTATTTTGAAGGCGGTTAATAAACCGTTCTAAATCTTGAATGTTTTTCTTGACTGTTTCGGGATGTAAATTATTTTCATAAAAATTCTGATGCAGTGCGTTGGCATATAAGGCCGTGTTATGAATAGACTTGTCTTTCAACTCTGTTGCTATTTCCGAAAAGAAATAATTAATCCTCTGGTGTGTGGTCAGCCGTTTCTTTTTCGTCTCGGCAATCGCCTTTAAGAGTGTGACGACAGATCCCCATATCTTCTCCGAGGACTGCGCATAGTCTCCCCTCTTCAAAAGTGAATCGCTATCTTTCAGATACTTATTTGAGGACTGCAAATAATTGGATTTACGTCTTTTCACCATGAATATATTTTAGCAAAATGACACTACTTGATCAAACATAATAGTTGGTTGTAGATTTCTTTTTTTAATTGAAATATGTGTGTATGATTAAAATAAGGAGTTAAATAAATGGCTGATTATATTGGCGTCATAAGCAAAAACAAGCGTGGTGAATATTGTTTTTCATTCCCTGATTTCACCGGCTGCATAACGGCCGGCAGCACTATTGAGGAGGCCAAACAAATGGCTACAGAAGCGCTTAATTTTCATGTCGAGGGGATGATTGATGACGGAGAGAAAATCCCTGTAGCATCAAGCCTACATAATATTACATCAAACCCTGACTATAAAATGAGCTTTGCCTTTGTACAGGTAGAAGTTCCTGATGCAAAACCTAAAACAGTTAGAGTAAATATTACGGTCCCAGAAAACACTCTCAAGCATATAGATATCGCTGCAAAGAGGACCGGTTTTTCACGATCTGCTTTCCTGATTCATGCTGCCCAGAATGCCATCAGGCCGGGTCAAGGGCGGTACAAATACAAATTATAGATTACTTTTGAATTGACACAAACAAAAGCCGGTGGTATAAATCATAAGGTTACGGGCAAAAAGAATTTATTTTGATTTCCTTTGACACGCTAGAAATTTATGAAAGACTGAAAAATTCCGATCTTAGTGAATCCGTAGCTAAAGAAATTGCTATCAAAGAAGTCCTTGATTTTATAAAAAGCTGGTTAAAGTAATCTTAAGGCGCTCATCACTACGTCCATTCCAAAAGAAGATCATAATCTTCTCAGAAGCCTGCGCATAGTCGCCCCTCTTCAAAAGAGAATCGCTGTCCTTCAGATATTTAATTGAGGACTTCAAATAATTTGAATTACGTCTTTTCTACTGCTTCTACTTCCGCTTCTGCTTCTATTGCTCTCTTCATAAACTTCAACCTAACCTATAAGTGAACAAAAAGAAATTAATGAGTAGTTTTGATCCATCTAAAGCTGTTTTGTATAGGTTTATCATTTTTATCCAGATTGTAAGCCAGGATACATCCGTCACGATAATACCGGTGTATGGTATTTTTATTTACAAACTCTTCGCTGTAATTGTTATCTCCTTCATGACTTTTCCAATCAAAGCTACTTCCTTTTGCATATATCATACCAAATCCACTGAATTCGTGTGGCATAGGTAAAAACTCGGCAAAAATGGAGAGAAAAACAATCATTGAAATAAAAACCTTGGTTATTGCCTTGTATAAAATATAGTTCATAACTCTTTTTCTTTTGTTCAATTTATTATCCTCCTCAACAAATGTATATGATAGATATTCATTAAATATGTTTGTCTATTTATTCCTGGAGTGTTTTCAGTGTCGCCTCGTTGAAAGGATCCCGATTGTACTTTAGCTCTCCTATCCATTTTTTGCGTTTGAGGAACCATTCTTTATTTCGGCTACCCTTTTTTACCCATTTCAAAGCGGACTCAAAGTCTTCAATGGCCCCTTCATAATCCCCGGTGAGCGCCCGGGCCAGGCCGCTGCTATCGTAAAAGAAACCGTTTTTGCCATCAATCTCTAAAGCTTTTTCACAAGCGAACACAACATCTGCAGCATATCCATAGAGGCTGCCATCCCAGCAAAGGTCATTCCATGAGTAAGGAGATATCTCCAGGTCTGGATCGAGTTCTTGTGCTTTTGCAAAGGCATCAAGGGCTTCTTTTACCTGACCCTGCCTTACAATACGTGATCCCTTTGTAACTAAACTTTGCGCTGCAAAATGATGTGCTTCTTTCTCTGGATTTAGTTTTAGACGGGGATCCAACCCTAGGGCTCTTTGGAACTCAGCAACTGCGCCTTCAACATCTCCACTCCATGCCAAGTTCTTGCCTTTGCTAACCATAGCTTTGCTTGCAATCTGCTTCGCTTCAGTCGTTGGGTCAAGGCCCAAGTCGGGATCAAGCTTTATGGCTTCTTGGAACTTAGCAACCGCGCCTTCAATATCTCCACTCCGTGCCAAATCCCTACCTTCGTTAACAATAGCCATACTTGCAATCTGTTTCGCTTCAGTCTTTGGGTCAAAGCCCAGGTTGGGATCCAGCTTTAGGGCTTCTTTGAACTTGGCAACTGCGCTTTCAACATCTCCACTCCGTGCCAAGGTCTTGCCTTTGCTAACCATAGCTTTGCTTGCAATCTGCTTCGCTTTAGTCTTTGGGATAAGGTTCAGGTATTGATCAATACTATTGGCTATTCTGAACTTAACAGCTGCGCCTTTAACATCTCCACTCCTTGCCAAATCCTCACCTTCTTTCTGCAGAGTTTTTCCTTTTGCAAACTGCTGTGCTTTTGCCTTTGGATCAAACTGCAAATTTGGATCATAACTTTTGGCCTCTTTTAACCTAGCAACTGCGCCTTCAACATCTCCACTCCGTGCCAATTTCCTACCTTTTTCAAGAAAAGCCTTGCCTGCAATCTGCTGCGCTACAGTCGATGGGTCAAGGCCCGAGTTAGGATCAAGTTTTAGGGCTTCTTGGAACTTAGCAACTGCATCTTCAATATATCCTTTCTTTGCCAAACTTTGACCTTTCTGTTTCAGATTCTGCACTTTCTCGATCAAAGCCTTTTCTGCAATCTGCTGTGCTTTTATCTTTGGATCAAACTGCAGGCTTGAATCAAGCTTTAGGGCATGTTGGAATATATCTATTGCCCCTTCAGTATTTTGCACTTTTGCCATTTTTTCACCCGCTTTAATGAAACTATCATGAATAGGAAGTTCAGGACAGGTCTTTTTATACTGCTCGCCTGTTAGGTACATTTGCCATTCTTCATAGGACAGATTGCGAGAAATACAGTCACAAGCGTTCTCGATAATAGCATCCGGTTGCCAAACCCAAACAAATACAGATTTAGCTCCACCAGAGGTAAGGTACTTACCATCAGGGCTGAAGGCGACGGCTGTTACTTTACTCTTATGTGTAATACTTGCGACTTCTTCGTTTCTGTTCCAATCCCACACACTTGCGGATTTATCACTATTTCCTGTAGCTAGATATTTCCCGTCAGGACTGAAGGCGACTGCTCTCACCCCACCCTCATGTGTTGTGAGTTCGACTTCTTCGCCGCTTGTAACATCCCAAACCCGTACGATCTTGTCATAACTACCTGATGCAACATATTTGCCGTCAGGGCTGAAGGCAACTGCTGTCACTTTACTCTTATGTGTAATACTTGCGACTTTTTCACCGTTTGTGGTATTCCAAACCCGAGCGGTTTTGTCATAATTACCTGTTGCAACATATTTGCCGTCAGGGCTGAATGTGACCGCGGTTATTCTGTCATCATGTGTTATATGTGAGACTTCTTTACCACTTGCAGCATCCCAAATCCTGGCGATTTTGCCATCAATTACTGTGGCAAGGTACTTTCCATCATGATTGAAGGTGATGAATGATGACCTCGATCCCCTAAATCGTGGCTGCCTCGTTACACTCTCAGTACTAGTAACTTTTTCAAGTGTCATACGTTGCTTTTCTTTGCCGTTTGTAACATCCCAAATCCGGGTGATTTTGTCATAACTACTTGTTGCAACATATTTACCGTCAGGGCTGAAAGAGACTGCGGTTACTTTATCATCATGTGTCATATGAGAGACTTCTTTGCCACTTGTAATATCCCAAATCCTGATGGTTTTGTCATCAATTCCTGTGGCAAGATACTTGCCGTCAGGGCTAAAGGTGACAGATGATTTATAATATCTCTGAAAGCCGGTAGCATATTTCCCATATGTTATACCTACGATTCCTTTGCCTCCGGTTATATCCCAAACCCTTGCAGTCTTGTCATAACTACCTGTTGCAACATATCTGCCGTCAGGGCTGAAGGCGATTGTTGTTACTCTATCCTTATGTATCATACGTGCGATTTCTTTGCCGCTTGTAGCATCCCAGACACGCGACATTCGGTCATAGCTTCTTGTTGCAAGATACTTGCCGTCAGGGTCGAAAGTGACTGCTGTTACTTTATTCTCATGTGTCATACGTGTGATTTCTTCGCCGCTTGTAGCATTCCAAACCCGTGCGGTTTTGTCATCACAACCTGTTGCAAGGTACTTGCCGTCAGGGTTGAAAGTGACTGCTGTCACTTTATCCTCATGTGTCATATGTATGATTTCTTCGCCGCTTGTAACATCCCAAACCCGTGCGGTTTTGTCATCACAACCTGTTGCAAGGTATTTGCCGTCAGGGCTGAATGTGATTGCTGTTACTTTATTCTGATGTATCATACGTGTGATTTCTTCGCCGCTTGTAACATCCCAAATCCTGGCGATTCTGTCATCAATTACTGTGGCAAGGTACTTTCCATCATGATTGAAGGTTATGAGTGATAACCTCGACCCTCTAAATCGTGGTTGCCCCGATACTCTCTCAGTGCTGGTAACTTTTTTATGTACCATACGTTGCTTTTTTTTGCCTGTGCTTATATCCCAAATCCAGACCGCACGGTCAATACTACCAGTTGCAAGGTATTTTCCGTCGGGGCTAAATACGACAGCAGTTACGCTACCTCTATGTTCCATACGGTTCTTTTCTTTACCAGAACTTATATCCCAAACCCGTGCAGTTTTGTCATAACTACCTGTTGCAACATATTTGCCGTCAGGGCTGAAGGTAACAGAGGTAACCTCCCTCTCATGATTCATTCTAGATATCTGACGAGGTAACAAAATTAATCCTCTGAGTATAGTCTGTTCAGGTTCGATATAACTAGAATTCAAATCTTTGAGTCGGTTAAAAGATTCGATTGCGAGCAATACACTGCGCTCTAGCAGATAGGGATCATCTTCTGTTGACTTTGCTTGCATTGTTAAACTGCGGGCAATGATAGTATCCCTTTCCTTCTCTACTATCTTTGCATCCAACCATTTTAGAGCAGCTAGAATGCCCAACCCACTAACCAAAACGATGACTGCTATCAAGCCAAAAATTATGCGCTTTCGCAATCGTTCCTTTGCGATTTTCTCTTCGCCGCTTTTTTTCTTGCTATTGTCCAAAAAGGACATCGCTCTTTCGAAGGCAGGGTGGTAACGTTGTGCCCAGAATCTGTTGGGTTTGTTTTTTTCCTTCCAATTTAGTGCATATTGTAAGTCAGGGTTGTGCCACAACCCTGCTTTTTCTTTCTCGTAGAGGACTGCAGTTTGTGCAAGTCTCATGTACATTTTTGCAGACCGGGCCTCTTTATCAACCCATTGCTTTAGTTCAATCCACTGTCGGATTAAACTCTCATGTGAAATATCTATCATTGGATTCTCGTTAAGGTTTTCAGACGACAGAACCAAAAATGAACGCCCATCACTACGAAATTTTTGAATAATTTTCCATATCTCGTGACGAGATGCGCAAGTTATTGCTTCTATTTCGCTTAATTTAGCCGGTCGGCGTACGCGTCGGTTGCCCGCATCAGTCTCAGTTAATGTCTGGAAGAGCCGTTTGGTTAAAAGCAATTCATCATCGTTCATATCCGTAAGCGCTTCTTTTGCATGCTGAGATAGTGCTTTTTTCAATGTCTTAATCTCTTCGTAATGTTCTATGTCTATATGGCCTTTATTGTTTTCTCTCCAATACGACCATGTTCGCATTAACGCATGCTGTAGAACAGGCAAATCATCCTGGTTATTAGCGCTTTCGTTAAGCAAACGGTCTACCAAGCGTTGTGTAATCCTGGTGCCGGAAATATGCACAGGACCGGTTATGGCTTTACGACGCTGCTCACGAGTGAGGCGTGGCACCAGGTATTGGCTACGGTTCATGGCTTCCGGCAGACCATGAAATACATCGCAATCACCAAGAAAATCCGAGCGCATGGTTAAGGTGACAAAAACCGGTATGGTATTTTGTGCCGCCAATTCTAGCAAGATGTTGACAAAATCTGCAATCTCTTCCTGATTGGCCTCAAACTCTTCATTTAGACCAAATCGAAATATCTCTTCAAATTGGTCTACCAGCAGCAACATGTTGGTATCGTTCCGGTCCAGCGAAGGTTGCAAATGTTTAAGTATAAATTGTAAACCACCGTTTCGTATTCCCTCAGCAAATTCTTTAACTTGTTTGAAAGATGGTTTTTCACTCGTGACATCAAGTAAAGAAGCAGCCAGGTTATTAATCGGAGTTTCACCTGGTTTCATTTTGGCAATCTGCCATATATCACGGTCCTGCACCAGGAAGCCTGCTTCAAGGTTAGGAATGAGTCCCGCACGCACTAAAGATGATTTCCCTGATCCCGAACTGCCTACAACAGCAAGAAAACGGGTCTGGTGCAGTTGTTGCAGCAAGGCTTTGGTCTGTTCATCACGGCCAAAATAGTAAAGGCTGTCTTCGCTCTCAAACGGGCGTAATCCGACAAAGGGGTTTTGCAGTTCTGCCTTTTTATTCATCCTCTTCCCCCTTCCAATAGACGCCTGATTACGTTAGGTTCAATTTTTTCGGAATTGCTGTTATCCAGGATTTCAATATTGAATAGACGTGGCACATTTGGCAGAGAAACTCTGGTATCGCTACCCGGCACAAGGTAGATCCAAATATTTTCCAGCGCAAAAGCATCGTCACCAAATTGTTCAGCAACTATTTTAATTGTTTTCTTAATACGGCCATTCAGCCAGATCGGTCCTACCTTACCGTACATAAGAATGAGATTTTTTACGTGCTTGACCGCACTCTCAAAGTTACTCAAACTCTGCAGCGGTTCACCGGATTCTTGATTAAATTTAACCTGAATATTTTTTTCAGCAAGAAAAGCGGCCAATTTGAAAGCATAGCCCTGGTCCTTCTGATGTGTATCAACTAGAAAAGAGAGAGTACCATTGCCATTACCCGAAGTTCTTATGCCTTGCTTTATTTTTTGTAATACCAACTCAGTAAGGGTACTTTTTTGTCCACGGACAAATTCAAACCTGCTTGCTTCTCTATTACCATTCTCAAGTTCATTGATTAAATTACGCTGATTTCCATCTTCAATTTTATTGATATCAAGATTTTTTGGCACCCAAATGAGCTGAGATTTTTTATTTTTTAAAGCCAACTCTGTTTGTTTGCGTGGGAAAGTCATATCATTATTTTCAGTTATTTCCCGCCCCGGCCATTCGTCAAGCAAATGCACTGAAAAAGTAGCGCCTTTTAGTTGCTCCTCAACTTTTGCTTCATGTTGTGTCGCATCCCACGGAGGGGGGGCATTGCCGCATACAATGGCTCCTGCATTTTCTGCGTCGGCAATAAGCCTTTTGCGGTATGTTTTCAGTGTATCTGCTACATCAGCAAAGAAAATATGAATTGGTGACTTTTTTTGTTCGACGGATTCTGGCTCAGAGGATTCTTGTGGAAAATGCTTCAGGGTTTTTTCAATAGCATCAACGATTTTACGCAGTTGCTTGATAAAATTAGGATCACCAGGGTCAGTAAATTCACCGAGATTGTCTTCGTCAGCGGCATCATGCATGGGAAATCCACTAGTGCGCCCTAACGCTTCAGACCATTCTTCATGCGGAATATTTCTAAGAAGGACATTTAAAATGCGCAATTCATTGCCGACCTGCAAACTACGCTGATTTTCTTTATTGAATTGATGAAACCATGCCAATTCCTGCTGGCAATATTTTGAAGCGAGATAGTTTGGAGAATTTAGGGCAAGAAACAATGCCGAGTTGTTGATGGTTTGTTTTATCTCTTCGTTAAACAGAGTGTTTCCGTCGAGATTTTTATCCCTCCAAACTTCTAGATTGGAAATCCCACGGCGGTTTCTCAGCCAGTTCTCCAAGCTCTCATGAAAGACATTTACCCAAGGATCATTTTTAGCAATTATTACATTATCTTTATGAGTGTAACTAATAAAAATATCGTACTTAAACGCTGTAATATAACCCATGGTATCATACTCCAATTTTATAAATATAAATTAATAGATCGGTGGAAATATTGGCCTGACTTGTTTTGGAAATTTCGCCTTTTGGACATAATATAGTTGAGTAAAGAATACAAGAAATGGGCATAACGCATAAACCTCCTTTCCTATTATAGGATTGATTTAAAGAAGATTAATATAAAAATAAATAACAAAATCAAAAGACTTAAAAAACCTGCTCAAGTTTCTAGAACATGACTATCGGCCAAATCATTTTTAATTTGCAATCACATTGGACTAATATCTTCTAAAGTAAATTTCATTAATTTCCCAATTGAAATAATGGGACATACTGAAAGGGACTTCATATTTAAAAAAA
>Ga0255058_10002323_pt1 | contig 10497 bp, 8 predicted proteins | sample Cases_109_9_MG_FD_188637 | JGI IMG/M metagenome (GOLD analysis project Ga0255058, IMG submission 188637) | Seawater microbial communities from Amundsen Gulf, Northwest Territories, Canada - Cases_109_9 | ecosystem: Environmental > Aquatic > Marine > Gulf | place: Canada: Northwest Territories... | reverse complement strand
CCTCCCAGTCCGGCATCAAGGAGGTTGTGGTGACCCGGGACGTGGTCTTGAAGAAGAGTAATCCCCTGGCCGTCATGGAGAAAGCCGGCTAGTAATTCGCATCCACCGCCCAGCGGATCCCTGAAAAGGAGCTTCGATGGAAGAACGCGACTCGCGTTCCCCGGAGGTCATGAACCTGACCATGGTGCCCCTCAGGGACATCGTGGTGTTTCCAAGCACCATGGTTCCCTTCGTGGTAGGTCGCAAGCCCTCCCTGATGGCAGTGGAGCACGCCCTGGCCGGTGGGAAGAAGATCTTCCTCTCCAGCCAACGCAATGCCAAGGTCGACCGGCCCAGTCCGGACGAGATTCACCCGGTGGGGACCGTGGCCAACATCATTCAACACCTGAAGCTGCCCAACGGGAATGTCAAGTTGCTCGTTGAGGGCGTGTCCAGGGCACGGTTTCTCGAGATTGAGGAAGACTCGGACGGCTGCTTCCGCGTCGTGCTCAAGACCATCGAGAGGAGTGTCGAGACGACTCCCGAGATCCAGGAGCTGATGAACCGGGTCTCCAGCCTCTTCGAGCGCTACATCAAGTACTCTCCGGGGTTGCCCTACGAGACCATGCTCTCCAGTGTCCGGATCTCGGATGCGGGACGACTTGCCGATACCATCGCGGCCCACCTGCCGGTGAGTGCCGAAGAGAAGCAAAACCTCCTGGAGAACGTGTCGCCACTCGATCGCCTGGAGGTGGTAGCTCGCCACCTGGAAACGGAGGTCGACAAGCTCCGCGTGGACAAGAAGATCCACAATCGGATCCGGAAGGGGATGGAGAAGGCCCAGAAGGAGTACTACCTCAACGAGAAGATGAAAGCGATCCAGCAGGAGTTGGGCCGAAAAGACGACCGCCTCAACGAGGTGGAGGAATTCCACCGGAAGATCGAAGCGGCGGGAATGCCCGCCGAGGGCAAGGAAAAAGCCGTGCAGGAGCTCAAGCGGCTGGAGGTCATGCCGCCGATTTCGGCCGAGGCGACCGTATCACGCAACTATCTGGAATGGCTCCTGGCTGTGCCTTGGAGCAAGAAGTCGCGAGAGCTGAGAGACATTCGCCGGGCTGAGAGGATCCTGGACGAAGACCACCATGGGCTGGAGAAGATCAAGGAGCGCATCCTGGAGTTCCTGGCGGTCCGGAGGCTCGTAAAGAAGATGAAGGGGTCCATCCTGTGCTTCGTCGGGCCGCCGGGCGTTGGGAAGACGTCCCTGGCCAAGTCCATTGCACGGGCCACGGGAAGGAAGTTCGTCCGGCTGTCCCTGGGCGGTGTCCGCGACGAGGCCGAGATTCGTGGACACCGGAGAACCTATATCGGGGCTTTTCCCGGACAGATCATCCAGATGATGCGCAAAGCCACCACCCGGAATCCGATCTTTCTCCTGGATGAAGTGGACAAGATGGCCGCCGACTTTCGTGGCGATCCGTCGGCGGCGCTCCTGGAGGTGTTGGATCCGGAGCAGAATCACAGTTTCCTGGACCACTACCTGGACACCGAGTTCGACCTGTCGGACGTCATGTTCATTGCAACGGCCAACGTGCTGCATACCATCCCGCCTGCCCTGCGTGACAGGATGGAAGTCATCCGCATCGCCGGCTACACGCTGGTCGAGAAGATGGCCATCGCGCAACGATTCCTCGTCGCCAAGCAGGTCAAGGCACACGGACTCGCGAAAATCGATCTCTCTTTTGAGGACGAGGCAGGCAGGGAGATCATCGAGCGATACACCCGGGAGGCCGGTGTTCGCAACTTGGAGCGGGAGATAGCCTCCATCTGCAGGAAGCTTGCGCGCAAACTGGTCTCGGGGGATCTCGAGACTCCGGTGAAGCTGACGGCGGCGAAGACCGTGGAACTGCTGGGTGTTCCCAAGTATCAGCCTCCCAGGGAGAGAAAAAGAACGTCCGAGGTGGGTGTGGCCACGGGCCTTGCGTGGACCGAGGTCGGCGGCGAGATCTTGATCACCGAGGTGACTCTCATGCCAGGGAGAGGAAAGCTTACTCTCACAGGACAGTTGGGAGACGTGATGCAAGAATCGGCACAGGCGGCCCTGTCCTTCGTACGTAGCAGGGCAGAGTCTCTGGGGATCGACCCGCTCTTTTTCAGGAAGCACGATCTCCATGTGCACGTGCCGGAGGGTGCGATTCCCAAGGACGGCCCCTCGGCAGGAATCACCATGGCCACGGCGCTGGTCTCGCTCCTCGGAGGAATCCCGGTTCGGGGAAGTGTGGCCATGACGGGCGAGATCACCCTCCGGGGGAAGGTTCTCCCCATCGGCGGGGTCAAAGAAAAGGTCCTTGCGGCCTACCGGTATGGGACGACGGACCTGATCCTTCCCAAGGAAAATGAGAAGGATCTGGCCGAAATCCCCGACGATATCAGTCGCCAGCAGACCTTCCACCTCGTGGAGCACATGGACGAGGTTCTGGAACTGGCACTGGAAAGGCCGCTGCCTTCCGTGGGGTTGAAGCGAGAAGAGGGCGACGCCGACATGGAAGGTCGGCCTGCGGATGGTTCGATCACGCACTGACATTTGTTGAAGATTACGTCCTGCCGTTTCGAGTGTTCGGCCTACCGTCCGGAAGACGATTCCCGGACGACAGGTCCGGATGTCGTTTTTCTCGGCAGGTCCAACGTTGGGAAGTCGTCCCTGATCAACCGGCTGCTGGGTGTCCGATCCGTGGCTCGCACTTCCTCGAAGCCCGGCAGGACACAGAGCGTGAACTTTTACCAGGTGAATGAGTCGTTCCATTTTGTGGATCTGCCTGGTTACGGCTACGCCATGGTTCCGGAGAAGGTTCGGCGTGCCTGGGGGCCGATGGTAGAGGGATTGCTGGATCGCCGGGCAAGCCGCATCGCGCTGGCCGTGCTCCTCGTGGACGCCAGGCGGGAGGCGAACGACCTGGACCGTCTCATGCGCCTGTGGCTGGAGGATCGGAAGATTCCTTACGTGGTGGCGGCAACCAAGTCCGACAAGCTCTCGGGAAAGGCCCGGGCGGCCGCGGGCCGGCACCTGAAACAGGAACTGGGCGATTCGTCATTGGGGGCCGGACCCGTCCTGGTCTCGTCCCACACGGGTCTTGGGGTTCGAGAGATGTGGAGACATCTTGATCGTGCACTTCTTGGCGCCGCAGTCCGGAATAGGCGCCCGGGGTAGCCAGGTCAAGGGTCTGGGATCGGACCGTGGATATTCGTGAACTCAAGACGATGGAGGTCGGGAAGCTGGTAAGGCTGGCCATGGACCTAAAGGTGCGCGAGCCAGGCCGACTGCGCCGGCCCGAGCTCTTGTACAAGATCATCCATGCTCATGCGGCCCAGAACGGTTCTCTGGTCACCGAAGGGGTTCTGGACAAGCTTCCGGACGGGTACGGCTTCTTGCGTGCGCCGGAGGCCAGCTACCTTCCGGGGCCCGACGATGTGTATGTATCGCCGTCCCTGATCCGGAAATTTGGCCTCTTGACCGGGGACTCCATCGTGGGGGAGGTCCGACCCCCCAAGACCGGCGAGCGCTATTTCTCCCTGGGCCGGCTCCAGTCGGTAAATGCATTGACGCCAGAGGACATTCGTGGGCGGAAGCCTTTCGACAAGCTCACCCCGCTCTATCCCCAGGACCGCATCAAGTCGGAGCTTCCCGGAGAAGATGTGTCCGGACGGGTTCTCGACCTGATGTCCCCCTTGGGGAAGGGCCAGCGGGGTCTCATCGTCTCACCGCCACGGACCGGAAAGACCATGCTTCTCCAGGCCATTGCTCACGCCACGGCGGTGAACCACCCCGAGGTTCATCTCATGGTGCTTCTCATAGATGAGCGGCCGGAGGAGGTGACGGACATGCAGCGGTCTATCGATGGCGAGGTCATCTCTTCGACCTTTGACGAGCCCGCCGCCCGCCACGTGCAGGTGGCGGAGATCGTTCTCGAGAAGGCGAAGCGACTGGTTCAGGCCGGGGCCGATGTAGTCATCCTCCTGGACTCGGTAACCCGACTGGCCAGGGCGTACAACAGCGTTCAGCCGACCTCGGGCAGGATCCTGTCGGGAGGACTGGACTCTAACGCGCTCCAGAAGCCCAAGAGGTTCTTTGGCTCTGCAAGGAACGTGGAAGAGGGCGGCTCCCTGACCATCCTGGCCACGGCACTGGTGGACACGGGCTCCCGGATGGACGACGTCATTTTCGAGGAGTTCAAGGGATCCGGCAACATGGAGATCAATCTGGATCGGAAACTGGCGGACCGCCGTGTATTCCCGGCAGTGGACCTGCACAGATCGGGGACTCGGAAGGAGGAGCTGCTTCTGAGCAAGCACGAGCTCGACCGTACCTGGGTGCTCCGCAAGGTGCTGCAGGAGATGTCGCCCATCGAGGCCATGGAGCTACTGCGTGAGAAGATGCTCAAGACCCAGAACAACGAGGAGTTCCTGAAGAGCATGGCCGGGTGAGGATCCGGGGTCCGAAGCTCCACTCGTTGCGAGAGATTGCACCCATCCCCTATAATCCCTCCGGCAGGAAGCTCAGGAGGGTAACGGCATGAAAAAGGGGATTCACCCGGAATACCATGAGGTCACGGTCGTTTGCGCCTGCGGCAATACCTTCGCGACCCGGTCCACGAAGAAGGAACTTCGGACCGAGATCTGCTCCGGCTGTCATCCGTTCTTCACGGGTAAGCAGAAGCTGGTGGACAGCGCCGGCCGCGTCGAGCGCTTCCAGAAGCGCTACCAGAAGTCGGATGCCTCTGCCAGTTCGTGATCGCCATGTCCCTTGATTCCAAGCTGGAGTCCAAGCTCACTGCCCTCGAGGGACGCTACCACGAGCTGGCAGAGGAGCTCGGTGATCCCGAAGTGCTCGGCGACCGCCAGCGTTACCGGACTGCCGGCAAGGCGTGCGCGGAGCTGCAACCCGTCGTCGAGAAATTCAACGAATACCGTAAGGTCCAGTCCGACTGGAAGGGAGCGAAAGAGCTCCTCACAACTACCGAAGAAGATGAGGAGTTTCGCGTCATGGCCGCCCAGGAGGTCAAGCTCCTCGAGAGCCGTCTGGCCAAGTTCGAGGGCGAACTGAAGATTCTCCTCCTTCCCACCGATCCCAACGATGACAAGAACGTGGTCCTGGAGATCCGTGCCGGTACCGGTGGCGATGAGGCCACGCTGTTTGCCTCCGAGATCTTTCGATCGTATTCCCGGTTCGCGGAGAGCAAGAAGTGGAAGGTCCAGACCACCAGCCTCTCCGAGAGCTCTGTGGGGGGAATCAAGGAGGTGATTGCAATCGTGGAAGGGGAGGGCGCCTACAGTCTTCTCAAGTACGAGAGCGGTGTTCACCGGGTCCAGCGTGTTCCCGCCACCGAGGCCCAGGGGCGGATCCACACCTCGGCAATCACGGTGGCTGTCATGCCGGAGGCCGACGAGGTGGACGTTGAGATCGACGAGAAGGATCTTCGCATCGACACATTCTGCTCGTCGGGTCCGGGCGGGCAGAGCGTGAACACTACCTACTCGGCGGTTCGAATCATTTATCTCCCTACCCAGACGACGGTCCAGTGCCAGGACGAGAAATCCTGGCACAAGAACAAGGCCCGAGCGATGCAGGTTCTACGATCGAGATTGTACGATCTCAAGCTTCGCGAACAGAAGGAAGCCATCGCGAAGGAACGCCGTGGGATGATCGGCTCGGGTGACCGAAGCGAGAAGATCCGCACCTATAATTTTCCTCAGAGCCGTGTCACGGACCACCGCATCGGACTCACGGCTCACAACCTACCGCAGGTCATGAACGGAGAGCTCACCCAGATCATCGAAGCTCTTGCTGCCCATGATCAGGCCGAAAGACTCAAGGAAGAGGTCGAAGTCTGAGCCACGACCCCCGACAAGAGAGATCCCCGTTCACGGTGGGTGCGGCGGTGGATGCCGCAACGCGGCGGCTGGAAGGGGCCGACGTGCCCATGCCCCGGAGGGAGGCCCAGCGGCTCATGGCCTGGCTTCTGGGAACCGACCGCGGGGGTCTCGTCGCTCGCAATCCGGATTCCGTTGCCGCCAAGTGTGCCATCAACCTCGAGAGGTTTCTCTCCCGGCGGGAGAATCGCGAACCCTTTCAGTACCTGACCGGTGAGCAGGAGTTCTGCGGCCGAACCTTCTTGGTGGATCGGAGGGTCTTGGTTCCACGGCCCGAGACCGAAGACCTCGTGGGACTGGTGTTGGGACTTCCCCTCGAAGCCGGAGCGCGCGTCGTGGACGTGGGCACCGGCAGCGGGTGCATCGCTGTGACTCTCGCGGCGGAGCACCCGGAGTGGAAGGTGATTGCTTTGGATCTGTCCTCTGATGCTCTGGCGCTCGCGAGGGAAAACGCCGCGCGTCACGGCGTGGAGTCGAGGATCGACTTCTTGAGAAGAGACCTGGCCGAGCTTCCTGGCGAGTGGTCCTCCAGCATGGAGGCGGTGGTCTCGAATCCTCCCTACGTGAGCGAGGAAGAATGGAAAGATCTGGCGCCGGAGGTACGGGAGCACGAGCCGAAAGCGGCACTCGTTCCCGGCCCCACGGGACTCGAGGCCTATCGAACGCTGGCCCCGGAAGGCTTTCGGGTCCTCAGGGACGGCGGATTCCTCGTTCTGGAATTGGGGTACCGAAGCGAGGCCGGCGCGCGGGAAGCGGTTCTGGCCGCCGGCCTGGGCAGGGTGGAGGTCCGGCCGGACCACCGAGGCATCTCGAGGATCCTCATCGCTCGCCGCGAAGACACCCGGAGAGTGAGATGATCGATGTCGATGAGGCCAAGCGGCTGATCCTCGAGGAATCGAAGGTCCTCGATGTCATCGACGTGGGCCTGGCCGAGGCAAGAGGACGGGTCCTCGCCGAGGATGTGTTGGCGGACCGGGACCTTCCTCCCACCGACCGATCTGCCATGGATGGCTTTGCCCTTCGCACGAGGGACGTTCTCGAGCCGGATCATGAGCTCACGGTAACGGGAGAGATCCGTGCAGGGGAGCCGCTAGGGACGATCCGGGTCGGAAAGGGAAGCTGTGTGAGGATCATGACGGGTGCCATCGTGCCCAACGGGGCCGACACTGTCGTCATGGTGGAGCTGACCCAGGAGGACCCAGAGTCGGGAACCGTGAAGATCGGTGGAGAGCCGAAGGAGGGACAGCACATTCGCCGGCGAGGCGAGGATGTCCGGGCCGGAGAGAGGATTCTGCAGAAGGGTTCGGTGATCCACGCTCCCGAGGTCGCGGCCCTGGCTTCGGTGGGGAGGGCCAGGGTCAAGATCTTCCGTCCTCCCCTTGTGGGAGTGCTGTCCACCGGCGACGAGGTCGTGGAGCCGGAGCAGGTTCCCCGGGAGCATGAGGTGAGGAACAGCAACGCGTGGACCCTGCTGGCCCAGCTGGATGAGCTCGACCTGGAGGGCCGGTACCTGGGCATCGCGCACGACACACGTCAAGAACTGGCTGAGGGCATCCAGAAGGGACTGGGGGGCGATCTCCTCCTGATCACGGGCGGCGTTTCCGCGAGCCGGTACGATCTGGTGGGCGAGGTCCTGGCTGCCGCCGGAATGCGCTTGATTCTCCACCAGGTGGCCATCCGGCCCGGAAAGCCCATGCTGGTGGGCCGTCATGAGAGTTGTCTGGTGGTCGGCCTGCCGGGCAATCCGGTTTCCACCTTCACCGATTTTGCCGTCTTCGTGGCCCCTGCGCTCAGGAGGATGATGGGCTATTCCTGCTGGGACAACCTGGAGATGAGAGCGGTGCTTGCCGAGAGGCTGAAGCGGAAACCCGGCAGGACCTCCTACCACCTGGCGAAGGTCAGCCCGGGGGAGGAAGGAGTCCTGACCGCGTTTCCGGTGCGCACGATGGGCTCGGGCGACGTGGTCTCCATGTCCAGGGCCAACGCCTTCGTGATCACACCAGGTGGGGCCCACGCTCTCGAGGCTGGTACCCGCGTGCCGACTCTACTCTGGCGGGATTTCCATCTGCGCTGAAGATCCCCTGACAGCGCTCCTCAGGCGCGAGCCGGTGACCTCTTCTGGCCCGACTGTATCAGGGCCACCGCCGCCGTGTAGGCGAAGCCTATCTCGAAGAGCATGAGAAAGGGGATGGCGGCCCAGAGACCGGAAATTGCCGCCGCACCCACGGCCAGAGCGAAGTAGAGAGCGAGGGCCGCCTCGACCCAGGTGTCCCTGTTGATCCCCTCGCGGTAGCGGCGGCCCACCAGGCTCTCTCCCTTCACGAGATTGTACTTGGGCGTGCGATGGAACTCGGAGGCGTGGCCACAGAGGGCCTCGAGGACAGCCCTGGCATTGTTGATGGACAGCCCGATCCCCACGGCCATCAGGAAGGGAGCCCAGCGGAGAATGCCCCTGAGCGTTCCGAGGGCTTCGCGCTGGGCAACCAGATAGAATGTCATCACCGAAAAAGTGGAGAAGGTGAATAGGGGCAGGTCCACCGCCAAGATCAGCCATGCAGAAATCTCCCGCCGTAGCCACACTGCAGGTACCACCAAGAGGGCAAGAAGGACCATGAGGAGGTAACCTACGTTCGCCGTGAGATGAAACACTGCCTCGATCTTTACCCTGAGAGGAAGACGGCTTCGAAGGATGCGGGGAAGGAGCTTTCTCGCGGTCTGTATGGAACCCTTGGCCCAGCGATGTTGCTGGGACTTGAAGGCTCCCATCTCCACAGGCAGTTCGGCGGGTGCGATCTCGCCGGGTAGGAAGATGAACTTCCAGCCACGCATCTGGGCCCTGTAGGAGAGGTCCAGGTCCTCGGTCAGGGTGTCATGCTGCCAGCCTCCCGCGTCTTCGATGCAGCAGCGACGCCAGATTCCGGCGGTTCCGTTGAAATTGAAGAACCGCCCGGAGCGGTGACGCGCGGTGTGCTCGATCATGAAATGACCGTCCAAGAGCAAGGACTGCACTCTTGTGAGGGCCGAATGGCCCCGGTTCAAGTGCCCCCAGCGGGCCTGGACCATCCCGACACGAGGATCGGTAAAGTAATCCACCAGAGAGCGGGCGAAGTCAGGAGACGGGACGAAGTCTGCATCGAAGATTGCGACCAGCTCGCCTCGTGCGCTCTTGAGCCCTTCTTCGAGCGCGCCGGCCTTGAAGCCCCTGCGGTCTTTCCGGTGTAGATGGGAGATCTGGAAACCCTCGGCGCGCTTCGCCTCCACGATCCGTCGGGCCACGGCGATGGTCTCGTCGGTGGAGTCGTCGAGGACCTGGATCTCGAGGCGATCTCGGGGATAATCCAGTGTGCAAACGGCATCGATCAACCGCTCGACCACGTACATCTCGTTGTAGATGGGAAGCTGGACGGTGAGAACCGGCAGCGTGTCGAAGCGTCCAGTGGACCGGTCTTGAGTGCTCCGGTGACGCCGGTAGAGGAAGAGCAGGTACCATCGGTGGAGGCCATAGACGGAAAGAACCACCAGTATCAGGAAGTACGTGAGGAGGATGGCCCAACGCACGACCGACTCGAGAAGCAGCATTCTATCGAACCTCCGGCACCCAGCTTCGCCCGGCGTGCTACTCTGGCACCACCTTGAGCCGGGCAGGAGATGCTAGCAAAACTCCAGATATGAACAACCGATGGCCTCGGGCCGGTATTCTCGCCCTGGGCACAATTGCCACCGCGTTGTATGTCTGGCTCGCCTGGAAAGGGGATTTACGGGGCGACATTCCCCTGTTCCTCTTGGTTCACGGCGGGCTGCTCGTCATCATGTTCGGGGCATGGCGACTGGTCCGGATCGGGGATCGCCGGACCTTCCGTCTGGCCCTTGCCTCGGCACTGCTATTCCGTCTGGTCATGGCGGTGGGAGAACCGGCCCTCTCCGATGATATCTACCGCTATCTCTGGGATGGCCGCCTTCAACTGCACGGCATCCACCCCTACCAATACGCTCCTCTCGATCCCGAGCTCCAGAGCCTGAGGGACGACGACTGGGCCCGGATCAACCACCCGGAGCTCAAGACGATCTACCCCCCCCTGTCCCAGGCCCTCTTCCTCGTCCTTGCGAGCCTCGGGGCAGGCGCGACGGGGTTCAAGCTGGCCATGGGGATCGTGGACTTCGGCGTGATCCTGGCCCTCGGGCTTCTCCTTCGGCGACTGTCCCTCCCGCGAGACAGGATCCTTTTCTACGCGTGGAATCCCCTTGCCGTGATGGAAACGGCGGGCAGCGGTCATCACGAGCCCTTGGGCGTGGCTCTGATCCTCCTGGCCGCCGTTTGGATGCTGAACGGGCGGTCCAAGCTCTCGACACTCGCAATCGCGGGATCCATACATGTGAAATTTCTTCCGGCGGTGCTGATCCCCTGCTACCTACGTCGCTGGCGCTGGCGGGCGGTGCTGCTTTTCCTCGGTGCCATCACGCTTCTCGCGATACCCTATGCGCTCACCGGGCCCACGGTGGGGGCCGGTGTGTTCGACTACGCCCACCGATGGGAGCGAAACGGCTTCCTGTTCGCGGGCATCCTGAAGGGGTTCGAAGCGCTGGACCTGACCC
>Ga0255058_10002322_pt1 | contig 10498 bp, 8 predicted proteins | sample Cases_109_9_MG_FD_188637 | JGI IMG/M metagenome (GOLD analysis project Ga0255058, IMG submission 188637) | Seawater microbial communities from Amundsen Gulf, Northwest Territories, Canada - Cases_109_9 | ecosystem: Environmental > Aquatic > Marine > Gulf | place: Canada: Northwest Territories... | reverse complement strand
GGAAACATACCTGGCCAGAGGTGTACAAATGGTTTAGAGAAGAGGGCTTCACAGAGATTGAGCTTTATCAGAAAGATAAAGAAAGTAGTATCTACCATATATGTATGCGAGGCAAAAAGGATTGAAAAAAATCTTTTTTATCATTCCTACCCTTTCAGGAGGTGGCGCAGAAAGGGTTTTTCTACATATCTTAAGGCATTTAAATCGCAATAAGTTTGAACCCCACCTCATATTATTTGAAAAGAAGGGGGCTTTCTTATTTGACCTTCCATCGAATCTTTCCGTGAAAGTTCTTAAGAAAAAAACAAGTATTTATGGTTTCAAATGGCTGGTTTTTATCAATCTTGCTCGTTTGTTAAAATTAGAAAAACCCGATGTGGCAGTTAGTTTTATGCCCTATACAAACCTTATCGTTTCGTTGGCCAAGTTTTTGAGCGGGATAAAACTTAGTCTAATCATCAGCGAAAGATATACTTTATCCTTTTCACATGAAGGATGGTTAGATGAATTTCTGCGGAGGTTTACTATCCGCAATTTTTATCCCAAAGCCAATAGGATAATAGTAAATTCTAAAAATATGGGAATTGAGCTTCAACAGATGTTTAATATCCCATTAAGCAAGATTGCCGTAATTAACAATCCAATAGATATTCAGAAGGTAAACAAACTGAGCAATGAAAATATTAATCACTCTTGGAACGAAGAAAATTTTCCGGTAATCATTGCCATAGGAAGGTTAACCTCCCAAAAAGGTTTTTCTTATCTCATCAAGGCCTTTTCTATAGTAGTATCCGATGGAATTCCTTGTCGCTTATTAATACTGGGAGAAGGAGTAGATAAAGAAAAGCTCAAGAAATTAGCTATGGAATTGCGGGTTGATGATAAGGTAAGCTTACTGGGTTTTCAGAAAAACCCCTATAAATACTTATGCCGGTCCACCCTTTTTGTCCTCTCCTCTCTTTATGAAGGTTTTCCCAATGTCCTTTTAGAAGCTTTAGCACTAGGAGTTCCCTCGATTGCTACGCGATGTCCTACAGGGCCGGAGGAAATAATAACCCACGAAGTCGACGGTATTTTGACGCCGCCGGCTGATGAAATGGCTCTGGCTAATGCCATAAAAAGGGGATTGCTGGATCAAGGCTTAAGAAAAAGATTGGGAGAAGCTGGGAAGAAGCGGGCTGAAAATTTCAGAGTGAAAAAGATTGTAAGACTGTATGAGGAGGTTATCGAGGACGTATGTGCGGCATCTGCGGAAAACTGAATTTCGAGAAAAGGGATATTGAAGAAAGGCTAATCCAAAAGATGGCCTCTACACTTGTCCACCGTGGTCCGGATGACGAAGGGACCTTTGTAAAAGGTCCTATAGGGTTGGGTCATCGGAGACTGAGCATTTTAGATCTTTCCTCTGCCGCTCATCAGCCTATGGGCAATGAGGATGGCGATGTATGGATAGTCTTTAATGGCGAGATATACAATTTTCTGGAGTTAAAAAATGATCTTATAAAGAAAGGGCATACCTTTCATTCTAATTCCGATACAGAGGTCATAATTCATCTTTACGAAGAAGAAGGCGCCAGTTGTGTCGAAAAGCTCAGGGGGATGTTTGCCTTCGCTATATGGGATGATAAAAACAAGACCCTGTTTATGGCAAGGGACAGAGTAGGGAAAAAACCTTTATTTTATTATTTAGGCAAAAACAGCCTGTTATTTGCCTCAGAAATAAAAGCAATTCTTCAAGATCCCGAAGTTGAAAGAAAACCCGATTTTTTAGCTATTCATCACTATCTCACCTATCAAAGTGTTCCTTCGCCCTTTTCCGCCTTTAAGGGTATAAAAAAGCTTCTTCCAGCCCACTGTCTTATATGCAGGGATGGCCAAGTGAATGTTAAGCGTTACTGGAGGCTCTCTTACCACCCAAAGTTTTCTGTCAGGACCCATGCCAGAGAGAAAGAACTGGAGGTAGAGCTTGTTGATAGAGTTAAAGAAGCGGTTAAGATAAGGCTTTTAAGCGATGTGCCTCTGGGAGCCTTTTTAAGCGGCGGGCTAGATTCAAGCGCTGTGGTTGCCCTTATGAGCCAGGAGATGAAGGAGCCTGTCAAAACTTTTTCAATAGGGTTTTATGAAGAGTCATACGATGAGCTGAAATATGCGAAGATGGTTGCTGATAGGTTCAAGACAGACCATACTGAGTTTAAAGTAAGGCCGGATGCAGTTGAGGTTTTGCCAAAAATCGTCTGGCATTACAATGAGCCTTTTGCGGATCCCGCGGCCATACCAAGCTATTATGTCTCAAAACTTGCTCGAGAGCATGTGACAGTCGCGTTAAATGGCGATGGCGGCGATGAAAGTTTTGCGGGTTATGACCGCTATATAGCTAATGAACTGGCAATGAAGTTTGATATAGTCCCTGAGCTTTTGAGAAAAAAATTGTTTCCTCTAATAGCCGCATGTCTCCCAATTTCGTCTGATTCAAATAGTTTTTTCTGGCGACTAAAGAGATTTATGCAAACACTTGCTTTATCTCCGGAGCTCCGAAATGCCCACTGGCTATGTCATTTCACCAACGATATGAAGACAAGGCTCTATAGCGAGGGTTTCAAGACCATGAGTAGAGGAGTGGATTCCTTTGATGTAATCCTTGATAGATATGCTCAAGCTGAGCCCGGCCATTTTACAGACCGCACCCTGTGCGCGGATGTTGCCCTCTATCTTCAGGATACTCTCCTTGTAAAGATGGATGTTGCATCTATGGCCAATTCACTGGAGGCGCGTTCCCCATTTCTTGATCATAAGCTAATGGAATTTGTGGCGAAGATACCTCCGCGCCTGAAATTGAAAAGGGGGAAAACAAAAATAATACTTAAAAACGCCTTTAAAGACATTCTTCCATGGGAGGTTATTAAAAGAAAAAAAATGGGATTCGGAGTTCCCTTGGATCATTGGTTCAGGAATGAGCTTAAAGATATGGCATACCAGACGCTTCTTGGGCAGAGGTGCATTGAAAGGGGATATTTTAATGGAAGTTTTATCCGGAAGCTACTGGATGAGCATGCGGCAAAAAAGTGGAACTGGCAGTATCATATATATAACCTTCTAATGCTTGAATTGTGGCATAGGGAGTTTATAGATTAGTTTATCTGCTCTGCGGTGGGACTAAAAAATTAGCATTAACAAAATGGCTATTTAAGAATGTCCTCATAAACTTTTATCACTTGTTTTGCTATAGCATCCCAGGTAAAAACTTCCTCCGTTCTTTTTCTTCCCGCTTCACCCATGCGCTTTCTCAAATCCCCGTCATCCAAAATTTTATTTATGGCCAGGGCCAATTCCTTGGGATTTTTGGGAGGAACAATAACGCCTGTGACTCCGTTAACCGCCACATCCACATTTCCTGGGATGTTGGTCACAACAGTAGGCAGGCCACAAGCCATGGCTTCAAGCAGTGTTTTAGGCAGTCCCTCATAGTAGGAAGGAAGGACATACACCCATGCCTTCTGATAATATTCTACCAGTTTTTCCTGAGATACATTTCCAACAAAAGAAAAATGATTGGTTATGTTCAGTTGTTTAATCCTTTTCTTCATTTTTTGTTCTAATAATCCACTGCCAACGATGGTAAAGACACAATCCGGGCGCTGGTGGATAATAAATTTTGCGCATTCGACTAAATCAGCCAGTCCCTTCCTGGTTACTAGACGGCCAACATATAAAATATTTTTTTCTGGGGGTTTTTCTCCTGGATGAAAAAGGTTAGTATCAACGCCATTCCATATGGTTGTCACATTTTCAATCCCGACTCCATACTCCTTTAGTTCTTTTTTAACGGCTTCACTCACGGTTATAATGGAGTCCGCATTATCTATTGACCTATTTTCTATCCGCGCGAAGGTTTTATGAAATAGGCGCACATACAGGGAATACAAGTCTTCAAAGCGTGGGAATTGCCTTATTTCAACCTTCCATAAGGAATGCAGAGTCAGCGCTTTTGGAAGTTTGGACTCCACATAAGGAACCAGGGGTGAATGAAGATGGATCAAATCAAATTGTTTTTCCATCCTCTTTAATATGTTATTTACAAAGTAACCATGAAACTTTACATGGAACGGAGGTATAGGCAGAAAAGGGAGACGGAATACTTTGATGCCATCTATGGTTTCGAATTTTGTTTTAAGCCCGCGCCCACGGGTAAAGATTGTGACCTCATGGCCCCATTCAACCATTTTTTTTGATAAATGGCGCACATTGTAACCAATTCCTCCACACCGAGGCGGGAAATCCGGGCAGATACGACATATCCGTATTTTACTGATCAATCCTGTATTATTCTCCTATTGGTCCAAAGGGAAGCTCTGCTGTTCCTCCTAATTGAAAATTTTCCAGAATTCATCTTAATATGTCGAAAAAGTTTTATCAATTGCTATTTCAGACTAGAGATTTATGTCAAAAAATAAATAAAATACCGACCTCGGATGGGTCGGTATTGGAATAAGCCCAGAGGGGATGATTTACTGGCAATAGCATACCATCTTGTTTGGTCAAAATAGCAGGGATCTAAAGACACATAGTTTCATTCACGACGTCCCAGAATGTCATTCCCGAACGTTCCCCGCTAAAAGCATGCGAGGACAAGATTTATCGGGAATCCAGGGTGAGTTTTGATTCTGGATTCCCGATAGGATCACTCGGGAATGACAGCATAGCCAATATATTTGACCTGGTCCTGAGGACCAGGTTTTTTGTTTTTAAATAAATCGGATTTGGCCATGGCGGAGTCCTTTCCATTAAACAATTTATCTGTCAATATTAACCTGTTATAAAATACAGTAGAGATTAAATTTTTTTTCATGGAAATACTAAAAAAATTAAATGGATCAAAAACCGTCATCTTTGCTTGTGGAGTATTTGCCTTTGCTTCCATCAGGAAAGGCTATTGATATAGCTATGGGGAAAGGCCGAAACGCCCTCTATCTTGCCGAGCGCGGATTCGATGTGGAAGGGGTGGATATTGACGAGGCCGCAGTTGGGATATGCAAGGAAAAAGCGGAAAAAAAAGGAGTTAAAATGAAATCGGTGGTAGCGGATTTGACCAGCTACCAAATTTTTGAGGAAAATTATAATGTGATTCTCTGCTTTCATTATCTGCAAAGGGATTTAATTCCTATGATGAAAGCAGGATTGAAAAAGGGCGGAATCATTCTCTATGAGACTTTTCTAATAGACCAGCATATACAGTGGGGAACCCCAAGACACAGAGAATATTGTTTTATGCGGAACGAACTTCTCGATTTTTTCAAAGATTTCAGGATTCTCTATTACAAAGAAGGATTTGTAACGAAAGAGAAAGCTTTAGCCAGTCTGGTAGCCCAAAAAAATTCCTGAGTCTATCCGCCACCCCGCGATGCCTTAAAAACAAACAATGACAATTGGGTCGTCCCGTTAGAGATAGGGAACGACCCAAGATAGTTTTAAAAGCAGGCACATTATATTACCCCGTTAGAGAACTATGGTCTCTACCAATCGTTTCCGTAATTTCTATCGGGGTGAACCACCATCTATAAGGAATGATCTATAGCTCCAACAGGAGTCGGTGGCTTTCTCCAACGGGGTAAATAATTTTATAATTGATTTTCAACCCCCCCTCTGTTAGTTTTTAAATAGGTATATTTTTTGACCGCAGAAACTCCAAACACGCAAAGAATGGGCAAATATGGTAAGTTTGCCCTAAAAATGCGTTTTTGATCTCTGTCCAAAGTAAACCCCGTTAGAGATAGGAGACGGCCCAAGATAGTTTTAAAAGGTAGGCGCATTATTTTACTAATCGTTTCCGTAATCTCTAACGGGGTGAACTACCATCTATAAGGAATAATCTATACCACCGACAGGAGTCGTTACTTTCTCTAACGGGGGTAATTAACAAGGAGAATTTATTTTATGCTGAAATTTATGAGAGAACAGGCCAGTTCCTGGTTGATCAAAGGAGTTTTATGGTTGGTGGTAATTGCCTTTATCGCAACAATATTTGTCTCCTGGGGCATGGGAGGATATGAGGATAATGAAGGAATAGTTGCTGAAGTCCATGACGAAAAGATTTATTACAAAGAATATAAGGAAATTCGAGATAATTTAAATAATTACTACAGGGAAAATCTAAAAGGAATAAATGTGGACGAGCTCTTTCCTGCCTCACAATTGAACAGGGTGGCGTTGAATACTTTAATCCAAAGAAAATTGCTGTTACACGAAGCAAAAGCTATGGGAATTGAAGCCCCGAATCAGGAGATAATAGACCGCATTAGACAAATTCCTTCATTTCAAAGAGAAGGCCGGTTTGATAAAGATATTTATTTAAATTTTATAAAATTGAACCGGACCACCGCAAAAAAATTTGAAAAAAACCAGCGCGCAGCTATTCTATTGACCAAAATTGAAAAATTAGTAAAGGACAGCGTCAAAGCCTCTGAATTGGAAGTTCGAGAGGCCTATCATTGGAAACATGAGAAAATTAAATTAGATTACCTTGTGATTGGGCCTGAACTTTTCCGAGGCAAAGAGGAGTTGACTGAAGAAAAAATAACTGAATTTTATCAAAAAGAAAAAGAAAGATTTAGAGTCCCCGATCAGATAAAAGTCGAATACCTTTTGGCTGAGCCCAATGCTTTCGAAAAAGAGGTAAAAATTGATAGCCAAGATTTGGAGGAATATTATAAGGACCACCAGGACCTTTTTATGGACCAAGAGAGGGTCCGGGCCAGTCACATTCTGATTAAAAAGACCCTGGCGGATTTCGATGTCAAGGCCGATGATGACTCAAATAAGAGAGATAATGGGAATAATGAAACGCCGAAAAATGCTTCCAGAATCAAAGCGGAAAAAATATTGGATGAGTTAAAGAATGGCCAAAATTTTGAAGAATTAGCAAAAAAACAATCAGAAGATGAAACTAACGCTGAAGAAGGCGGCGACCTTGGCTATTTCACCAGAGGGACCATGGAAAGAAAATTTGAAGAAGTGGCTTTTTCTCTTAAAATTGGAAAATTAAGCGAGATCGTGGAAACTATTTACGGATATCATATTATTAAAGTTACCGGTAAAGTGGAGGAAGGAATTAAGCCTTTAAGCGATGTTAAAGAGGAAATCAATGAAATATTGGTCCAAAAGAAAAGTAAAAAACTTGCAAAACGCGCCCTGACAAAAATCTTGAAAACCGAGAATCCCATTAATGAATTTGAGAAGTATAGCGCTGAAGGGCCTATTGTAAAAAGAATGACCGAATTTTTTAGCTTGAAAGATCTGGAAATTCCTCTCATTGGAAGATCTTCTCAATTTAAAATAGCGGCATTTAGATTAAAGGAAAACCAAACCAGTGGAATGATAGAAATAGATGGCGGCTTTTACCTGCAAAGGTTAATAGAAAAAAAAGATTCTTATATACTTAAATTAGAAGAAGTCAAAGATCAGGTGGCAGAGGCATTATCTCTTCTTGAGCAAGACGCAATGGCGAAACTTGAGGTTGATCGACTCCTGGATGAATTAAAAAAAGGAAAATCCATTGATAGTCTGGCGAAAGAAGTGGACATTGAAACCTCCCACAAAGACTTTTTTGATCGAGAGCAGGCCGCTAGCTCATTTAGCGGGAATAATGAATATGTCCACGCTTTATTTCAGATTAAGGAGAAGGAATTTGCTGTGATTCCTGATGCGGGGAAATACCATCTGGTTTACATGGTGGAAAGAGCCGGATTTGATGAGGAAAGCTACAAGAAAGAAAAAGACAGCTTCTTAAAAACTTTTCTTCAAGAAAAGCAGGAGAAAACCATGGGAGCCTGGTTGGAGAATTTAAGAAAAAAAGCAAAAGTAACAATAAATGAAAGTATTTTATAGCTGAAGTTGGTTAAAATTATCCGGGATAGAAAAACAAATGATGCCTCTACCTGTTTAGAATTTCAGCAACTTTTAGTCTAAGTTCATTTATTGACACTGGTTTTTCTAAATACTCCATATGGTTAGCATCAAAAAAATCAACTAATTCTAGGTCAATTCCCCCAGTAAAAAACAGGAAACGCTTTCTGATGTCCGGTTCTTTTTTTACGGCTTCGTTAAAAAAATCCACGCCATTCATAATGGGCATATTGATATCTGAAATTATAGCGTCGAAGCGCTGATTATTTGTCTTTTTAAGTCCTTCCTTTCCGTTTTCCGCAGTTTCAACGATAAATTCTTTTTTAAACATAATAGAGAGCAATTTAGTAACAGAAGAGGTGTCGTCCACAATCAGAAGTCTTTTATGCCATAATGGTTGTAAATTCTGGAATTTGTTCAGGAGAGTATTTCCATATGGCAAGGATTCCACAAACTTCACAATGTAATCCCTGTGCTGCTGCATCTTCGCCGCCATATCCATGAACTCTTTTTTTCTTTCCTTTAAAGTATTCACCACATATAAAAAAATGTCATTCCACTCAGATAATTCCGATGAGGCAACTAATTCTATCAACTTCTCCTTTGACAAATTTCCTTTGGACAAAATTCTTTCATTATCTTTAAAAGGGGCCTCCAATTTCTCTTTGGTTTCCTTATCCAGAGTTATACTAGAAGCAAAGTCCTTTTCTTCTTCAATACAGTCAGCGGCCCTGGATATCATTTGGTAATGCTGGAATTCATCTTTTGAGAGATGTTGAAGGAAACCGCTCAGTTTAGGGTCATCTTGAAAAATTTCCGCGGCGTTTTTATAAAAAAGTCCAGCCATTTTTTCAAAATACGATAGCCAATCGATAATTTCTTTCATGAAAGGACTTTCTCTAAATGTTTTTAAAGCGGGTTAAAGAGGTTTTTTTAAATCTTAAGAGATTTAATCGAGAATTTAAATTTGAGAGCGAAGCTTTAATCGTTCTTAGAAACTCAAAGAAGTCCAAAATACAGGTTAAAGACGCTTAGATATATTCTGCTTTATTTTTAAAATTATATCCGCGACGTTTGAGGGGTTGTTAGCTAATACCCTTATCATGGGTTCTTTTCCCATCCCCCCGGTGTCATAAATAATATCCGGGACTAATCCAAATTTTTTAATGGCCTGTTTTACGCCCCAATCCAGAGAGGAACCCTCTTTAATTTTAACGGATTTTGGCTCATTGTCACGGGAAAAAGAAGCTATGGATAATTTATTTTTTTTGCAAACATTAATAATCTCCGGTAAATATTTAATATTCATAGCCGCTCTTTTCGTGGGATCGTGAGACATGGCAGCCAATATAATAGAGCTAATATGGTTGGAGCATCCAAATCGCGGCCCGCTCACTGAGATAACCCTACTGCCTTTTTTAATGATCCTATCAGGAAATGCCATAATATCTTCTTTGGACTTTGCGCTCTCCAAGGCATAACCAAGGTTGGACTGGACTTCTGGAATAAAAGGGCCTATTTCTCTTTTTTTTAAAACATCCAAAGCGGTTTCCATTTCGCCAAGCATTTTAAATTTATCTCTTTCCCTGTATAAATCCAGAAAATGATTGATAACATGGCTGCCATGGCCTATTTGGGCGGAATGCGTAATAGCTCCTGTAATAAAACTTTTTGCCCTTTGTATGGCTGTGATCAATGAAATCCCTTTCGCCAGTTCCGCGGCTATTGCGGAAGCAAGGGCGCATCCGGTGCCATGAACATTTTTATTCGGAAAGCGTTTGGCTTCAAAAAATTTAAAAACTTTTCCATTGTAAAATGTATCCACAGCTTTGCCTCTAAAATGTCCCCCCTTTATCAGAACATTCCTGGCTCCCAGTTTGTAAATTTTTTTGGCCGCCTCTTTAATATCGCTATAATTTTTGATGCTGATTCCAGTAAGGTAACGCGCCTCAGGAATATTGGGTGTCACAATGAGCGATAGGGGAAACAATTTATTTATCAGATTGTCTTTTGCTCCCGGATGGACCAAAGGGGTTTCCTCTTTGGGGAAAATGACCGGATCTAAAACAACGTTTTTAACATTATGTTCTTTTAATTTACTTCCGACAATCTTAATAATTTCATTATTGGGGAGCAGTCCTATCTTTATAGAATCCACATGGATATCAGAAAGAACCGATTCAATTTGAAGGGCAACGAATCTGGAAGGAAGGTCTATGATACCCTGAATGCCTTCTGTATTTTGGGCAGTGACAGATGTTATCACTGAGGCGCCATACACCCCTAGAGCGGCAAATGTTTTCAAGTCCGCTTGAATTCCCGCCCCTGCAATGGTATCTGATCCTGCAATGGTCAAAGCTTTCTTCATAAAAATCCCATACTCTTTAAGTGGTTGAAGGGCGCCTCTAAAAACTGCTTCCCATTTTCGCATCTCATATTCAGGCCATCTTGCGTAGAGTTTTTTGAGCAAAAACCTTGACAATGCTTTCCAATAAACTCATTCCATTATTGGAAGCCTGTTTCCGCAAGGCTTCAAATATTTCAATATTCCTGCGTCTTTTGCTCCAAAAACTTTACAAAACCTGACCAAAACCTGAGC
>Ga0255058_10002319_pt1 | contig 10502 bp, 10 predicted proteins | sample Cases_109_9_MG_FD_188637 | JGI IMG/M metagenome (GOLD analysis project Ga0255058, IMG submission 188637) | Seawater microbial communities from Amundsen Gulf, Northwest Territories, Canada - Cases_109_9 | ecosystem: Environmental > Aquatic > Marine > Gulf | place: Canada: Northwest Territories... | reverse complement strand
TCTTTACGTCGGGGTACTCGCCCTCCCAGTAGCGCTCGATACGTATCCACTTGATCTCGCGGCTCTGGGCATAGCGTTCCTCGCCGACGACCGGAATATTATTTTCTGCCTGGCAGGCGACCACGCAAGCCTCACAACCGGTGCAACGATCCAGATCGATGGTCATGGTCCAGTGATAATCGAATTCGTCGTAATAGCCGGGTTTGCTGTATTGCCTGAGTTTTTCAACGAATGTGCTCAATTCATTGCTCCGTTTCACGCATGACCGTTCCCGGGTCCCAGAATCTGCCGGCCGAGGGTACGGGTTACGCCATCCGTCTTGATGATCTGCAGGCGCTCGCCGGTAGCCTCAAGTTTCACTCGCGTGGCTGCCCACGCCAGATCACCGGTCCTATCGTCCATAAGCGTCGCGACGATGTGAATCGGATTGACGCCGCGGTCCCTGGCATAACGACCGTAAGCTGCATGGCCCTGGCCGACAGGCATAGCCACGACGCCGGGCCTGATAGCCGGAAATATGAGCGCCGGAACGCGGACGGTTCCGGCCGGCGATGTAATTTCCAGCACATCCCCTTCGTTGATTTCCAGTTCGGCGGCCGTCGCCGGATTGAGTTCCGCCCACGATCCGTACACGACGCTGGTCATTGGATCGGGCATTTCCTGCAGCCACGGCAGATTGGCTCCTCTGCCATCCAGGAAAGTCGTCGTCAGATAGGGATGCAGCACAAACGGATAGTCACTCTCGTCGCCGGCAAACTTTGATACCGGGTCGGCGATCGAAGCAATCACCGACGAGCTCGAAGGCACGGGTTGGTCGCCGGCGACGGCACCAGGTTGTCCCCACACGCCGGCTTCGAGTGCCGCCTGCCAGAATGCCTCAAATGCCTGATCTTCCCCCGCTGATCCATGCTTATCATATTCTTCACGCCAGCGTTCCTTGATGAAGTCTTCCGTCGTTCGCCAGCGCATGCGTATCGGTAGTTCACCGCCGATCTGCCGGGCCAGTGACAGCACGATGTCGCCTACGGGGAGCGTGTCGTACAGCTTCGTTACCACCGGCTGAGAGATCGACGCCACCGGGAATCCGACACCGGGATCCGGCACGTCGTCGCCCCAGGATTCCAGGTAGGTGCTGGTGGGAAGGATGAGGTCCGCCATTTCCGTCGTTTCATCCCTGAAGCTCGATAGCGCGACTATCAGTGGAACGCTTTCCATAGCTTTCCGGAACCCGACGTTATCCGGCAAGGCATACACGGGATTGGTATCGTGCACGAGCAATACTTCTACGTCGCCGGCTTGCATCGCTTCGACGAGGTCGAGCAACCCTTGAAGGCCGGCCGGACGTGACCCCGATGCGGCAGAGAACGCCTGTGCGGAATTGAAGATCACCCCGCCCGCTTTACTCAGGTTACCAGCGAGATGATTTAACGCGTTGACCGCGACGACACTTGCCACACCATTCGTACCTGCCGCAGTCGCGCCACCTGCGATGGCGAGACTCGCCTTACTTTCGCCGAATTCCCGGGCAAGTCGCAGGATTTTGTCTTCACTGACATCGGTCTCATCAGATACCAGCGACGGCGAATACGCCTGCAGCGCCTTTGACCATTCGTCCCGGTCGCTGCCGTGATAGTGCCCCTCGCTAACAAGGGCATGGGCCACTCCCAGAGCGAGCAGTCCCTCAGTACCCGGTCGCGCCGGAATCCACTCGTCGGCGCTGGCGCCGGTCAGTGACATGCGTGGCTCGATCTGTACGGTCTTACCGCGCCGTCCCTCTTGCCCCTGTCGCAAGTGTCCATAAGCGAGGCTGTGGTGAACCGGAGAGATCCACGTACCTAAGTAGTCAGCACCGAACGACAGTAAAAAATCGGTGTTTTTTATGTCGTAGTACGGCAAAACGTCAGTACCGAACGACGCCATGTTGGCGGCCATCAGAGCCGACGGATAAGTGAAGTCATATTGCTGGTAATGATCTGATCCCAGCAAGCTCATGAATTGCGCAAAAAGTTCGTCCAGGTGGGCCCTGACCCGACCGCTGAGCAGCCTGACGCGACCGGCCTCTTCATCGATCCTGAGCCGGCCTATGCGGCTTCCTACCGTGGTTAGCGCCTCGTCCCAGCTTAGCTCTTCAAAGCTTCCGGATCCGCGCTGCCCGGCGCCCTTTAACGGCGTCCTGATACGGTCCGGGTTGTATAAAGCATTCAGGCCGGCCTGTCCTCTTGCACATGTGCGACCCTGACTGACCGGGTGCACGGGATTGCCTTCAATTTTTTTTGCTTTGCCTTCGCGAATGCGTACGGAGATGCCGCATCCGGCGGAACATTGATTGCAGACCGTGTTGTACCAGGTTGCAACTCCCGGCGAATAATCTTCCGGGGGAACCACTTGCGGGATCAGCAACTCGACATTTCGCTGCACGCTCTCGCCATACAGAACGCCGCCGACGGTCCCGATGCCTCCGGCCCCGATATATTGCAGCAAGTCTCTACGGCTGATCTTTGACATTCGATTCAATCCCAAACGCCATTCCCGGCGAATTATGCAAACACGTTTTAGTCACTATCTCATGTCAATATTTGTTCATTTGTGGCATCGCTACTTGTGGCAGGTCCAGCAATCGCGGCCATGTTCCACGTTTTTTTCCGTATGACAATCGACGCACCACGGCATCCTCATCGTTACAACTCGGGTAATACGGTCCATCGTCTCCACGGGACCGTGACATTCCTGACACGCGAGGTCCGCCTTGATATGTCGCTTATGCGTAAAATGAACAAAGTCGGGAACATCGTAAACTTTAATCCACGGTATCGGTTCACGATCTTCCCAGTAGGCGGCCAGCTTCAGGACCTCCGGACGTTCGCGGACACTGGGTACAGACTTGTGACATCCCATGCATTTACTAACGCTGGGTACGCCGGCAACCGGCGTCTTGTCGGCATAGATGTGGCAGTGCTGGCACGGAATCTCGTTGTCCGTGGCATGTACTGTGTGGCTGAATTCGATTGGCTGAATCGGACTGCGATCAGAAAAATATTTGCCGTGTACCCATGCGCCTACAAACAGTCCGAACACGAGCACAAGCCCGAGCAAGGCTGGCTTCTTCGCGGGCTGGAGCGCATCGAGAACAGAGATAGACAATTCGTACCCCCCCTCTATCTGGGGCAAGAGTTTGCCCGTAAGCTGCGCAAACTACAAATTCAGTGCTGCTCTGGTCCTCGATATCTTGCCGGCGTGGTCCCCGAAACGGAATTCAGCCAACCCGGAAGCAGGCGACACTCACCAATTTTCGAAGCTTGCGCCGCGGCGGTGACTTCGGTACGTTTAGTCAGGCTTTCAATGCCTTGAGGCGCGCCGAAGCGAATCATGAATACTCTCATCCGTTCGGGATTGTTGTTGCTTATCGCCCTTGGCGGCGGATCGCCTGTCCTGGCGGCTGGCGATGTCGCAAAAGGCAAAACACTGTATAACATTTGTGCCGCCTGTCACGGAGCGGACGGTGAGGGGATGGCCACGTTAAACGCCCCGGCCAACGCCGGCCAGGATCCCTGGTATATGACCCGCCAATTGAAAAACTTCAGGGCCGGTATTCGTGGCGCTCACCCCGACGACACCTTCGGTGCACAAATGAGACCCATGGCGATGATGCTGGCCACGGATCAGGACATCGCGGACGTCGTGGCGTATATAACGAGCCTGGATTTACCGCAACCTTCGCAAACCGTTGACGGCGATGTCGAGCTTGGAAAACAGGCGTATGAGACCTGCATTCCCTGTCACGGAGAATTCGGTCAGGGGGCACAGGCCCTGGATGCGCCACGCCTGTCCAATCAACATGACTGGTATAACGTCCGGCAGCTCGAGAACTTCAAGACCGGGATTCGCGGTGGCCATCAAAACGATATCTACGGCGCCCAGATGCGCATCATGTCGCAAATGCTCGAATCGGATGAACGGGTACGCGCCGTCGCCGCCTACATCGCCACCCTGGAGTACCGGACGGCCGATGAATGACTAGTACTCCGTCAAGGTGATATTGATGGGTTCAGAGCCACCCGGATGATTCAAGACAAGGCGCAATCTGCAGGAAATGGAGTACCAAGAACTTTATGACCGCATCAGGTGCATGGACGGACCCGCCAATTCGGTACCGTTGATATTGATCCGAACTCGATAGCGCCCCGGCGCCGGAAACATCACATTTTTCAGAGGCAGAATCAATTGGGTTTTCGCCGGCGCCTTTGATTGTGGCCGGGCCTCCACATCAGTGTGTCCCTCGATCGAGAAGATCGTCATACCTTCGGGATCGGTGAGATCTACGGTAAATGGAATCCGGCCCTGCAGATCGCGTTGCCACTCGACGATTCCGACGAGGACCATCCTGTCCTGACGGGCCGGAAAGTTGGGCGCGTTTAGTTCATTGAATATACCGTGAATACTGAGTTTCCCGTCCTGTTCGGTGCCGGCATCCGTGCAAAAGAGAAAAACCGCCTCCATCTTTCACCTCCTCAACCGCCTTTTTTGAGAATACAGGTACCGGTAGTCAAACCTGTGGAATTCACCTATTGAATTGTGGAAATCACCTACTGAATCCTCTATTCTCCGCCTAGGAATCAGTCTCAACGTTTTAGAACAGAGTTCAAAAGCCGCCTTTGAATGGTGGCGATACTGAATACAAGGCCGATGTTTACAACATTTTATGCAGGCTGATTACTCAGATAACCGACGGCGGTCCGGATTCCGATGCGGTGACGATCAACCACGACGGTCACGATAATCAAGGATGCATAGTATATGCCACTAGCAATTGCGTTAATTCTTTTGGTTGTGGGTTCGCTTCTCTTTCACTTCCTCAGTCCGTGGACATTTACGCCAATTGCTTCTAACTGGGGCATGATCGACTCTACGGTCGATATCACTCTTGTCGTCACAGGAATTGTATTTGTCGGCGTTAATCTGTTCCTGGCCTACGCGATTATTCGCTATCGCTACCGGGAAGGCGCAAAAGCCAAGTACGAGCCCGAAAACAAGAAACTGGAAGGCTGGCTCACCGTCATAACGGCGATAGGTGTCGCCGCGATGCTGACACCCGGCTTGTTTGTCTTTGCCAAGTTTGTGACGGTTCCTGAGGGTGCGACTGAAATCGAAGCTGTGGGCCAGCAATGGCATTGGTCCTTTCGTTTGCCTGGCAAGGACGGCGACTTCGGGACTACCGATGCCAGGTTGATCAGCGTTGAAAATCCGTACGGCATCGTTCCGGAAGACCCCAACGGACGCGATGATGTTCTGGTCGATGATGCCATCGTGCATCTTCTGCTCGGTCAGCCGGTTCGGATCTGGCTACGCTCGAAAGACGTATTGCATAACTTCGCCGTCGCGCAATTCAGAGTCAAGATGGACCTGGTGCCTGGCCTGGAGACTTCCATGTGGCTGGAACCAACCAAAGTCGGCGAATATGAAGTTCTTTGTGAGGAGCTGTGTGGTATCGGGCATCACGCGATGCGTGCCAGGGTTGTCGTTGACGAGTCCGAGGACTACCAGGCGTGGGTGGATAGCCAGCCAACTTTTGGCGAAATCCAGGCGAGAGCTCCCGGTGATCCTGTGCTCGGCGCGGTGTCGTACGCCGTGTGCGCCGCCTGCCACGGTTCGCAGGGTGAGGGCCAGGTAGCACTGAACGCGCCGAAGCTCAGCGGTCAGGATCCGCAGTATCTAAAACAGCAGCTGCGAAATTATAAGCTTGGCCGGCGCGGTATCCATGAAGATGATGTCTATGGAAAGCAAATGGCGCCGATGGCGGCTACGCTGGTGAACGATGCAATCATCGATAACGTAATCGCCTATATTGGCACGATGCCTGATACGCCGGCGCCGGCTACGGTCAATGGAGACATTGCCCATGGTGCCGAGCTGTATGTGCTCTGCGCCAATTGCCACGGCGCTGACGGCCAGGGCATTCAAATGAACGCGCCACGGCAAGCTGGCATAAGCGACTGGTATCTGCTGCAGCAGCTTAAGAATTTCAAACAAGGACTTCGGGGACATCATCCTGAAGACCTCGATGGCAAACAGATGGGATTCATGGCCCGAACACTCCAGGACGACCAGGCAATGCGCGATGTCGTCGCTTACATCAACACTTTGTAGACATCGATTTGCAGGAAAACTGCACGAAGAATTTCTTTTAATCACGGCCAAAGCTCAAGGGGATTTTGATGGCGTACGTTGCGATTGCCGATCGGGATCACGAAATAGAACACCACGATCCGACGACATTTATCACTAAATACATCTGGAGTCAGGATCATAAGGTCATCGCCATACAGTATTCGATTACGGCGATTTTCGTCGGTTTAGTCGCATTGGTTTTGTCCGGAATGATGCGTCTGCAACTTGGCTTCCCGGACTCGTTTTCATTTATAACGCCGACGGATTACTACCAGTTCATCACGATGCACGGGATGATCATGGTCATCTTCCTGCTAACGGCATTGTTTCTGGGCGGCTTCGGAAATTACCTCATACCATTGATGATCGGCTCGCGGGATATGGTGTTCCCGTTCATGAACATGCTGAGCTACTGGGTGTATCTCGTGTCGGTGATCATTCTTCTGACAAGCTTTTTCGTGCCCGGGGGGCCGACCGGGGCCGGCTGGACGCTCTATCCGCCGCAAGCCATTCTTCCCGGCACGCCGGGCACCGACTGGGGCATCGTGCTGATGCTTGGGTCGCTCGCCCTGTTCATCGTGGCATTCACGATGGGCGGCCTGAACTATGTCACGACGATTCTCCAGGCACGCGCCCGCGGCATGACGATGATGAGACTGCCGCTGTCGCTGTGGGGCATCTTCATGGCCACCGTCCTCGGCCTGCTGGCGTTTCCGGCATTGTTTGTCAGTGCGGTAATGATGACGTTAGATAAAGCAGCTGGTACCAGCTTCTTCATGCCGGCGGTAATGTCAATGGGGCAACAACTGAATCACGAGGGCGGCAGCCCGATATTATTCCAGCACCTGTTCTGGTTCTTCGGTCATCCTGAAGTGTATATTGTCGCGCTGCCTGCATTTGGTCTGGTCTCTGATCTTCTTAGCACGCATGCCAGGAAGAATATTTTCGGCTATCGCATGATGGTCTGGGCAATTCTCGCGATCGGCGGACTTAGTTTTGTTGTTTGGGCGCACCACATGTACGTCAGCGGCATGAATCCCTACTTCGGTTTCTTCTTCGCGACAACGACACTGATCATTGCGGTGCCAACGGCCATCAAAGTCTATAACTGGGTACTGACGCTGTGGCAGGGAAATATCCACCTGACTGTGCCGATGTTGTTTGCTATCGGATTTATATTTACGTTCACGCACGGTGGTCTGACCGGGATATTTCTTGGAAATGTGGTCGTCGATCTACCGTTGTCTGACACTTATTTTGTCGTCGCGCATTTTCACATGGTGATGGGGGTGTCGCCGATACTGGTCGTGTTCGGCTCAATCTATCACTGGTATCCGAAGATTACCGGCAAGATGTTCAACCAGACGCTCGGTAAGTGCCATTTTTGGCTCACGTTCTTAGGAACGTATGCGATTTATCTGCCGATGCATTACCTCGGCTTTCTCGGCGTGCCGCGCCGCTACTTTGCGATGGGCGACACTGAATTCATGCCCGAGTCGGCGTTTACATTGAACCAGAGCATCACGATATCCGCGCTGATCGTTGGCGCGGCCCAGCTGCTCTTCCTGTACAACATTATCGTGAGCCTGAAAAAAGGCAAAGACGCTGGTCCCAACCCGTGGCAGGCGACGACGCTGGAATGGCAGACCCCGGACACGCCGCCGAAGCACGGTAACTGGGGCCATGAGTTGCCGGTGGTGCATCGCTGGGCCTACGACTACAGCGTGCCCGGTTATCACGATGACTTTATTCCGCAAAATGTGCCGGCTGATATGGTCCCTGCGACGAGTGATCACGGTTCCGAAACGTGACATTGACGCTCGTATTTCTCGCCATCATCATGGCCACCGTTATCGGCTGGCTGTTGCGACAGTCTTTGAACACCCAGCCGTGGGATGCAAATGATCCGGTTGAGAACCAGCCGGGTCGAGGCGTTTTCAGTTACGATCCCGCAAAGATCGGCTTAATTTCATTTATTGCCGTTGTTACATCGTTGTTTGCGTTGTTCCTAAGCGCCTATCTGATGCGTATGAAGCTCGGAGACTGGCGTCCGCTGACTGAGCCGAATTTGCTTTGGTTTAACACCGCCATCCTCGTGCTAGCCAGTGTCGCCTTTCAGATGGCACGGGGTGCTGCGACCAGGGGTCAGCTGCTGGCTGTGAAGATCGGGCTGCTCGCCGGCGGCGTGTGTACGGCGTTGTTTTTGTCGGGTCAGCTTGTCGCCTGGCAGCAACTAAATACCAGCGGCTATTTCCTGGCCGGCAATCCAGCCAATTCATTTTTCTATCTGCTTACCGCATTGCATGGTCTGCACTTGCTCGGTGGCATGTGGGTCTGGGGCAGGACGACAACGCGAGTATTGACGGGTGCGGATGTCGAGAGCGTGCGCCTGAGCGTCGAATTGTGCACAGTGTATTGGCACTACCTGCTGCTCGTCTGGATTGGATTGTTTGCCTTGCTGTTGTCGACTTAGAAGGATGAAGACAAATGTCTGAAGCTGTGATGACTGATACCGGTGATGCAATGCCTGGCGGCGCGAGTGGAATCGTAGCCGACTTCTCCGCAGACAAACAGGCGTTTCAGGTGCCGTGGGGCAAGGCCATGATGTGGTTCTTCCTCCTCAGCGATACATTTATCTTCGGCAGTTTCCTGACCGGGTACATGACAGTACGAATGTCAGTCAGGGACGCCTGGCCCGTTCCGAGCGAGGTATTCGCATTGTCGCTCGGTGGCGAACCCATTCCTCTGATCCTGATCGCAATCATGACATTCATCCTGATCTCATCGAGTGGCACGATGGCGATGGCCGTCAATATGGGCTATCGCGGGAATCGCAACAAAGCATTCTGGCTCATGATGGCGACAGCGGCGTTCGGCGCGACGTTTGTCAGCATGCAGGCGTTCGAATGGACCAAACTGATCCTGGAAGGCGTGCGGCCCTGGGGCAACCCCATGGGTGCGGCCCAGTTTGGCTCAACCTTTTTCATGATTACGGGTTTTCACGGGCTGCATGTGAGCGCTGGCGTTATCTATCTGATCGTTATCGGACGAAGAGTCAAATCCGGCTTCTACGAAAGAACGCGCGGCAACTACGAGATGGTGGAAATAGTCGGGCTTTACTGGCATTTCGTCGATCTCGTCTGGGTTTTCATCTTTGCATTTTTCTATCTTTGGTAGGGTTCGGTGAGAGGTTCTTAACATGGCACAGGAAAGTGGACAACAACATCCGATAAGTATCTATTTCTGGGTCTGGGGACTATTGTTTGTTTTGAGTTTTTTCTCTTACATGGTGGACTACCTGGATTTTCAGGGCACCATGCGCTGGGCCCTGATTCTCTTGTTCATGTTCCTGAAGGCAGGATTCATCGTTTCCATATTCATGCACATGGCCTGGGAACGGCTGGCGCTGAAGTGTGCAATTCTCGTGCCGCCAGTTGCCTTAATGGTGCTTGTTCTGCTGATGACGTACGAAGCCGATTACACGTTCCTGACAAGGATTATCTTTTTCGGCGAGGGCGCTCCTGCGCCGGTTCATCACTAGATAGAGTTCAGGGTGGCTATTCATCCGTCGTTAAGTCTGAGTCGCTATAATTGGCCGGTCTATAGCTGAACCGTATTAAGTTACGTCAGGTCTTAAACTGTCTCGTAACACAGTCGAAGGAGGTTCCGTTGAGTAAAATTGCCAGACGCAAATTTATGCAACTGTCGGCAGGTGTAGCCGCCGGTTGTTTGGTTCATCCGGGGTCGGAAGCGCAGGCACAGGCGTTGCCGAAACTTACCGAGGACGATCCGGTCGCAGCGGCGCTCAAATATACTCATGATGCGAGTACCGTGGATCCAGCGCTACGCACCCAGGCTGCTGCCGAACAAAGCTGTATAAACTGTGCGCAGCTGCAGGGTGATGAAGGCGACGAGTGGCGGCCGTGTGCGATATTCATTGGCAAGCTCGTGAATGTGAAAGGCTGGTGTTCTGTCTGGGTTCCCAAGCCTTAACAGACCGTCTGCAAACAACGTCTCCCGCGTCGCCGCGCTGCGAAAGCATCAGGCGATAGATTTCATTGCGTCCCCGGCTTGTCCCGGACGCCACAACATCGACGGCCTGCTTGCCCGGCGATACTGCGGTGACCTCCCGAAGCAGTTGACTGAAATCAATTTTTACAGTTGACGTTTCGGCGTCTCGATGGCCAATGACCGCAAGCACAACCCCACCGTTGGTCGCAAATTCCCGTCGGCAGTCAAACACTTGAACTCCGCCAGCACACATGCGCAGCTTCACGATTTAGGAGAGACACTGCGTGGGTGTGCCGATTACCGTGAAGCGCATCACAAGTGCGGCG
>Ga0255058_10002318_pt1 | contig 10505 bp, 11 predicted proteins | sample Cases_109_9_MG_FD_188637 | JGI IMG/M metagenome (GOLD analysis project Ga0255058, IMG submission 188637) | Seawater microbial communities from Amundsen Gulf, Northwest Territories, Canada - Cases_109_9 | ecosystem: Environmental > Aquatic > Marine > Gulf | place: Canada: Northwest Territories... | reverse complement strand
GGCGAGATCCGGCAGGACCTGGCAGCCTACGACAGCCGGCAGACGATCAGGGACTACCTGGCGCGCATCGGCGGCAAGACTGCGTCGCTCTTCGCGACGGCCTGTGAGGGAGCAGGTGAGATCTCGAGGCAGGCGGAGGAGCCTGTGAGCGCGCTGCGAGAGTACGGCTACAACTTCGGGATGGCGTTCCAGGTGGTTGACGACATCCTCGACTTCACCGGCGACGAGGAGGAGATGGGAAAGCCCGTCGGCAGCGACCTGATGCAGGGGACACTGACGCTGCCTTCGTTCCTGCTGATGGAGCGCTCACCGAACGGCAACCCCGTGGCAGCGTACTTCGAGGCACCCTCGCCGGAGAAGCTGCAAGCGGCCGTGCGGACGGTCCGCGAATCGGGAGCGGTCGAAGAATCGTCGCAGATGGCGAAGGATTTCTGCGACCGGGCGATCGAGGCGCTCTCCGTCCTGCCCGATACCGCCGACAGAGAGACGCTGGCCGAGCTGGCGCGGTACATCCTCGACCGGCAGAGTTAAGTCAGGCTAAGGCCTCCGGGGCAGGACGCTAGCCGCCGAGTGTCTTGCGGTTCTTCTTCTTCTTCGCGGTCTTGGCCGTGCGAAGGCCGTACTGATCGACACCCCACTTGTCGCGGTATCCTGCTTCGGAGTTTTTAGACAGCGCCTTGTCGATTCTGGCGGCGACTTCTCCGCGCCCGGGGCGAGGCTTGGGCTTCGGCTTCGCGAGCTCGGGGTGCTCGAAGCCTTTCATGCGCTTGGCGCGCTGCTTGACCTCTTTCCCCATATGCCAGAACGTGCCCTTGTCGGGGATACGGCGCGGGTAGCCGTCGCGCATCGTAAAGGCTGCGAATGTGGACATCATGCGCGGCGCCTCGCGGCTGCACACGGGGCAAGGAGACGGGTCCGAGGCGTCGCGCATCTGGCGGATCGCCTCAAAGATACCGTTGCAATGTTCGCAGTAGTACTCGTAGAGCGGCATGCTATTCCTTCTTCATTTGCCCTTTGGCCTTTCCGCTTGCGCTACGCTTGCGGGCGGCCTTGGGTTTCACACGCGCGATTGGCGGCTTCTTAACGCCTTCACGAATGTCGTGGTGGTGGAAGGGAACGCGCTCCCTCAGGCCCTTCCGCCTCGACATCGTGGCGAACGTCGTTGGCATGATGCGATCCGCGCCCCGGCCGCACTTCGGACAAGCCACAGGTTGATCGGATCGCGAGATCGCCTGCAGCGAGTCGAAGACCTTGTCACACTTCTCGCAATGGTACTCATAAAGGGGCACGTTTAGACCTCGATTTTGGTGCGCGCACCCTCGCAGCGCAGGTGGTCGATGAACGCAGCCGCGTTCACGTCCCGCTCCAGGACGCCGATGATGTAGCTGCGGAGGTGGCGTTCGATCTCCTCAGCCAGCGCCGGCGGCACGTTGACGCGCGCCACATCGTTATACGACCCACGCTGCAGTAGACGCAAGACCTTGAGGCCGTTCAGAGTCATCACGCGCGGGCCAGCCAGGCCGGGCACGCACTGGCGGCAGATGGCGCCGCCGGCGACAGGCGCGAAGAAGTTATCGACGGGCTCGAGGGCGTTCCCGCAGCCGACACAGCGTTCGATCTCGGGACGAAACCCGGACTGGTCAAGCAGCCGCATCTCAAAGAAGCGGAGCGCGGTGTCGGGGGCCGGGCTGGACTCCAGGCGACCAAATGTATCGAGGAGGAGACGATAGGTCGGTAGGCTCTGCACGTGGTCCGCAGTCATGCGATCGGTGAGTTCGGCGACGTAGAGGGCGCGGCTGAGGAGATCGAGGTCTTCGCGGAGGCCACGGAAGCTGGCCAGTGTCTCGCAACCTGTGATGACGTCTGAGACGTGGCCCCGGGCAAGCTGGAGCATACAGCGGTTGAGCGGCTGGAGGTGCCCGGATAGACGGCTCGTCGTCTTACGCACACCCTTCGCCTTCGCCTCCATCTTGCCGAACGCTGGCGTGAACAATGTGAGGATGCGGTCAGCCTCGCCGAGCTTCCGCCCGCGCAGGATGATCGCCTCCGTCTTGTAGAGGCGCGCCCTGGGTGGCATCAGGCTCCGTCCATCTCCTGGCGTCCCTCGATTGCCCGCGTCAGCGTCAAATCGTCGGCGTACTCGAGGTCACCACCGGCGGGCAGGCCGCGGGCGAGGCGAGTGACTCGCAGGCCAAGCGGGCCGATGAGCCGGTCGACGTACATGGAGGTCGCTTCGCCCTCGAGGTTCGGGTTCGTGGCGAGGATGATCTCTTTCGTTTCGCCGTTGCGCAACCGGTCGAGGAGCTCGGACACTTTGAGATCCTCCGGGCCGATGCCGTCCATCGGCGAGATGGCGCCGTGAAGGACGTGATAGAGGCCGTGGTACGAGCCGGTGCGTTCGAGCGCGAGGATGTCGAGCGGCTCTTCGACGACACACATGATCGAGCGGTCGCGCCCGGGGTCGGTGCAGACGCGGCAGGGATCGACCTCCGTGACGTTCTGGCAGGTCGAGCAGAGCGTGACCTTGTCTTTGACCTCGACGATCGCCTCGGCGAGCGAATGGGCATCCGCCGCGGGCATACGCAGCAGATAGTAAGCGAGGCGTTGGGCGCTCTTGGGCCCGATGCCAGGGAGTCGGTAAAACTCCTCGATCAGCCGCGCTAGAGGTGCGGCGGTGGATGTGCTGCGCTCGTTCACGTCAGGCCGTTCCGGCGATCAGCCGAGGTTCATACCGGGGAGATTGAGGCCACCGGCGAGGCCCGCTAGCTGCTGCATCTGGCCGCTTCGTACCTGTTCAAGGCCGTCGTTCATGGCGGCCATGATCAGGTCCTGGAGCATCTCCACATCGTCGGGGTCCACGGCATCCGGCTGGATCGTGATCGTCTTGAGCGCCGGATGAGCGGTGAGGACGACGTGCACGGCGCCACCGCCGGACGTTGCCTCGAACTCCATATCGTCGAGCTTGGCCTGGGCGTCGGCGAGTTTGGACTGCATCTGCTGGATCTGCTTCATCAGGTCGCCGCCGCCGCCACCACCACCGGCGGGCATTCTGGCTCGCTTAGGCATCTGGGCCTCCTTCTCCTTCTTTGGTTGCCGCTATGGTGCGCGCCCCCAGCTCCTGAGCAGCCTTCACGAGATGACCGCCCTTTGGCTCAGGTGTTTCGGAGCCGCGGTCGCGCGGCGCGTGTTCATACTTGACTTCGACTTTCCGGCCGAGCGCGGTCGAGAAGAGTTCGTCGAGCGGCTCCTGGTACGTACCGCTCTCGACGCGCTCCAGGTGGAACGTGTGATAGAAGCCGAGGACGACGGTATCGCCCTCCGCCGAGAGCACTTCACAGGAGCCGTTGAGCAGCGCCGAGAGCTGACGGTCGCCCTCCCTGCTCGCCTGCCGGACGCTGGCCAGCAGATCGTCCGTGGCAGCCGCGACCGGTGCGGCCTTCGCGGGCTCCGTTTCTGGCTTCTTTGCCGGCTTCTCTTTTGGCTCCGGGGTCGGTGCGGGCTCTGCTCTGGGCTCAGGCGCCGGTTCGGACTTCGCCCTGGGTTTCGGCATTGGAGCCTCGCGCGATGGTGGCGCGCGCCGCTCGGCTGGCGGCGCGGCTTGCGCCGGCTTCTCGCCGTCCGCGGTCAGGTCGAGCAGCGCGAGTTCGAGCGGAAGCGAACCGCCGGTCGCAGATGGGTCGTCGCGGAAGTCCGCGCGAGCGAAGGCCTGAAGGCCGCGAATGATGGCGTCCTTGGGCAGGTCGGCTGCTTCGGTACGCACCTCGGCGGCCATATCGGCCGGCAGATCGAGCGATTCGGCGGCGCCTGCCTTGGCGAGGAGCAGGCCACGCAGGTACTTGACGACCTGCTTCGCGAACTGCCGCATGTCCGCGCCGTCGTCGCGCACCTGGGCGATGAGGCGTAGCCCGGCGGCGAGGTCGCCGCTCAGTGCGGCCCGAGCGAGCTGCCCGCTGCGAGCGTCGACGCTCAGGCCGAGCGCTTCCTGCACCTGGTCCGCAGTCGGTGTCTTCCCGTAGTAGGTGATGACTTGCTCAAGAGCGTTGACGGCGTCGCGGAGGCTGCCGGTGGCGGAGCGCCCGATCTCCTCGAGCGAGGGGCGGTCGATCTCGAAGCCCTCCTGCTGGCAGATGTAGGTGAGGCGATCGACCATCGCCTCAAGCGGGATGCGCTTGAGGTCGAAACGCTGGCAGCGGGAAGCGATCGTTCCCGTCACTTTATGGGCCTCGGTGGTGGCGAGGACGAAGATGACGTGGGGTGGCGGCTCTTCGAGCGTCTTGAGGAGCGCGTTCTGGGCGGAGGGGGTGAGCATGTGCACCTCGTCGAGGAGGTAGACTTTGCGCCCGCCGGCCATCGGCGTGAGGATGACGTTCTCGCGCAGCTGGCGGATGTCGTCGACGCTGTTGTGGCTAGCTGCGTCCTGTTCCACGAAGTCCATCGCCCGGCCCTCGATGAAGGCGCGGCAGGAGTCGCACTTATTGCAGGGTTCGCCGTCCTGTGGCGCGGCGCAGTTCGCCGCCTTGGCGAGCAGCCTTCCGAGCGTCGTCTTGCCGGTGCCGCGCGGCCCGCAGAACAGGTAGGCGTGTGCGAGGCGGCCGTGGGCGACAGCGTTGCGCAGCGTGCGCGTGATCGCGTCGTGGCCATGGACCTCGGCGAAGGCCTGAGGGCGCCACTTGCGATAGAGAACCTCGCCGGAAGCCGGCGACACCGGGTCGGCCGGGGCGGCGAGTGGAAGTTCGCTCACGGGGACATTATAGAGTGGTTGGCAGGCAGTGGTTAGTGGTTAGTGCGCCTTGATTCCGGCCTTTGAGAGCACGGCGCGCTCGCGGTCGCGCATCTCACGCTCTTCGTCAGCTTCGGTGTGATCGTAGCCGAGGAGGTGGAGGACGCCGTGCGCCAGCAGGTGCGCCATCTCGGCGTCGAGGTCGTGACCGGCCTCCGACGCCTGCCGTTCGGCCGTTTCGAACGAGACTATGACGTCGCCGAGATGGCGCATCTCATCCGGGGGCGCTATGAACGCTTCGCCTTCCTCTTGCGAGAACGCGAGGACGTCCGTCGGCTTGTCCTCAGCGGCGTACTGACGGTTAAGGGCGTGGATCTCGGCGTCGGTCGTGACCGCGACGCTGAGCTGACAGTCGCCGACGTCTTCGTGCTCAAGGGTGATCCGGGCGATGCCGGTGAGCCAGTCCGCCTGCACGCGTCGCGCAAAGGCAGGCTCGATCGAGACAAGGATGTCGTGCGTGGGCACGAGGCCAGTCTAGCCGAAGACGAAGACGCGAGCTGCAGACTCCGACGCCTCGATGAGCGGTGTCGGGTAGATGCCGATCGCGAAGAGGCCGACCACGGCGGCAGCGAGGGCTGCTCCCAGATAAGGGCTGGGCAGGAACGCATCGTCCGTCTCGGGGTCCCGCGCGAACATGTTGAGCACGACGCGCAGGTAGTAGTAGGCCGCGATGACGCTGTTGATGACGCCGATGATCGCGAGCCAGACGAGGTCTGCCTGCACCGCCGCGTTGAAGACGTAGACCTTGGCGATGAAGCCTGCGGTTGGCGGAAATCCGGTGAGCGAGAAGAGGCAAGCGGCGAGTCCGAGCGCCAACAGCGGAGAGCGTTTGGCGACGCCTGCGTAGTCGTCGATCTGGTCGGAGCCGATCTTGTGCGAGATAGCGATGATGGCGATGAAGGCGCCTATGTTGGTGAAGGCGTAGGCGCCGAGGAAGAAGACGACGGAGCTGGTGCCGAGGAGCAGCTGGGGGTCCTCGGCGGCAACAGCGGCGAGGCCGATCAGGATCGTGCCCGCCTGCGCGATCGAGCTGTACCCGAGCATGCGCTTGATGTTCCCCTGCACGAGAGCCAGCACGTTCCCGACGGTCATCGAGACGGCGGCGATGGCGGCGAAAAGGTACGCCCAGTCGGTCGTGACGATGCCCTCGCCCAGCGCGGCGAGGAAGATGCGCATGACGACAGCGAACCCGGCGGCCTTGCTGGCGACGGAAAGGAAGGCAGTGATCGGCGTTGGAGCGCCCTCGTAGACGTCGGGTACCCACATCTGGAAGGGCACAACGGCCATCTTGAAGCCGAGGCCAGCAGTCAGGAAGACGGCGGCGAGCACGAGGGCCGAGCGGTTTTCGTCCGCATTACTCACATATTCAAAGATGCCATCGAGGCTGGTCTCACCGGAGAGACCGAAGAGGTAAGCCATTCCGTAGAGCGTGATGGCCGTGCTGATGGCGCTGAGGAGCAGGAACTTTAGCGTCGCTTCGCTGCCGGAGGCGCTCTTGCTGATGCCGACGAGGGCGAAGAGAGCGATCGCCTGCAGCTCCAGCGCGATGAAGATCATGATCAGGTCGGTGCCGGCCGCCATCAGGCTCATTCCGGCGGCAGCGATGAGAATGAGGGCCAGGTACTCGCCCTGGAAGCGGTGGCGGTCGAGGAAGTCGACCGAGGCGAGGACGATGACGCCGGCGACGCCAGCGAAGAGGAAGTTGAAGAAGAGTGTGAAGTCGTCCACGGCGATCATGCCGTCGAACGCCTCGCCCCGTTCGTCAGTTAAGACCAGCACCAGCGACCAGCCGGCCGATCCGGCGGCGGCGAGGATCGCAAGGCCCGACAGCAGCGGGCGACGCTGAAGGTATGCCTCACGGCCCGCGATGGGCAAGAGGACGTCGACGATGATGATCAAGCCGCCGCCGATCAGGAGCGCGAGCTGCGGCCCGAGAAGGTGCAGGTCGTCCATCAGGCCAGCCTCTCCGCGATTGGCGCGACGCCATCACGCAGAAGGTCCATTATCCAGGCGGGATAGACACCGATGGCGATGATGGCGGCGGTGAGGGCGATGATTGGGCCCCGCTCCCACCAGGCCGTCGCGTCGGTCAGCTCGGCCCATTTCGGGTCCAGCTCACCCCAGAAGACGCGCTGGATCATCCAGAGGATGTATCCGGCAGCGAAGGCAACGCCGATGACACCGACGATTGTGAGCGCCTCGTGCCGTTCGAAGGTGCCGAGGAAGACCGTGACCTCGGCGGCGAAGCCGGCCAGCGAGGGCAGACCGAGCGAGGCGAGCCCGGCGACGAGCATCATGGCCGTGATGAACGGCATGCGCGTGGCGAGGCCGCGCAGCTCACCGATCTCGCGCGTGTGCGCGCGGTCGTAGACCATGCCGACGAGCGCGAAAAGCATGCCGGTGATGAGGCCGTGCGTAACCATCTGAGTCGCCGCCCCGGTGAGCCCCACGAGGCCGATGGATGAGGCACCCAGGAGCACGTAGCCCATATGGCTGACCGATGAGTAGGCGATGAGGCGTTTGAGGTCGGTCTGGATGAGCGTCATCATCGCGCCGTAGAGGATGCTGACCGCGGCGATGACGGCGAAGACGAGGTTCGCATCGGAAGCCTGCTCCGGCATGATGCTGAACGACATGCGAAGGATGCCGTAGCCACCCATCTTCAGGAGCACGCCGGCGAGCATCACACTGACCGCCGTGGGCGCGTCCGTATGGGCGTCCGGCAGCCACGTATGGAAGGGCACGATCGGCATCTTGACGAGGAAGGCGATGCTGAGCAGCGTGAAGATCGACCACGCAGGGATGATCGCGTCGTCGAACGAGCCAAACTCGGCCAGCTCTCGGATGTCGAAAGTGCCGGCCGTGAAGCCGAGCGTGAGGATGCCAACGATCATGAAAGCCGACCCCAGGAACGTGTAGAGGACGTACTTCCAGGCCGAGTAGACGCGGTTGCCGCTGCCCCAGATCGAGATCAGGAAGAACATCGGGACCAGCTCGACCTCCCAGAAGAGGAAGAAGAGGACGAGGTCGAGAGAGCTGAACACGCCAAGGAGGCTCGTCTCGAGGACGAGGAGCCAGACGAAGTACTCCTTCGGGCGCAGTTCAATGCGCCAGGAGATCAGTACTGAGACGAGGCCGAGGAAGGCAGTGAGCAGGACGAGCGGCAGCGAGAGACCATCGAGGCCGACGGCGTAGTTGAGGTCGAAGTCGGAGATATCGGAGTCGAGCCAGGTGGTGCTGTCGATGAACTGGTAGCCGCCGGCGCCGCGGTCGTAGTCGATGAAGAGATAGGCGACGACTCCCAGCACTATGACCGCCGTAATAGCGGCGATGACCCTGGCCGAGCGCTCCTGATCCTTCGGCAGCGTCGCGATGAGGACCGCGCCGACGAGCGGGAACAAGATCGCGAAGGTCAGCATCGGGCCGGCCTCACGGGTTCACCACCAGGATTCCGACCACGGCGGCGATGGTACCGAGGAACATGACGCCGCCGTAAAGTTGCACCTGCCCCGTCTGAGCGAGCCTGAGTTGTTTCGCGCTCCAGGCGGTGGCCAACGCGACGTCGTTGACGGCGCCATCGATGACGTGCTGGTCCCAGAACGCGAGCCCCCGGCGCGCGCCTCCCAGCACCAGTTCTTTGACGAAGACTGTCTCGTAGAGGTAATCGAGGTAGTAGCGGTTCTCGAGAATCAGCGGCAGCGGGTCGAGCAGCGCGCGGATGCTCTCCAGATCGAGCAGCTTCACCTGGTAGATAGCCCAGGCGGTGAAGAGGCCAGCGAGGCCGACCGCCACGGAGGTCACAGCGATCCACAGCTTGAAGTCCGTGTGCGTGAGGAGCTCCTCCGTCTCGTGCGGTAGCCAGCCTTCGATGATGTCGCCGAGCCAATCGACACCCGGAGCGTTGAGGAATCCGGCGCCCAAAGCGAATATGGCAAGAACGACGAGGGGCAACGTCATCAGCGCCGGCGACTCGTGCGGCTCGTCGTGGTGGCCGCCAGCGGGTGCGTCGCCCGCCTGCTCATCGTCCTCGGCCTCAAGGCCGCCGCGGTATTCGCCCCAGAACGTCATGATGATCATGCGGCCGACGTAGAGCGCCGTGAGATAGACGCCGGCCATCGCCACGACGAAGACCCAGGGCCGGTCAGCCCAGGCGTCAGCAAGGATTTCGTCCTTCGACCAGAAGCCGGCGAACGGGAAGACGCCGACAAGCGCAAGGGAGGCGACGATCATGGTGCCGTAGGTGATCGGCATGAACTTGCGCAGGCCGCCCATGAGGCGCATGTCGAACGTGCCTGTGGCGTGGTTGACGGAGCCTGCGCCGAGGAAGAGCAGCGCCTTGAAGAAAGCGTGCGTGAACAGGTGAAAGATCGCGGCGACCATGCCGCCGACGCCCAGACTCATCATCATGTAGCCGAGTTGGCTGATCGTTGAGTAGGCCATGACGCGCTTGATGTCGGTGGCAACGATCCCCAGCAACGCCGCCATGATCGTCGTGATCGAGCCGATGATGGCGATGGTCAGGAGCGCGTCTTCGGACTCGGCGAAGACGGGGAAGAAGCGCGCGACAAGATAGACGCCGGCGGCGACCATCGTTGCGGCGTGGATGAGCGCTGAGACAGGGGTCGGGCCCTCCATGGCATCCGGGAGCCAGGTGTGCAGCGGGAACTGCGCCGACTTGCCGGCGGCACCGGCGAAGAGGCCGAGGGCGAAGAACGTGAGGGCCGTCGAGCCGATGGCGCCGGCGATCGCCGCCTCGTGTATCTCGCCGATATCGAGCGAGCCGGTCTCCGTGAAGACGATCAGGAGCGCGATCATGAAGCCGAGGTCACCGATGCGGGTGACCATGAACGCTTTGACGGCTGCGCGGCGCGCAGAGTCCTTCTGGAACCAGAAGCCGATCAGCAGGTACGAGCAGAGTCCAACGAGCTCCCAGAAGACGAACAGTTGGAGCACGCTCGAGGCGAGAACGAGACCTAGCATCGAGGTCGTGAAGAGAGACATGAAGGCGAAGTAGCGGTTGTAGCCCCGATCGTCGCGCATGTACTCCTGCGAGTAGATCTGCACGAGGAGCGAGACCCCGGTGACGACGACGAGCATGACGCCGGTGAGGCCGTCCAGGGTGATCCCAATGTTGACTTCCAGGCCGCCGACCGTGAGCCATTCGTGCGAGCCGAAGCCGATGCGCGCGCCGTCTGAGTCAGCAACGGAGTCGAGTGCCCAGAGCGAGAGCAGGAACGAGCCCAAGATGGCAACGATCGTCAGGTAGCCGCTGTAGCGCGGACGCCAGGCCCCGCTACGGGTGAGGCCGAGGAAAGATACCAGCGTGATGATCGCGAAGGAGGCGAGGGGCAGGAACAAGATAGCCCATACGGCGCCTTCCTTGATCGGGTCTAGCACCAGCAGCTCCAACCAGGAGACAGGAGACAGGAGACAGGAGACAGGGACTTACACGCCCGCCTGGATCGTTGCTCCTGGCTCCTGGCTACGGCGATCATCAGCTCTTCCTCAGGATCTCTTCGGCCACGTGAAGCTTGCCCCACGGGACGTAGATGTCGTGCGTCTCGAACGCCGAGCCCTCGCGGAGGCCGGAGCGCGGGACTACTCGCACAGAGACGGCGCACTGATTGAGGAGCTCTTTCCAGATCTCCGCCGAGTAGGCGTTGCTGGTCTCCATGAACTTCGCCCACATAGCTACTTGCCGCCGCCCATTACCACTTCAAAAGAT
>Ga0255058_10002317_pt1 | contig 10512 bp, 8 predicted proteins | sample Cases_109_9_MG_FD_188637 | JGI IMG/M metagenome (GOLD analysis project Ga0255058, IMG submission 188637) | Seawater microbial communities from Amundsen Gulf, Northwest Territories, Canada - Cases_109_9 | ecosystem: Environmental > Aquatic > Marine > Gulf | place: Canada: Northwest Territories... | reverse complement strand
GAGCCGAATGCCGCTGCCGTCGTCGCCTTCGGCTCCCACGCGGAAATTGCAGCGGCGCACAAGCGGCTGGTGGGCCTGGATCATCGCGTCGTCGTTGATGAAGCCGCCCGTTGTGATCACGACGCCGCGGCGCGCCCGGATGCGGAGTTCTTCGCCGAAGCTCTCGGCGGTGGCGCCCGCGATGCTCCCGTCCGCCGCCTGGAGCAGGGCCGTGCAGCGATGGTTCGCCGCCACCTGCGCGCGGCTCGACTCGACCGCCGCGCACAGCTGACGCATCAACAACGGACCCGCCTGGTGCTCCATCTGCGGCACGTGGCCACGCGGTGCCGGCCGCGCGATCTCGTGAAAGGGGTGGACCCGCTCGGAGCCGGACCAGACCAGCCCGTCGTCGGTCGGCGGCTCTCCGCTCACGCCGTGATGGAAGGTTGCCTTGAAGGGCACCCCCTGGGCCACCAGCCACTCGTAGTGCTCCACCGACCCCTCGCAGTAGAGCCGCGTCTTCTCCGCGTCGGGGCTCGGGCCGCAGCTAGCCATCAGGTAGGCGAACATCTCCTCCGGGGCGTCGTCGAAGCCGCAGGCCTTCTGGAGCGGCGTTCCGCCGCCGAGGTAGAGCACGCCTCCCGACATGGCCGAGGTGCCGCCGCCCGCGCCGGCGCGCTCGAGCACCAGGGTCTCCGCCCCGGCTCGTGCCGCCTCGAGTGCGGCGGCTGCGCCGGCGGCGCCGAGGCCCACGACGAGAACGTCCACCTCGCGGTCGCTGCCGGCGAGTTCCCGTGCATCGCGGACGAGGCTCGTCACGGCGCCGTTGCTACGCCCACCAGCGTGGCCGGGTCGGGGGGAGGCACGGAATCAGGGTATACGATTCGCCCTCGATCATGGCGGGCAGCCAGTGCTTGCTCGAGGGTGGCCTCGCCACTCGGCGAGGCCAGTGCCGAGAGCCGCCACCTCAGGCCGACTCGAGCCAGGCCTGGAACATCAGGATGCTCCAGAGCAGCGCGTGCCAGTCGCGCCGGCCGGACTGGTGCTGGCGCCAGACCTCCCGCACGGCAGGCGCATGCAGGAAGCCCTGCTCCCGCAGGCGCCGTGCGTCGAGCAGGGACTCCGCCCATTCGCGCAGCGGCCCGCGCAGCCAGCTGTCCACGGGCACTCCGAAGCCCATCTTGGGGCGCTCCGTGAGCGCGCGGGGCACGTGGCGATCGAGCACCTGTCGCAGCAGCCACTTCGGCTCGCTCCCTGCCGCGCCGAAGGACCCGGTCACGCGCCAGGCGAGCTCGACGACCCGGTGGTCCAGCAGGGGCGAACGGACTTCGAGGCTGGCCGCCATGCTCGCACGATCCACCTTCGTGAGGATGTCCTCGGGCAGCAAGAGGCACTGATCCAGCAACATCATCTGCTGGATGGGCTCGGCGAGTGTGGCCCACTGGCGCGGGTCTTCGAGCGCCGTGTCGGGGGCGCCTGCTCCCACCACGAAGCGGGCGGCGCTCTCGCAGCGCGCGGACTTGCGCGCGAAGATCTCCACGGGGCTGCTGGCATCGAGCAGTGCCAGCTCCTGTTCGGCGCGACCGACGCCCACCGCCGAGGCCAGGCCTGCGAGCGCCCGGGCGGCGCCGCGCCGCAGGGCGAGCGGGAGCAGGGAGTAGGCGCGCCAACGCGCGAGCGCTCCGCGGTAGCGGCGATATCCGCCGAAGAGCTCATCGCCGCCGTCTCCCGACAGCGCCACGGTTACGTGGTTCCGGGCCAGGCGCGAGACGAGCAGAGTCGGAATCTGGGACACATCCGCGAAGGGCTCGTCGAAGACGCTGGGGAGCTCCGGAATCACGCGCAGCGCGTCGTGGGACGTGATGTAGAGCTCCTCGTGCTGTGTGCCCAGGTGTTTCGCGACCGCCCGGGCGTGGCCCGCTTCGTCGAAGTCCTGCTCTCGGAAGCCGATGCAGAAGCTGCGCACAGGTCGTTCGCTGTGTGCCTGCATCAGGGCAACGACCGTGCTGGAGTCGACGCCGCCGGAGAGCAGCGCGCCCAGCTCCACGTCCGCCAGCATGCGTCGGCTGACGGCGTCGCTGAGCAGCTGCTCCAGGGCGACGACAGCCTCGTCGCGGCTGCCCGGAAAGGGGTCGCTCACCGCCGCCCGCGCCGTCTGCCGGCACGACCAGTAACAACGCGGAGTCGGCTCTTCGGGTGCGTCGCCCACACGCAGGGTCGCCAGGTGGCCGGCCTCGAGCTTGCTCACACCCTTCAGGATCGACCTGGGCGCGGGGATGTAGGAATAGCGGACCAGGAGGCCCAGCGCGTCGCGGTCGATCTCGGCGCGAAAGTCGCGATGCGCGCGCAGCGCCTTCAGCTCCGAGGCGAACAGGAAGCGGGGCCCGCACCAGCCATAGTAGAGAGGCTTCTTGCCGATGCGGTCGCGGGCCAGGGTGAGGGTGCGTTCCGCGGCGTCCCAGACCGCGAGGGCGAACATGCCGTTGGCGCGCTGGAGAGTCGACTCCAGGCCCCAATGGCTGATGGCTTCGACCAGGACCTCGGTGTCGGAGTGACCGCGTAGGCGCGTCTCGGACTGCTCGAGCTGGCTGCGCAGCTCGCGGAAGTTGTAGATCTCCCCGTTGTAGGAGATGACGTAGCGCCCGCAGCCGGAGGCCATGGGCTGAGCGCCCCGCTTCGACGGGTCGAGCACCGACAGACGGCGGTGGCCCAGCGCGATGCCGACCGTCTCGTCCGCCCAGGCGCCGCGGTCGTCCGGGCCGCGGTGAGCCAGCGTGTCCGCCATGCGCAGGACCTGCTCGAGCAACGCCGCCCTCCCGGATCGGGGGGCGGCTTCGAGCAGGCCGGCGATGCCGCACACGTGCCCGCGCCCTCAGCGACCCACCGACAGCCGAATGCCGTCGGCTCGCAGACGCTCGATCATGTGCCGGGCGATGATCTCGTTGCCGTTTCCGCTCACATGGGCGCTGTCGATGTAGATGTACTCGTCGCCATCGAAGGCGTGGCTCAGGTCGCTCACGAAATGCATCCCGCGCGAATGGGCGCGCAGTCGCGCGTACACGGCCGCGTTCTGTTCGCGACGATCGCCGCGGCGCAGGGTCAGGTGGTCGAGGCGCGGAGAGCCGGTGAAGGCCGTAGGCTGGACGAAGGCGTAGAAGCGGCCTCCGTTGGCAGTCACCAGCAGGTTCGCCATCTCCCAGATGCGCACCAGGGTCTGCGCGACGCGGTCCGCGAGCTCCGGGTCGTCGTCGCAACGGCCACCGACGCCGCCCTTCTTGCGCTTGCGCAGCAACTCCTGAATCCGGCGCACCGGAGGTGCGATGAGGTCGTGGTAGAGGCTGCCGAAACGCGGGCGCTCGGCGAGCGTGGTGCGCATGCGTTCGTAGGCGCCGTGGCTGTTCAGACTGTCGCCGTAGCAATGGATGATGTGGTTGTGGCCGTTGTAGAAGAGGACCAGCTCTGGCATGCGCTGCTCGGCGATCAGGTTCACCAGCAGCGCGAGATTCTGACGCGCGTTGTGGCCGCCCTGCGCGTAGCTGAATACGCGGTAGCCCTGGCTCTGCTGGTCGAAGAAGGCGGGGATGGTGGAGTCGTCGTCGACGCCGGTGCCCCAGACTGCCGAGCCCCCGAAGATGCCCACGGAAGGCGCGTCGGCGCCCGAGTCTCGCCCCTGTTTGTGCACCCGGAAACCGTCGGCGCCGATGTTCACGCCGGGCCCCTGCTGGGGGAGTCGGGTCCAGCCCACGAAGGGCGCGTACTCCTCCGTGGTGAGCTTGCCCCCCCAGAAGATCTGGCGGGCCCGCCCCTTGTCCGGGTAGTTGGGCAGTGCGATGCGCTCGTCGCGCGGGGGCAGGAGGTGCCGGTACAGCTCCGCCAGATCGGCCGCCAGAGCGGTGAGAACCAGCAGGGCCAGCCAACACAGCGCCACTCCGAAGAGGCCTGCCAGCAGGGATCGCGCCAGTCGCCGCAGGGCGGAAGCTTCACTGCGATCTCCGCTGGCCATGCGGGCCGATGGTAGGAAGCCAGCTGCCTCACTGCCGGGCCCGCGGGTCACCCCCCTGGGGATTTCCCCGTGGGGGAAACTCGTGGCCATGAGCATGCCGGTTCGGCACCTTCTTCCGCTCTCGGGGGTGGAGAGGCGCCAACTGATGACGCTGGTTTCCGATCGCTACAAGCATGTCGCCATTGTTGCGTCCACCGCGGGCCTGCCCGCGCCGCTGCGCGTGCGCGCGCGCCGCGCGCTGCTCTCACGCCTGCACCGGGCCAAGCTCGAGCGCGCCAATGTACTCGTGATGGTGCACCCAAAGTGCGGGGGCACCTGGCTGCGGGTGATGCTCTTTCGGCTCTACCAACGCAAGTACGGCCTGGACACGCGACGCGTGCTCAAGACCGACGAGCTGCAGCGGCTGGATCCGAATCTGCCCACTTTCCTCGTGAGCAACGGTCACTACAGCTTCGAGGGCGAGGTGGAGGCGGCGTTTGCGAATCCGGGAGCTGGCTTCGATCCGGACGGCAAGAAGCTGATCTTCCTGGCGCGGCACCCCTGCGACGTGGTGGTGTCCTGGTGGATCCAGTTCTCCAAGCGCACGACTGCCTACAAGCGCGAGCTCATCAACCACCAGCTCCGAATGCCGGTCTCCTCGGGTATCTCCCAGTGGGAGTTCGCAATGCACGATGAGCTGGGTGTGCCTGGCCTGATCGACTACATGAACACCTGGGCGCGCCACCTCGAGCAAGCCCGCGAGCCGCTGCTGGTGCGCTACGAAGACCTGCGGGTTCAGCCTCGGGTGGAGCTCGAGCGGATCTCGACCTTCCTGGGCGAGGACTTCGCAGGCGATGCCCTCGACGAGGCCGTCGAGTTCGCGTCCTTCGACAACCTCCGGGCCCTCGAGAAGGCGAACTACTTCGACAACGACGGGCTGCGCCTGCGCAGCTCCGGAGATCCCGACACGCTGAAGGTGCGCCGCGGCGTCGTGGGTGGGTATCGCGACCACTTCGGGCCCGAGCAGGTCAAGCAGCTGCAGAAGCTCGTGGACGAGCGCCTGACGCCCGTCTTTGGCTATGGCAGCGCGGCGGGGGCAGCCACTCGGAGCCTCTCGGCAGACTAGCCTCGCCGGAGTCCGCGATGTCGACCCAGGAGACCCCGAAGGTCACGGTCCTGATTCCGGTTCGGGACCGCGAGCGCTACATCCCCGCTGCCATCGAGAGCGTACTGGGCCAGACCATGGTCGATCTCGAACTCCTGGTGGTGGACGACGCGTCGAGCGACGCGAGCTGCCAGGCCGTGCTCGCCTACGCGGACCCCCGCGTGCGTCTGGTCCGCAACGAGACACACCTGGGCATCCCGGCCACACGCAACCGCGGCATCGACCTGGCACGCGGCCAGTACGTTGCGTTTCTCGACAGCGACGACACCGCGCGTCCCGAGAGGCTCGAGAAACAGGTGGCCTTCCTGGACGCCCACCCCGCGCATGCCGCCGTCGGAGCCTGGATCGAGTGGATGGACGAGCAGGGGAGGCCCCTCGGGCGCGTGAAGCGCAAGGCCACCCGCGCCGAGGACATCGCGGCGGAGCGCCTGTTCCGGACCTGCCTCGAGAATTCGGCCAGCACGGCCCGCGCGGAGCTGCTTCGCAAGTACCGGCACCGCGAGCACTACGAGCTGGGCTCGGACTACGACCTGTGGGCGCGGATCGCCGCAGACCACAAGCTCTCGACCCTCCCGGAGGTGCTCGTCTACCGCCGCTCGCATTCGGGCCGCACCACGCGGGGCAAGGTGGAACGCATCAAGGGCCTGCGGCTCGAGATCTTCGCCGAGCAGCTGGCGGGTCTGGGGGTTGCATTCGAGAGCGAGGACCTCGAGCGGCACTACCTGCTGCGCCGCATGCACAAGACCGAGTTCCGGCCCGACGCCGCCTATCTCGCCTGGGCCGGGAGCTGGCTCTCGCGCCTGGCACAGGCCAATGCCTCGCGCGGCTGCTACCCGGAGCCGGAGTTCACGCGCGTGCTGGCCGGGTTCTGGCTCAAGGCCTGCTGGTTCGCCACGCCCGCATTGGGGGTCGGAGCCTGGCGCAGCTTCTGGTCCTCGCCGCTGCGGCGCGGGGCCTGGCCGGAGCTGCGCCGGAGCCTCGGTCGCCGCGTCTTCCGCTCGTCTGCATGAACGCGCCGTGAAGGTCGCCTTCTTTCTGTCCTCGCTGGCGGGGGGAGGAGTCGAGCGCTCGACCCTGTACCTGGCAGGTGCTCTCGTGCGCGCCGGACACGCAGTCGAGCTCGTTGTCTGCAAGCCGAAGGGCGAGCTGCGGGACCAGATTCCGAGCGGCGTCGGCCTCGTCGAGCTGCCACGGGAAGGCGTCCTGCTGGCGCGCCTTCGCCCGCTGCGCAGCGATCCCGCGGGCGCCGCAGCGCTTTTGCTCCCGGTGCTACTACCGTTTTCGGCCTCCAACAAGCTGCGTTTTCTCTCCGGCCTGGCGGAGTATCTGCGGCGTACGCGCCCAGACGTGCTGATCTCCGCGATGACCTGGCCCAACCTGGTGGCGCTCTGGGCGCGTCGTGCGGCGGGCGTACGGACGCGCGTCGTCGTGAGCGAACGCAACAGCTTTTCGAGCTATGTCGCCCACTTCTCGCAGCGCTGGCGCTGGCGCTTCCTGCCGGGCCTGGTCGGCCGCGTGTACCCGTGGGCGGATGCGATCGTGAGCGTCGCCGACGCCGTCGGGGACGACCTGGCCGAGACGACGGGCCTGGCCCGCGCCCGCATCCGCACCCTCTACAACCCGGTGATCGGAGCCGACCTCGAAGCCCGCGCTGCGGCAGACCCCGGCCACCCCTGGCTCGGCGACCCCGCACTGCCCGTGGTACTGGCCGCCGGCCGCCTACGGGCCAACAAGGACTTCGCGACTTTGCTTCGGGCCTTCGCCCGAGCGCGGCGCGTCCGCCCGCTGCGTCTCGTGATCCTCGGGGACGGTGAGCAACGCGAGGCACTCCACGCCCTCGCACAGGAGCTCGGCGTAGCGGAGCACGTGGCGCTGCCCGGCTGGGTCGAGAATCCGCTGGCCTGGATGTCGCGCGCGTCACTCTTCGTGCTCTCGTCGGCCTGGGAGGGCTTGCCCGGGGTGCTGATCCAGGCGCTGGCCTGCGGCTGCCCCGTGGTCAGTACCGATGCTCCGGGCGGAGCCTCGGAGATTCTCGCGGGTGGCGCGCTCGGGCCCCTGGTGCGCGTCGGCGACGACGAAGCGCTGGCGGCTGCCATGCTCTCGGTGCTGGAGAAGCCGCCGGACGCCGCTACTGCGAGAGCCGCGGCGGACCGCTTCCGCGTCGAGAATTCCGTGCGGGCCTGGTCTTCACTGCTGGAGGAGCTGGAGTGAGTAGCGAGGATCGCGCGGCTCCCTCGCCCTTCCCCTGGGCGCGCTGTATCACGCTCGCGACGCTGGCCTTGCTCGTCCTGGGACTGGTGTGGATCGCGGACGACCCCCGGCTCGTGAAGCGGCTCACCCGAGAGTCCGGCCTGGTGGAGAATCTCACCGCGCTGCTGTGGGCCAGCTGCGGAGTCCTGTGCCTCGCCTGCGCCACCCGCGCGAATACGGCGCGTCTGAACTGGCTGCTCGGCGGAGTCATCCTGCTCGCTCTCGCGGCCCGGGAGCTCGACTTCCAGAAGCGCTTCACGGACTGGAACCTCAACAACAAGGGCAACTATCTGGATCCGGAGATTCCCCTCGTCGAGCGGCTCGGCGTGCTGTTGCTCTTCGCACTTCCCTTGGCGGCGACGGGTGTCGCTTTCTTGCTGCGGATGTGGCCACAGTTCCGGGAAGCATGGCGCCAGGGGCTGCCCTGGTCTCGCGACATCCCGCTGCTGCTGCTCATGTATCTGGTGGCGGGCCGCCTGGACAAGATCCATCACTACGGCGCCGATCTCGGCATCGACATGAGCTACCGCTTCCTCTACGTGGGCTTCGAGGAAGTCACGGAGCTGTGCGTGGCGCTGCTGGTCGCTCTCACGCTGCTGCCGGCCTGGCGCCGCGCACTGCGGCTCGGCCGCGAGGGCCCTCAGTAGCGCTCGATGTCCTTGCGCTGGAGGCGATTGCGCAGCCGGAAGAGCCAGGAGTCGTCGTTCAAGACGACGATGAAGACCTTGCGCATGTGCCCCTCGGGAGCCTGGATCTCCCGCACCCCGTGCCAGGAGTCGCCGCGCCGCGAGAAGATGAAGCTGCGGTTGCCCATGGCATCGGACTCGAGGACCTGATCGAAGTCCTCGAAGGCGGGGGCCGAGTCCGTTGGGAAGCGGCCGAGATCGTCGAGTACCGCCGTCTGTCCGCCCCACTCGGGTCGCCAGTCTTCTTCGGTGTTGAGATAGAAGATGTGCGAGCCCAGCTTGCGCTTGGAGTCGCAGTGGGGTGAGACCGAGCAGCCGTTCGGCGTCAGGTGCCAGTGGAAGTTCACGGAGAGCGAGCTCACGCCCAGCAGGCGACACATGTGGCTCCGATAGCGCGGCGCCTTCAGCTCGTCGATGAGCTCGCGCCAGATGGGAGCCACCGGCGTGCCGTCCTTGTACTCGAGCTGCCAGCGGTCGTGAGGCTGCTGGCCCGCCTTCCGCGCCTTGCCGAAGAAGGGCTCGAAGAGTGACATCGCGGGCAGCTCCTTGCGGAGCATGTCGAAGGCGCGCGGCAGGAGTAGCGCCTCGGGATTCACCCAGGGATAGGGTTGCTGCCGACGGTACGCCGCGGGGTCGATGGACTCGAGCCGCGCGTAATCGAGGAACTCCATCGTCTATCCGCCCTCGCCGCGAGCACTGCTCGCCGCTTGGAGGCTGGGGACTTGCCCCGGGCCTCGAAGCCAGGGGACTCGACTGGGGGAGTGGAGTGCGGATTTTAGCACTGCCAGTCTTGGCTGGGCAGCCCGGGGGGGGGGGCGGGTTGTTCGATGGACTCACGAGTGCCTTTGCGTGTGGCGGGGCCCTGTGCCCGCAGGCCCGGGCTCAGGCCCGGGTGGTCAGGCGCGAGACGAAGGCGGCAAAGCCGTCGGAGCGGCGCATCAAGCCCGCTTCGATGAGGCTCTCGCTGGACTCGAAGCGCTGGGACCAGGGCCCGTAGGCAGCGATGTCCGGGTCCGCCTCCAGGGCGTCCCGGTAGCGCTCGTACTGCGCGGCGAAGCCGTAGTGCTGCTTGCGCTCGACCGCTTCATCCACGCGAGTCCCGAAGTCGTACAGGTACTTGAAGTGCAGGATCCCCGCCCAGCAGTCAGAGAGGGGGATCGCCGGCCGGACGTAGTGGAGAGCGGGATTCTCGAGCTCCAGGTCGGGCCCCCAGCGGACGAGCGGAATCTTGCTCATGTGGGGCGCCCGCCTGGCACGGGCGATGCTGGGGAGGTGTCGAAGCAGCCGGGCCAGGGGCGGCCAGCGGTTGAAGGCGGGCGCTACCGTGCGGTGGATATCGTAGAGCCAGCGGCAGAGGCTTTCGTCCCAGCCCTTCCCGAGGCGCCCGGAGCCGAAAAAGAGCCGCTCGCGCGGACCTCCCAAGACGAGGTAGTTGGGGGCGCGGTTGCCCGGGGACGGCTTGAAGTAGAGCCGATAGGTATCCGCATCGAAGTAGGGGCACGCCGCCAGCGGCGAAGCCGAGGGGTCGTAGCGGGTGTCCCGAAACGGGCCGTCTGCGTACATGTCCACCAGTGTGGCGTGGACGCCACGGGATTCTGTGTCGTCCAGATGACGGCAGAAATCGGAGAGGCCGACGCGCTCCATCTCGGGGAACACGAACAGCTCGTCGGCATCGACGTGCAGGGTCCAGCAGCCAACACAGTGGTTGGTAAGGATCTCCTGCTTCCAGGCGCGGCGTTTCTCCCGGTAGTCCTCGGTCGTGTAGTAGACGTGGACGTCGGGCTGGTCTCGCAGGAACTCCGTGCTGCCGTCGTCGGACCCGTTGTCGATTACGAAGAAGCGTTGCACGCCGATGCTGCGGTGGTGCTCCAGGAACCAGGGCAGCCGGAGCATCTCGTTGCGCACCTGGGTGACGAGCCGGATCTCGCAGCTCGTCTCGGGAACCGGTCGTGCGTCCAGGCGCCGCATGCTCTCGCCCGCTTCGGGCACGGGTACCTCTCCTCCAGGGCGGAGCAGCGCGCCTCGGCCAGGCGCGAGCGGCACAGGCTACCCGAGTCCGCTCCGGCTGTCTGGCCGCGCTGCCGCGTGCTCCGCCAGTGCGGTCTGGAAGCCTGCGAGGAAGCGGCCGTGAAAGGCAGCCCAGGTGAGGTGTTCGCGGGCGAGCTTCGCGCTCCGCTCGGCCAGAATCCGGCGCGCGTCCGGCTCGCTCGCGAGCCGCTCGAGCGCACGCCGCGCTTGGGAGAGGTCGCTCGCGGGGATCTCGTAGCCGAAGTCGCCCAGGTGGAAGGGGAAGCCCGCCTCCCGGGTTGCGATCGTCACCAGACCACAGGCGGCACCCTCCAGCAGGGCCTTCGCCTGCCCCTCATTGGAGGAGAGCAGGATCTGCGCGTCACACTGGCGCATCACCTCGGCCACGTCGGGTCGGTAGCCAAGGATCTTCACGCTGGGCG
>Ga0255058_10002316_pt1 | contig 10513 bp, 7 predicted proteins | sample Cases_109_9_MG_FD_188637 | JGI IMG/M metagenome (GOLD analysis project Ga0255058, IMG submission 188637) | Seawater microbial communities from Amundsen Gulf, Northwest Territories, Canada - Cases_109_9 | ecosystem: Environmental > Aquatic > Marine > Gulf | place: Canada: Northwest Territories... | reverse complement strand
GTTCGCCGCCAACTACTATGTCGACATGGTCAGTTCTGCCTCGATTGACGTGATCACGACGGCAAGCCCGTATACGGAAAAACGCACGCAAAAGTCGCTGACGATGGACTACCTGCGTGGGAATTCGACCATGTCAGCCACCTACACGACCAGTGTGGAAAACGATTTCGATGCAGAAACCTATAGTCTGAGCATCAGCCAGGACATGTTCGGTGATCTGACGACGCTGACGCTCAGCTATGCGCTGGGTAACGACATTGTTCGCCGCGTCGATGATCCATTGTTTGCAGAAGAAAATACGCGACAACATTACGGCATCGGTATCACGCAAATTCTGACCCGCAATCTGATCACGACGCTGAACATAGAAACCATCACCGACGAAGGCTTTCTCAATAATCCCTACCGATCGGTGCGCTATCTGGATTCAGGCAGCCCGGTTGGCTACAGCTTCGAACCGGAATTGTATCCTCATACCCGAACAACCAATGCGGTCGGACTGCGAGCCAGGTATTACCTTCCGTATCGGGCGGCGCTGGAAGCCCAATACCGGTGGTTCAAGGATACCTGGGGTGTCGATGCGAACACGATTGCCGTAACCTACGTTCACCCCTGGCGCGACTTTACATTCACCGGCAAGTACCGCTATCACAATCAGAGCGGCGCGCATTTCTTCCAGGATCTGTTTCCGATATCCGAGGCGACCAACTTCAGGGGGCGCGACAAAGAGTTGAGTCCATTGACCAGCCAGACGGTGAAATTTGCAGTCTCTTACGAGTTCATGAGCAATGGCTGGAATTTCCTGGAGCGCGGCACCGTCAACTTTTCCATCGACCACCTGATGGTCGACTATGACGAGTTTCGCGATATCTCGACGGGTGCGCCCTTGGGTGAGGAGCCCTTGTACACGCTTAACGCGAACATATTTCAGTTATTCTTTTCATTCTGGTATTGAGGCAACATCCGGCGAAGTACTAGTACAATGATGTGAATCGTCGCATCAGGAGATCGTATGGGCAGGCTGGTTGGCATCGCCAGGCGCGACAAGAAGCGCGCCGCAATGCAAATCCTCGACCACGCGGAAATCAGCATCGCTGGCGGTGTCGCAAACGACTTTCGCGGCAAATCGGGTGAACGCCAGGTAACAGTCATTTCAGCGCGTGCCTGGAGCCAGGCGTGTGAAGAACTCGGTCGGGATCTTCCATGGACAGTTAGGCGCGCAAATCTGCTCGTGGATAATATCGATTTGCCGGCCGCGGCGGGCGGCCTGCTCACGATCGGTTCTGTCAGGCTCAAGATCAACCTGGAAACCCGGCCGTGCTCGCGCATGGATGAGCAATGTGAGGGACTGAAAGCAGCCCTCGAGCCAGACTGGCGCGGCGGACTCTGTTGCAGTGTGCTGCAGGGCGGTACGGTGTCGATCGGTGACCCGGTCCGTTCGCAAAACGGAAGCTGATGATCGTGATCTGGTTGGCCATGGCAGCTGTCGTACTCACAACGACGGTGGCGGTGGTTTACAACCGCCTGGTGCGGGACCGAAACCGGGTGGATGCGGCCTGGAGCGATATCGACGTACAGTTACAGCGACGACACGACCTGATTCCGCAACTCGTCGAAGCGGTCGCTCAATACGCGGACTACGAGCGCGCGACCATCGAAGCCGTCACCCTGTTGCGTTCTGCAGCGATGAAAGCATCGGATGTCAGCGAACGTGGCAAAGTGGAAGAGGAACTCGGTAGCGGCGTCACACGGCTGCTCGCGGTGGCGGAAAACTATCCGGACCTGAAGGCTAACGAGAACTTTCTGAAGCTGCAGGCCGAACTGGTAGAGACCGAGGACTACCTGCAGTTTGCCCGCCGTTATTACAATGGCTCAGTCCGCGAGTTCAATACGCGCGCCCAGACAATTCCGAACAATGTGATCGCTAAAGGGTTCGGCTTTGCAGAGCGCGTTTATTTTCAGAAATCTTCGGATGAAGTGGCCGCCGTCCCGCTGGTCGAGCTGGGTTCCATCGAATGACAAGATGCCTGATCCTGGTTGCACTGCTGTTGCCGCTCGTGACGCTGGCGGATGAGCGCATTCTCGGGTTTCACAGTGATATCGAGGTGCAGCCGGACGGCTGGATCGAGGTCACCGAGACCATCACGGTCAGAGCAGAAGGCGCAAGGATCCGGCGTGGTATTTATCGCGATTTTCCGACCATGTACCGCGACAGCTACGGCAATCGTCACGAGGTGACTTACCAGCCACTGGCGCTACTGCGTAATGATGTGGCCGAAGAATTTCACTCGGAGCGATTGAGCAATGGCGTGCGCAGCTATTTCGGTAGTGCCGGTCGCCTGCTTGCCCCGGGCGTGCACAGTTATGCTTTTCGCTACCGGGCCAGTCGCATGCTGGGTTTCTTTGCCGATTTTGACGAGCTGTACTGGAACGTCACCGGCCTGGAGTGGGCGTTTCCGATTGACAGGGCGAGCGCTACGATCGCACTCGTTTTTCCCGGTGATCCACAGATTCTGAGCTTTGCTGCTTTTACCGGTCCGATGGGGTCGACCGGCAAGGATTTTACGGCACGTGCGGAAAGACCCGGAACAGTCTCATTTGAAGCAGCCCGGGTGCTGGCGCCGCACGAGGGACTGACCGTTGTTGTCAGTTGGCCGAAGGGCTTTATCGCCGAACCCGGCACAATCCAACGCATAAACTGGTTGCTGTCCGACAATGTCAACCTGATTGTTGCGCTCGCCGGCTTGTTTGGAATGTTCGTATATTTCATTCCGGTATGGCGGATTTATGGCCGCGACCCGGAACAGGGCCTTATCGTCACACGCTATGAACCACCGAAACCCTTCTCGCCCGCATCCTTGCGTTACATCCAGCAAATGTACTACGACAACAAAGTGATGACGGCTGCAGTTGTCAATCTGGCGGTAAAAGGGTACCTGCGGATCGACAATTCAGGCGACCTGCATACGCTCAAGCAGACGGATCCCGTCGACCATCCGCCACCAATGGCTATCGGGGAGAAGGAGTTACAGGATGCACTGTTTGCGGACGGCGCCACGGTGATTCTCGACGATGAGAACCACAAGTTGATCAGGGCGTCGCGCTCGGCGCATCGCTGGTCGTTGAAGCGCGACTACGCCGGCCGCTATTTCAGGACCAATGGCCTGCTGAGCCTGCCGGGCCTGATCATTGCGTTTGCAGCTGCCATCTTCGCGGTGAACGTCGGTGCAGGGCCGACACCGGCTGTGATTGGCGTGATCGTGCTGATGGTTGTAACGTTTTTTGTTTTTCTGGTGATTATGAAACGGCCAACCGGACTGGGCCGCAAACTGCTGGACGAGATCCTCGGCTTCAGGGACTACCTCGAGATCGCGGAAAAAGATGAGATGAATCTCAGGAATCCGCCGCAAAAGACCCCGCAATTATTCGAGAAGTACCTGCCTTTCGCACTGGCGATGGGCGTCGAGCAACAATGGGCGGAGCGATTCGCCTCGGTACTCGACGATCTGCGCGGACCGAGCGACAGTTCCTATCATCCATCCTGGTACAACGGATCATGGGACAGCGAGGACATCGGCTCGAACACCTCCGGGATAATGAGCAGCCTCGACAGTGCCATCAGTGCCTCTGTAACACCGCCAGGATCGTCATCGGGCGGTGGCGGCGGCGGCTTTTCCGGCGGCGGCGGTGGTGGTGGTGGCGGTGGAGGCTGGTAATTGCACTACAAAAAAACGTCTGACTCCTTTATAAGTTCTGAACGCTGATCATAATAGGTGGTCCGAAACCAGGGGTTGTGGCCCTGGCTGACTCAAGGTAATAGAACGATTTGAATCAACACGTCTACCAACGTCGACCGGTCGGCAACAGTGCTGTCCCCAGCGCCATATTCGGCCTGCTGGTGGCAAACGGACTGATGTTTGCCGCTCAGCAGGTTCAACCGAATTTCCTCGCGTACTACTTTGCGTTGTGGCCGTTCGGTTCGCCGAGGCCGGAATTCATGCCCTGGCAACTGGTCAGTTACGGATTCCTGCATGGCGGCCTGAACCACATATTCTTCAATATGTTCGGTCTGTGGATGTTCGGGCGCGATCTCGAGCGCCTGATGGGCGCGCGTCGATTCCTTACCTACTACATGACCTGCGTGATCGGCGCCGGCTTTGTGCAATTGATCGTGGCACAGCTGCAGGGCGGCATTTACCCGACCGTCGGCGCATCCGGAGGCGTTTTCGGCCTGTTGCTGGCCTATGCCATGGCATTTCCGAATCGCACCGTGATGCTGCTGTTCCCGCCGATACCGATGAAAGCGAAATTCTTCGTGCTCGCGTATGGCCTGCTCGAGCTGTATCTGGGATTGAGTGGCAGGGCGCCGGGCGTCGCCAACTTCGCACACCTGGGCGGCATGCTGTTCGGCTTTCTGTTGCTGATGCGCTGGCGCTCCGCCGCGCGGAGATAGAGCAGCGACAGCATCTGGCAACAGGCACAAACGACTATTCGAGCGATCAGGAGCTCAGATGATCATTAAAAGACGGGAATTTCTGGGGCATGTGGCGGCTGGCAGCGCGGTCGTCACGATGCCTGCTTTCCTGTCCGGTTGCGGCGTCAACCGGGCAACCGTGGTCACCGACACCACACCGCGCAATCCGTTCATGGAATGGTTTGCGGTCGATGAAGCGACCATCTCGCGCGTGCTGGCCGAGCTGACAGCCAATGGTGCGGACGCAGCGGACCTGTACTTCCAGCACCAACGCGCGAATATCCTGGCTATGGAAGACAGCATTGTCAGTCGTGCCAATTCAGAGATCACCCAGGGGGTTGGTCTGCGCGTCGTCATTGGCCAGCAGACCGGCTATGCGTTCACCGAAGACCTGACACTGGAGTCAATGCTGGCGGCGGCCCGCAGCGCTGCGGCGATCGCCAGTGGCAGCAGCGTGGTGCCGCCACAGTCGTACGATCCGCAGCAGACCGGTGACCTGTACACGACCGAGGTGCCATGGGCCGAGGTCGGCGTCGCGCAGAAACTGCCTGTCCTGAAGCGCGTTGACAGCCGGGCACGGCAGGCGGACCCGTCGGTGGACAAAGTCAGCGTATTCTGGAGCGACGTCGACGAGCGGGTGCTGATCGCGACCCTGAACGGACACCTGATCATGGATCATCGGCCGATGACCAGGCTTACCGCGCAGGTCACCGCAAAACGTGGCGATAACGTACAGTCCGGGTTCTCGAACATCGCTGCCCGCCAGGATTTTTCCTGGTATACGAACGAGCGCATCGATCGCATGGTGCAGGAGGCGGTCGATCGAACGCTGATCCTGTTCGAGGCAAAACGACCGCCGGCGGGTGAGATGCCGGTTATCCTGGCGGCCGGCGCCAGCGGCATACTGCTGCACGAGGCCATCGGTCATGGCATGGAGGCCGACTTCAATCGCAAGGGAACCAGTATTTACTCGGACATGATGGGCAAGAAGGTCGCCGAACCGTCTGTCACGATCGTCGATCAGGGCACCATCCCGAATGAACGCGGCGCGCTCAACTATGACGACGAAGGTAACGAATGTGGCCGTACACTCATGGTCGAAGACGGAATCTTGCGTTCCTATCTGCACGACGGCATCAGTTCCAGGCAGTATGGCGTGCCGGCGACCGGTTCCGGGCGGCGCGAATCCTACAAGTTTGCACCGATGCCGCGCATGACCTGTACGTTCATGGAGGACGGGCCGCATACCAGGGACGAAATCATTGCCGCCGTCGATCGCGGCATCATTGCCGAGACATACACCAATGGCCAGGTGCAAATAGGCGCCGGCGACTACACTTTCTATGTCAAGAACGGCTGGCTGATTGAAAAAGGCAAGGTCACGGCACCGATCAGGGACGTCAACATCATCGGCAATGGACCGGAGACACTGAAAAAAATCATCATGGTGGCCAATGACGCACAACTCGACACAGGCGGCTGGACCTGCGGCAAGAACGGGCAGCGTGTGCCGGTCTCGCAAGGCATCCCGACGGTGCTTGTCTCCAAACTGACGGTTGGAGGCGAAAATGTCGGATGAACTGATGTCGCGCGCCGCCCAGGCCGTCGAATTGACGAGACAGGCGGGCGCCGACGACGTATGGGCAACCGCGACTCAAAACCGCGACGTTGAGTTCAATTATCGCGATGGTGCCCTCGAGAAGGTCCAGGATACGACCTCACGCTCCCTGAGCGTGAAAATTTTCGCCAATGGCCGGTATTCGAGCCACAAGACAACGGATCTCGATCCATCTCGCTTGCAGGGATTCATTAACGAAGCCGTTGCCATCACCGCGGCGCTCGAACCCGACGCGCAGCGGCGGATACCACCAGCAGACCTGTTTGCCGACCGGCCGACGAAGGACCTGGATCTGATCGACAGTGCAGTCCACGGGCTGGATCGGGAGCAGCGTATGGCCTGGTGCATAGCGCTCGATGCAGCGGCCTGCGATCACGACCGGGTAATTTCCGCGACTTCCGGTGTTTATGATGGCAGCAGCACATCGGCATCAGCCAGCAGCAATGGTTTCAGTGGATCACAACTCTCCACATACTGCTGGATGGGGGCAAGCGTCACGCTGCGTGATCGCGGCGAGCGCAGGGCCGAGGACAGTTTCTATGCCGGGTCCTCGCACGTAGCAAATCTGCCGGATGCCGGCGAAATAGCGCGGACCGCTTTGCAGCGGACCGTTGCCCGGCTGGATTCCGCGAAAGGCCCGACAGTACGGACCACCATGCTGGTCGATTCCCGCGCGGCCGCATCGTTACTCGGCAGGTTGTTGCGACCAGCCACCGCGCGCGGCGTGCAGCAGGGCCAGTCATTCTGGGCGCCATTGATCGGCGAGCGCGCATTCAGTGACAAACTGAGCATCTTTGACGATCCGCTGATCACCCGTGGCCTGGCATCGCGTCACTATGACGACGAAGGGATTTCAGCCCGAGTGCTGCCACTGGTGGAACAAGGGGTCATCCGTAACCTCTACGTCGACACCTATTATGGACGCAAGGCGGGACTGCAGCCGACCACCGGTACGCCCTCAAATCGCAGGGTCGTGCCGGGCAAGCAGTCACTCGGCGAGTTAATGCGTGACGTGGGCGAAGGTGTCTACGTTACTTCCTGGCTTGGCGGGAATGCAGACAGTACAACTGGAGATTTTTCGCTGGGACTGCGTGGCCACATGATCGAGAATGGTGAAATCGGTCGTCCGGTCGGCGAGATGAACGTCACTGGAAACCTGCGTGACCTGTTCAATCGGCTGGCGGCGCTGGGCAATGATCCCTACCCGTATTCGACGACATTGGCGCCGTCACTGGTATTTTCGGAGGTCGACTTTTCAGGGGTGTAACGAAGTCAGAATAACAGGGGGTAGTGCAATGCAAGTGCCTCAAATGGCGACACCGGCAATCGCTCTGGGTATCGCAAGCCTGGTGGTTGCCGCCTGTCAGCCGGACAGGTCCGGGTCCGAAATCGGTGCAGAAAGCCTGCCAGCCGTTGCCATCGATGCGGACGATATTGCGGGCGTGGTCCGCAGCAGCAACGGCCCGGAGGCGGGTGTGTGGGTAATCGCCGAAACCAGCGAGTTCAGCACCCGCTTCGTCAGGATCGTTGTTAGCGACGATCAGGGTCGTTACCTGGTGCCGGACCTTCCGGCTGCGGAGTACGAACTCTGGGTTCGCGGCTATGGCCTGCAGGACTCGGCCAGGATAAAGGCGGCACCCGGTCGGCACATCAACCTGGCTGCCGTGGTAGCGCCCGATGCGGCAACTGCTGCACAGGTATACCCGGCAGCCTACTGGTACGCCATGATGCACCTGCCGACGGAAGAGGAAGTTGCGGACATTCCGGGCGGCATCAACAACTACCTGATGTGGATCAAGAACATGGGCTGCGTCGGCTGCCACCAGATGGGCCAGCGCTCGACGCGGACCCTGCCGGATGAATGGTCTGATATCGAATCATCGGAACAAGCCTGGGCAAGGCGTATCGCTTCCGGCCAGGCTGGTGGCAACATGACCCGGCTGGCACTGGAGGTTTTGCAGGGCGTGCCAATCAGGTATCTGGCCGAGTGGACGGATCGGATAGCGGCCGGGGAGTTGCCGGCGAGCATACCCGAGCGGCCTTCCGGCCTGGAAAGAAACATAGTTGCTACGGTCAGGGACTGGTCGAACGAAAAAGCGTACCTGCACGATTTGTCGGGAACGGATCGCCGCGACCCGACAGTGAACGCATACGGGCGAATTTTCGGCGCGCCGGAACTCAGTACCGATGAGATGCCGATACTCGACCCGGTTACGAATACCGTGGCGATATTCCACGTTCCGGTCCGAGACGAAAATACGCCCACCACCAACAGTAATCCGGTTATTGCGCCGTCACCGTATTGGGGCGACGAGGCTATCTGGGACAGCAAATCCAATATTCACAACCCGATGCTCGATCAGGATGGTCGCGTCTGGCTGACCGCACGCATACGCGGTACGAGCAACCCTGATTTTTGCAGGAAAGGTTCGGATCATCCCTCCGCGAAACTGTTTCCGACCCAACGTGCGTCGCGGCACCTTGCCGTAATCGACCGCGAGAACTTCGAATACAGCTATGTGGATACCTGTTTCAGCACGCATCATCTGCAGTTCGCGGAGGACGAGAACAACACTTTGTGGACCAGCGGAGACCGCAATGTCGTTGGTTGGCTGGACACGAAAAAGTTTCTGGAAACGCGCGATGCGGCCGCCTCGCAGGGTTGGGCGCCGGTGGTGCTCGATACCAACGGTAACGGACGCCTGGATAAATGGACGGAGCCGGGCGAGCCACAGGACCCGGACCTCGATATGCGGGTGCCCAAAGGTTTCTACGCGGTGATGCCGAGTCCGATCGAAAGTGCGGTTTGGGGTTCCAACGCGTTCTCGTATCCCGGTTCTATTGTGCGCATGGTTCATGGCGCCAATCCACCGCAAACGACGCTGTCGGAATTATACGAAGTGCCGTTGCCCGGTTTTGGCGTACGCGGCGCCGATATAGATCGCAAAGGCGTTGTCTGGGTATCTCTCGGCAGCGGCCATCTCGGCGCCTTTGATCGCCGCAAGTGCAACGGTCCGTTGAATGGCCCCACGGCTACCGGCAAGCACTGTCGGGAAGGCTGGACCTTCTACGATCTGCCCGGACCGGGCTTTGCTGACTTGGCCCAATACAGCATCGAGTCGAGTTATTACACCTGGGTTGATCAGCACAATACGCTCGGCCTTGGCGCTGATGTGCCCATCGCGACCGGCAATTTGTTCGATGGAGTGCATGCATTGGTTGACGGTGAATTTGTGACCCTGCGCATTCCCTACCCAATGGGTTTCTACACCAAGGGGCTGGAAGGACGGATCGATGACCCGGACAGCGGCTGGAAGGGGCGTGGAATCTGGGTACCGAGCGGTGATCGAACGCCATGGCTGAAAGAAGGCGGCAAGGGCAGCAAACCGTTGGTGGTGCATTTCCAGGTCCGCCCGGATCCGCTGGCAAAATAGTCGATGCCGGCGAAGATGCGCGATTTTGCGCTCGAAGTATATTTTTCGAAATGGGAGTTCAAGGCCCGTTTCAACCTGACTGCTTCGGATGCACAGAGCCTGTCTACTGCCGAGCTGCTGGCGCTGGCATCCCCGGAAGACCGCGACCGGTTTCAAGACCTCCATCTCGGCTACACGGAAACATTCGGTTCACCGGCGCTGCGCCAGGCGATAGCCGGAACCTACGACATTATCGACGGCGATCATATTCTTTGCCTGGCCGGAGCAGGCGAGGGAATCTACATCGTGATGCAGGTCCTGTTGCAGCCACAGGATCATGCGATTGTTATTACGCCGAACTACCAATCTGCTGAAACGGTGCCTCTCAGTACATGCGAGGTTACCGGTGTGTCACTCGACCCGAGCAATAACTGGTCGCTGGACATAGACAGGATTCGGCAGGTACTGCGACCCAACACAAAACTGGTATCTATCAATTTTCCGAACAACCCGACCGGCTCGATCCCGTCGCAGGAGACGATCAACGACTTGATCCTGTTATGCCGGAAGCGTGGTATCTGGCTGTTCAGTGACGAAGTGTACCGGCTGATCGAACGGGACCCTGGCTTGCGTATCCCGCAGATTGCCGATATCTACGAAAAAGGCATCTCGCTAAACGTCATGTCGAAAGCGTACGGTCTGTCAGGACTTCGCATCGGGTGGCTCGCCTGCCAGGACCGTGATGCCCTGGTACGGTTCGAGCGATTCAAACACTATCTGTCGATCTGCAATTCGGCCCCGGCGGAAATGCTGGCTTTAATTGCGCTTAAAGCGCGTGACACGATTCTCGAGTGCAATCGTAATCGGGTGCGGGACAACAGCGCAGTCGCTGCCGAGTTTTTCATGCAACACGCCGAGTGGTTCGATTTCACGCCACCGGACGGTGGCTGTGTCTGCTTCACCCGTTACAAGGGCGCGGACGGCGTCGAGGAATTTACGCGCCGCCTG
>Ga0255058_10002315_pt1 | contig 10517 bp, 7 predicted proteins | sample Cases_109_9_MG_FD_188637 | JGI IMG/M metagenome (GOLD analysis project Ga0255058, IMG submission 188637) | Seawater microbial communities from Amundsen Gulf, Northwest Territories, Canada - Cases_109_9 | ecosystem: Environmental > Aquatic > Marine > Gulf | place: Canada: Northwest Territories... | reverse complement strand
GGCGTCGAGGAGTCCGCACGTCGGAACCGGGCGGCGGCGCCGAGCCTCGCCGGGCCGTGGGGCTCCGAACCCGACGAATCCCGACCGGTCACGGCCGGCGCCGGCCCGGGAGCAACCGTCGGCGGCGATATCGAGATCCGCGGGTTGACCTTCGCCTACCGTGGTCAGGACGAACGTGAAACCCCGGCCCTTCGTGACGTCGACCTGCTCATTCCGCGGGGCAGCCGGATCGGTCTGGTCGGTCCGGTCGGCTCGGGCAAGTCGACCCTGGCCAACTTGCTGGCGCGCGTCTATCCGGCTCCGGCCGGGACCATCTCGATCGGCGGCGTCGACATCAACGAGATTCCGCTGGACGCGCTGCGCGGCAACATCGGCTACGTTCCGCAAGAGGCCTTCCTGTTCTCGCGGACGCTGCGTGAGAACATCCGCTTCGGCGATCCTGACGCCTCCGAAGACGAGGTCCAGCGGGCGGTTGACGTCTCGCACCTGCGCAACGACCTGCAGGCGCTGCCCCAGGGGCTCGACACGATGGTCGGCGAGCGGGGATACACGCTCTCCGGGGGGCAACGGCAACGCGCCACCCTGGCACGGGCCGTCGTTCGCGACGCCAAGATCCTGATCCTCGACGACTCGCTGTCCAGTGTCGACGCCGACACCGAGCGCGCGATCCTCGACGAGCTGAACGAGCTGATGCGAGGCAAGACGACGATCCTGATCACGCACCGTGCCGCCGCTCTGGCAGGGCTGGACCGCATCGTGGTCCTGGACGCCGGGCGTATCGTCGAGCAGGGCACCCACGACGAGCTGATGGCTCGCGAGGGTGTCTACACACGGCTGTTCCAGAGCGACCTGCTGCGGGCCCGGCTGGGGGGATCGTGAGTCGGCACCCCGAGGGTTCGATCCACGAGGAGGAGCTGCTGGGCAAGGCCTACGATGCCCGCCTGATTCGCCGCCTGTGGCGCTACGTGAAGCCGCACCGCTCCCTCGTGGGGTCGTCGCTGGTTCTGATGTTCGTGGTCAGCGCGGTCCAACTGGTACAGCCCTACCTGATCAAGATCGCGATCGACGATCACATCGCCCAGAAACGGCTCGACGGCCTGGGAAGTCTGGCGCTGTTGTTCATGGCCGCGCTGGTCGCCGAGTTCGGGTTACGGTTCGCCCAGCTGTACGTCCTGCAGCGCACCGGGCAGAACGTCGTGTTCGACGTTCGCATGCACGTCTTCACGCACCTGCAGCGGTTACCGTCGTCGTTCTTCGACCGCAACCCCGTCGGCCGGCTGATGACGCGGTTGACCAGCGACGTCGAGGCGCTGAACGAGGCGTTCACGTCGGGGTTGGTGATGGCGATGGCCGACGTTGTCAAGCTGGCCGGAATCGTTGCCATCCTGATCTGGATGGACTGGCGGCTGGCACTGATAACGTTCGCGGTGTTGCCGCCCACCATCGCCACCACCTGGTTCTTCCGGATACGCGTGCGGCGTGCCTATCGCAAGACACGGGCGATGATCGCCCGGCTGAACTCGTTTCTGCAGGAGAACGTCTCCGGCATGCGGATCGTGCAGCTGTTCGGCCGCGAGGGCGCCACCTTCGACCGGTTCAGCTCCGTGAACATGGAGTACCGCGACGCCCAGCTGTCGGCGGTGCGCTACGACTCGGTCTTCTCGGCCCTGGCCGAGCTGGTGGGCTCGGTCACGCTGGCCGCCATCGTCTGGGCCGGTGGTTGGGGCATCCTTTCGGGGCTGGTCACGTTCGGGACGTTGGTGGCGTTCATCGAGTACTCGGCCCGCTTCTTCCAGCCGGTGCAAGAGCTGTCGCAGCGCTACACGACCATGCAGGCCGCGATGGCCGCCGCCGAACGGATCTTCGCATTGCTGGACAACGAGGTCTCGATCCGGTCTCCGGCGAAGCCGCATCCGATCGACGGGCGCCTGCGCGGCGAGATCGTCTTCGAGAACGTCACCTTCGGCTACAAGGAAGGCGAGCCGGTATTGAAGGACGTCTCGTTCACCATCCGCCCCGGCGAGCGCGTCGCGGTGGTGGGTTGGACCGGCTCCGGTAAGTCGACGTTGATCCGCCTGCTGGCGCGACTCTACGACGTGCAGCAGGGGAGGATCCTGGTCGATGGAGTGGATATTCGCGACTACGAGCTGCCCAGGCTGCGGCGCTCGATCGGCGTCGTGTTGCAGGACCATTTTCTGTTCGCGGGGTCCGTTCGGGACAACATCTCGCTCGGCGAGCCGCGGGTGACCATCGAGACCGTTCGCCGGGCCGCGGCGGCGGTCCACGCCGACCGCTTCATCGAGGCGCTCCCGGCCGGTTACGACGAGGAGGTTCGCGAGCGCGGCTCGAACTTCTCCGTCGGTGAGAAGCAACTGCTCTCCTTTGCGCGGGCCATCGCCTTCGACCCCGCGATCCTGGTGCTGGACGAGGCCACGGCGTCGGTCGACCCCGAGACCGAGCGCCGTATCCAGCAGGCGCTGGGCGTGTTGCTCCGGGGACGAACCTCGGTGATCATCGCCCACCGGCTGGCCGCCATCGACGGCGTCGACCGCATCCTGGTGTTGCACCACGGGCGGCTTCAGGAGCAGGGGAGCCACGACGAGCTGCTGCAGATCGAGGGCGGGATCTACCGCACGCTGCACAGCCTGCAGGTGGCTGCGGTCCAGTGAAGCCGGCGACCCGTGTCCGCCCCGTTCTCAGGCACGGTCGGCGAGGGCGCCAATGCCGTGAAATCGACCGGCCGGCGGGCCACTCCCGCCTGTACGCCGGGGGGCGCGCGAAGTTTGGCCCGGCGGGATGGGCCGCAGGTTAAACTTGCCCGACGAGGAGGGGGGCTCATGCCGGAAACCCAGGACAAGCCGCGGCCGGACCTGTTCCGGGAAGAGGCCCTGAGATACCACCTCGGCGAGACCGACGACGGGGACGTGATCCGCGTGTCGCCCGCATGGACGCGCTGGACCTACTGGTTCTTGGTGCTGACCGTCATCCTTGGCCTGGCCTATCTGGTGTTGGGCGAGGTCTGGGTCTACGAGTCGGGCCCGGCGATCGTCGAGCTCGCTTCCCGGACGTCCTTGACCGCCCCGTCCGATGGCACCGTGGAATCCGTCGAGGTCCTGCCGGGGCAGCAGGTCGAAGCCGGGCAGGTGCTGGTGGAGTTCCGGGCCGAGGCCGAGCGTGCCGAGCGCGCCAGGATCGAGCAGCAGTTCAGACTGCAGCTCATCGAGCGCCTGAGAGACCCCTCGAACGAGACGGCCGGGGCCGAGCTGCGGCGACTGCGCGGTGAGCGCGACCTGCTGGAGGCGCGTATCGAGAATCGCCGGATCCGGGCGCCCCGGGACGGCATCGTGCACGACGTCCGCATTCGCCCCGGGCAGTTTCTCGCCGAGGGCGCGCCGGTGCTCGATCTGGTGCCCGCCGAGACGGGCTACACGTTCATCGCCATGTTGCCCGGCCACTCGAGCCCTCAGTTGAAGAAGGAGATGCGGCTTCGTCTGGAGATCGTCGGCTATCCGAATGCGGACGTGCCGACGCGCATCGACGAGATCGGCAAGCAGGTGATCGGGCCGACCGAGGCCCGGCGCTTCCTGAGGCCGGATATCGCCGACTCGTTTCCCATCGCGGGCCCCGTCGTCATCGTGCGGGGCAGCCTTCCCTCCGACCGTTTCGTCGCCGGGGCGCAGGAGTACCTCCTGCACGACGGCATGCAGGCGGTCGCCGAGGTCAAGGTGCGCAAGGAACGGATCCTGCTGCGGCTGATTCCGGGACTCAAACGTCTGCGACGGGACGGCGATGCCTGAGGGCAGTCCGTTCAACAGGTTGCGGTCGAGGTTTCCCGCCCTGGCCGGGTTGAACTTCGAGCGTCGCCGGCGCCGGATCCCCTACGTTCAGCAGATGGAGGCGGCCGACTGTGGCGCTGCGTGTCTGTCGATGGTCCTCGGCTATCACGGGCGGCACGTGCCACTCAAGGAGACCCGCGAGGCGACGGGCTCGGGCCGGGGAGGGGTCACCGCCCGGGCAATCATCGACGCCGGACGGCGCTACGAGCTTCGCGGGCGCGGCGTGCGCCTCGAGGTCGACGACCTGAAGTACCTGCCACCGGCTTCGATCCTGCACTGGGGCTTCGATCATTTCGTCGTCTACGAGAGCTCGAGCCGCAAGGGCGTGCGCATCGTCGATCCCGCGGTCGGCCGCCGCCTGATCCCGCTCCAACGCTTCGTCGAACAGTTCACCGGCGTCGCCCTGACGTTCGAACCCGGCGAGCGCTTCGAGGAAGGCGGCAGGCCGGCCAGCAGTCTGGGTGACTACATCGCACGGCTGAAGGCGTTCAAGGGCCCCCTGCTGCGGGTCGTGGTCATCTCGCTGCTCGTGCAGTTGTTCGCACTCGCACTACCGCTGTTGACCGGAGTGCTCGTCGACCGGATCGTCCCCCACCGGGACCTGGACCTGCTGTGGGTGCTGACTCTCGGCCTGGCGGCGATCGTCGTCTTCCAGGTGCTGGCCTCGTTGATCCGTTCGCACCTGCTGCTGTACCTGCGAAGCATCCTCGACACGCAGCTCAGCCTGGGGTTCATGGACCACCTCGTTGGCCTGCCATACTCCTTCTTCCTCGAGCGGCCCACCGGCGACCTGATGATCCGCTACGGCAGCAACCGACGAGTGCGCGAGACTCTGACCTCCGGGGCGTTGTCGACGCTGTTTGACGGCACCCTGGTCTGCCTGTACCTCGTGCTGCTGTTCGTGGCCAGCGCGGGCATGGGTCTGTTGGTGGTCACCCTCGGCGCGATGCAGGTCGTTGTCTTCATCGTGACCCGCAAGCGCTATCGGGAACTGATGGCCCAGGACCTCGAGGTCCAGTCCCGGTCCCAGAGCCACCTGGTCGAGATGCTGGCCGGGATGGAGACCCTCAAGGCGGTGGGGGCTGAGCAGCGTTCGGTCGAGCGCTGGTCCCACCGGTTCGTCGACGAGCTGAACGTCGCCCTGGCCCGCGGCCGGCTGATGGCCTGGGTCGGTGCGATTCGTGGAGGCCTGGCGATGGTCTCGCCGCTGGCGATTCTGGTCTTCGGCGGCTACCTGGTCGTGCAGGGCGACCTGCGGCTGGGCATGATGCTGGCACTGAGCGCCCTGGGCGTCGGGTTCCTGCGGCCCCTGAGCGGCCTGGTCTCGACGGCCCTCGACCTGCAGGAGGTGCGCAGCCACATCGAACGCATCGACGACGTGATGAGCACCGAGCCCGAGCAGAAGCGCGGCGAGGTCGTGCCGGCCGGCAAGCTGAAAGGGGCCATCCATCTCGAACGGGTCAGCTTCCGCTACCGCAAGGACCAGGCCTGGGTACTGCAGGAGATTTCGCTTGACGTCGAGCCGGGCCAGCGGGTGGCGCTCGTCGGCCGCTCGGGAGCCGGCAAGTCGACCCTGGCGCGGCTGATCGTCGGGCTCTATCGGCCCGACTCGGGGAGGATCCTCTACGACGGCATCGACCTGGCCGGGCTCGACCTGCACACCGTGCGCGAGCAGATCGGCGTCGTGACCCAGGGTGCCCACATCTTCGGCACGAGCATCCGCGGCAACATCTCGCTCTCCAACCCGATGATCTCGCTGGACGACGTGGTCTTGGCCGCCAAGCGCGCGGCGATCCACGAAGAGATCCTGGCGATGCCGCTGGGCTACGACACGCTGCTGGTCGACGGTGGCGCTTCTCTTTCCGGAGGGCAGCGGCAGCGGATCGCCTTGGCCCGCGCGCTGGTCCATCGGCCGGCGATCCTGCTGCTGGACGAGGCCACCAGCGACCTGGATACCATCACCGAGCGCCGCATCGTGGAGAACCTCGCGGGCCTGTCGTGCACGCGGATCGTCATCGCCCATCGCCTCAGCACGGTGATGGATTCGGATCTGGTGGTATTGCTCGCCGGAGGTCGCCTGGCCGAGGCCGGCACCCACTCCGAGTTGCTTGCCCGCAAGGGCGCCTACGCCGAGCTGGTCGCCGCACAGGCCGACATCAAATCCTGACGCTTCGCGGGCCGATTGACCTTCCGCTTCGCCGCACCTATTCTGATGCGCATGGGCTCGAAGACGTTTGCCTTGCTCATGGGCATGATCGTCCTGCTGGCCGGGGCGGTCTTCCTGTTGGGACGAACGCTGACGCGGCCCCCCGTGGGCGCGATGCTGCCGCCCCGAGGTGTCGGCCCGGGAGCGCCGGTACCGCAGGGGCCGGCGCCGTCGACGCAGGCCGAGTTGCATCCTTCTCTCACCGCAGGGTTGCAGGCGATACGCGAGATGCGCCTGGAGGAGGCGGTCCGCCTGCTGGAGGAGGTGCCCGCGGATCACGAAGCCTTCCTTCTGGCCCAGTACAATCTCGGCGTGATCCAGGAGGCGCGGGGGAACCCCGGGGCGGCGATCCAGGCCCTCCAGCGTGTCGCGTCACTGCAGGACGAGTCGGCCGAGGTCTACGCCGCGATGGGTCGCGCCTACTCCCGTGCGGGCGACTTCGACTCGGCCGAATCGGCCACGCTGAGAGCGATCGAGCTGGACCCGGGCCATGTACCCGCTCGTTACCTCGCCGGCTTCGTACGCATCGCCCGCGGGGAGATCGCCGACGCGATCAACGCCTACCGGCGGGCCCTCACGCTGGACACCCAGTCGCTTCACATCGGCCTGGCCCGGCTCGATCTGGTTCGGCTCCACGGTGAACGACCGGAACACCCGGCCACCCACTACGCCCTGGCGTTCATGGCCAACGCGACCGCAGATCCCGACACCGAGATGAGGGAACTCGATCATTTCTTCGAGCTCGACCCTCAGGAACCGGCGCTCTCGAAAGCCCGGGCGCGCCAGGAGGCATTGAAGGCCGCAGTCACTCCAGCGGCGAAATGAAGCACCCCACGGCTTTCGTCGTCGGGGTTTCCACCTCATGCCCCTCGAGCACGGCGCTGACCGCCGCCCTGAGATCTCGAACCGTCGGGGCCGGGCGGCGCTCCCCGAAGGCCACGTACTGATTGTCGATCCGTCCCCGGTAGGCCAGTTTCCGGTCGGGCCCGAAGACGGCGGCCTCGGGCGTGACGGTGGCGCCGGCGAGGCGAACCAGGGTGTGGGTCGGGTCCCGCAACGCCATCAGCGGATAGTCGTACTCCTGGACGTGCTCACGGATCTGTTGCGGGGTCTCGTCGGGGTCGGGATAGACCAGCCAGAAGCCCACCTTGCGATCGGCGTACTCCTCGTAGATCTTGCGAATCTCCGGCGCGTAGCGGTTGGAGATCGGGCAATCGCTCTTGGTGAAGATGAAGACGAACGCCTCGGTATCGGCACGTTCGAACGGGTCGAGAACGCTACCGCTGAGGTCGAGGGGACCCGGCTGCGATGCGCCGCCCGGCACGCCGGCGCCAACCAGCAGTGCCGCGAGTCCGAAAACCACGAGGAGCATTACGCCGGGCCGCAAGCCCCGCGGCTGCGGCGCGGCGCCGAGATTCTCTCGGGTGGGGGACAACCCGTATCTCCTCCAACGCAACATTCTACCCAATGGCAACGGGGTCGCCACACCTGGTCTCCTCAGGCCATTCGCACCCACCTGACCAGCGTTGCGAAGTTCGGCGGTTTCCCGTGCAGCAGCAACCCCACCCGGAAGACCTTGGCGGCGATCCACAACGCCCCGTAGACCGAGCCCACGCCGATCAGGATCGAAAGCCAGACCTGCCACAGCGGCGGGGGAGTCGTGGACGTCATGCGCATCAACATCACGAAGGTGTTGATCGGCGGCAAGAAGCTGGTCAGCGTGGCGAAGAAGGAGTTCGGGTCGCGGCTGATCGGCAGCCACAGTATCCAGGGGATCATCATCACCAGCATGATCGGCATCATGAAGGTCTGGGCTTCCCGAGGCTCGTTGACGGCGGCCCCGATGGCGGCCATCAGCGACCCGACGACGAAATAGGCGATCAGGTAGAAGATGATCAGGTAGACGAACAGCCAGAGGTCTAGCAGGCCCATCAGGGCGAAGGCGATCATCGCCGAGACGCCCATGCTCGAGTAGATGCCGATGACCAACAGCCCGACGCACATCTGGCCGATGATCTTGCCGGTCATCAGCTGCATCGGAGAGACCGCGGACAGCAACACCTCGACGACGCGGCTCGACTTCTCCTCGATGGTCGTGGTCATCAAGTACTGGCCGCCGGTGAAGACCGAAACCAGCAGCAGGATCATGAATCCCATGGGCATGAGGATCTGCAGATCCTCGTGAATCTGGCTCTCGCCGCCCTCGGTCACGGTGGTCGGGCGAACCCGTGAGACACGCGTCAGCTCCTCGATCCTGGCCCGGTCCAGACCTGCCGCCGTAACCCGGGCCTCGACGATCGAGCGGCGCATCCCGCCGCGGATCTCGTCGATGATCCGGTCGTCCAGTTTCTCGCGGATGAACAGGTCGTATGTGCCGAGCTCGTCGTCAGGACCGTCCTTCTCCACCGCGTTGTCGTGAACGACGACGAGGCCCAAACGACCGCCGTCCGTGATCGAACCCTGGTGCAGCAGGGACTTCTCGTGATCGAGGTCGGCCGTGGTGGGCAGGTTCAGCACGCGGATCGTCGGCACGTCGCCGAGAGCGGCGTCGAGCGCCTGACGCGCCGCCTCGGATCCCGCGGCCAGGTCGCGCACCGCTTCGGGCGTGGTTTCCTCGATGATCTTCTTGGACTCCCCGCGACGCTCGACGATCGCCTCGGGGGACAGGTAGTCGCGGACGTCCTCCACGATTCGGCTCGTGGGATCGAGGATCGCGATCTCGCCGTCGATCTTGGGCGGCTCCCGGTTGAGCAGCATCGGCATGACGATGAAGGCGATCCCCATCAGCAGAGGCATCATCAGCACGCCCAGAATGAACCCCTTGGTGCCGACGGTGGCCAGGAACTCGCGAATCGCGATGTGCAGGGTCTTCGTCACACGCCGATCTCCCGGACGGAGTCCTCTCGCAGCGCCCTGCGCAAGCTCCGGCTATCGCCGTCCGACACGTCGCGGGACTCGGTCACGATCTGGACGAAGATGTCCTCGAGCGTCGGTCGCCGCAACTCGGCTCGCACGACCGGGATCGCCGCCGTGATGTCCCGCAACACGCCCGCGGCATTCGTTCCCTCACCCAGTTGCACCTCGTACTGCTCGCCGTTCTTCTGAACGTCCCGCACGCCCGGCACCGAGCGCAGCGGAGCGACGTCGGTTTCCGCGTCGAGCGGCTCCACGATCACGGTGCGCGGGTCGAAGCGGGCACGGATCGAGCCGATCGAATCGTCGAGCACCTTGCGCCCGTCGTCGATCATCAGGATGTGATCGCAGAGCTGCTCGGCCTGGATCATCACGTGCGTGGAGAAGATCACGGTTGCGCCGCGCTGGTGCTGTTCCCGAATCAGCTCGCGCAGCAGCCTCATGTTGACCGGGTCCAGCCCGCTGAACGGCTCGTCGAGGATCAGCAGCTCGGGCTCGTGAATCACCGCCGTGATGAACTGCACTTTCTGTTGCATGCCCTTGGAAAGCTCGTCGCAGCGCTTGTTCTCGACGTCGCCCAGCTCCACCCGCTCGAGCCACCGGCGTACCCTGCTCTTGACGTCGGGACCCGAAAAACCCTTGAGCCGGCTGATGTATCGCAGGAACGAGCCGACCTTCATCTTCTTGTAGAGGCCTCGCTCTTCGGGCAGGTAGCCGATGCGGTCCTTGGCGTCGAGAGCCGAACCGTGGCCCAGCACCGAGATCCTGCCGCTGTCCTGGAACAGGATCGACATGATCATGCGGATGGTGGTCGTCTTGCCCGCGCCGTTGGGCCCGATGTAGCCCACCAGCATCCCCCGGGTTACGACCATATCCAGGTCGCGCACGGCGACCTTGGTGCCGAAGGTCTTGGTGACCCCCTCGAGCTGGATGGCATCGGACATTCAGGGAAGCTCCGGATTGCGGATTGTATCCTCTGGGCGTTCTCGGTCAAACCAGGCGACCGCGCCGGCAAGGGCCAGCGGTCGACCTATCGGTCGAGGCCACGCCCGCTGGACGCCGTCCATCGACCGAGACGGCGGCAGCGGTCGGCGGTGAGGCGCCGCGCGGTGACCCGCCAGGACCAGTTGCCATCGGAGATGCCCGGGCGGTTCATGCGGGCGGAGGAGTCCAGGTCGAGCAGGTCCTGAAGCGGGATGACGACCGTTTCGGCCCGGGACTCGTAGAGGGTCTCGATCATTCTCGAGACCACGTTATCGACGCTCGCACCCACCTCGACGAGTACCTCGTGTTGGCGTTGAGGGGAGAGTGTCCGGAACCAGCCGCGACTGGTGTCGTTGTCGTGGGTCCCTGTATAGGCAATGCAACGCTCGGGATAGTGCGCGGGGTGGTGTTCGTCGTTTCCGTCCAGTCCGAACTGCAGGATCCGCATCCCCGGAAGGTTCAACGCGTCTCGCAGCGCGTGGACGTCCGGCGTAATCTCGCCCAGGTCCTCGGCGACCACCGGCAGTCCGCCCAGCGCCTCCCTGACGGCCCGGAACAACGCACGCCCCGGTCCCGGT
>Ga0255058_10002314_pt1 | contig 10523 bp, 8 predicted proteins | sample Cases_109_9_MG_FD_188637 | JGI IMG/M metagenome (GOLD analysis project Ga0255058, IMG submission 188637) | Seawater microbial communities from Amundsen Gulf, Northwest Territories, Canada - Cases_109_9 | ecosystem: Environmental > Aquatic > Marine > Gulf | place: Canada: Northwest Territories... | reverse complement strand
GGGCTGGATCGGGATCGAGGACGTCCGTCGCTCCGTCCGTCTCGAAGTTCTCGGCGACTGAATCCATAGCGCCCCCAGCGCCCCTTGCTATCCTGTGATCATCATGGCGCGGGTGGAAAAGATTCGAAACATCGGCATCGTCGCGCACATCGATGCGGGGAAGACGACCGTCACGGAACGGTTCCTTCACCACTCGGGAAAGATCCATCGTGTGGGAGAGGTCCACGACGGAGAGTCGGCGCTGGACTGGATGCCCCAGGAGCGCGAGCGCGGGATCACCATCACGGCAGCGGCGACGACGTTCGAGTGGAACGGACGGGAGATTCACCTGCTCGACACACCGGGGCACGTGGATTTCACGATGGAAGTCGAGCGCAGCCTGAGGGTGCTGGACGGGGCGGTGGTTGTCTTCTGCAGCGTCGGGGGGGTCGAGCCGCAATCCGAGACGGTCTGGCACCAGGCGAACAAGTTCGGGGTGCCGCGGATCGCATTCGTCAACAAGATGGACCGGGTCGGGGCCGACTTCGAGTCGGTCGTGGAGCAAATTCGCGATCGACTCGAGGCCAATGCGGTGCCGCTGCAACTGCCGATCGGGGCCGAGGACGCCTTCGAGGGGGTCGTCGATCTGCTGCGGATGGAGGCGATCTACTTCAGCGGTGAGCTGGCCGACCGCGGCACCCGCAAGCCGATCCCCGAGGACCGGGTCGAGGCGGCGCGGGCCGCCCGCGAGAGACTGATCGAGGCGCTGGCGGATATCGACGACGGGGTCGCGGAGAAGTTCCTCGAGGAGATCGAGTCCGAACCGGCCGAGCTGCTGGCGGCGTTGCGTCGGGGCTGCATCGATTTGAAGATCGTTCCGGTGTTGTGCGGCGCCGCGCTGCGCAACAAAGGGATCCACCGGTTGCTGGATGCGGTGACCGAGTTGCTGCCGTCGCCACTCGATCTGCCGCCGGTTGTGGGTGTCGATCCTCGAGACGTGGAGCTGACGGTCACACGTTCTCCCGCGGACAAGGAGCCGTTGTCGGCACTCGTCTTCAAGATCGCCATGGACGAGGGGCGCAAGGTCCTGTTCTTGCGAGTGTTCAGCGGCGTTCTCGAATCGGGTGCGATGGTCTACAACGTGCGCACCGAACGGAACGAGCGCGTGGCGCGGCTGTTCACCGTGCACGCCGAACGGCGCAAGCGGTTGGACCGCGCCGGAGCGGGCAGCATCGTCGCCGCCGCCGGGCTGAAGGGCGCCACGACCGGCGACACGCTGTGCTCCGAGGACGCACCGATACTGTTGGAACGGATTGACACCTACGAACCGGTGATCTCCGTGGCGATCGAGTCCCGGACCCAGGCCGCCAGGCAGAAGCTGGACTTCGCGCTGGGCAAGATGGTCGAAGAGGACCCGACCTTTCGCGTTCGCGAGGACGACGAGACCGGGCAGACGCTGATCTCCGGCATGGGCGAGCTGCACCTGGAGGTGATCGTCGACCGGCTGGTTCGCGAGTACGGCGTCGAGGCCTCGGTCGGTAAGCCGCAGGTCGTCTACCGCGAAACGATCCGGAACGGCGCCCGGAGTGAGACGACCTTCGAGCGCAAGCTCAAGGAGGCCGAGCTCTACGGCGAGGTCGGCTGCCGAGTCGAGCCGCTGTCCCGTGGGTCGGGCGTGCGAACGCAGTCGGCGGTGCCCACGAACTCTGGTGTTCCGGCGGCGATCGTCAACGCCGCGTTGGCGGGACTGTCCGAGGCCGCGCAGTCCGGGCCCGACGGTTTTCCCCTCGAGGATATCGAGGCAACGCTCTTGTCGGTAAAGTACCGCGACGACGCGCAGCCAGAGATCGGCGTCAAGGTCGCCGCGGCCGACGCCTTCCGCAAGGCAGTCCAGGACGCCAGTCCTTTCAAGCTCGAGCCGATCATGGCCATCGAGGTCGCCGCCCCGGAAGAGCACCTCGGCGCGATCATCGGCGACCTGCGGGCGCGCCGCGCCCAGATCCGGGAGATCGGCCAGTCCGGGGAGATCCGCCCGCTGTCGGCGCTGGTTCCGTTGAGGCTGGTCTTCGGCTACTCGACGGACTTGCGCTCGATCTCCAAGGGCCGGGCCAATTTCACGATGCGCTTTCACTCCTACGACAACCTGTCCGCCTGACTCGGCCGTTCACATACGACAACGTAATCGAGCGCGGCCGCCCACGTTGCCGGACGGCGAGCGTCTGCCTCCGCACCCTCATCGGATAACGACAACGTGACGGCGGCGGTGATTCCAGACTCGCCGTGTTGTCCGGAGCTCGATAGCGCAGCGGTCCGCGAACATTGAACCTCGTAATCCCGGAACCTATGTTTGAGAAGAATGATAAGAGTGGAACGAGCGAGCGCGGTGCGCCGTCCGCCGATCTTCGTCATCGACTTCGATGTCAAGGCGCCCGCGGCCGTTCGCACGCTCGTCGGAGGATAGCGAGATGACCCAGGCGATCTCGTGGATCACGGAAGACGAGGCCGCGAACCACGAAAAGTCGAGAGAGTCACTGGCTGCGTCGAGGAAGGCCGGAGACGCCGTGCCGAAGCCGCCGGGCGAGGCCGCCATCGAGGAGGAGGGCGAGTTCTCCGACTGGATGGACCAGACCTTTGGCGCGATCGTCGATGACCCGTCCGTACCGGAGTTCATCGACCTGGAGACCGAGGAGTTCGGCTCTTCCGATCCGCCCGCTGATGTCGAGATACTGGCCAAGCTCGAGGACGCGTTTCCCGACGAAGATGCCGTCGAACCGACGCCCCCTCCGGCGCCCTCCCCGGCGCCCGCCGAGGAAGAGCTCCTGGCTGATGTGGTCTTCGAGATGCCTTCCGAGCGGCAAGCCGACGAGCCTGACGAGGCCGAGCCGGTCCAGCCCCTGACGCCGTCGTTCGAACCCGTCGCGGAGTCGTCCGAAGAGCCGCCCACCAGAGCACTCGAGGCTACGCCCGGGGCGTCCTGCGGGATTCCGGAAGAGTTCATCGTCGTCGACCGTCCGGAGCCGGCGGCGGATGCAGTCGCAGACGAAGTCTCCCGGCTATCCCTCGCCGCCACCTTCGAGGCGCCGGAGACACTCGGAGTGTTCGACGACGGTGACGAGGATCTCTCCCACGAAGCGAGGGACGTCGTCACGATCCTCGAGCCCCGACAGGAGGCTCTGATGACCGTCGCCGAGCCGGTGCCGCGGTCGCCGCGCTGGACGGTTATCGCCCTGACGATCGCGGTCTGTGTCGGCGTGCTGATCGGCGCATCGCTGGTGATCGGCTATTTCGTCGGGCGCGGCACCGTACCCGCACCACCTCCGCGGGTTCGGCCGGCCGCGGCCTCCGCATCGACCGCCGCAAACCGACCGCCGGTTTCTCCCGACGCTGGGCAGGGCACGGTGGTTCCGTCCGGGCAGAAGGCGTTCGTGGCCGCGGGCCCGATCGTACTGGCGTTGGCGAGAGCGTCCGCAGCGCCGGCTTCCCGTCCGATCGACCCGGTGGCGGACGACGAAACAACCTCGTCCCCGGTCGAAAAGCCTCGAACAGCCACGGAGACCAGGGCCGCGCCGGCTGCGACGGTGGGGCCCGCAGCACTCGAGCCCGAAGCACGTCCGTCACCCAGCGTGTCGTCCGCCGTCGAGGCTACCTTGCCCGCCCCGTTCGCGGGCGGCGAGACGTCCTCGGCGCCGTCCACGCCGAAGCTGTCCTCCACGGACCCGGTAACGCGCGGGCCCGTGCCGCCGCGACTTTTCGCGCTGCCGACCCCCGACGTGCCCGCGGTGACATCTCCCGATCCCGGCGAAGTCGCCGCCACGCCCGAGACCCTGTTCGACGTTCCGCCAACTTTGAACCGGTCCAGTCGCGTCGAGCCCACCTACCCGGTCGGGGCTCAGCGTATCGGCAAGTCCGGCCGGGTGGTCCTGACCGCGCAGATCGGCGTCGACGGCTCGGTGGGTCAGATCGAGGTCGTCGAGGATTCGGCGCCGCGGCTCGGTTTCAGAAAAACCGCAATCGATGCGGTCCGCCACTGGCGCTACGAACCGGCGACGAAGAACGGCTCGCCGGTGGCTGCACCGGTGACGATCACCATCAGGTTCGATCCGCGCTGACCGATTCGCCCGCCCACCGTTCGCCTCCCCGCACACCACGAGCGGACACTCCCGCTACCGACTGGCCTATCATACGGCCCCATGGACGACTGGCTCTGCGACGGACCGGACGCTGCCGCGCATACCGTGGTCCTGGCCCACGGCGCCGGGGCGCAGATGGATTCGCCATTCATGGAACGGATGGCGCTCGGGTTGTCCGGGCGCGGACTGCGGGTGGTGCGCTTCGAGTTTCCGTACATGCAGCGGCGGCGGGAGAGCGGCATGCGCAAGCCTCCCGACACGGCCCCGAAACTGGTGAACGCCTGGCGCGAGGTGATCGATCGCCTCGGCGGGGGTTCGAGGCTGCACATCGGCGGGAAGTCGATGGGCGGCAGGATCGCCAGCATGATCGCCGACGAGGTCGGTGCCCGCGGACTGGTCTGTCTCGGCTATCCGTTCCATCCCCCGGGACGGCCCGACCGTCTACGGGTCGCTCATCTGAAGGATCTCCAGACGTCGACCCTGATCGTACAGGGGGAGCGCGATGCACTGGGCAGCCGGGAGGAGATCGACGGATACGAGCTCACCAGCTCGATTCGTATTGCCTACCTCGGTGACGGTGACCACTCGTTCAAGCCGCGCAAGAGCTCCGGCCGCACGTACGACCAGAACATGGACCAGGCGATCGCAGCAGTCGCCGAGTTCGTGGTGGGCTGAAGCCCGGTGGCCGACGGTTCTACGGCCCCTGAATGGTACCGTCGTCGGCGACGCTACCGGGCAGATTCAGTTCGCGCGCCATCTCCTCGAAGCGATCGCAAATGGCGGCGCGCTCACGTCGCAGCCGGGCCACGCTGCGAATGGCGAGCGAGCGGGTCAGCCGTACGCGGGTCGCGCGCCATGTTTCGCGGGCCGCTCGCACGTAGCGCAGCGAGGCGATCCCGCTGAGCAGCACGATCGCCACCGTGATCGTCGATGCCAGCCACGGCTGGTCCGGAATGGCGGGGAAAGCCGTGTGAAGCTGCTGCGACGCCCGGTATCCGAGAATCCCCGCGCCGACCCAGGCCAGGGGAAAGACGACGGCACCGATCAGCAGCTTCAACGAAGCGACGTCCTTGTCCCGGGCGGCCAACACGGCGGTGAGCCCGGCCGTCACCAGGGCCGCCGGTCCGTTGACCAGCGCACCGGCGATCAGGAACGGCGGAAGTAGCAGGAAGACGAACAGCGCTTGCGCCAGCAACACGGCGACCAGCCAGGGAGAGACCAACCGCGGGTTGCGGTCGAGGTGGTGATCGTCCAGGCCGAGAGCTCGCAGCTCATCGTCATAACGCTCCACTCGCCGGCGCACCTCGGCGACGCCGGCGGGGTCGATCTCGATCCGGTGATAGTAGGCCTTGCGGAGTCTCGCAAATCCCAACGTGCGCTCGGCGACGCCGGGCCGGCCCGGGTCCTGCTTGGCCCGTCTGCTGCGTTCGGCGCGCACCAGCTTGCGGCCGCGGTGCAGCAGGCGGTGCAGCTCCCAGTCCTCGGTGGCGTGGATCACGTCGTGCAGCACCCGCTCGATCTCGCGCGTCAGATCTCGCGCACGTTGACGGGCATCGCCGGGAGACTCGTCGGGGACGGGTGTGCGGTCGAGCTCGGGAGGCAGCGCGAGCGGAGGGTGGAACCAGACCAAAGCGCGGGAACGAAAGCTGCGCTTCTTGTCGTAGTGCAGGCCGACGGGAACGATCGCCGGGGGCGGTGCATCCGTGCTCTGCAGTTCCCGCGCACGGTAGTACAGTCGTGCGGCGCCGGTCTTGATCTCGGTCAGGTGCGGCTCGTCGTGGCTCTCGCCCTCGGGGAACAACGCCGAGAAGGCGCCGTCCGCAACGTGTTTGGCCAGCGCGTCGAGACTGGCCCGGTTCCCTTCCCGCCGTTGCGCGGTCTGCGCGGAGCTCATGTCCCGGGCGCGGTAAATCGGAACCGTGCCCAGTGCCCGCATCAACTGGCCCAGCACCGGCCAGCGAAACAGGCCGTGACGCGCGCCGAAGGCGACAGATCGCGGGGAGCGCGCGAGCATCAGGCAGGGATCGACCAGCGCGTTGGGGTGCCAGGAGACGAACAATCCGCCGCGATCGGTCGGGACGTGTTCGAGGCCGGTGACCTCGATCTCGCGGAAGAAGATCCGTAGTAACCCGCGCACGAAACGCACGGCGAGACGATAGGCCGGGGCCGGTCGTTCCAAGGTCAACCTCCGCCAGTCATTGTAGGCCGCCTCGCCTCAGAAGCTGTCCAACTGCGCCGGCACGTCCGGAACCCGGAAGTCGATGCGGATACGGTCGCCTTCCGTCATCACGTCGGTCTCGTATTTCATGTGACCGAAGCGCAGGCCCGAGCGGAGCCGCGCGACGAGAGGCTTCGCGTGTTCCCTGGCCCAGGTCTCGTCGCGGCACAGGAACTCGAGGCGCGCGGTGAATGAGCGGTTCGCCGCCAGCCCACCGTGCACGGTTACTGAGCGAATCGCGTCCCACTGTTCCGCCGATCCCAGGTCGGCGTCGTCCCGGGAAATCGCGTCCCAGATGCGCATCAAGCGTCCCTCGTCGTTGAGGATGACCCCTCGCAGCGACGCCGCGGCGGGAAGCGACGCGTACAGCGCCCCGAGACGCCCGGCCCCGTCGCCGCCGGTCACATCGCCGCTCGTCACGTCCGCCAGGCGGTCAACGGCGTATCGCGCCTGGTCCAGTTCGGTGGCCACGAACAGGTCGGTGCCCCGCAGGAAGAAGGTCACGTCCGAGTCACCGTCCCGGACCCGGAACAGCTTCTCGTCCCGATACGCCACGACCTCGGCGCCGGGGTTGCGTCCCATCAGCAAGCCCAGAAACCAGTCGGCCAGTGTGAGCCGGTTGCCCAGGTTCTCCATGCTGAACATCCAGAGGTGCCCGTCCGTGCCGCGGTCGGCGCCGGGGCGGAGGGTCCAGGCGGCGACCATCGGCAGCACCTGACGAATCTGTCGTTCGTTTCGCTGCTGCCGGCCGGCGATGGTGGCCGCCAACCAGTTCGGCATCCAGCTCGGACGGTCGTGGGCCACGCGTCGGGTCTTTTCGAACAGCGCCTCGATGAACTCCCGGGTTCCGTCGTCCTCTGCGCGCAGCGTCCACTCGGCGTAGGCCAGCGCGTCCCCGGCCAGCAAGCGCTCGGGTTCGAGCAGTTCCCCCGGTCGGGAGATCCAGACCGCGAAACCGATGCAGCCGGAGATCCCCAGGATCAAGAGCGTCGCGCAACCGAGCCCGACGCCCAGCAGCAGCTTCCTTCGGCGACTCGCCAACCGGCACCTCTCGCGATGCAGTCTACATGACCGCTCGACGGCTGCCGGGCGTCGCGGCGAGGCCGAAACTTGACCGGCGCGTCGTCTCGCCGTGGTACACTCCCGCTCCGGAAAGCCCGCAAAATGCGGGAGAAAAGACGTGCCATGGGTCTGCCCAAACTGACCATCGGTATCGAGGAGGAGTATCAGATCATTCACGCGGAGACGCGTGAGCTGACCTCCTTCGTTCAGGAGTTCCTCGACGAGGGTCGCGAGATCCTGCGCGACCAGATCAAGCCCGAGTTCCTGCAATCGCAGGTCGAGGTCGGTAGCCGCATCTGCCAGAACATGAAAGAAGCCCGGCAAGAGCTGGTCACGCTGCGGTCCCAGGTCCACAAGCTGGCGGCTTCCAAGGGGCTCAAGCTGGCTGCCGCCGGGACCCATCCGTTCTCGAAGTGGAGCAGCCAGAAGATCACCGCCGGCGAGCGCTACACCAAGCACGCGGAGAACATGGCCGACGTGGCCCGCCGCATGCTGGTCTTCGGCATGCACGTCCACATCGGCATCGACGACCCCGATCTACGCATCGACCTGATGAACCAGACGCGCTACTTCCTGCCGCACCTGTTGGCGCTGTCCACCAGCTCGCCGTTCTGGCACGGGCGCGACACCGGCCTCAAGTCGTACCGCACGATCGTCCTGGGTGACCTACCTCGGTCCGGGCTGCCGCCGTCGTTCGTTTCGTGGGCGGAATACTCCCGGTTCGTCGATACGCTGATCAAGACCGGTTGCATCGACGAGCCGACGAAGATCTGGTGGGATATCCGCCCCAATCCCAAGTACCCGACCCTGGAGTTCCGCTTCGCGGACATCTGCACACGAGTCGACGAGGCGATCTGCATCGCGTCCCTGCTGCTGGGTATCGTGGCCAAGCTGATCAAGCTGCGCGAAGCCAACATCGCCTGGCGCGAGTACCGCCGCAATCTGATCGCCGAGAGCAAGTGGCGGGCGGTGCGCTACGGCATCGACGGCAGACTGATCGATTTCGGCAAACGCACCGAAGTGTCGGTACCAGCGCTGGTGCAAGAGATCCTCGAGATGATCGACGACGTGGTCGACGAGCTCGACATCCGCAACGAGGTCGAGTACGTTCACACCATTCTCGACCAGGGCACCAGCGCCGACCGCCAGCTGAAGGTCTACGAGTCCACCCAGAACCTCAAGGCCGTCGTCGACCACCTGATCGACGAGACCCTGGAGACCTGCGCCGCGACTTGATCGCGGGGCCAGCCAGGGTCCCGCGACGCCATGCCCCTCGAGTTCCCCGTCGCGCTGCTGGCGGCATCGATGCACGCGATCTGGAATGCCGTGGTCAAGGCTGACCGTGTCGGTGATGGCCAGGGTGTTCGTCCGCGAGACCAGCGTGATTCTGGCCGCACTGATCGGGACGTTCGTCCTGAGGGAGGCTTCCGGAATGCGACGCATGCCCGCCGTAGCGGCCGTTGCCGCCGGCAACATCCTGCTCAATTTCTGACGCTATACTCGATGCACGATGGCATCGAAGAGGAACGAAGCCGAAGACTATCTGCTGGGCAGCCGTGACGAAGAGCTGGCCCGTCTCGGCAGCCAGCACCGTGTCTGGGCCGAGACGGCCTTCGCTCTCTGGCGGCGAGCCGGCTTTCGTTCCGGCGGGCGGATCCTCGATCTGGGGTGCGGTCCGGGCTTCTCGACCGTCGACCTGGCGCATCTGGTCGGCAGCTCGGGGCGGGTCGTCGCCGTCGATGCCTCCCGCCGGTTCCTCGATCATCTCGAGGCCGGCGCCCGCGCCCTGGGGCTGGCCAACATCGAGACGGTCGAGTGCGACGTCCGCGACCTGCAGCTCGAGCCCGCAAGCCTCGACGGTGCCTACGCCCGCTGGCTGTTCTGCTTTCTCGACGATCCCGCGGCAGCGGTTGGCCGCGTAGCGGCGGCGTTGAAGCCCGGCGCCGCGTTCGCCGTGAACGACTATTTCAACTATCGCGCTTTTACCTTGGCACCGCGCAGCGCGGCGCTGGATCGCGTGGTCGTGGCGGTGGAGAGATTCTGGGCTGCCGAGGGAGGTGACCTCGAAATCCAAGGCCGGATGCCGTCGCTGATGCGAGACCACGGTTTGACCGTGACCGACATCTCGACGACGTCGGTCGTCGCCCGCCCCGGCTCGCCACATTGGAGCTGGCCGGCTTCATTCTTCCAAGCGTTCCTTCCACGACTCGTGCAGGGCGGTTACGTTACCGCCGCCGACAGCCGTGCGTTCTGGTCCGACTGGGAGCGGCGCAGCGAGGACCCGGCGGCTTTCATGTTCCTTCCGCCGATGATCGACGTGATCGGCGTCAAGGATTGACCGCCGCCCCGAGCACCGTCAGAAATCCGTCGCTGTCGACACGAGCCCGGTGGCCGGTGCGGAACCAGCCGTCCTCGACAACCGCCGCCGTGCGTTCCGGATCGTCGAGGTAACCCTGCATCACGTTGGGCCCCTTGACTTGCAGCTCGCCGACCTCGCCGGTAAGGACCTCGCCGCTGTTCGGGTCGACGATGCGTACGGCGACGCCGGGCAAAGGGTGCCCGACGGTCCCCGGACGGCGCCCCGGTTGCTGGCCCTCGTGGCGTGACGCGAAGGGGAGGTTCAGCGACACCAGCGGCGAGCACTCGGCGCAGCCGAAGCCTTCCAGCGGCTCGAGGCCGTGCGCCTCGGCGAAGGCCTCCCGCGAGGCATCGTCGAGGGGCTCGCCGGCCACGACCACCCGCCGCAATGAGGCGAAGGCGTCGCGAGGCACGTCCGCTGTGTAGCGCTTCAAGTGGGAGGGGGCGACCGGCAAGACGGTCAGCGCGTGCTCGCGGACGAGGCGAGCGATCGTGCCGGTGTCCGAAGGATCGTCGTGATAGACGACGGGGACGCCGACCACCGCCGGAATCAACAGGGTCCCGATCAGGCCGAACGCGTTGTCGAACGGCAGCACGCCCAGGATGCGGTCGGAACGCGAGATGCGAAAGACCTGCTTGAGCGATTCCATGTTGGAGAGGATGTTGTGGTGGCTGAGCATCGCCCCGGCTGGGGGTTCGGCGGGACCCGAACGAAAGGAGAAGACGACCGCAGCGGTGCCGTCGATCTCCGCCCCACGATCGAGAAGCAGGCGCCG
>Ga0255058_10002313_pt1 | contig 10523 bp, 8 predicted proteins | sample Cases_109_9_MG_FD_188637 | JGI IMG/M metagenome (GOLD analysis project Ga0255058, IMG submission 188637) | Seawater microbial communities from Amundsen Gulf, Northwest Territories, Canada - Cases_109_9 | ecosystem: Environmental > Aquatic > Marine > Gulf | place: Canada: Northwest Territories... | reverse complement strand
CCTGGCTCCGGGCGACCGAGAACGAAGTTTTGCCCGACCTCGCGTTGTCGCTCGGCAGTTGGTCGTTGCTTTTGTTGTTGCCGCCGGCGACGGCGCTGGTGGCTATGCTGACCGCCCGAGTTACGGTCCTGCGCAGCCTGGCGCGCATGCCCTGACACCCTTGTTATCGGTTCGGCTGAAGGGAAATGGCTGCGACGTTCCCCAGGCGCCTCCTGGTCCGGCTTCTCTCAATCCTGGTCCTGGCCTTGGTGCTTTGGGCGGCGGGATTGGTGTGGTTCGCCGCCAGTTTGCCGACGACGGTGGAAGACCCATCGCGAGGAACGGATGCTGTCGTCGTTTTGACCGGTGGCACCGGGCGCCTGCGCCAGGGCTTCGAGTTGCTGGCGCAAGATCGAGCCCAGGAGCTTTTTGTGTCTGGCGTCGGCCGCGGCGTGAAGGTCGATGAGTTGTTGCGGATCGACCAAATCGCGCCGCCGGAACTCGCCTGTTGTGTCGTGCTCGGATACAAGGCCGGTGACACGCATGGCAACGCCCTGGAGACGGCGGCCTGGATGCGCAAGAAGGGCTTCTCGTCGCTGCGCCTGGTGACCGCCACCTATCACATGCCGCGCTCTTTGTTGGAGTTTCGTGCCGCGATGCCAGGAACCGAGATTCTGCCCCACCCGGTCTTCAGCCGTAACTTCAGACAGGCGGATTGGTGGCAGTGGCGGGGCAGCACCATTTTGTTGGCCAAGGAATACAACAAATATCTGCTGGCCTGGGCGCGGGTCCGGCTGTTTGATCGCGTGCCATGATCGTTTTGCGCGCATTGCTGTTCAATCTGGTGTTGTTCCTCAGCGGCGCAGTGTTTCTGAGTCTGTCGATGCCGGCCTTGCTCATGCCCCGTCGGTTCACGATCCTCGTCGGGGATATCTGGTTTTCTTTCTTATTATTTGCCTTGCGGATCATCTGCGGCATCAGCCATGAAATTCGGGGGCTTGAGAATATTCCCGATACGCCCTGCATCATCGCGGCCAAGCACCAATCGGCCTGGGACACCTTCGCTTTCGTTACCTTCATCGAAGATGCCGCCTACGTGATCAAGCAGGAGCTGACCCGAATCCCGGTCTATGGCTGGCTGCTGATCAAGGCCGCCATGGTCCCGGTCGACCGGGCCGCCGGCGCCAAGGCATTGCGGAACATGATCAGAACTGCGCGTTCGCGTATGGCCGACGGGCGTCACATCGTGATCTTTCCGGAAGGCACGCGCACCGCGCCCGGGCAACGCCGTAGCTATCTTCCCGGGGTCGCGGCGCTGTACAGCCAGCTTGGTGTTCCGGTGGTTCCCGTGGCGCTCAACTCCGGCCTGTTTTGGCCGCGCCGCGCCTTTCTCAAACGTCCCGGGCACATCGTTGTGGAACTTCTGCCGCCGATTCCCTCAGGCTTGCCACGTCGCGAATTCATGGAACGATTGCAGTCTGCGATTGAAGATGCCAGCGCCCGCCTGTGTGGGCCCGATCGCGCCTGATCGCGCCAGATCGAGCCAGATCGAGCCAGATCGCGCCTGGCGGGGGATTACCCTGACGGCTTGTGGATAAACCTGTGGGTGATCGGGGTACCCCGGAGGCGGCCGGCCTTGTCCTTACGCGGGCGTCGGTGCGGATTCCGTTCCGAAGAACGAAAATGGAACATTTGTTGACCCCGGGGTCTGCCGCCGGTATTCTTACGTGGCGGTGTCGGATCTTTCGCTGCGGGTAAGCTATTTACGCGTATCTTCGATCACCGGCTACCGCTGTGGGCGAGGCTTAGGTTCTGGAAAATGTCGCAGACTTCCGCCATATCCCAGCGTATCTGGGACGCCAAATACCGCTTCAAGACGGAAGCCGGCGACCCTGTGGACAAAACCATCGAGGATAGCTGGCAACGGGTCGCCGTGGCCTTGGCGCGGCCGGAAAAGGACCGAGCGCTGTGGTCCGGCCGCTTCGCCGAGGCGCTTGCGGATTTCCAATTCATCCCGGCCGGACGCATTCTCGCCGGCGCCGGGACCGATCGCCGCGTGACGCTGTTCAACTGTTTCGTCATGGGCAGCATTCCGGACGACATGGGCGGCATATTCGAGAACCTCAAGGAAGCGGCGCTCACCCTGCAGCAGGGCGGCGGCATCGGCTATGACTTTTCGACGCTCAGGCCTAAGGGTTCCATGGTGCACGGAGTCGGGGCGGATGCTTCCGGGCCTTTGAGCTTCATGCACGTTTGGGACGCCATGTGCCGCACCATCATGAGCGCCGGCTCGCGCCGGGGCGCCATGATGGCAACCTTGCGCTGCGACCACCCGGACATCGAGGACTTCATCGCGGCCAAGGAAGACCCCGAGCGTCTGCGCATGTTCAACCTCTCGGTCCTCGTCACCGATGCCTTCATGCAGGCCGTGAATGAAGACGCGCCCTGGGAGCTCTCGTTCGGCGGCGCGACCTTCCGCGTGGTCCCCGCCCGCGAGCTGTTCGACCGCATCATGCGGGCCACCTATGCCTATGCCGAGCCCGGGGTCATCTTCATCGACCGGATCAATGCCCGGAACAATCTCCGCTACTGCGAGGAAATCCACGCCACCAACCCGTGCGGCGAGCAGCCCTTGCCGCCCTATGGCGCCTGCCTGTTGGGTTCGATCAACCTGGCAAAGCTGGTCGAGCGGCCGTTCGAGGCCGATGCCCGGCTGGACACGGACGCGCTGGAGGCCCTGACGCCGGTCGCCGTGCGCATGCTGGACAACGCGATCGACATTTCGCGCTTTCCTCTGCCGGCACAGAAACACGAGGCGCTCGCCAAGCGTCGCATCGGCCTCGGGATCACCGGCCTTGCCGACGCCTTGGTCATGTGCGGCGTCCGCTATGGCAGCGCCGAGGCGGTGGAATTGACCGAAACCTGGATGCGCGTGCTGCAGGGCGCCGCCTATCGCGCCTCTGTGGACCTGGCGCGCGAGAAGGGCGCCTTCCCCCTGTTCGACCGGGAGTCCTATCTCGAAGGCGAGACGATCCGGAGCCTCGACGGCGAGCTGCGCGACGCCATCGCCGAACACGGCATCCGCAATGCCCTAGTCACCTCCGTCGCGCCGACCGGCACCATATCGCTCTTCGCGGACAACGTCTCGTCGGGGCTGGAGCCGGTGTTCGCATTCAGCGCCCAGCGCGCCATTCTGCAGCCCGACGGCAGCCGCGAGCTCGAGGAGGTGAGCGACTATGCCTATCGACTGTTCCGGCGATTGAAGGGCGCGGCGGCCGATCTCACGCCCGCCTTCGTCGATACCCAGACGCTGGAGGCCTCGGCCCACGTGGTCATGCAGGCCGCGGTCCAGAGATACGTCGACAGCTCGGTCTCCAAGACCATCAACCTGCCGGAAGATATCTCCTTCGAGGCTTTCCGCGACGTTTACCTTCAGGCCTACGAGCTTGGCTGCAAGGGCTGCACCACCTATCGCCCCAACCCGGTGACCGGGGCCGTGCTCGAAGCGCGGGGCGAGCTTGGGGGCGAGACGCCGGAAACGGCCCCGCTGGAGCCACAGGCCATGGTTGCGCCCGCTGTGCCGGCCGCCGAGGAGGAGGTGCCGGAAGCGCTGCCGCCACCGTTGCGCGGCGATGCGGAAGCCAGCGTCGAGCACGACGGCATCGTCTATATGACCCAGCCGCTTGCCCGGCCGGAGGCCTTGCCGGGGCGGACCTATAAGCTGCGCTGGCCGGAGAGCGACCACGCCATCTACATCACCCTGAACGACGTGGTGCAGGACGGGCGTCGGCGGCCGTTCGAGATCTTCATCAACTCCAAGAACATGGAGCATTACGCCTGGACCCTGGCGCTGACGCGAATGATCAGCGCCGTGTTCCGGCGCGGCGGGGATGTTTCCTTCGTGGTCGAGGAATTGAAGGCCGTGTTCGACCCGCGCGGCGGCGCCTGGCTCGGCGGCCGCTATGTGCCCTCCCTGCTGGCCGCCATCGGCGATGTCATCGAACGGCATATGATCGAGATCGGTTTTCTTCCCTCCGACGAGGACCGGGTCCAGGCGGAACCCCAGCGCGCCGTTGCCGGCGAGCCCGAGCCGCCAGAGCTTGTGCCGGCCCACCGGGCGGTGCGCCAGTGCCCGAAATGCGGCGGCGCCTCCTTGATCCATCAGGAAGGCTGCGACCTTTGCATGGCTTGCGGATATTCGCGCTGCGCCTAAAACATTCCCGCTAGGTTGAGATACGTCGTCAGGCCACGCCATCAAAACCGAGGATTGGCCGGGAGGAGCGCCGCCGATCTCCAGCTGGGGCGGGCGCTTCGCGCGGCACCGGTTCGGATCAAAACAGATCGGACCCGGATTGCTCGCCAGGATGGGGCGGCCAAGAGCGCATTCGACGTGTTGCCGCCACTTCATCGAACCGCTACGCTATCCACGGTCAAAACGCTGCAATGCAACAGGGGGTATTGAATCTGAATCTTGAATGCCCGTTCCGGCCAAAGACCGTTGCGGTCTAGAACCAAGAAAGACATTCGGACGATGGGAGGCATCAATATGAAAAGAAATTTACTCGTCGCTATGGCGGCCGTCGCATTCCTTGCGCTCGCTGTCGGCGTTCCAAAACAAGCAATCGCCGTCGAGGACTGCCCGCGCGGCGCCCTCGACGAGCAGTACTGCGATCGGGACGGCGATCTGACCGCCGACACGCCGACCGATTCGGCAAACTTGATCGATCCCGATACGATCATCTTCGCCTACACGCCGGTCGAGGATCCGGCAGTCTACCGCGAGGCCTGGGCTGATTTCTTGACCAACATGGAGCAGGTCACCGGCAAGAAGGTGCAGTTCTTCCCGGTCCAGTCCAACGCGGCCCAGATCGAGGCCATGCGCTCCGGACGGCTGCACGTCGCCGGCTTCAACACCGGCTCCAATCCCTTGGCCGTCAACTGCGCCGGCTTCGTGCCCTTCACCATCATGGCCAGCCTGGACGGCAGCTTCGGCTACGAGATGGAAATCATCACCCACCCGGACAGCGGCATCGACAGCGTCGAGGGCATCAAGGGCCGGACCCTGGCCTTCACCTCGCCGACCTCGAACTCCGGCTTCAAGGCGCCCTCGGCCCTCTTGAAGAGCGAGTTCGACATGATCGCCGATCGCGACTTCACGCCGACCTTTTCCGGCAAGCACGACAACTCTATCCTCGGCGTCGCCAACAAGGACTATGACGCCGCCTCGATCGCCAACAGCGTCAAGATCCGCATGATCAAGCGCGATGTGGTCAAGGACGAGGACCTCAAGGTGCTCTACAAGTCGCAAACCTTTCCGACGACCGGCTACGGCCACGTCTACAATCTGACGCCGGAGCTGCAGCAAAAGATCCGCGAGTCTTTCGAGACCTTCGAATGGGAAGGCACCACCCTCAAGGAGGAGTTTGAGAAGAACGGCGAGGGCCAGTTCATCCCGATCACCTACAAGGAGCACTGGGACGTGATCCGCACGATCGACGCGGCCAACGACGTTTCTTACGCCTGCAAGTGAGACCCGAGGCAAAGGCCGCGGCCCCCTGGCGGGGCAGCGGCTGAACGATCTCATCTCGGCGGCTGAGAGCGGGGGCGATGCTGCGTCTGGAAAAGCTGGTCAAGCGCTATCCCACTGGCGACGAGGCGCTCAAGGGCATCGACCTCGAAGTCCCGGCTGGCCAGGTCATGGCCTTGATCGGCCCCTCGGGCGCCGGCAAGTCGACGCTCATCCGCTGCATCAACCGGCTGGTCGAGCCGAGCAGCGGGCGCGTGCTGCTGGGCCAGGAGGAGCTGACCAAACTGGGCCCCGGGGCGCTGCGCCGGACCCGCCGCCGCATGGGCATGATCTTTCAGGAGTACGCTCTGGTCGAGCGGCTCTCGGTCATGGAAAACGTGCTCTCGGGTCGGCTCGGCTACGTCGGATTCTGGAAAAGCTGGCTGCGGCGCTTTCCCCAGAGCGCCATCGACGAGGCCTTTAGACTGCTCGAAAGGGTCGGCCTCGACACTATGGTCGACAAGCGCGCCGACGAACTGTCCGGCGGCCAGCGCCAGCGGGGCGGCATCGCCCGGGCGCTGATCCAAGACCCGGAGATCCTGCTGGTCGACGAACCGACGGCGAGCCTGGATCCCAAGACCTCGCGTCAGATCATGCGCCTCATCTGCGAGCTCTGCGAGGAGCGGGGACTGGCCGCGATCATCAATATCCACGACGTGGCGCTGGCCCAGATGTTCGTGCAGCGCGTGGTCGGCCTGCAGCTCGGCACAATCGTCTACGACGGCCCGCCCGAGGGTCTCAGCGCCGAGGCCCTGACCGAGATCTATGGCGAGGAGGACTGGTCGGCGACCATCAGGAAGGTCGATGACGAGGAGACGGAGCCTTCGGCGGAAGAGGAGGCCGCGACACCGCTGCCGGACCGCGAACGGCTGGCCGGCATGACGTGAGGCCGGATCGTGAGCGTCGCGTATAGCCCGGGCGTCAGGCGCTGGAAGCGGCCACCGCGGATCAAGTCGGTGCGGCTGCGCTGGGCCATCGGGCTCGGCGCGGCGATCTACCTCTCGTTCGCCATCGGCTCGATCGAGGTCAACTGGCTGCGGGTCTATGAGGGGCTCGACCGCGGTTGGGCCTTCGTCATCGCCTTCACCGAGCCGGATTTCGTCACGCGCTGGCGCGACATCAGCCATGGCTTGATCGAGAGCCTGACCATGACCGTGACGTCGACGGTCCTGGGCATCCTGCTGTCGATTCCGATCGGCCTGGGCGCGGCGCGCAATCTGGCGCCCCTGCCGGTCTACCTGCTCTGCCGGGGCGTCATCGCGATTTCGCGCACCTTCCAGGAGATTATCATCGCGATCTTCTTCGTCGCCATGTTCGGCTTCGGGCCTCTGGCGGGCATGCTGACGCTGTCGATCGCCACCATCGGCTTCCTCGCCAAGCTGCTGGCCGAGGACATCGAGGATATCGATCCGCGCCAGGCCGAGGCGGTGCGCGCGACCGGCGCGGGCTGGCTGCAGTGGATCAATTACGGCATCCAGCCCCAGGTCATGCCGCGCCTGATCGGCCTCTCGCTCTATCGGATCGACATCAACTTCCGCGAGTCGGCCGTGGTCGGCATCGTCGGCGCCGGCGGCATCGGCGCCACACTCAATACCGCGTTCGACCGCTATGAGTTCGACACGGCCGCGGCGATCATCATCATCATCATCGCCATCGTCATGTTTGCCGAATACAGCTCCGGCCTGATCCGCGCGAGGTTACAATAATGCCGGTAGGCGGGGAGGGCAGCGCGAGGACCTGGCAGTGCCGCGCGCGCAGCCGCCAGTTTGCGATCTGGTTCGGCTGGCTCGCCGGAACGGCGCTCTTCGTCTACTGCTGGCAGCTCATCTCAGAGACCACCATATGGGACTTCGTATGGGATTCGCCACGCGTTGCCGGCGACATCATCTCGCGCATGTTGCCGCCCAAGTGGAGCTATATCGAAGTGATCTGGCTGCCGCTGTGGGACACCATCAACATCGCCACCCTAGGCACGGCCTTGGCCATCGTGCTGGCCGTGCCCGTGGCCTTCTTGGCGGCGCGCAACACCACGCCGAGCGCGACCTTCGTGCGCCCCATCGCGCTGCTGATCATCGTCTCCTCGCGCTCGATCAATTCGCTGATCTGGGCGCTGCTGCTGGTTTCGATCGTCGGCCCAGGGATCTTCGCCGGGGTCATCGCCATTGGGCTGCGCTCGATCGGCTTCATCGCCAAGCTGCTCTATGAGGCGATCGAGGAGATCGACGAAAGCCAGGTCGAGGCGGTGATCGCGACAGGCGCCGCCGGCCCACAGGTGCTGGCCTATGGCATCGTGCCCCAGGTGCTGCCGGCCTTCGCCGGGATCACGGTGTTCCGCTGGGACATCAACATCCGGGAATCCACCGTGCTCGGCCTGGTCGGGGCCGGCGGCATCGGCCTGCAGCTGCAGGCTTCACTCAATATCCTGGCCTGGCCTCAGGTGACGCTCATTCTCATCGCCATCTTCGCAGCGGTGATCGTCAGCGAATGGGTCTCGGCCAAGGTCCGCCATGCCATCATTTGACTCCTGAACCGCTCTAGGGCGACTGGAGGAGGGGAGTTCCATGCGGGTTGATCGGCTTTGGACCAATGGCCGCATCGCGAGCCTGCGCGAGGGCCTCGGTCCTTATGGCGCGCTCGAGCCTGCGGCGCTTGCCGCCAAGAACGGCCGCATTGCCTGGATCGGGCCGCTCGCCGAGGCACCCGATCTCGAGCCGGCGGAAACCATAGACCTCGACGGCCGCTGGGTGACCCCCGGCCTGATCGACTGCCACACCCATCTGGTTTACGCCGGCGACCGGGCCGGAGAGTTCGAGCAGCGCCTGGAGGGCGCGAGCTATGCGGAGATCGCGCGCGCCGGCGGCGGCATCGTTTCCACGGTCAGGGCGACGCGGGCGGCCAGCGAAGATGAGCTGGTGGCGCAATCGCGGCCGCGTCTCGACGCGCTCATGGCCGAGGGCGTCACCACCGTGGAGATCAAGTCGGGCTACGGCCTCGACGCCGAGAGCGAGGTGAAGATGCTGCGCGCCGCCCGGCGCCTGGGGCGCGAAGCCGCGGTGACGGTGGCGACCTCGTTCCTGGGCGCTCACGCGCTGCCGCCGGAGGCGGGCGACGACAAGGAGGGCTACATCGACGAGGTCTGCCTGTCCCAACTGCCGGCGGTGCACGGCGAAGGCCTGGCCGATGCCGTCGACGGCTTCTGCGAGAGCATTGCCTTCACGCCGGGCCAGATCCGCCGCCTGTTCGAGGCGGCCCGTGCCCTCGGCCTGCCGGTGAAACTCCATGCCGAGCAGCTCTCCAACCAAGGCGGCGCGGCCCTGGCCGCCGAGTTCGGGGGCCTGTCGGCGGACCACTTGGAATATCTCGACGAAGCCGGCGTCGAGGCCCTGGCGGCGGTGGGGACGGTGGCGGTGCTGCTGCCCGGCGCGTTCTATTTCCTGCGCGACACGCAAGTTCCGCCGATTGCGCTCCTGCGGCGCCATGGCGTCGCGATGGCGGTGGCCAGCGACTGCAATCCGGGCTCTTCCCCGCTCACCTCGTTGCTGCTGGCCATGAACATGGCCGCGACCCTGTTCCGCCTGACGCCGGAGGAAGCGCTCGCCGGGGTCACCCGCAACGCCGCCCGGGCCCTCGGCCTCGCCGCGGAGACCGGCACGCTGGAGGCCGGCAAGTGGTGCGATCTTGCCATCTGGGACATCGAGCGGCCGGCGGAACTGACCTACCGCATGGGCTTCAACCCGCTGCACAAGCGGGTCTGGCGCGGCCGGGATACGTGAGGGCTTGGCGCCGCCAGAAAACTATCCTGGCTTCGTCATGGTGTGACGGATTGAGGGAAGCATCCCGTGGGCGAAACCACAGAAATGGTCCGCCGTCTTGGGGACGCCCATGGCGGCTCACCAGTAGACCGGACGATGGCCGGGCGCAAATTTACTGGACTGCCCGCATTTGTCGTTGCGACACGACGAAAAAGGGTATCTAGGCAAGGGTAGAACGAGCGCCGTTATGGCGGCGGCGCAGAGCGGAAGGGATGTCGGAAGCATGAAATCGCACGTTCAGGTGGCCGTGATCGGCGGCGGTGTGGTCGGGTGCAGCGTGCTCTATCACCTGACCAAGTTCGGCTGGAAGGACGTGGTCCTGATCGAGCGCTCGGAGCTCACATCGGGCTCGACTTGGCATGCGGCCGGCGGATTCCACACGCTCAACGCCGACACCAACATGGCGGCGCTGCAAGGCTATACCATCAAGCTTTACAAGGAGCTGGAGGAGATCAGCGGCCAGTCCTGCGGGCTGCACCATTCCGGCGGCATGACCATCGCCGCGACACAAGAGCGCATGGATCACCTCAAGAGCGAGCGGGCGAAGCACCGCTACATGGGCCTGGAGACCGAGATCATCGGGCCGGAGGAGATCGTCAAGCGTTCGCCCATCGTCAACCCCGAGGGCCTGATCGGCGCGCTCTACGATCCCCTGGACGGGCACCTCGATCCCTCCGGCACGACCCACGCCTACGCCAAGGCGGCGCGCATACAAGGCGCCGAGATCTATCTGCGCAACCGTGTGGTGGAGCTCAATCCGCGCGCCGACGGCGGCTGGGACGTGGTCACCGAGCACGGCACCATCGCGGCCGACTACGTGGTCAATGCCGGCGGCCTCTGGGGCCGCGAGGTGAACGAGATGGCCGGCGTCTACCTGCCGATTCACCCCATGGAGCACCAGTACCTGGTGACCGACGATATCCCGGAGGTCTACGAGCGCGGCGAGGAGCTGCCCCATGTGATCGATCCGGGCGGCGAGAACTACCTGCGCCAGGAAGGCCGCGGCCTGGTCATCGGCTTCTACGAGCAGGCCTGCGATCCCTGGTCGGTCGACGGCACGCCCTGGGACTTCGCCCAGGAACTCCTGCCCGACAAGCTCGACCGCATCGGCGATGCGCTGGAGACCGCCTACAACCGCTACCCCTGCCTGGCCGAAGCCGGCGTCA
>Ga0255058_10002310_pt1 | contig 10525 bp, 11 predicted proteins | sample Cases_109_9_MG_FD_188637 | JGI IMG/M metagenome (GOLD analysis project Ga0255058, IMG submission 188637) | Seawater microbial communities from Amundsen Gulf, Northwest Territories, Canada - Cases_109_9 | ecosystem: Environmental > Aquatic > Marine > Gulf | place: Canada: Northwest Territories... | reverse complement strand
GCGGACCAGCAGAAGGCCGGCGGCGACATCCCAGGGACTGAGATCCCGCTCCCAGAAGCCGTCATAGCGCCCGGCCGCGACATAGGCCAGATCGAGCGACGCCGTGCCCCAGCGGCGTACGCCGGCAGTGTGGCGCATCGCCTGGTCGAGCTCCTGGGCGAACTGCTCCTCTCCGCCGCGACCCTTGAACGGGATGCCGGTCGCCAGCAGGACATCGTCGAGCCGTTCGCGGCCCGAGACCCGCATGCGCCGGTCGTTCAGGTAGGCGCCGGCGCCTTTCTCGGCGTAGAAGAGATCCTCCTTGATCGGATCGTAAACGACCCCCGCGATCACCTGATCGCCTTCGGTCAAACCGATCGATATGGAAAAATGGGGAAGGCCATGCAGGAAGTTCGTCGTGCCGTCCAAGGGATCGACGATCCAGCATCGGTTGCTCTCGGGACTACCGGCCCTTGCGCCGGATTCTTCCATGAGGAACGCGTAGTCCGGCCGCGCCTTGTGCAGCTCGTCCCGCAGTGTCTTTTCGGCCTTGATGTCGGCGGCGGAGACGAAATCGGCCGGGCCTTTACGCGACACCTGAAGGTTTTCCACCTCGCCGAAATCGCGCTTGAGGCCGCGCGCGGCCCGGTCGGCGGCGCGGATCATCACGTTCACTAAGGGCGATCTTCTGACCGTGCTCCGATACGCCATCGCCTTGCCGTCCGCTCAGCTCTTGGCGCGTTCGAGGTAGCTGCTGTCGGCCGTGGCCACGACGATGCGCGTGCCCGCCTCGATGTGCGGCGGCACCATGACCTTGACGCCGTTCTCCAGTATGGCCGGCTTATAGGATGAGGATGCGGTCTGTCCTTTGACCACGGCGTCGGCCTCCACCACTTCCATCACCACGCTCTCCGGCAGTTCCACCCCGATCGGCTCGCCCTCGTAGGATTCGATCGTTACCGTCATGCCGTCCTGCAGGAAGACCACGGGGTCGCCGACCAAGTCTTCGTTCAGCGACAGCTGCTCGTAATTCTCCGTGTCCATGAACGCCAGCATGCCGCCGCCTTCGGCGTAGAGATACTGATGCGCCCGCTGATCCAGGCGCACCCGGTCGACCTCCTCGCTGGCGCGGAAGCGCTCGTTCAGCTTGGTGCCGTCGCGAATATCCTTGAGCTCGACCTGCATGAAGGCACCGCCCTTGCCGGGTTTCACGTGCTGGATCCTGACCGCGCGCCACAGGCGGTTCTTGTACTCGATGATATTGCCGGGACGAATAGCGTTGCCGTTGATCTTCATGGCCTGGCATCCGGATCATCTCGTGTGGAAAGGGCGGCGGGGTTATAGCCCCGGGCGGCCTGTGGCACAACGGGCAAGACGCCAAAGCGGTCGGGAGCATTATCCGCCGTCGGCGTAGCGCGCCGCTTCCCGGTCGTAGGACTCGAACCCGATCAGACGACGCAGCTCGGCGAAGTCCATCAATCCTTCCGGCGGCCGCCCCGATTTGAGGGCCTCCAAGCTTTCGGTCATGGCGCGCAAGGCCGAGCTCAGCAGCGTCAGCGGAAAGGCCGCGATGGCAAAACCGGCCGCCTCGAGTTGTTCCGGCGGCAGCATCGGCGTGGCGCCGCCCTCCAACAGGTTGATCATCTTGGGCCCGTCCACCGCGCCGCAGAAGGCCGCCATTTCGGACTCGTCCGCGAGCGCCTCGATGAAATGGATATCGGCGCCGGCCGCCGCGAAGGCCTCGGCGCGGGCGAGCGCTTCCTCGAAGCCGTGCGTTGCCCGGGCGTCGGTGCGGGCCAGTATCAGGATATCTCGGCCTTCGTCCCGCAGGGCCTGCTTGGCGTCGACAGCGGCGCGGATACGGGTGAGCGCCTCCACGCGGCTCACCACCTCTTTGCCCGCGGTGTGGCCGCATCGCTTGGGCGCGCGCTGGTCTTCGATCATGACGGCCGCGAAGCCGGCCATGGCATAGCCGCGCACCGTACGCTTCACGTTGAGGGCATTGCCGTAACCGGTGTCCCCGTCGCCGATGACCGGAATCTTCACGGCCCCGCAGATCGTGCGTCCCTGGTCGAGCATCTCTCCGTATGAGATCAGGCCGGTGTCGGGCAAAGCGAGGCGCGCGGCCGCGACCGCGAAACCGCTCATGAAAGTGAGGGGAAAACCGGCCGCCTCGATCAGCTTGGCCGACAGGGCGTCGTAGCAACAGGGCATCACGATCAATCGGCCCTCGCCGAGCAGGGCCTCTAGGCGTGATGCGGCATTGGAAGGGTCGGTCAAGGCGGTCATATCATACGTCCTTGGCATGGCTGGCGTTGGAGTCGGACTCGCCGCCGCCGAGCATCCCGAGCACCTCGCGTATGGCTGCGTCGGGGCCGCCACGGTGGGACCAGATGCACGAGCCTAAGGCCACGAAATCGGCGCCGGCCGCGGCCATCTCTCCGGCCGTTCGGAGGTCGTCGCCGACGATGGCGACGCAGGGCGCGGTCATGATCGCCTGCCACCACGTGAGAAGTTCCGGATCGGCCGCCTCTTCCCACCAACGCTCGGCCGCACCGCCTCCGAGGGCGACGTAGTCGGCGCCGGCTTCGGCCGCGGCCATCGCCGCATGGCGCGACGCGCCACAATAGATGCCGACGATGACGTCCGTGCCGACGACTTCGCGCGCTTTCTTGACGGTCCACCTGTCCTCGGACAGGTGGACGCCGTCGCATCCGGTCTCGCTGACCAGCTCGGCTTGGTTTTCGACCAGGAAGGCCACCTCCCGCTGTTGCGCGATGGGCCGCAAAGCCGCAATCGCGGCGCGCAGATCGTCGTTGCCGACGCCTGCCGACCGCAGGAGCACGCAGGCAATCGGTCCGGCATCGAGCGTTTGGCCCAGAATGTCCGGGTCGAGACCGGGCTCGGCCACGAGATAGATCTGGCTGCGCAAGGGCTGGTTTTTGGCCATCACTTTATCCTTTGCCGCCGATCCAGGACCGGCAGGCCGCCCGGGGATCGGCTTCGCCGCGTAGATCGTGAGCTTTGAGTCGGCCCCGTTCGAGCCGCGCGCCGCATTGCTCGGCGATGGCGGCGAGTTTAGCCGCGGTTGCCTTGGAACCGGTATAGCGAAGTGCCTCCGCACCCTGCCGCAGGGCCGCCAAGACATGGCCGGGCTTGTCCGCGCAATCGAGAACCGCGTCCCACGCGGCATCTGGGTGGTCGGCCGCGGCAAGGGAGACGACCTTCAGGAACCAGGCGGCGCCGGCAATGCCCGCGGCGCCAGGCGCGGAGACCAGAGTGACCGGGCGATCGAACTCCGCGGCGGCGGCGAGGACCGCGCGCGCGTGATCCAAGTCGTGGATGATGACGGCGGTTGCCGCCGGTGCCTGCCTGCCCATGGGCCGATCATAAAGCGATCGGCCGCGAACGTCAGACCAGTTTACCTAGCAAAGCCGCGACGTCGCTCATGCGGTTCGAAAAGCCCCACTCGTTGTCGTACCACGACAGGACGCGCACGAAACGCCCCTCGACGACCTGGGTTTCCCTCAGGTCGAAAATTGAGGAGGCCGGATTGTGGTTGTAGTCGATGGAGACGAGGGGCTGGTCGTTGGTGGCGAGAATGCCCTTCAGCGGCCCCTTGGCGGCCTTGATGATCGCGTCGTTGATTTCGTCCACGCTCGTCGCGCGCTTGGGCGTGAAGGTCAGGTCGACCAGGCTGACGTTGGGGGTCGGCACGCGGATCGAGGTGCCGTCGATCTTGCCGGCCAGTTCCGGCAGCACAAGCCCAACCGCACGTGCGGCGCCCGTCGAAGTCGGAATCATGGAAACCGAGGCCGCCCGGGCCCGCGGCAGGTCCTTATGCAGCGTATCGACCGTGCGCTGGTCGCCGGTGAAGGCGTGGACCGTGGTCATGAAGCCGCGCCGGATCCCGACCGCCTTGTTCAGGACGGCGGCCACGGGCACCAGGCAATTGGTGGTGCAGGACGCGTTCGAGATCACCTTGTGCGACTTGCGCAGTTTGTTGCTGTTGACGCCGTGGCAGACCGTGATGTCGGCATTGCTGCAGGGCGCGGAGACCAACACCTTTTTCGCGCCGCCGACGAGATGGGCCGAGGCCGCCTCCTTGCTGGCGAAGAGGCCGGTGCATTCCATCACGATATCGACGCCGAGCTCGCCCCATGGCAGCTTCGCCGGGTCCCGTTCCGACAGGACGGCAACCTTGCGGCCATCCACCTTGAGGGCGCTCTTCATCGCCTGCACCTTGCCCGGGTAAGTGCCGTGAACCGAATCGTAGGTCAGCAGGTAAGCGTTGGCCTGGGCCGAGCCCAAGTCGTTGATCGCGACGAATTCGACATCCTTGCGCTTGGATTCCATGGCCGCCCGGAACACCAAGCGCCCGATCCGGCCAAAGCCGTTGATTGCCACTCGCGCGGCCATATTGGTCTCCTTCAAAGTGATCTATTCGACTCTGCGCTCTGGTATCGCCGGGGTGTCGTCGGGGTATCGCCGGCGCAGGCTCAAGCGTAGGTGCCGAGGGTGGCCGCCCCGTTGGCCTTGGCCCGCTCCAGGAAGGCGGATTGCGCGGTGGCGAGGTTCTCGGCGTTCCCGGCCCAGGCCTTCAGCGGCGCCGCCTGCAAGGCGCGGCCATAGGAAAAGCTGAGCTGCCACGGCAGCCGCTCGCCGAGCTTGTTCATGGCATTGAGATGCTGAGTCGCCACCTCGTCCGACTGGCCGCCGGAGAGGAACACGATGCCCGGCATCGCCGCCGGTACCGTGCGTTTCAGAGTCTCGACGGTGCGCCGCGCGACCTCTTCGACGCCGGCCTGCTCCGGACAGTCGGTCCCGGAGATCACCATGTTCGGCTTCAGAAGCATGCCCTCGAGCTCGATCTCTTGGACCGTCAGTTCGGCGAACACCGTGCGCAGCACCTCTTCGGAGACCACTTGGCAATCGTCGATGCTGTGGTCGCCGTCCATCAGCACTTCGGGCTCCACGATCGGTACCAGGCCGGCTTCCTGGGCGATTCCCGCATAGCGCGCCAGGGCATGGGCGTTGGCGGTGAGGCAGGCGGCGCTCGGGCCGTCCTCGCCGATCGTATAGACGGCGCGCCATTTGGTGAAACGCGCGCCCAGCCCGGCGTACTCGGCACAACGGTCGCTCAGGCCGTCCAAGCCTTCGGTCACCTTCTCCCCGGGAAAACCGGCGAGCGGCTTGGCGCCCTTGTCCACCTTGATGCCCGGGATCATGCCGCCGGAGGTGAGGATCTCGACCAAGGGCGTGCCGTCGGAAGCGCTCTGCCGGAGGGTCTCGTCGAACAGGATCACGCCGCTGATGTAGCGCCCGGCGTCCGGGCTGGTGAACAGCATGGTCCGATAATCGCGGCGGTTATCCTCGGTCGATTCGACGCCGATGCCGTCGAAGCGTTTCTTGATGGTGGGAGAGCTTTCGTCGGCAGCCAAGATGCCCTTGCCGTCGACGACCAAGGCTTTGGCGATGTCCGAAAGATTCTGGCTCTGGCTCATGATATTTCGATACCTTTCTCGTCGATCGCGGCGGCGGCCTGGGAAATGGATCTGCGAGCGGTCACAGCTTCGACTTCACGGTCTCCACCACGGCCTCCGGTGTAATTCCGAAGTGCGCGTAAAGGTCCTGATGAGGCGCCGATTCGCCGAAGCTGGTCATGCCGACGAAACCGCCATCCGGCCCGGTCCATCTCTCCCAACCCATGGGCGATGCCGCCTCGATCGCGACGCGCAAGCTGCCCGGTCCCAAGACCTCGTCGCGGTAATGATCGCTCTGATGGGTAAATAATTCCCAACACGGCATGGAAATAACGGCCGTGGCGGTGCCGTCCGCTTGCAGGCGCGTTTGCGCCTCCAGCGCGATGACGACTTCGGAGCCGGATGCGATAAGGGTCACCTCACGCTCGCGCTCGGCCGGCGATAGGATATAGGCCCCGCGCTCCGACAGATTTTCGGCGCTCGGCTCCAGCCGGACGGTCGGCAGCTTCTGCCGCGTCAACGCCAAGACCGTCGGCCCGGCGTCGTTCTCCAGCGCGATTTGCCAGCATTCGGCCGTCTCGATCGTATCGGCCGGGCGGGCGACCAAGAGGTTCGGCATGGCACGGAGCGCGGCGAGATGCTCGACCGGCTGGTGCGTCGGCCCGTCCTCGCCCAGGCCGATGGAATCGTGGGTCATGACATAGACCACGCGCAAGCCCATGAGGGCCGCCAAGCGGATCGATGGGCGGCAGTAGTCGGTAAAGACCAGGAAGGTTCCGCCGTAGGGAATGAGCCCGCCGTGCAGCGCCATTCCGTTCATGGCCGCAGCCATGGCGTGCTCGCGGACGCCATAATGGATATAGCCGCCGGAATAGTCGCCGGCGGTGATTATGTCCTGGCCGGTTGCTTTCGTGTTGTTCGAGCCGGTCAGATCGGCCGACCCGCCTGCCAGTTCCGGGATCACCGGCCTGAGGGCGTCGAGGACCTTTTGCGAGGCCACGCGGGTCGCCAACTCCGGCTTCTCGGCTGAGATCGAGCCCTTGAGGTCCGTCAGTGCCCGATCCCAGTCTTTCGGCAAGGCACCGGCGAGGCGCCGCTCGAACTCTCCGCGGTCCGCATCGGGCAAGCGGGCGGCCCGAGCGTCCCAATCGGCGGAAAGGGCGGCGCCCTTGGCGCCGTGGGCCCGCCAGGCGGAGAGGATTTCTTCCGGCACCTCGAAGGCGGGATGGGTCCAGCCGAGCTTGTCGCGCGCGCCCGCGATCTCTTCCGCCCCGAGCGGCGCGCCATGGGCTTTCTCGCTTCCCGCCCTGGTGGGGGCGCCGAAACCGATCACCGTGCGGCAAGCGATCAGCGAGGGCCGCGGATCGGCCTGGGCCGCGCCGATGGCGGCCGCGACCGCATCGGGATCGTGTCCGTCGACCCCCTGGACATGCCAGCCATAGGCGGCGAAACGCGCGGCTTGATCGTCGGAGACGGATAGCGAGGTCGGGCCATCGATGGAGATGCCGTTGTCGTCGAACAGCACGATCAGGCGGCCCAGCTTGAGATGCCCGGCGAGCGAGGCGGCTTCGTGGCTGATGCCCTCCATGAGGCAGCCGTCGCTGGCAATCGCATAGGTCCGGTGATCCACCACGGAATCGCCAAACCGGGCATTCATCATGCGCTCCGCCAGCGCTAGGCCGACTGCGTTGCCTAGGCCTTGCCCCAGGGGGCCGGTGGTCGTCTCTATGCCGCTGGCCGGGTCGTATTCCGGATGGCCCGCCGTCTTGCTGCCCAGTTGCCGGAAGTTTCGGATCTCCTCCAACGTCATATTCGGATAGCCCGTGAGATAGAGCAGGGCGTAAAGCAGCATGGATCCGTGGCCGGCCGACAGAATGAAGCGGTCGCGATCCGGCCAGTCGGGGCGGGCGGGGTCGAATTTGAGAAAGCGTTGGAACAGCACCGTCGCCGCATCGGCCATGCCCATGGGCATGCCCGGATGACCGGATTTGGCTTTTTCGACCGCATCCGCGGCGAGGAATCGGATGGCGTTGGCCATTTCCTTGTGGCCGATCTCGCCGTGTTCTGTCGGTTGTGGGATGATGGACTGAGCAGCTTCCATTGAATGGACCATCGAACGCGGGCAGAAAGCCCCGTTCGCCCTCATACGCCTCTCGGAAAACGCCGCAAGATGCAACCAGGCGCCCGGAGAATCAACCTCGATATGGCGCTTTCCAGGCGCCAGGCCTGTGGACAAATGCATATCCGCGCAAAGGTTCCCTCATAAGTCCGGCGGTTGACCCGCGATCAAGCGCGCGCCTATGCTCAAAGACGGGCGGCCGGGAAGCCGGGATCGCGCGAGGGGGAAAAGAGCACAGGCGACGAAAACATGGCGACTCTACGCGAGGCCGTATCGCAGCTGGACACGGCCATCCAACACCTTGAGCAGGCGCTCGACGCGAGCGCGGATTCGGACGATCCGGGGACGGCACAATTGCGCTCGTCGCTGGAGGAGGCGAATAGCCGCAGCGCAGAGCTGACTGCCGTGGCCGAGCAGGTGGCCTTGCGCCTCGACCGCGCGGTGGCGCGGGTCACGGCGATCTTGGAGTCTTAGGCCGATGCCCGAACTGACAGTGGAGATCAACGGCCGCGAATACCAGGTGGCCTGCGATGACGGGCAAGAAGAGCATCTCACGAAACTCGCCCGTTTTGTCGACAAGAAGATGGGCGAATTGGTGGGCGCGGTCGGCCAGATTGGCGATGCCCGCTTGCTGGTTATGACCGGCTTGTTGATCGCCGACGAACTTTCGGACGCTTACCAACAGCTCGAATCCTTCGACGCCGAGGCCGGAGACGATGGAAAATCGTCGCACGCCGACATGACATCGGCCTTGGAAGTCTGCGCCCAGCGAATAGAGGGCATTGCAGTGCGCTTCGAACGTGCCTAGATAGAGCCGGGCGGGAGCTGCCTGGTGCGTCAGGCCATCGATCCCTGGGGCCAATATCGACCTCTTGGGAGCTGTCCCTGTCGGGGCCGTGGCCTCGTTACATGGCGCCCACCTGCAAGTGCAGGCCGCAGAGGAATCAACGGCCGACGGCCAAGGTGGCCCCGCCCAACCCGTGTTTTTCCGCCGCTTGCCGGCGGTGGCTCATCATGACAACCACCTTGGACGAACAAAAACGCCGGCTGCGTGCCGCGGCCAAGACGCGGCGGGCGGCGGCAAAGGCGGGCGAAGGTGCGGCGGGCGAAGGTGCGGCGGGCGAGGGTGCGGCGGGCGAGGGTGCGGCGGAGGCGGTCTCCCGCAACCTGAGGGCCGCGGTGCCGCTGCCTGCGAATGCGGTCGTCTCAGCCTATTGGCCGATGGGAAGCGAACTCGATCCCCGGCCCCTCATGAGGGAGCTTCAGGGGGCAGGCCACCAGATTGCGCTGCCGGTCGTGCGCGAGACAAACCAGCCTCTCGTGTTTCGCGCCTGGTCGCCGGGGGATGACCTCGAGCCGGCGGCGTTCAACACGCAGATTCCAAGCGCTGACAAGCCCGAGCTCACGCCCGGCGTGGTGCTGGCGCCACTGCTGGCATTCGACCGCCGGGGCTATCGCTTGGGCTACGGCGGCGGTTTCTACGACCGGACTCTCGATATCTTGCGCAATTGTGGCGAGGTGCTGGCTATCGGCTTGGCCTACGCGGGCCAGGAGGTGCCTGCGGTGCCGCACGACCCCAACGACAAACGCCTCGATTGGATCGTCACCGAGGCCGCGGCGATTCGCTTGGAGTAGGCCTGGTGGAGTAGGTTTGGTGCGAATTCTGTTCTGTGGAGATATCGTTGGTCGTCCGGGCCGGGTTGCCGTGACCGGGCAGGTTCCGGACTTGCGCAAGAGCCTCGGCCTCGATTTCGTGATTGCCAACGGCGAGAATGCCGCCGGCGGGTTCGGGATCACGGAAAAGATCTGCCAGGAACTTTTCGCCGCCGGTGTCGATGCCGTCACCGGTGGAAATCACATGTGGGATCAGCGCGAGGCCCTCCAATTCATCGACCGCGAGCCCCGCTTGATCCGGCCGCTCAACTATCCGGCCGGCACGCCGGGCCGCGGCTCCGGCCTGTTTCCGGCCCCGAAGGGACGCAAGGTGCTTGTGGTGAGCGTCATGACCCGCCTGTTCATGGATCCGCTCGACGATCCCTTTGCCGCCGTCGAGCGGGAACTGGCCAAGCACCGCCTCGGCGCGAGCGCCCATGCCATCGTGCTCGACGTGCACGGCGAGGCCACCAGCGAGAAGATGGCCATGGGGCACTTCGTCGATGGCCGCGTGAGCCTTTGTGTCGGCACGCACACCCATGTTCCCACCGCGGACACCTTGGTTCTGACCGCCGGCACTGCCTATCAGACTGACGCCGGTATGTGCGGCGATTATGATTCCGTGATCGGCATGGATAAGGCCGTACCGCTTGCCCGTTTCACACGCAAACTGCCAACCGAGCGCCTATCGGTTGCCAAGGGCGAGGGCACGCTCTGCGGCGTGTTCGTCGAGACCGACGACACGACGGGTGTGGCCCTGCGGGCCGAACCCCTGCGCGTCGGTGGCCGCCTTTCGGGCACGATTCCAGCCGTTTAGCCGGTTCCTGGCCGGTGCTGGACCCACCTTTCGCGGACCTTTCGGTCCCAAGCGAATCCTGTTAGAAGGCGCCGCAATATCGCCATAAAGCTGCACTAAGCCTGCACTCTGGGGCTGACACCGGCGCGGCAACATATGGTAGGCTGCCGCGTTTTCCTCCACCGCATCTAGAGTATCACCCCCCATGGCGGGCCATTCACAGTTCAAGAACATCATGTACCGCAAGGGCGCGCAGGACAAAAAGCGCGCCAAGCTGTTCTCGCGTCTTAGCCGCGAGCTCACGGTGGCCGCGCGCTCCGGCATGGCGGACCCGGACATGAACCCGCGGCTGCGCTCGGCGGTCGCCGTGGCACGCGCCGCCAACATGCCCAAGGACAACATCGAGCGCGCCATCAAGAAGGCGGCTGGCGGCGAGGACGAGGCCAACTTCGAGGAAATCCGCTACGAAGGCTATGGCCCCGGCGGCGCGGCGAT
>Ga0255058_10002309_pt1 | contig 10526 bp, 9 predicted proteins | sample Cases_109_9_MG_FD_188637 | JGI IMG/M metagenome (GOLD analysis project Ga0255058, IMG submission 188637) | Seawater microbial communities from Amundsen Gulf, Northwest Territories, Canada - Cases_109_9 | ecosystem: Environmental > Aquatic > Marine > Gulf | place: Canada: Northwest Territories... | reverse complement strand
TACTCATGTAGCGGCTACCTACAAGGTGAGCACCGGTCTTCTCGATCGGAGTATCGACTCAATAGAAGTCAGCGGGCCGTTCCAGCGTGTGACGGCATTGCAAATCGAGGAAGCCGTAAGCGATGAGTTGGACGCAGGCTTTCTCGGCGCGGATCTCGGTGATATGCAAACACAGATTCGGGCGTTGCAGTGGATCGATCAGGCCAGCGTCGCGAGGCGTTGGCCGAACAGGATTTCCATCAGCGTGAGTGAGCAGGTACCGGCAGCGATTTGGGGCGAGCGTGGGCTGCTGAACGTGCGTGGCGAACTGTTCGTCGACAAAGCGCGTCACGTTCCCGCCGAGCTCCCACGTCTCAGCGGGCCTGCGAGCAGTTCGGCAGATGTTGCAAAACGCTATCTGAATGTCCGCGATCAGCTGATTCCGATCGGCCTGGATTTATTGAGCGTTGAACTCGATGCGCGCGGCGCCTGGAAAATGATGCTGACCAACGGCGTGGAAATTCGGCTGGGGCGTCGCGAAGTCGACCAGCGAACCGAGCTCTTAGTCGCGGTTGTCGCGGACGTGATTACAGGGCGATCAAAGGATATTGACTACGTCGACATGCGCTACAACAACGGCTTCACAATCTGCTGGAAAGACGGTGGCAATACGCCGAGCGCCGATCCGGGTCGGGCCGAGCAGGAAATGCTCGTAGCAAGGAAACCCCGCTAGGAATGCAAAACCGTACTGACAAGAACCTGATCGTAGGCCTCGATATTGGCACATCCAAAGTCGTTGCCATCGTTGGCGAAGTCAACGATGAAGGCATTATTGAAGTCATCGGCATTGGCTCCCATCCGTCACGCGGTCTGAAGAAGGGCGTAGTCGTCAATATCGAATCGACGGTGCACTCAATTCATCGCGCAGTCGAAGAAGCTGAGCTCATGGCCGGCTGTGATATTCACTCGGTATATACGGGGATAGCGGGCAGCCATGTTCGCAGCCTGAATTCGCATGGCATCGTAGGCATTCGCGATTCCGAGGTCAGCTCCGGCGACGTAGACCGGGTAATAGATGCGGCGCGTGCTGTGGCGATACCGGCGGACCAGAAGATTCTGCACATACTGCCGCAGGAGTTCCTGATTGACGGCCAGGAAGGCATTCGCGAGCCGATTGGCATGTCGGGCGTTCGTCTCGAGGCCAAGGTTCACATGGTGACAGGCGCCGAAAGTGCGACCCAAAACATTGTCAAGTGCGTGCAACGCTGCGGCCTCGAAGTCGATGACATCGTGCTCGAGCAACTTGCGTCGAGCTACTCGGTACTGACTGATGATGAGAAAGAGCTCGGTTCATGCATTGTCGACATTGGTGGCGGCACAACGGACAGCGCGGTGTTTCTGGGTGGGGCAATTCAGCACACCGCCGTTATCCCGATCGCCGGTGATCAGGTCACCAACGACATTGCCGTATCGATGCGCACGCCGACGCAGTACGCCGAAGAAATCAAGATCAAATATGCCTGCGCATTGTCGCAACTCGCGAATCCGGACGAGACGATCGAAGTGCCGAGCGTGGGTGAGCGGCCGCCGCGGCGACTCGCGCGGCAGACGCTCGCAGAAATTGTCGAGCCCAGGTTTGAAGAACTCTTTGGTTTGGTTCGAGACGAATTGCGGAGGAGCGGCTTTGAAGAATTGATTGCGGCCGGCGTCATTATCACGGGTGGCAGCGCAAAGATGGAAGGCGCCGTTGAACTGGCGGAAGAGGTCTTTCACATGCCGGTCCGGCTGGGCTCGCCGCAGTACGTTGAAGGGCTGTCGGACATCGTACGCAATCCGATCCACGCCACGGGTGTGGGCTTGTTGTTGTACGGCTACGAAAACCTGTCGCGCCGCGGGCGCCGCAGCACACCGGTCAGCGCCAACCTGGCCGATATCTGGGAACGCATGCGGTCGTGGTTCCAGGGACGATTTTAAAGGAGCTCGGCTTGGGCCGGGGGAACGGAGCGGGGTGCAGTGAGTGCCCCATAGGGAAGTGAGCTGGCAAATGAGCGAGCTACGAAACAGAGCGGAGGTAAGGAAATGTTTGAGTTAATGGATGCATACAGCCAAAGCGCGGTCATCAAGGTGATCGGTGTCGGTGGCGGCGGTGGCAACGCAGTTGCACATATGGTCGAGGCCGGTATCGAGGGTGTTGATTTCATTTGTGCCAACACGGATTCGCAGGCCTTGAAGGACTCGCGTGTTCGAACATCGTTGCAGATTGGCTGCAATATTACGAAAGGACTTGGGGCGGGTGCCAATCCCGACATTGGCCGGCAAGCGGCGATGGAGGATCGTGATCGGATCCACGAAGCCATTGAGGGCGCCGACATGTTGTTTATTACGGCGGGCATGGGCGGCGGCACCGGTACCGGTGCGGCGCCAATCGTGGCGCAGGTTGCCAAGGAACTCGGCATCCTGACGGTTGCGGTGGTCACGAAGCCGTTTCTCATGGAAGGCAACAAGCGCATGACGATTGCCGATGAGGGCATTACCGAACTCGGCAAATCGGTCGATTCACTAATCACAATTCCGAATGAAAAGCTGTTGACGGTACTCGGTGGCGAAACGACCTTGCTTGACGCGTTCAGGGCGGCGAACCAGGTGCTGCAGGGTGCAGTGCAGGGAATAGCCGAACTCATCACGCGGCCGGGCCTGATTAATGTCGACTTTGCCGATGTCAAAACCGTTATGGCCGAAATGGGTATGGCGATGATGGGGTCGGGATCCTCATCCGGTGAAGATCGAGCGCGAGAGGCAGCTGAGGCCGCCGTTTCAAGTCCGCTGCTCGAGGACATCAATCTTGCCGGAGCCAATGGCATTCTGGTCAACGTTACGGCCGGGATGGACCTCTCGATCGGTGAATTCCAGGAGGTGGGTAACACCGTCAAGGAGTTTGCGTCCGAAGATGCAACGGTCGTTATCGGCACGGTAATCGACCCGGACATGACGGATCGCATAAGAGTGACGGTAGTCGCAACCGGCCTGGGACAGATCGCGACCAATGCCGAATCGCCGATGCGCATCGTGAGGCGACAGGTTGCGCAGGCCGAGCCAAACTATCATGGGCTCGATAAGCCGACAGTCCAGCGCAAACGTGCCGTCGGCGATGGTCTCGATGCGGCCGGATTGCAGGAGGAATTGCTTGATATTCCGGCATTCTTGCGCCGCCAGGCTGACTGACAGCTAAGGACCGGACAGCAGACGCTACTCACTCGTCTGCATTGCAAGACCTCCGCAGGGCCGGCCCGGCATTTCCGGTCCGGCCCGGCATTTCCGGTCAGGTTCCTAACACACTGAAAACCTTGAAGAGTTTTTAAATCGCTGATAGGATTCCGCCTGCTATGCCAATGTTGCGACAACGAACCCTCAAAACCGCCATCCGCGCCACCGGCGTCGGCCTGCACACGGGCGAAAAAGTCTATATGACATTGCGCCCGGCCACCGAGAATTCCGGCATAACATTTCGCCGCATCGACCTCGATGAACCCGTGGATATTCCTGCAGATCCAACGCTCGTCGGTGAGACCATGCTGGGCACAACGCTCATAAAAGACGGCGTTAAGGTTGCGACCGTTGAGCACCTGCTGGCGGCTATGGCGGGTCTCGGCATCGACAATATCAATGTCGATCTTTCTGCCCCGGAAGTTCCGATAATGGACGGCAGCGCGGGCCCATTCATATTCTTGCTGCAATCGGCCGGCATCGAAGAACAGAATGCGGCCAAGCGATTTATTCGAATCAAGAAAACCGTACGCGTTGAAGACGGTGACAAGTGGGCCGAGCTGCGGCCATTCAATGGTTTTAAAGTCGACTTCGAGGTGTACTTCAACCACCCGGTATTCAACAAGATCAGCCAGCGGGCGACGATCGATTTCTCGTCGACCTCATTTCTAAAGGAAGTCAGTCGTGCACGGACCTTTTGTTTCCTGAGAGATGTCGAGGCATTACGCGAACGCAATTTGACGCTCGGCGGCAGCATGGACAATGCGATCGTTCTCGACGACTACCGCATTCTTAACGAAGACGGGTTGCGCTATTCCAACGAGTTTGTGATTCACAAAATCCTGGATGCAATCGGCGATGCCTACCTGCTGGGCCATAGTCTGATCGGTGAATTTCGCGCCTACAAATCGGGCCACGACCTCAACAATAAGTTGTTGCGTGCGTTGCTCGAGAACGAAGCGGCCTGGGAAGAAGTGACGTTTGCGGATTCGCGCAAATCTCCGATATCCTACGCCACCCCATCCTACGCTTGATCGCGATAGTCTAATCTCCTGGATCGCGTGTTATCTCGAAAATACGTGCAAATGCGAAATCACGCTCGTCCTCGACACGCAATTCGCCAATCAGGCGATAGCCGGCCGGGGCTTCTTTCGCGTTCGCGAGCTCGAAAAACAGTGGCGAGTTATGCTCTCGTACTACATCGATCGGAGTGGCCTGCACGCCGTTCGGACCGCGTACAAACACGTCATTCAATCGCACAAACAAATACCGTATGTCGCTGTTGAGGAGGAGTTCCTGCGGTGTCATGTGCAGATAGACATCGACCTCCTGTAATTTCTGCAGATGCAGAGGCGTCATCAGGAAATTATTGACGATCACGCTGCAGTCGGTGTGGTAGCGAATAGGGTGGCCATCATCTGCGAGCGATAGCACAGTGCCCGGGCGTTCTGCACAGGCCTGCGCAAGACCCGGATACAAACTACGCGATGCTGCATAGTCGCGATCGAGGCCTGGCGGTACACGCAGAAACAACTGGTGCTGCAGCGGTGGTTGTAGCGCGACGGCGATGATTGCCAGTGTCACGGCAGATGTGACCAACATCGACAAACTCTTCTCTTGTCGAAGTCGATCAATGACCAGAAGCCCGCCGATGATCACGGCCCAGGATCCGAATGGATGCAGCCGATACTGGGACAGCATCAGCATAATACCGAAAATCATGACCGCGGACAGGAATACAGCCTCGGGTTTGCGCGTCCTAAACAGCGCGACGATGTGAAAAATCGCTAACGGCGGCGCGGCCAGGATCAGCCAGCCGTACAGCGATGTAACCCAGGCGATGCCCCCCGGCTCGAACCATCGTGATACCGGGCTCTGCACTTCGGTAATATTGCGAATGATTTCGAGCTCGCCGGACAAAAAGCTAACACCTGTGGCCAGCCTGGCAATCAGCGGCACGAGCATCGCGACGCCGAGCATGATCAGCATCCCGATATTGATTTTGCTAAAGGGGCACAGCGCAAGAAACGTCAATACGACCGCACTACCGAAGGCAACGTACAGGTGAAACCAGGACAGCGTCCAGAACTCGAATTGCAGGTCGTGAAAGGCTGCCGAGGGAAGGACGATGAGAAACGTGGCACCCAGCAGTGTGCCGGCGAGCCACAGCAGGCTCTTCGCAGGTAGATTCGTCGACCGCAGCCAAAGCACAAATAATGCCGCAAGGATCGGAACCTGCAGAATGAACAGGCCGTTGTGGAACGCGCTTGCGGCGCCGAGCGTCACGCCAAGCACCATGGCATCGCTCATGCGCTGCCGTTCGAAAAAGCGCAAACCCAACAATACGGTCAACAGTACAAAGGTGAGCTCGATGAAGTGATGATCGATCAGGCCAAGCCCGTGCAGGTTCTGCGTGAGCGGCAACAGTGAGAACGCCAACAGGCCCCAGGCGGTCGTTGCTGCCGGGAGTCGCACCTGGCGAGCGATCAGCGTTAGCAACCCTGTGTTGACGAAAATCCAGAAAACCGGAACATACGCCAGGAATTTCATCGCTTGCATTTCGGGACGAACCCACAGAGCTGCCCGCAATGACAGCGCCACCAGGTAGTCATAGGCCCAGGGCCAGTTCAGCCAGCTGCCCTCGGGTACATGAATCATTGCATCAAACTGGTAGAAGCCACGCGCAGCAATCGCGGCATCTATGATGCGTCGTGCGTGATAAAACGAATCATTGCCAACCGGGATGTACTGGCCATCAACAATCGCGGCCGAGGAATACAGCATCGCAACCGCAGCCGTAACGAGCGTGAATATGAGCCAAATAATCCAGTAGGGCAGCGCTTTGCTCATTGCTGTGCGTCCGGTTTCCGGGCAACGACGTACACGTTTTTCCCGAGAACCCTGGCGAGCGGAATGGACAACATTCGGCTCAGCGGGAAGATCAGGCGATCATAGAAGCGGACCAGTCTCGGATTCAGCGGCGCCGGCTCCGGTTTGTCGAACAATTTGAATGCAAGCGTGGCGAAGAATCCCAGCGCGTCCGTGTAGGCGCTTTTCTCGACCACGAATCCTGCGCCCTCTATCAAACGCACGAGCTCGCGCAAACGATAGCGGCGGTGATGCCCAACGTGCGAGTCCATCGAGGTAAAGAGGATGTTGAACGCTGGTACGTAAACGAATAGTCGACCACCCGGCTTGAGCAAACCGAACAAGTTGTCAACGGCGGCGGCATCGTCTTCAATATGCTCAAGGACGTTTAGCGTAAATACGTAGGGCATTGAGCCGGGTGTCAGCTCCGCCGTGTCCGAGTAGGCATTGAATCCTCTTCGTACGATAGCCTCGCGGGACGCTGCTTCAGTTTCAATGCAATACACGTCCCGCGGTGCGAGATCCAGACAGCCGCTGAACGTACCGATGCCGGCACCGAAGTCAACGACGCTGGCAGCGCCATCCGCATAGCGACACACAAGGTTGCAGAGGAACTGGTTGTAGTTCCGGGCTTCTGCCATGACTTCGAGGTTTTCACCACCGCGCGGCGGTGTCTCGAGCTCCACGTTCCGGCTGACTTCGTTCATGACTGATGGTGGCGAAACGCGAGATGCCGGGATGCGAAGAAATTGAAGACCAGAGCGATCGACGCGGCGATTGCCAGTGGAATTATTGGCCAGTCGGCGAGCGCTGTGAAACGGTAAACGAGCCACAGGAAGATGCCCAGGTTGAGAAGGGCGCCGATACTGTTTACGACAGCGTATCGGCCCCACTCATGGACGGCACGGATATCCTTGCTGTCGGCGAAGGTGTGTTGCCGATTCAGGTACCAGGTAAGCGTGACGGCGGCGGAAAAAGACCAAAGACGCGAGTGCAACAAGCTTAGATCATAAAGGCTGTGTAAGATCGTGAGAATTCCGCCATCCACGAGAAAGCCGATCGCACCCACAATTATGAATCGGCGGGCCTGCTGAATCACGGCTACTGACATCAGTCCTGTCGCGGTATGCGGCGTCTGCTCTGGCCTAGCCAGGTCAAACCGAGGTAATGCAATCGTTTGACTTCGCGGCGGCCGCGTGCAACCGAATCCAGGATCAGTCCGGTCGCGAGCGAGAGAAAAGCCAGGACCATGACGCTGGCCGACAGGAATGCGGTCGGGAACCGGGGAACAAGACCTGTGTCGAGAAATTCAATGACGATGGGAATGCCGAGTGCCAGCGACAGCAACGCGAGGGCACTGCTGATAATCGAGTAAAAAAAGAACGGGCGATAGTCCTTCGTAAGAATCATGATCGTCCACAGGATACGAAAACCATCCCGATAGGTGTTGAGCTTGCTGCTACTGTCGTCCGGTCGGTCCTTGTACGGTGTATCGACCTCCGCCATCGGAATATTCAGCGATAAGCCGTGCACGGTCAGCTCAGTTTCGATTTCGAAGCCGGTTGACAGGGCCGGGAATGATTTGACGAAGCGTCTCGACAACACTCGATAGCCGGACAGAATGTCGGCACAGCGCTCACCGAACAGCCAGTTGACGATGCTGGTCAGCAGCCGGTTGCCGAATTGGTGGCCGAAACGAAACGCGTTGTCTACGTTGCTGATGCGTCGCGCGTTGACAGTGTCGACCTGCTCGGTGAGCAGTGTATCGATTAGTGCGCACACGCTGGCCGCGTCGTAGGTATCGTCGCCGTCAACCAGTACGAAGACCGACGCATCGACATCCGAAAACATTCGCCGAACGACGTGACCCTTGCCTTGCTGGGTCTCCTTGCGCACGATCGCGCCGGCCTCGGCAGCGACCCGTGAAGTGTCATCTGTCGAGTTGTTATCGTAGACGTAAACAGTTGCATGCGGGAGTTGTGCACGGAAGTCGCTCACGACGTTTGCAATCGTGACTTCCTCATTGTGACATGGCACAAGGATTGCGATCTCCAGATCGTCAATCGTCATTATTCACGCTCCGCTCTGCTGCGACTTACTCGCCGCTATTGTAGTCGACGCGGGCGACCCGGACTGAGACCTTATCGACACTGATGCCATGCGCCCGAGTCGCATCGAGCAGGGTCGCCTCCTCAAAGCGCAGGCGCGAGGCCCAGGCAGATGATCGGCAAATGACGACAAGTTCGCGATCTTCCCTGATATTGGCGGCAACGAGGCTCTCGGCCAGTTCCGCGGGCAATGCCCTGGATAGAATCGCGGTCAGCTCGCCCATATCGCGGGCGCGCCGAACGAGCGCACCTAAGTCCCCGTTTCCGCTGCTATTTAGTAGATTTCCAAGCTGTTTGGCGGTCATAAAAGTGTGAACTGGTTAGTGTTTTGGCCAGATCGGTGGTGATTTTGGTCACCGTTCGATCGCATTGATCTTGTAATGAAAACCGACATTATGCATAGTTTCGCTCTCGATAAGGGCATACCCGCTGAAAGGCGGGGGCGCAAATCCACCGGTCTAAGGGATTCATTCCTAAGGCAGCGGGGCTACCGAACGATGTTTGACTGCGGGTCAATAAGCGAAAACGTTAAAGCGACTTGCAGCGCTAACACACTGTATTTGAGCAATGCGTCTCCGGGGCATTTTCAATGAATGTTGTCATATTTGGCAAGGGGCTGGGCAAGCCCCGGCAAATTAACCTGACGGGCCTGTCGGCCGGCCTGGTCGCATTTGCGGTTGCAGGTGTTCTCGGCGCGTTGAGTTTTACAATCGGCTACTGGTATTCAGCAAATACCGGCTCCGGTGTCAGTGTCGACGAACTTGCAAGCCTCGGTGACGAACTGCAGTTGCAGCAGGAAAATATCGCAATAATTCGCCAGGAAAACGAAGACACGATAGACGCCCTGGCCATTCGTATCGGACAGCTGAATGCGCGCGTAATTCGCCTCGATGCGCTCGGTCGTCGCCTCACCGATATGGCGGAAATTGATGACGGAGAGTTTGATTTTGACTCAGCCCCGGCGCTCGGTGGTCCGGAAGAGCGGGTTCCGAATGGTTCCAATGTCGCGATTCCGGAAGTCGTCGAGGCGATGGCCTCACTGGACAATCAACTCAACAATCGTGAGGCGCAGCTCTGGGTACTCGAGGGCGTGCTCATGAATGAGAATCTGCAGGAGCGCGTTTACCCGCAGGGTCGACCCGTCAATACCGGCTGGATCTCATCGTATTTCGGCAAACGCACCGACCCGTTCACGGGCAAACTGGCGAACCACACCGGTATCGATTTTGCCGGTAAGCAGGGTGCCGAGATATCAGTCGTTGCTGATGGCGTGGTCACCTGGTCGGGTGATCGCTACGGTTACGGCATCATGGTTGAGGTTAATCACGGCAATGGTTATTCGACGCGCTACGCGCATAACCTCGAAAATCTCGTTGATGTCGGCGACGAGGTGAAAAAAGGCCAGGCGGTTGCCCTGATGGGCGAAACCGGCCGCGCGACCGGCCCGAACCTGCACTTTGAAGTGCTGCGCAACGGGGCACGCGTCAATCCCGTCAATTTCATCCGCGATTCCTCGAAATAAGCCACCAGGCGATGCAGTCTGTCCCGGGCTGCCTGCGCCGGGTACGGCGGCTTGAGTTCGCTTTTTTTGCCCACAAATCGCCTGTTTCGATTCTAAAATCCCCTGTAAAACCCTAGAATAACCCGCTTTGTTTCGCCGGCGGCCAATCGCCGGCAACGCCATCTTCCAGGAGCCCTCAGTGGCCAACTTTTTGACCCGTATTTTTGGCAGCCGCAACGAGCGGCTTTTGCGCCAATATTCGAAGCTAGTCAACAAAATCAACGGGCTTGAAGAGGGGCTGCAGTCTTTGAGTGACGAGCAGCTGTGCGCCAAGACCGAAGAATTCAAGTCCCGCGTTGGGCAGGGCGAAGGACTCGACGAAATCCTGGCTGAAGCGTTTGCTGTTGCGCGCGAAGCGTCGGTGCGTACGATGGGCATGCGTCCCTTCGATGTTCAGCTGATAGGCGGCATGGTGCTGCACGATGGCAACATCGCGGAGATGCGGACCGGTGAGGGCAAAACGCTGGTAGCAACCTTGCCGGCCTATCTTAATGCGCTGAGTGGTAACGGTGTGCATATCGTTACGGTCAACGAATACCTTGCGCAGCGCGATGCCGACTGGATGCGCCCGATATACGAGTTTCTCGGCCTGACCGTTGGCGTTTCGAAGAGTGGCCAGACCCAGGAAGAAAAGCACGCGGCTTACGACAGCGATATTACCTACGCGACGAACAACGAACTTGGCTTCGATTACCTGCGTGACAACCTCGCGTTCTCGACCAAGGACAAGGCGCAAAGCGGACTGA
>Ga0255058_10002308_pt1 | contig 10528 bp, 10 predicted proteins | sample Cases_109_9_MG_FD_188637 | JGI IMG/M metagenome (GOLD analysis project Ga0255058, IMG submission 188637) | Seawater microbial communities from Amundsen Gulf, Northwest Territories, Canada - Cases_109_9 | ecosystem: Environmental > Aquatic > Marine > Gulf | place: Canada: Northwest Territories... | reverse complement strand
CCTTGGTGCGATCCAAGACCACGTCAAGCGCATTCACAACTCGCTTGATACCATCTGCCTCTCCAGCCCCGACATGCGCGCCCGGGTGCATGATCAGGTACGGGATCTCCAGAGCTGCCGCTCGCCTCACTTCGACCAAGAAAGCCTCGAGCGACTTCTTGTACAAGGCTCTTTGTGGAGAAGCTACGTTGATTAGATATCCGTTGTGGGCCACAACAGGCCAGATCCCAGTCGTCGCGCGATGTTGGTGATAGGTCTTGATCTCGCGATCTGTGAGCGGCTTGGCTCGCCACTGGTTGTTGTTCTTCGTAAAGATCTGGATCGTGTCACAGCCGATCTGGTGGCCTCGGAGCAGTGCTTTGTCTACCCCACCAGCGATGGACATGTGCGCCCCCAACCTCGGCCCTGCCCGACTGAAGCGTTTACGGCTTAGGGTACCCTTCGAGCGCCTCACTGGCCATCTCCGCATCCGCACCTACGGTTCATGGTTCATAGTCCGTAGTTCATGGTTCAGAGTTCATAGTTCAGGGCGGGAGGTGAAGACACCGGTCTGATAGTGAGGAGCGAATACCTGTACACAGTTGACCGCTCACTCGCGGATCTCTTCCTTACCATGAACCATGAACCCTGAACTCTGAACCGATTTTACCCTGAACCCTGAACTCTCAACTCTGAACGATCGCCCAGCATGCCCAAGCGGCAAAGGGCAAAGTCGTACTTGATCGGATCGGCCGCATCGAAACGCTTTAGGTTCTGGGTGATGTCGAGTGCCATGGCCAGGCCCGGACTCTTCAGCCGAGTGAGGCCGAGCTGCCTCGAGACTTGGGCCACATGGGTATCCAGGGGGATAATTAGCTTCGAGGGTGTGAGGTCGGGCCAGAGGCCGAAGTCGATGTGGTCGCGCCGGACCATCCAGCGGAGGAAAAGGTGCAGGCGTTTGCACGCCCCTCCGCGCCTCGGGTTTGGGAGAAGATAATGCATTCCTTTCGAGAGATGGCCTCTGCGATAGACCGGTTGCGGGTCCAACTCGAGAAGCTGGTCAACCAGGGTGGTCAATGCTGCTCGGGTGTCCTCATGTCGATCGCTGTACCCGGTAAGGATGAGGGCGCGGAGAGATCCATGCCGCTCCAGCGCCTGTCGGAGGAACCAGAGGAGACAGATAGCGTCCCTCCCGGTGTTAAAGCGGTACAAGAACCCGCGGAATCTCTCACCATCGTGCTTGGGGTTGAATTGCAAGAGAAATTGGTAGGGCTGGGGGCCTAATACCTGCAGCAGGGCGTCGATCGGGGGCGTAAACCCTTCCACACGACCGTACGCGAAGCAACTGGCGATAAACGCCACCACCTCGATATCTTCGGGTCGGTGGTACCGGCGGGGAAATTTGAGGGCCGATGTGGAAAGGTAGCTCAGATCATAGGTGCGATAGAGGCTGTCCAGATAGGATTTGAGGCGCAGGGGGGGCCCGCTCAGCCGGACCCGCATATGCTAGCGCTCCCGAAGCGAGTCCTGCCGCTTCTCCATGAAGCCTATGGCATAAGGACAGACGATGTGGGTTTTCTTGATCTGATCATTAGACTTATAGTAGGCAGCAATCCGGATGGAATAGCCATTGACGGCGCCCGAGAGGGTGCCGCCCTTTACATAACCCCAGGGTCTGGGCTTCGCGATGTCGTTGACGGCCATTACGATGCCGACGGTCCCTTCTTTGAAGTATTGTTTGTCCTCTTTCGAGAGCTGCGTAGTGGCCCGGCTCGGCCCGTACTTGGCATGGGAGTGGTAGTCGCCGACACATTCCCAGCGGGTCGTGCTTCGGACCGCCTCCTCCACCCGTTGACTCCGGTTCCAATCGATGTGGACCTCTCGATACTTTCGATTGGCAGTCTGGTACGGGACCGCAAACTCGACAAAAACCTTGCCAGAAGTGCTGTGGCCGAGAATAATGCCAAAGCACTCCCGGCGGTATACCTCGATCGTAGAGACGAGGAGGCCGATGAAGGCATTTTCGCTCAGATAAACTTCCATCTCGATCCGTGCCTGTAAATGGAGTCAGTTAGCCGCGCATCTTTCCAAAAAGTAAGAAAGTCTCTGAAAGTGCCAAAGGCGTGGGATCGGTGGTGGTGCCCGTTGACTGAGGCTCTTCAGGCATCCAGCAGTTGTTACAAAAATACCTCAGGCCCTGGGGGCTGGCAAGACCAAATTCTGCTTGACGAGACCAAAAAATATGTCAGAATTTCTGTAATTCAGATTTTTTGAAGGAGGTGCACTTTGGTCCGGGTAATTTTAAAGGAGCGGGGGCAGATCACAATACCTTCTAAGTTGCGGAAAAATATGATGTTAGAGGCAGGAGACCTGCTTGAGATCGAGGTGAGGGGAGGCCACATCGTTTTGAAGCCCCTTCACGTTGTGGAACGCGGGGGAGACAGGTCTGAAGGATCTCCTGAGGGGGCGGGTGCATGAAGCGATTGATCATCGTCCACGGGGGTGCCGGCCGGGTTCCGGAAGAGGGCTGGGCCGAGCGCCGAGAAGGGTGTCGAGAGGCAGCTCTCGCAGGGTGGGAGTGCTTGGTACGAGGCGGGTCAGCCCTGGATGCCGTGGAGGAGGCAGTCGCCTTTTTGGAAGATCATCCTCTTTTCAACGCGGGGAGGGGCTCGGTCCTTAACGCCGCGGGCGAGGTGGAGATGGACGCCTCGGTCGTGGAGGGACAGACTCTGCAGGCTGGGGCGGTGGGCGCGGTGCAGAATATCCGAAATCCTATCCGACTAGCCCGACGCGTCCTCGAGGATGGTCGCCATGTGCTGCTAGTGGGGGAAGGGGCAAACCGGTTTGCACAGGATGTCCGGATGGAGACGTGCCCGGCGGATGAGCTCATCACAGACCGGCAGCGCGCGAGATGGCAGGCAATGCGAGAGACGGGGTTTGGGACGGTCGGCGCGGTGGGGATGGATAAAAGGGGGGGCATTGCGGCGGCCACCTCGACGGGGGGCCTTCTCGGGAAGCGGTCAGGCCGCGTGGGGGACAGTGCGTTGATCGGGTGTGGGACATGCGCCGATGCGCTCTTGGGCGCGGCCTCCGCCACGGGAAATGGGGAGGCAATTATCCGAGTGGTATTGGCAAAGACCGCGGTTGATCTTCTGGGGGGAAACCGCCATCCCTTGGATGCTGCAAGGATGGCCATTGAGATTCTAGAGCGGCGTGGACAGGGGGAGGGCGGCATCATCTTGATTGATCGGGAGGGGCGCGTGGGTCAGGCTCACAATGCGCCCTTTATGCCCTCTGCCTTCATGGACGAGCGTGTCCAAACTCCGACCCTTCTCTCTTGAGAGGTCTCCTAACCCCTACCTGATTCACGTCAGAAAAAGCACCTTTACAGGCGAGCGCACGGCGGGCTAGTATTGCGCGCAGAATTAGGCATAGATAGCAAAGGAGGCTCGGAATGCGACGGCAAATGTGGCTTATCGGTCTCCTTACCTCTCTTTACCTTTTAGCACCTCAGGCCTGGGCCTGCGATTCGATGGGTCCCAATGGTCATGTTGGGGAAGCCCTGAGCGTGAGCCCGTCCGCCATCCAGATTCGAGACTTCCAAACCGGAAATCCCCTCATCTTTCGGGCGACGGCGGAACAGCTCAGCGGTATCAGGCCAGGGGACCGGGTCATGATCACATTCAAAAAGGAGGGTGAGGTACTCGTCGCGGAGAAGATCAGAACCCTTCGTTGATTTGTCTTCACGGGCGTTCGATGAGGATATCCCCTCCCTCCACCTTCACCTGGTAGCTAGGGACAGGCTCGGAAGCAGGCGGGCCCATTGCTTCCCCGGTCTTGACATCGAACTGGGCACCGTGCCATGGGCACGTCACCGTGTCCCCATCCAGATCCCCCTCCGAGAGGGGGCCGCCCGAGTGGGTGCAGATGTCGCCGATTGCGTAGAAGGTCCCGTTCTCATTGAAGAGGGCGATCCGTTCTCCCTCCAGTTCCACCAGGATTCCCGTTCCGGCAGCAATATCTTTGGTCTCAGCGACCTTGATGAATTCGCCCATAGTTCCTCCCTTGCAGCGTCTGGCAATGGGTGCATGACGGTGAACGCGTGAGCAAGGCTAACAGATGGATCATGTGATAGGCAAGGGGGCGGTATGAAGCTCAAGGAAAAGGTGGCCCTGGTGACGGGCGGGAGTCGGGGGATCGGCAAGGCGGTCGCAGCTGCGTATGCACGGGAGGGTGCCGAGGTCGTTGTGACAGCCCGAGACCCTGGATCTCTCGAAGCCGCGGCAAAGGAGATCCGAAATTCCGGAGGGCGCGTCGTAGCGCTTCAGGCGGATGTGGCCGATCGGCATCAGGTCAAGGATCTCGCTAAAGAGATCAATCGGCGATTCGGTCGGTTGCACGTCCTGCTCAATAACGCTTCTTTGCTGGGCCCCCGAGTACCAATCCTGGAATATCCTGAAGAAGAGTGGGAGGCGGTGATGGCCGTCAATCTCAACGGCCCCTTTTTCGTCATCAAAGCCTGTCTGCCTTTGATGACTGCCGGCGGTGAAGGTTCCATTATCAATGTGAGTTCAGGCGTCGGCCGCATTGGGAAACCTCGCTGGGGGGCCTACGCCGCCTCTAAGTTCGGGTTGGAAGGGCTCACCCAGATTCTGGCGGCCGAACTACAGCCTCTCCATATCCGCGTGAACGCCGTCAATCCTGGGGGGACCCGCACCACCATGCGGGCTGCCGCCTATCCCGAAGAGGACCCCCTGACCTTACCGACTCCGGAAGAAATCACCCCGGTCTTTGTCTATCTTGCCTCGGACGCCTCCCGCGACGTCACCGGTCAATCGCTCGAGGCCCGCGATTTTCTGTCCCGCTAGCCCAAAAAGCAGGATGCCCGGGACGGCAGTCCCGGGCACATTTGCGGGGGCGTCTTGCCCGTAAGATCAGTCAGAAGAAGATGTGAGCTTTTCCCGCTCTCGCTTGAAGGCATCCTTCCCGGCCTCAAAGGCGGAGAGGACAGAATCTCGGCCCTGGTCGATCGCGTCATCGACCCGCTCCCGGACCTCCCCGGCCACATCCCCGGCCCGCCCCTGGAGATCTTCGGTGAGCCGGCGGATCCGCACCCGGGTGCGCCTTCCTGATTCTGGAGCGTTGATCAAAGCAGTGAGAGCTCCGAAGGCACCCCCGAGCAGAAAAGCCAACGCGAGGGCCGCCCCGCCAAATCCACGTTCATCACTCATTGGAAATCACCTCCTCCTTTTTAAAAAGATTTTCCGCAGTAGATACCAGCTTCCCGTCTTGAGTCCTACCAACAAGGCCCCAAAGGAAAGGAGATGCGGGTGGACGCTGGTCCGGATAATGTCGCTTGTGTTTCGGAGGGTCTCACCGAATCCCTCTAGGGCCTTGACGGTACCGCTCAACTGATCCATGTTCTTATGGACCCCTCCCGAGATCTGGTTCACGTTATGCACTGCCTCGCGAACCTCGCCCACGGTCTGACGGACATCCCTCTCGGTCGATTCGATCAGGGTATCGACCCGACTCAGTATCTGCCGGGCCTTGCGAATCATGGGGACGAGGGCGATGACGACTGCTACGGCAGCGAGGGCGATGAGTCCGACAGCGACGGCAATGATGATGTCCAGCGGCTCGTTCATGCGATGATCTGTTCCTGCTTTAGTGCATCAATCGTCTGTGCCTCGAGCCCCAGCCACTCCTTGAGGATGTCGGCCGTATGTTCGCCGAGTCGTGGCGCTGGACGATCGACGCGACCGGGGGTCCGCGAGAGCTTGATGGGAGACCCCGCGAGGCGGACCGCCCCGACCTCGGGATGGTGGATGGCGGTGATCATCCCCCGTGCCTGAACCTGAGGATCCGCCACCACTTGGTCGATGCGGTTAATGGGGCCACACGGGACGCCTGCCTTTTCCATGACCTCGATCCATTCCCGGACTGTTCTGGTCTTCGCGACATCGGCGATGACCGGTTGCAGGGCTGCATGGTTTTCCGCGCGCAGGGCGTTCGTGGCAAAACGAGGGTCCTGTAACAGCTCTTCACGACCGATGATGCGACAGAAGCGTTCCCAGTGGGGGGTTCCCACGGTAAAGATAACATAACCGTCTTTGGCCTCAAAGGCCTCGAAGGGGGCGATCGAAGGGTGGCGCGCACCTAACGGTCCCTGGATCTCACCGGAGGTAGTATACCGGACAATCGCATGCTCCAGAAGAGCGACCTGACAATCGAGCATGCCGATATCCACCATCTGTCCCTCGCCGGTCCGCTCCCGGGCCTGCAGGGCGGCCAGGATCCCGGTGACCGTGAAGAGGCCGCCTACGAGATCGCCAATGGCCGGCCCGGTTTTCAAGGGCCTCCCCCCCGGCTCACCCGTGATCGACATGATTCCCCCCATCCCCTGGATGATCATGTCATAAGCCCCCCGCGTCCGGTAGGGACCAGTCTGACCAAAGCCAGAGCAGGCGCCGTAAATCAGCCTCGGGTTGACCTTGGCCAATGCCTCGTACCCGAGGCCCAGGCGGTCCATGGTTCCGGGACGAAAGTTTTCCACCAGGATATCGGCCCGGGCAATGAGTTCTGTGGCGAGATCGCGCCCCCTCGGGTCTTTGATATTGAGGGCCACGCTCTTTTTACCGCGGTTGATGCTCATGAAGTAGGCGCTCACCCCGTGTAGGAAAGGGCCGACGCCCCGGGTGTCATCGCCTGAAGGGGGCGGCTCGATCTTCACTACCTCTGCTCCCAGGTCCGCGAGGATCATGGCGCAGTACGGACCCGCCAGCACCCGGGAGAAATCAATGACCTTAATGCCGTCCAGGGGTTGCATCGGAGTGCCTTGGTTCACGGTTCACAGTTCACGGCTTTAAAGTCGCTTTTGCTGTGAACAGTGAACGGTGATCGGTGAACGATTGCCTAAGAGCTGGGGGCCGCTGCGGCCTTACTGAATTCCACTTGGCCGTCCTTGGCATCGACGAGGATGTGGTCGCCCTCCCTGAACTGTCCCTCCAGGATCCGTGTGGCCAGCGGGTCTAGCACGAGCCGTTGCAGCGCGCGCTTGAGAGGTCGTGCCCCATAGACCGGATCGAAACCGACCTCGGCCAGATGGTGTCTGGCCTCTTCCGAGAGGGTGATCTCGATCTTGCGCTCAGTGAGCCTTCGCTTCAGTTGCCCGACCTGAATCTCCACGATCTGTTTGATTTCTGAAATTCCGAGGCGGTGAAAGATGATGACCTCGTCGATCCGGTTGAGGAACTCCGGGCGGAAGTGGGTCCGGAGGTTCTCCCAAGTCTGTTCGCGGATTTCTGCCTCGTCGGACAGTTCCTGAATGAGATGGCTACCCAGGTTCGAGGTCATGATGATGATCGTGTTCCGGAAGTCGACGGTCCGACCCTGCCCGTCGGTCAGCCGTCCGTCATCCAGGATCTGGAGCAGTATGTTGAAGACATCGGTGTGCGCCTTTTCGATCTCGTCAAGGAGGAGGACCGAATACGGACGGCGTCTGACTGCCTCGGTCAGTTGCCCCCCTTCTTCGTAGCCTACGTAGCCGGGAGGAGCGCCGATCAGGCGGGAGACCGTATGCTTCTCCAAATACTCTGACATGTCGAGACGGACCATGGCCCGCTCATCATCGAACAGGAACTCGGCGAGTGCCCGCGCCAGTTCCGTCTTGCCCACCCCTGTGGGGCCCAGAAAGATGAACGAGCCCAGGGGGCGGTTGGGGTCTTGGAGCCCCGACCGGGCGCGGCGGATGGCATTGGCAACAGCGCTGATGGCTTCATCTTGGCCCACCACCCGCTCCTGAATCTTTGCCTCCATCTGGAGCAGTTTCTGTGTCTCCCCCTCCAGAAGTCGAGTCACCGGGATGCCGGTCCACTTCGCTACGACCTCGGCAATATCCTCTTCGTCCACCTCTTCCTTGAGCATCATGCCTTCTTTCTGGATGGCCTCGAGCTTCTGTTGCTCGGCATCGAGTTCTCTCTGGAGCTGGGCGGCGACGCCGTAACGGAGCTCCGCCACCTTGCCGAGATCCCCTTGCCGCTCGGCCTGCTGCTCCTCCACCCGGTTCTGCTCGAGGCGTTCCTTGATCTCTCGAATTTTGGTGATGACCGCTTTTTCCCGCTCCCAGCGCGCCTTCAGCGCACCTGATCGCTCGCGCAGATTGGCGACCTCTGCCTCCAGATGTGTGAGGCGCTCCTGGGAGGCCGAATCTGTTTCCTTCCGGAGGGCCTCCCGCTCTACCTCGAGCTGGCGGATCCTGCGCTCCACCTCGTCGATCTCGGTCGGCATGCTGTCAATCTCCATCCGGAGACGGGAGGCGGCCTCATCGATGAGATCGATGGCCTTGTCCGGCAGGAAGCGGTCGGTGATGTAGCGATGGCTCAAAACTGCGGCCGCGACCAGGGCAGAGTCCTTGATCCGGACGCCGTGATGCACCTCGTACTTTTCCTTGAGGCCCCGGAGGATCGAAATGCTCTCTTCTACTGTCGGCTGACCGACGACGATCGGCTGAAACCGTCGTTCCAGAGCCGGATCCTTCTCGATCCGCTTCCGATACTCGTCCAGCGTGGTGGCACCGATGCAGCGGAGTTCACCGCGGGCCAGGGCCGGCTTGAGCATGTTGGAAGCATCTATCGCCCCCTCGGCGGCTCCCGCCCCGACCAGAGTGTGCAGCTCGTCGATAAAGCAGATGATCTGCCCCTCCGCCTCGGTGATCTCCTTGAGAACTGCCTTCAGCCGGTCTTCAAATTCCCCACGGTATTTGGACCCGGCAACCAGCGCGCCGATGTCTAATGCCACGGCCCGCTTGTTCTTTAGGGACTCGGGGACATCCCCGTTCGCAATCCGTTCCGCCAGTCCCTCCACGATGGCGGTCTTCCCCACGCCGGGCTCGCCGATCAGGACTGGATTATTTTTGGTCCGCCGGGACAGGACGTGGATGACGCGGCGGATCTCGTCGTCGCGGCCGATGACTGGGTCCAGCTTGCCCTTCCGCGCGAGATCGGTCAGGTCCCGGCTGTACCGTTCCAGGGCCTGATACTTCTCCTCCGGATGTGGGTCGGTGACCCGCTGCCCGCCGCGCAGGGCTGCCAAGGCGGCATAGACCCCATCCTTGCTGACGCCAGCTTCCTTGAGGATTCGTTCGACGGCCCCATCCGCCTGTTCCACAATGGCGAGAAGGAGATGTTCGGTCGAGACGTACTCGTCCTTGAGGTGCGCCGACTCATGCAAGGCTGCCTGGAGCACCTTCTCGAGACGGGGTGTGAGGTACACCTGCTCCCCGGCCCCCTGGACCTTTGGGCGGCGCTCGATTTCTTCGCCGAGTTTGGAACGAAGAAGCTGAAGGTTCGCACCGAGCTTCTGGAGAAGCGGGGGAATCACGCCCTCGTGCTGTTCCACGAGCGCGAGCAACAAGTGCTCCACGTCGATAGCCTGGTGCCCCATCTCGACCGCATGCCGGCGGGCGACATCAATCGCCTCCTGGGCCTTGATCGTGAACTGATCAAACCGCATCTCGGTTCCCCCTCAAAGTAACGAAAAATAAGGCAAAATTCACGATAACACGCTGTATAGACGTTGTCAATGAGCCCGGAAGCCCATCGGAGCCCTCCATTGGAGCCGTTGACACCATTTTGCGCCCTCTCTATGATAGGATGCCAAATCGTTGGAGGCATTTGCACTCATGACGCGGGGAAAGGGGAGAGATGACCAAGGCAGAGCGGATTTACGCAGCCACAGGGCGCAAAGCGGTCGACCGGCCCCCGGTCAGTTTCTGGCGCCATTTTCCCGACGTGGATGAGGACCCATTCGCCTTGGCTGAGGTCCTCCTCGCCTTTCATGCCCACTATGACTTAGATTTCATCAAGGTCATGCCCACTGGGGTCTACTGTGTGGAGGACTGGGGCTGTCGAGTGGCGTACCGCGGGAGCCTGGAAGGCTCCCGGGTCTGTATCGATCATGCGGTGAAACACCCGAACGACTGGAAGGGGATCCGCATCCTCAATCCCAAGGAAGGGGCGTTGGGCCGAGAACTCACATGCCTTCGCGAGGTGGTGAAGGGACGCCGGGACGACGCCCCGATCCTTCAGACCGTCTTCAGCCCTTTGACCATCACAAAAAAGCTGGCTGGTGATGAGCGATTCTTGGACGACCTGCGGGAAAGGCCTGCCCTCATCCATGCAGCTCTCGAAGCGGTCACCGAGACAATGAGTCGATTTGTGGTCGCCTGTCTGGGATCCAAGGCGGATGGGATCTTCTTTGCCACGCAGGTGGTAGCGTCCGACCTCTTGACCGCCGAAGAGCACCGAATCTTCGCAGAACCGTACGACAGGCGGGTCTTGGAGCAGGCCGCCAAGGGGAGCTCTTTATCCATCCTGCACGTCCACGGTCTGGATATCCCGTTCGATGTGATGGCGACATATTCAATTCCAGCCATCAACTGGCATGACCGGCGAACCGCACCCTCTCTGAAAGAGGCACAGGAGCTGTTTCCCGGCGCAGTGGTGGGCGGGCTCAATGAGATCGAAACCCTTCGGAAAGGACCAGAGGA
>Ga0255058_10002307_pt1 | contig 10529 bp, 12 predicted proteins | sample Cases_109_9_MG_FD_188637 | JGI IMG/M metagenome (GOLD analysis project Ga0255058, IMG submission 188637) | Seawater microbial communities from Amundsen Gulf, Northwest Territories, Canada - Cases_109_9 | ecosystem: Environmental > Aquatic > Marine > Gulf | place: Canada: Northwest Territories... | reverse complement strand
GCGCGCAGCTCGCCGCCGCGCTCGATGAGGGCCACGACGGGCTCTTTCTTGGGCGTGGGCTTGCCGCGATGCACGTTCTTCTTCTTGCCGCCGACGAACGTCTCGTCGCTTTCCACGGTCTTGCCCTTGCCGCCGATGGGGCCAGCGGTCTTAGGGTCAAGACCCATGGCGGCGCGCACGCGATGGCAAAGAAACCAGCTTGTTTTGTAGGTAATGCCCATCATGCGGTGCATCTGGTGGGCGCTGATGCCCTTCTTTGACGCGGCCATGAGCCGGAAGGCTAAAAGCCATTTGGTCACGGGGATGTGCGAGCGCTCCATCACTGTGCCCACAGTAACGGTGAACTTCTTGCGGCAGGGGCGGCAAAGCACGAGGCCCTTCTTGGCCGCTTCCCCGCCGAGGCGCACGACGTTCTTGCGCTCCTTGCAGTAGGGGCACACGGGGCCGTGAGGCCAATGCTGTTTTTCGAGGAAGGCGCGCGCCTTTTCATCGTCATGATAGATAGGATTGGTGATGTCGATTGACATTTCACACTCCAATGAAAATACGTCTAATACGGGAGTTACAGATGAAGAATGGGCCTGGGCCTGTGCCCGAGTGCGTGAGCAATATCCTCCCGCCAAAGGGCCAAGGTCGTGGCCGATATGGTTGCGACTGTGGCTCGGTTGTCATCCGCTATCAGGTAAACGTTGGCAATGTTACCCGATGGCGACCACTCGATCTTCAGGCGATGGGAACAATCGTAATGCCTGAGTTCCTTGTACTCGATCATGGCAGCATCCTTAACTAGCTGCCTCGAATATATGCCATCAGGAGTGTTCAGTCAAGTATATAGTTTCCGACAAAACCCTTCCACACAGAAAGACGCGCCAATTAACGAACTTTCTTGTCCATTATTCGAAAACGGGAATGTAATACTCCTGTTAGCCTTTATAGTGATCCACACGAAGCCTCCTCAATCCATCGTAGAAGCCCAAGGATGTCATCAATGGCCGGCGTGAACGTTGATAGAATGACCGTTAAGGAGCTTCTCGTTCTTGAAGCGAAACTTCAGAAAGCAATCGCGCTGGCTCGGGAACGGGAGCGCGCCAAGGTCAAGCAGGAAATGACCGCTCTAGCTGAGAAGCACGGCTTCACGCTACGTGAACTCCTTGGCGGTCGCGGTAAAGGCAAGTTGGTGGCGCCGAAGTATGCCAACCCGGACGATCCTTCACAAACCTGGGCTGGTCGCGGGCGTAAGCCCCTTTGGCTGGTCGCCAAGATGAAAAAAAAGGGCGCCAAGCTCCAACAGTTCGCCCTCTGAGTCGAGGAACACCATTGCTGTTTGCAGTCGGTCTGATTGCCTAAGGGAGAGTTTCCGGCTCCTCCTCTGGCGGGTGAGGCAAGTAACACCGACAGTTGGGGGTAATGTATCGTCCGCACTGTCCGCATTGTCCGCAATTCCTAGTAAGCCTCGGACAGCATGATCGCGCGTGGAAAACCGATCCGCGCGACTTCAAGATCAAACAAAGCAAAAGCTTAGGCTTGTCAAATGCAGCACTTTCACATTTTATTGAAGGCTGTTCTAGTTCGTCTACTATCACAGGCAATCGTATCAGCGCCCCATTAGGGAACGGGATACATATACGACAGACCCTTTGCCCTTTCTAGCGACGAGAATAACGATTTCAGTTGCTCTGACATCGTTCGCCAGCAGGAACTCCTTGTGCTCGGCCTGCCCCAGGTAAAATTGATTGATAATTTGAATATCCATTTCCTTAATTGACGCAATTTGTTGTAGTCTTTCGATCAATGGTCGGCGACCATCAATCAAAATTGGGGAACTTACCATCACAAAAGCAACGCCTTCAGGATTGAGAAAGTCAGGTACGCGTTGCATGAATCTTATTGCGAGACCTATTCCCAGCTCTCCTCCGTCGCTGAAGGTACGGCGGATGCCCTTTGGACGCAACAAATAGGGCAGATTCCATGTGACGAGGTCATACCGCTCAGCGGGTTCATTGAGTCTTACGGCATCGGCTTCTTCAGTCCGTACGTTTTCGAGTTTGTTGATTTTGGCGTTGAGGCGCGCCAGCTGCACGGCTCGGGGGTTGATGTCTATACCAACGGCCGTCTGAAAAAACGGTGCCAACCCGCACAAAATAGCACCAGCACCACTCCTACATCAAGGTATCGGTCACGTTTTAAGCCTTTGAGATGTTTAAGGCAGAACTCGAGAAAAACCAGCGAGTCTCCGCCGAAATAGACATGTTGGTGTTCCCGCCATTTCCCATAGAGAGGGTTTTTCCGGCCCACATGATCCAGGATTATTGCGGAATGTCCTGTATACGCGACTCTCGCAATACATGAGAATCCGTTTTCATGTTGTTCCAGTAGCGACAGAGCACACCAGGTCTCAAAGGACCGTGGCCCGATCAAGTCGGCCCACCGCTCAACACTCAATGCCTCATTGAGGATGAAAGCGCGATAAAGTAGCTTCTTTCGTTTCCCGCTAAGTGCAAAAAAGATGCGCCACAAAATGAATGACGGTTGCGCTTGCAGGCATTGCCGAAATAGCGCCCCCTTCAGAATTCGTAGTTCTTTGGCAAGCTCCCAGGAATGCGCCCACGTAAGCCCGGGCCTGGCTTCAGCTATCGGAAGCCCATAAAGTGGTCGAAAATCGACGCTAGCTAACTGCTGCCCGATTGCTTCTGCGGTCCCTTGAGGCAAGCCCAAGCTACTGGTAACTGCCTGATCTGGCTCGTCCGGCTTGACGAACAATTCCGTTTCCGCCTCTCCTGGAATCGGCCGATGGATGGCCTGCCCCACAAAGCGGTACCAGTCTCTAAGTTAGAATCCGGCGCGCATTTGCCAGCGTCTGAGCTGGCTGGAGCGGAGCGTAAGCTAGGATAGAGGCTGGCGGCAAGATCGTTTCTGGAGCCGGTGGGCGATAGCCGAGAGATGAGTGCGGCCTGACGGCATTGTAATGGTTTCGCCAGCGCTCAATGAGAATCTGGGCTTCGCGTAGGGTGGTGAAGATCTCACCGTTAAGCAGCTCATCTCGGAGCTTGCCATTAAAGCTCGCGAACATACGAAAAAAAGTAGGGGCACCATGCGGCACACCAAGCCGAAGAACAACGATTGGCGTGAGGTTCTGTGATCGTGTGGCTGGCTACAGTAGGTCTGCGACGAGTTGGCCAAGATCACACCTGTTCATGCACGATCCGAACTCTGCAGCAAGGAGAGCATCAGCCACTCCCTCCAGCATGCTGCCACTGGTCCTAGCTCTGCTCTCAGATGCTCAAAGAGCGGCAGATTGCACCGGCTTTCTCGCCCCTACCCCAGCCTCCCGAAGCAGCGAAATGATCTGCTCCGTCGTATATCGCTTCCGTGCCATATCCTCGTCTCCTCGTCAGAGTTCGGAAATAGCCGGATTCGCTCAATCAACATGGAGCCGTTTTAGGGGAGCAGGCCACATTGCACCTGGACCACTCCGTGCAGACTCCTGACTACCTACGAGGACGAGTCAGCAAGCCTCACGAAGCTGGGCTGGGCAACCTGGATTGGGCGGGAGTTCGCCGTCAAACTCATAGGCGCCGATGTCCGGAGCAGCGCCGATGAATTTATGGCCGACGTCCACACCGGCATCGATCATATCGCTGCTGTTCGCGAGCTTCAGAAAGGGCAGCTCTGGTAGGGTGCCGTCGGATTTGCGCTGGCCTGCTGTTCCACTTGCGTCTGTGCTGGCAAAATCTGCCGCTGTGGCGCCGCCCACATCCCAGCTATTGGCATCCACGTCGCTTGGACCCCCGAGGGAATCCGGCGCGTCCACCGACAAATTATTCCGCAGCCAATGCGCCGCGCCGGACACGATGAAGTTGTACTTGTTGTCCCATGCCGTGTTGTTCACAAGATTAAGCGCGCCAGCTCCATTCGTGTCGAACCCTGCATTCTTGTTTTTCCAGGCCAAATTGCGTGCGACCCAGTGCTTCGGGGCCGAACTGTTCCGGCCCAGCTTGAAGCCAACCCCGTTGCCAGCTGGGCTGCCATCCTGATTGTTGGGATCAGGCGCAACACCGTTGCCCCAGCTCCAGTTGTTTTCAAGTACGACCTTGCTCTCTCCGTTCCATAGATCGATCCCATCGTCGCCGTTGGCCCAGGTACGACAACCGACGATCGAGTTACCGTCATTGCCGCCGTTCACTCCCATGCCGATTCCGTCGGAATCGCCACCGGGTCGGTCGTTATTAGGAAAAGGCTGATAATTATGGTGAGCGTCACTATTCAGGATTTTGAAATTGCTGGTGTTACCCCCAACATAAATTCCGCTGCCCTCGTGATGATGGCTATTCACATTCTCCAGGCTGCCGCCTTGGACGTTATAAACGTGGATGCCGTTCGGCCAAGTCTGGTCACGTAGCTGGGCCGTGTTTCGGACCTCGATGCCAACCACTCTTATGTTTCGTGAATCCTCGATTCTGAAACAATTGATGCCGTACTTGTAGCGCACGTCCGTGCAATCCAGGATCGGGGTTCCGCCATGACCAATGATCGTAAGATCTTGCTTATTCTTGATGCGGGCCCCATAGGCTAACCTCGCCGGCCGGTACACACCGGGTGCAATCAAAATCGTGTCGCCCCTTCGGGACCGGTAGAATGCCCTCTGCCAAGTCTGGAAAGGGTCACTGCTAGTGCCGTCGGCATCATCACTGCCGTCAGTCGCGACATACCACTTCGTGGCCTCGGCACCGCTGATAGTCAGGCTGATAGCCAGCATGACGACCAGAAAAGCGCAGAACTTGAACACGGCGATGTTCCTTTGTCCCCTCAAACCCGTCCTAAATTCCGAATGCGAGACATCAGCCATCGGCGCTCGAGTTGCTGGCGCATCGCAACGCCACCCGCTCACGGTAAGAGCCACGATCGAAACACCCACGGTGGCTCCCGCCGCACTCGCGAAGAAGTCCGCCACAGAGGCCACTCGGTCCGGAATGAGGAGTTGTCCGAGCTCGAGGATACCAGCATACGCGACAATCGCGAGCGCGAGCCTATTCGCTTTCAGGGCCTCCCGCACAGCGATCGCCGTCAAGGCTCCCAACAACAGGTAGGCGAACGCATGTTCGAGTTTGTCCGACATGACGGAAATGTGGGGGCGATGAGCGGCGGGCAGCCAGGACAGCAACGCGAGGGCGGCATAACCCATGCCTGTACCGAAAAGGACGGCGAGCTTAATCGGTGGATACCGTAGTAGACGACTGGTCATAGAGCTGCCCGTGATAATCGCCATCCGGTTGGTCGATTTAAATCCGCTTATCCCTGTGGCACCGCGCTATCAAATCCAAGTTTCACTTCGATTACATCACCAGGCTCCAATTCTGTATCCTCATCCGCGGGAATGCGATTCCATTTCCCTTCGCTTTTTCGGACTATAGCAACTTCGATTTTTTGAACGAGTGTACTTTCAAGGCCGAGCGAGCCGCCTGGACTGGGAACAGATGTTGCTGTACTAGCGATAGCGAGCTTTTCCACGGTGCCTTGCAGCCTCGATCCGACATCGACAAGTTTAAGCGAAGACTCACTCATTTCGAGCAGCAGATTGATTCTGCGCTGGTTGCTGATCTTATTCAATTTCGCCTCGCTTTCGATCTGCACGCGCTTAGCCCCAATCAGGTCTACATTCGTTTGACGCCAACGAGTTGACGATAGAATGAGCGCCCGTTGGGTTTGAATTACACGGTTCGAAGTCACGAGGTTCCTTTTGAATAGTGCCCGGATCTTTTCTAGTTCGGCTACGTCAGCTTCCATACCCTCAGAGAGATACTTTTCCTGGGACTCAAGTTCCTTGATTTGCCGAGTCGTCTGCTTGATCGCTTTACGCAGAGAGGTCTCTTCCTGTCGAGAGTCTCTCTTTCTGATCTCGAACAATCTTGACTCCAAACTTATCAACTCGGCCATTCTCGGATCAGCCAAAGGAAGACTTTGCAACGCAGGCGGTTCGAATTCATCTTTCTCATCCAGCTCCGCCTTTAATCGCCAGGCACGCACCATTTCCTTCGCGAATTCCGCTGAAAATACTTTGTGATCGCGCTGTAGGTCCGAAGGATCATTTTCAGCGCCGTACTTTGTGCCACGCACGGCGCTGAAGCCCCCAGAGAGGGCCACCGCTTGGCGCACGGTCATCAAGGGGCGATACGCGTGTTGCCCTGGGTTTAACACATCTCCTTTGACGTAGACTGGCCTATACTCTACGAGCGTCGTAACCACGTCTCCCGGCTGAAGTATGACGAAATATTCGCGACCGTCAGTGGTCATTCGCCGAAGTTTCTTGGTTGCGCAAATCGCCTCGACTTCCATCCGCATCTGCGCCGAGGTAAGGCCGGCTACCCGGACGGTTCCGACTATCGGCAGCGATATTGTACCGTCCGACTGAATCAAAGCACGCGTTCGCAACTCCGGCATGCCGGTCACCGCGAACTCAACGACATCTCCAGCGGCGAGCCGGTACTCTGCCCTTGTCGAGTCTACAAAGCATAACAGCGCGATCGCGAGTGGCACCAATCGGGTGAGGACCGCGTGAAGCATGGCACGCACTTGGAATAACGTCATGGCAAGACCCGAATTCACATTGCGAACACGGAACCACGATGTCCAGACAGCGCCCTGGCTGCAAACGACCTGATAGCACTGCACCTTTAGCGTCATGTGATGAAACCTTTCTCGCGCCGCACAAGTCCGTCATCGAGCCTCCGACGCCACCAGGCAATAGTTCGCTCCAGACCCTCGCGGAGGGAAACACGTGGCTGCCACCCCGTGGCGAGTCCAAGTCGGCTGAAATTCGCCAGCAAGGCAAGAACCTCGGAGTTGACTGGACGAAAACGCCGCGAATCTCGGACAATTGGTTTGTTGCACCCCGTGGCTGCAAGGATCAAATCGATCAGGTCGGCAACTGATACGGACTTGCCGCTGCCCGCATTGTACGGTCGACCAAACTCGATCATTGGCGCCGTCCCCATCGCCACGAAGGCTGCAACTGTGTCCTCAACGAAAGTCAGGTCACGGACCGGCGTGGTTTCCCCCACCAAAATTTGCGAACAGTCATGGTCGAGAGCTTGGCGTACGATGGTCGGGATGATCGCTCGCTCGCTCTGGCGCGGGCCGAACGTGTTAAACGGCCTGAGAATAACAACCGGCAAGTCAAAGGAACGCGCGAACGCCTCCGCCATCATGTCGGCTCCGATCTTTGATGCCGAGTAGGGCGATTGACCTTGAAGCGGGTGGTCCTCCCCGATGGGCATCCACTTCGCCGTACCGTACACCTCGCTGGTGGAAGTGTGGACAATGCGCCCGGTCGCGAATTCACTTGCTGCCTCAAGCACATTGAGCGTTCCTACAACGTTGGTCTCAACATAAGATTGAGGAGCGGCATAGGAATGCGGAATGGCTATCAGTGCGGCGAGATGGAAAACGATCTCCTGATTTCTCATGATTCGGCGCGTAAAGGCTGGATCGCGCACGTCACCGCGAACCAGCGTGAGCTGGCGACGGGTCTCCTCGGAGAGATCGTCGAGCCAACCATGGCTGTCAAAAGAGTCATAAAGGCTGAGAGCTGTCACCTTTGCGCCTAGTTTCACGAGCGCGTCTGTGAGGTGCGAACCGATGAATCCATCGGCACCCGTGACCAGAACCTTGACGGCGTCGTAGCTCACGCCTTGCTCCTCTGATGTCTCGGCGGGCCTTCAATGACTTCCGCACATGACGCCGTCAACGCGGTCAGGCTTGTGCTCTCAGCTTCGTGGTCGCAAGCTAAGAGTTCTTCTGGGCGCAGTAACGTAGACGGGACCCATCCCAGGGTCGCCAGCACGCCGCGGAAAAACCATGCTATGTCAGAGCGTATGGTCCTTTGCTCATAGTACGCGAGATCGATGCGAGCCTTGTTCGGGAAGAGGACAGCACGATAAAACTCGGACGGATCTACATCACTCGGATATAGTGAGCCTTCATTCCTGAACATAACTTGGGTCGGCCCGAATATGCCGGGCTTGTGCTCAAGTACTCTCTCAAATCCGGCCGTAAAAGAGTCCGCGAACGCCAACGTCTCGGGACGCGGCCCGACGATCGACATGTCGCCACGGAGGACGTTCCACAGTTGCGGCAGCTCGTCGAGCTTGGTCAACCTTAAAAGTTTTCCGAGTGCTGTCAGCCTTTTGTCGTCATCCGGGCAAACAGCTGTGCCGGTCGTACCGCATTCCTTGTGGAATTTTCGAAACTTGTGAATGCGGAAAGGTCGTCCATATTGACCGAGACGAAGCTGCGAAAACAGGACCGGCCGTCCACTCTCGACTACTATCCCAAGCGCGATCAGGAGCATGAGCGGGCTCAGTACGACGAGCGCTAAGCACGCGATAATGAAATCTAGATTGCGACTTACCCCATCTAAATCTCTGGTTTTGTGCTGCCAATGCAGATCAGCTGTAGCCATATAGGTTCTTCCTGTTTTTGCTAGGAGAGGGCGTCGGCCAAAGCACGAGTAACCTGATCCACCTGCGCCTCCTGCATCTTCGGATGCAGGGGGAGTGTGAGCTCCCGTGCCGAATACTCTTCAGTCCGCGGCAGGTTCACGGACGGAAGGTAATCCTGGTAGAATGACAATCGATGTACTGGAGGGTAGTGGATGCTTGTCTGGATGTTCGCGGCACGAAGCCCATTGATAACGGCCTGCCTATCGGCCTTCTCCGGAAGAACGATCGGCATAATGTGGTACGCCGACTTGCGAGCTTGCGGGAACGGCGCGAGGACCTCGGGCGCACGCTCCTTCAATAACTCTTTATACAGCTGGGTTAGAGATTTCCTTTTTTCGTTCCACGCCTTCAGATTATGCAGCTGCACTAGCCCAAGGGCGGCCCTCAATTCGTCCATGCGATAATTGTAGCCCAGCATTGGCACGTCGTAGGTAGGCGTCGCGCTCGAGCGCCGCTCAAACGTGCCACTTGTCATCCCATGATTGCGCATCTGCCGAATCCGCTCACGTAGCCGTTCTCCGGATGCGATTACAGCGCCGCCCTCTGCGGTGGTCATGTTCTTGTTGCCATAGAAGCTGAAGGCCGCTGCCGCTCCATAGGTACCAGCCTCCGCTAAACCTACCGCATGGGCTGCGTCCTCCACGAGCATTAGTCCGTGCTCGGCGGCAAAGTTGCACCACTGGGATCGGTCCGCGAGGTATCCTGCGTAATGCATGAGGACCACAGCCTTAGTCCTGTCGCTGCACTTTGCCGCCGCATCCTCCAAGGACATGAGTGGCAGGTCATTTGATTTGATGTCGACAAAGACCGGAGTCGCTCCAACATAGAGAACGCAATTCACAGTAGCGACGAAAGTCATCGAAGGCACGAGCACCTCATCGCTCGGCCCAAGTTCGAGGGCGTGCATAATCAGGTGGAGCCCAGCCGTGCAGGAACTCACCGCGACGGAGTCGTCTGCATCGTGAACTTTGGCGAAAGTGTGCTCGAATAGCCTGACATTCTCTCCCATGGTTATCCACCCGCTGTCGATAACGTCCGCCAGCGCTGCCTTCTCTTCCGGACCGAGGCAAGGATCTGAAACGAGTAACATCTGTCATGTTCTCCGGGTTCTGGATCAGGTGGCGCAGAGCCTACTCAGACCCTCTGCGATCGTGCGACCGCTTCCAGAGGGGGTGACTGCTCGTCCCAGTTGATCTCCTGTGCCTTTTGAAAGTCCTCGATACGGCCGATATCAAACCAGTACCCAGTGTGTTTGAAAATGTGCAATGGAATCACACTCTCCATCATGCAGAATACGAGGTCGTCGAATCCGAATGGCATGCCCGAGGGGATATGTTGCAGAACTTCGGGCTCCATGCAGTATGCACCCATGCTGACGCAAAAAGGCAGTTTCGGCTTCTCCCTGAACTGTGTAATGCGACCATCCGCGTCATCGACCACTCCGTATTCCATATCGATTGTCCTGATTGTCGCAGCGATTGTGAGGATGCCCCCATTTTTTCGATGGTAAGTCGTGAAAGCTTTCAAGCTGAGGTCGGTTAGGATGTCGCCGTTGAGCACCAGGAAAGTGCTTTCGAGCTTTTCTTGCATGACCTTCAAAGCCCCGACGGTTCCGAGTGGTTCCAATTCGTGGACGTAGTTTATATTGATGCCCCACTGGGTCCCGTCCCCGCAGAAACTGCGAATCAGATGGCCCAGATATCCTGTTGTGATGTAGACGTCTTTTATGCCATTCCGGCGCAGCCACTTTAGAAGCAGCTCGACTACCGGCCTGGCCCCGATTGGCATCAACGGCTTTGGCAGCACAGAAGTATAGGGTCTAAGACGTACGCCGCGGCCCCCGGCCTGTATCACAGCTTTCATCTGTCGCCCCAACTCTTGTGATCGAAATGCTAGATGCGTTTATTGAAATTCGTTCAACGTGTTGAGCCCGGCATCGGTTCGAATTTCTAGCGGCGTTCGATGTGATTTATCCCGACACGCCGCACGCATCGAACTCGGCAAAACATGCGCGCAATAATTAGCTCGGTT
>Ga0255058_10002306_pt1 | contig 10531 bp, 5 predicted proteins | sample Cases_109_9_MG_FD_188637 | JGI IMG/M metagenome (GOLD analysis project Ga0255058, IMG submission 188637) | Seawater microbial communities from Amundsen Gulf, Northwest Territories, Canada - Cases_109_9 | ecosystem: Environmental > Aquatic > Marine > Gulf | place: Canada: Northwest Territories... | reverse complement strand
AGCGAGCTTCGGACCCCGCGGTCTCGATGGCCGCCAGGGTCGCGCGAATCTCGCGCGAGGCCGTGATTGTCGCCACCTCGGCGCCGAGCGCGGCAGGGGTCGGCTTCTCTCCGCGCTCCCTGGCGCGAGCCAGCAGAGCCTTCTTGAGAGCGGCATCGCCCTGGACCGTACGGCAGCACTCCGGATCCTCGCGCAACCGGCTGCGTCCGAGCAGGGCAAAGCGAAGGCGGGCACTGCCGGCAAGGCCGATCATGGTTGCGGCGGTCACGCCGCGAGCGCCGCCCGAGCACACGACCACGTCGCCGGCTACCAGACGAGCGGTCCCGGCTTCGACAGCAACTTCCTTGTCTTGTAGTACGCGCCGTACGCCGTCGGCACCCAGTCCGACATCCAGGTCGGGACCACCGGCCGTGAGCTCTTCGGCAAGAATCTCGGCGAGTTCATCGTCGCTTCGAGCGCCGCGCTCCAGGTCGATGGCCTTGACGGCAACGCCCGGCCACTCCTGCGCTACCGTTCGCGCCAGCGCGGCAGGTCCGGCCGACCAGGCTCGCACCTCGTCAAAGGGCGTCGTGCCGAAGGCGCCGCCGGTATCTTGCACCGTCACGAAGAGACCCTCGCCGGGACCAGCGTTCTCGATGGCCGGAGCCAGTTTCCTGGCCGCCTGGAAGGCCTTTCGATTGACGGCAACGGCGGCGTCAATGTCGCGGAAGTCGGCCGGCCCGGCCAGGAAGATGAGACCTCGCGGCGTCGAGCCGTTCGTCTCCGGAAGCTCCGTAACCGCCACCGCCTCGATACCGCGCCGCCCCAGGGTCTCGGCCAGTTTCGATGCCAACGAGCTTCCATCGCTCGTAATCAGCAGACGCCCCTGGCCGTACACGCCGCTCTGGGCAAGGCCGCAGGCCGGTTTCTCGACGGCGTCCAGGACGAAGCGCCCCAACTCGCGAGCCGAGTGGGCATCCGTTTGCGACGGTGCGGCTTTCGCGACGTCGCCCTGGACGTCCGCCCCGGCCGGTTCGCCGGCGAGTGGTTCGTTCATGTAATCGACGACCTGTCCCAGAGTCGTGAGCTTGGCCATCACCGCCGTATCGACCTCGGGCAGCCCCGGTGCACGATCGGTCATGGCCGAGAGGATCTCGACGCGCTTGATCGAGTCGATGCCGAGATCGCCTTCGAGCTCCATCTCCAAGGTCAGCATCTCGGTGGGGTAGCCCGTTTTCTCCGACACGACCTCGAGCATGAGCGTTTCGAGATCGACATCGGCAACGGACGCCGTCGCCGCCACGACTCTAGCCACCGCGGGCGCCGCCGACTGCTCGCTCATGTAGTCGACGACCTGGCCCAGGGTCGCGAGCCTGGCCATCACGGTCGTATCGACCTCGGGGAGCCCCGGCGCGCGTTCGGTCATGGCCGAGAGGATCTCGACGCGCTTGATCGAGTCGATGCCGAGGTCGCTTTCGAGCTCCATCTCCAAGGTCAGCATCTCGGTGGGGTAGCCCGTCTTGTCCGAGACGACTTCCATCATGAGCGCGTGAAGATCGACGGTCGCCGGCGCTGCCGCCGGTTCGGCAACACCTGCCGGCATCGAGGGAGCGACCGTCGGCGCGGCTTGCACGAACGCCGGAGCCTGTGCCGATGCCGGAGCCGGTGCCGATGCCGGGGGAAGCGCCGCAGCGTCCTGGGTCGGCACGGTACCCATCCCTTGAGAAGAAAAATTTCGTTCCATCGACTGGAGGAACAGTGCGTGGGTGTCGGCCATGGTCTTGAGGTAGACCGAATGAGCCTCGGCGGTCTGTCGTTGCGCGTCCTGAAGGATCGCGACCCACGCGGCATTGGACGGTTCCGCCGAGTCCAGAACGGGCTGCGCCGGCGGGGCTGCAACCGCCGTGGTCTGGGCGCGCGCAGGATTGGGCGGAGGCAGCTCGGTGGCGCCGCCGGGTGGCGGGTAAGGTGTGCCGTAGTTCGAACCGTTGATCGAAATCGCAACCTTGGGTCGGGGCGTGCTCTCGGGGTTGGCGACGTCGGCGTACTCTGACCACAGGGCCTCGAAGTCCAGCGCAAGGCCGGCCGCCGACAACGCGGCCAGAGCCGACATGAAACTGTCGAGGCCGTTCTTGCCCTTGCGATCCAGGCTGATCGCCGAATGCGGGCGCTTGCCGAGTATGCCGGCCACCAGACCCGAGGTCACCGAGGCGGGCCCGACCTCGATGAACGTCCGCGCGCCGGCCTCGTACATCGACTCGATCATCTCGACGAAGCGCACCGGACGGCTGAGTTGGTCGGCAAGGGCGCGGCGCACGGTCCCTGGATCCGAATCGTGGGCAGCGCCCGAAACGTTCGAGTAGACCTTGCAGCTCGGCGCCCGAAACTCGATGCCCTCCAGGAACGCTGCGAAAACCTGTCCCGCGCCCGCCACGATCGAAGAATGAAAGGCCGTCGCCACGGGCAGACGACGATGCTTGAGCCCTTCGGCGGCCATTGCCGCTTCGGCTTTTTCGATTTCGCCCACGGCCCCCGACAACACCACCTGCCGCGGGCCGTTATGATTGGCGACGACGAGGTCGAGGTTCCAGGCCGCGAGCCGCTCGCCGATGGCCTCGATGGTCTCGGCGACGGCGACCATGGCGCCGTCGGTGGTAGCGGCCTCGGCCATGAGCTCGCCGCGTCGGCGCGAGACCTGCAAGAATTCATCGAGGCCGAGCACGCCGGCGGCGTGCATGGCCGTGATCTCTCCGTAGCTGTGGCCACCGGTATGTGCCGGTCTCAGGCCCAGGCGATCGAGCAGCGCAAGCATCGACAGGCTCACCGTGCCGATGGCCGGCTGGGCCCACTCGGTGGCCGCCAGCCGCGCCGCTCGCGCCTCGGCTTCGCGTTCTTCAAAAGCCGTGGGCGGAAAGACCACCGCGGCCGTTCTCGTTTCGCGATCCCGATCGGCGTCGGCCGCAAGGTCCCAGACCGCCGAGGCCTCGCCGAAATGCATGGCCAGCTCGGCGCCCATGTAAAGGTACTGGCTGCCCTGGCCCGGGAAGACGAAAGCCGTCTGCTCGCTCGCGGCCGAATTGCCCGTGCCGTAGTAACACCCCGTGGGAAGAGCGAAGTCCCTGGCCGGTTCGGATTCGATGGCCTGCGCGGCCTCGAGGAGTCGGGTCGCCAGCTCGGCTTCGTCGCGCGCGAGCACGGCCAACCTGGCGCGCGTTTGGCCCGAGGCCAGCAGAGCCTGAAAACGGTTCTGCGAATCGCGCGCGCACCAGGCCGTGAACCCCGTGGGTGCCGCCGCCGCCCGTGCTGCCAACTCGCGCGCACCGCGAACCGCATCGGCCGCGTCGGCGCCGCCGAGCAAGATCAGGTGCCTTTCGAGAGTGAGCAAGCGCGCCGCTCGACGCCCCTGGCCTGCGCCCGGTTCGTACTCGGACAGGGCGACGTGAAAATTCGAACCACCAAAGCCGAAAGAGCTGACCGACGCGCGGCGGGGATGGTCGCTCGAACGCACCCATGGCCGAGCGCGCGTACATAGATGAAAAGGAGACTCGTCGAGGTTCAGCGCGGGGTTGGGTCGCTCGACCTTGATCGTGGGCGGCAGCACCTTGTGGTGCAAGGCCATGACCGCCTTGAAGAGACCGGCCGCTCCGGCGGCGGCCTTGGTGTGGCCGATCTGCGATTTGACCGAGCCCAGCGCGCACCACTGTCGGTCCCGGCGCTGCGATTCGTCGAAGGCGACCGTCAGACCGCAAAACTCGGCCATATCACCGGCCACCGTTCCGGTGCCATGGGCCTCGACGAGTTCGACCGTGTCGGGGCCGTAGCCGGTCTTCTCATAGGCACGGCGAAGCGCCTGGGCCTGGCCCTCGGAACGAGGTGCGTAAACACTCTTGGACCTTCCGTCGGAGGACGAGCCGACACCGTTGATGACCGCATAGATCCGATCGCCGTCGCGCTCGGCGTCTTCGAGCCGCTTGAGCGCCACCATGCCCAGGCCCTCGCCGAGCATCGTACCGTCGGCTTGATCCGAAAACGGGCGACAGTCGCCGGTGGGTGACAGGGCCGGCGTCTTGCTGAAGCACATGAACATGAAGATGTCGTTCATGGCGTCGACACCGCCGGTGATCACCATGTCGGAATCGCCGAGCTGCAGTTCCTGAACGGCCATCGTCAGTGCCGAAAACGTCGAAGCACAGGCGGCGTCGGTCACGCAGTTGGTGCCGCCGAGATCGAGACGATTGGCAATGCGGCCAGCCACCACGTTGCCGAGCAGGCCGGGAAAGGTGTTCTCGTTCCAGGGCGAATAGTGAGCCGCGATGCGATCGCAGACGGCCGAAGCCTCGTCTTCGGGGATACCGCTTTCGCGCAGCGCCTTGAGCCAGACGGGGCGCTGCAGTCGGCTGACCATGTCGCCGAGAAGTTGCTGCCCCGAGGTCACACCCAGAATCACCGAGATTCGCGACCGGTCGAGTTCGTCGACAGCGCCGCGCGCGGCGTCTTCGAGCACGCGCTGCGCGACGATCAACGCCAACAACTGCGAAGTATCGGTCTCGGGAACGATGTTGGGCGGCACACCCCATGCCATTGCGTCGAAGTCGATGTTGTCGAGAAAAGCCCCACGCTTGGCGTAGGTCTTGTCGGGAACGGAGGGATCGGGATCGTAGTAGTCTTCGATGAGCCAGTGTGATGCCGGCACGTCGCCGATCAGATCGCGACCGGTGAGGATGTCTCTCCAGAATCCGGTCGTCTCCAACGAACCGGGGAACAGTGCGCTGACGCCGACGACGGCGATGCGCGAACGGGAGGGGTGCGAGGAGTCCTTCATGGATATTTCCTTGAAGAGCGGTTTGAACGCCGACTGCAATCAGTCGAGAGGCCTGGGACGAAAATCGAAGGCGGCACTGGGAACGGCCAGCCCGTAGCTGCGCAACTGCTGGGCGCGGGTGACGACGGCAGCCCCTTCCATGAGGTTGCGCGCCACCTGCACGACACTGCGATTGGAGGGATCTTCGAGAAAGCTTCCGGCGGCCCAGGTGTTGAACGCTCCCATGGCCGGGCCGCACCAGATTTGATAATCGCCACGGCGATCCTCGTCACCGTCGATCGACCAGTGGCTGGCAAGGCCCAGGTAGGAGCGGAACACCAGGGCCATCTTGTGTTTCGGATCGGTGTCGGCCCTCGAAACCTCGGCCGTATCGCGCTCGGTCCAGAACGCCCGCGTCTTCTGCCAGGCCTGTTCGAAAGTGGCGCGCAGTATGTCCTTTTCGACGCGGGTCCTCTCGGTCGCGGGGATGGTCTCGAGCGACGGGTAGGCGCGGTAGAGCTCGTAGAGTTTGCGAGCTCGTACTCCGAACATCGTACCGCGACGTAAGACCTGCACCTCGACACCGAGCTCGAACATGTCGGCGGCCGGGGCCATGACGACATCGGCCAGATCGGCCGTGGCCAGCATGGCCTTGCCGTCGGCGCTCAGCCCCGATTCGACGCAGGCCTGGTTTATCGATCCCGTAAGCACATAGGAAGCGCCGAGCGAAAAGGCCGCAGCCACGGCTCCCGGAGTTCCGAGCCCTCCCGCCGCTCCGATGCGAATGGGGCGTAAATAACCGTGTTTGCGCGTTAGCTCGTCACGCTGCGACAAGATGGTCGGCAGCAGTGCCGTCAGCGGACGGTTGTCGGTGTGACCGCCCGAATCCGATTCGACCGTGAAGTCTTCAGCCACGGGAAGGCGGCTTGCGAGCCGCGCCTCTTGCGGGGTCAGCTTGCCGGCGGCTACCAGCGCTTCGAGCATCGCAGGTGGCGCGGACTCCATGAAATGTCGCGCGACCTCGGGTCGCGAGATCTTGGCGAACACGTGATTGAGCCGGTGCACGACCCCTGCGCCGTTCTCGCGAACACCCGTGTAGGCATAACGAACGATATGCGGGGTCAGACCCATGTAGGCCGACGCCGATACGCGGCGCACACCGTGGCGCACGTAGAGGTCGGCGACGGCTTCTTCCAGCGCCGGTTCGTTGGGGGAGTGAATCAAGTTGGTGCCCCAGGACGGCGTCGCGGCGCCGTTCGGAACTCCGAGCCGAGCTTCGATCTCGTCGATGGCACGCTCGAGGCGCTCGGGTCCCAGTCCGGCCGCGCCAAAGAAGGAGAGGAAGCCTGCCTCGGCCATCGCGATGACGACGCGCGTGCTCGCGATCCCGTTGGCCATGGCTCCCGACGCATAGGGGAAGCGAACACCGTGGACCTCGCAGAAAGCGCGGTCGCCGAGCCACTCGGGATACAGAGCCGGGAGAGTCGCCAACAACGGCCAGCAAGCCGCGCCGTCGGGCGCGGGTGCCGTGCGCCCACCGCGCGCGATCCCCACGGCCCCCGAGTCGGGATCCCGAACGAGGTGAACGACTTGGCGGGGATTGGCGATGGCCGCGACAATCCCGTCGTGACGAAAGGCCGGCTTCAGCCCCTCACCCGCCCAGACTCCCAAGGTTTGCATCGACGCTCGCTCCGGTTGCAGTGGTCGGGGTAACGAGTGCAGATCCTGCACATCAAGAGTACGTTCGTACGCTGAAGTACGTTCGTACGCGCCAGTCTATCCGTTCACCCATGACGAGAGCAACGAGTACGGTTAAAAAGATCGTCCCGATTCCTGTCCTTGGCAACCCTTGCGCCGGGATTCGCCGATCATTTTGAGAGTACAATTGCACGCTGAACCGAGGAGGTCCCATGTCCACTCGTGCAGAGCAGAAGAACGCGACTCGCCACGCCATCGTGCAGGCGGCGCTCAGGCTGAGCGCCGAACGGGGCTTTTCCAGCCTGAGCCTGCGCGGAATCGCCACCGAGGCCAGCATCGCCCCGAACTCGTTCTATCGTCACTTCAAGAACATCGACGACCTGGGGCTGGCCCTCGTCGACGAAGTGGGACTGTCGCTGCGTCAGTTGATTCGCGAGGCCCGTCGGCGCGTGGCCGATCGCGACAGCACGAGCGTCACGCGCGCGTCGATCGAGACCTTCATGGAGTTCGTCGAGACCGATTCCACGCTGTTTCGCCTCCTACTCGGCGAAGGTGCGGGCAGTACGGCGCCGTTTCGCCGCGGGATCGCAAAAGAAATCGCGCGCTTCACCGACGATCTGAGCGAAGATCTCACCGCTGCAGCCGAAGCGATCGGCAAGCCCCTCGCCAATGTCGGTCTTGCGGCCGAGGCCATGGTCACGATCGCCTTCAACCTCGGCGCCGCCGCCATCGACCTGCCGGCCGCCGAGCGCCGCAGGGTCGTCGACCGCATCATTGCCGAGGTGCGCATGGTCATGCGCGGAGCCCAGGCCGAAGCGGCCGTTTCCAGGTAAGGACGGCAGCCTAGCTGTCAGCTAGTCTGCTCCTCAGCGGGTCGTCACCACGATCTTGCCGATCTGACGGTTCGACTCCATGAACCGGTGCGCTTCGGCGATTTCCGCGAGTGGGAAGGTCTTGGCGATAAGCGGCACCAGCGCCCCCGACGCCAGCCGGGCGCTCAAGAAGGCCACCGCCGCGTCGATCTTTTCCGGCTCCGGCGAGGTCCTCCTGGTGTTGCTCTCGAAGAAGTCGAGGATCGTGTAGCCGATGATGCTCAGGCTCTTGTCGAGCAGGTGAAACCACGGCATCGGCGTCGAGTCGGCTTCGAGCAGGCCATAGATCACGATCTTGCCCCGCGGGGCCGCTACCTCGGCAAAGGCTTCCAGCAGCCCCCCGGCGATCGGGTCGTAGATCACCTCGACCCCCTTGTCACCGACGATGGCCCGGACATGGCTGGCGAGGTCTTCCTCTTCGGTGGCAATGACGTGGTCGGCCCCGTGTTCGAGCAACAGGTCCTTCTTCTTCGACGTGCGGGTGGTGGCGATCACTTCTGCGCCGAGCTGCTTGGCGAGCTGGATCCCGGCGACTCCCGTGCTGCTGCTCGCGGCGGTGATCAGGACGTGCTGACCGGCCCGTATCCCACCGATCTCCGCGAGGGCCAAATAGCCCGTGAGGTACTGGATCCAAACCGCGGCAGCCTGCTCGGGGGTGAGGTTCTCGGGGTACGGGATCACAGCTCGCGCAGGGACGATGGCGGTCTCGCCGTAAACGCCGTACTCGGTCATCGAAAACGCCGGGAGGGTACTCACCCGGTCGCCGACCTTGACGTGCGAGACTCCGGCGCCGACGGCACTGACGACCCCGGCAGCTTCATAGCCGAGCCCGCTGGGCAGCTTTGGCGGTTCGAGGTACTGCCCCCTCCGGAACATCACCTCGGCGCGGTTGAGGCCAATGGCTTCGACGTCGATGCGGACCTCGTCCGGCTTGGGCTCCTCCAAGCGAAGATCCTCGATCTTCAGGACGTCGGCGTCGCCCAACTCGTGGAAGCGAACGATCTTGCTCATGGTCTTCATGACGCTCACGCTTGACCCCTTCAGTCCTGCCAGGGCAGGAGCACGACGTTGCCTTTCACCTGGTTCGTCGCGACCAGCTGAAGCGCCTCGGCCGCCCGGCTCAGGGGCAGGGTTCGATCGAGCAGCGGACGGATGCGTCCTGCGCGGACCTGCTCCAGGCCCCACGCCAGGTGCTCCGGATCGCTCGCCATCGACCCGCGCAGCTGCTTCTGGGAGAAAAAGAGGGTCCGCACGTCGAAGGAGACCTGCGGTCCGGCAGCAAAACCGAAGGCAACGATCACGCCGAGAGGCTTCGCCGCCTCGATGCTCTGCGCCAGCACGTCGCCTCCGAGATTGTCGATCACGACGTCCGCGCCGGGGCCACCGGTCCAATCGTGCACCGCGGCGACGAGATCCTGTTCCCGCGTGTTGATGACCTGGTCGGCACCCGCCGACTCGGCGAAGGCTCGCTTTTCCTCCGATCGAATCGTCGTGGCGACCTCCGCGCCGAGGACCTTGGCGACCTGGATCTGCATGCTGCCCGAGCCGGAGGCGCCGGCCTGGATCAAGACCTTGTCGCCGGCCTTGACCTCGCCGACATCTCTGAGGGCGCGCACCGCCGTGCCCAGGGCCACCGGCAAGGTCGCCGTCTCCTCGGGCGACAAACCGGTATCGTCCTTCATGACGAACGGCGCCGGCACTTCCATGTACTGGGCGTACGTGCCCCACCGGCCGAGGCCGGGCAACGCGAAGCTCGGCGCGGTGACCACCGGGCGCACGTCGAACTCGGATTCCTTCTGTGGGAAGCCGGGGGCCGGGATCACACGCTCGCCGATCTCGAAGCCCGTCACACCGCTCCCCAGGGCGGCCACCGCGCCGGCGGCATCGGCTCCCAGGATGTGGGGTAGGGGAATATCCGGCGAGATCGATCCCTCGCGGATGTAGTGATCGAGGCGGTTGACGCCTGCGGCCAGGATCTTGATCAGCACGTTGCCAGCTCCCGGCTTCGGGGTGGCGATCTCCTCGATCTGGGGGATGTCCGTGTCTCCGAACGCTCGCATGATGGCTGCTTTCATGATTCTGTCCTCCTTTTTTGAAATCTACCAACTAGTAGGTGGATTGGTTGGCAAAAAAAAACTCAACTGCGACACTTCAGGGTCTCCTTGATCTGTTGCATCACCTGATTCGCCTTCTGCTCTCCGTTGGCGCGCCCGTACTGCATGGCGCCCTGGGCGGCGGAGAAGATCAAGGCGCCTTGATGGTCCGGTGTACCGGGGAAGTCCATGACGCCAAGATCCCGTCCGTTCGTGATCACCTCGCTGATCCAACCAATCACGTGCTGCACCAGCGAGCACATCGACTGACCCATCGCCTCGGGAACGACGTTGATCTCGGACTGCACGGAGCCCGCGGCACAGATCCGGTCGTGCGTCTTGATGATCTCGAGCACGAACTGCACGTAGCCCTCGATTTGAGCCCATGGGTCGTCGGATTCCCGCTTCACCGCGGCCAGGGTGGCCCTTACGTCGGCGTTGTATTTCTCCGCCACGGCCTTGCCCAGGTCCTTCTTGCTGGGGAAGTGGTGATGAATGCTCGCCTTGGTGATGCCCAGCCGATTGGAGAGGTCCTGGTAGCTGAACGCGCTGTATCCACGCGTCTGCACCAGCTCCGTGGCGATCTCCAGAATCTGGTCCTTCCTGCTCATTGCACCAGTAACCTACCTATTAGTTGGTAGGTGGTCAAGTAAATTTTGGGGTTTCACGTATCCTGTTGTTTATCAAGGGCTTACAAGCAGCGCTAGGCTGCCGGGATCGCCGGCTCGACTCGGACCGCGCAGACCTTGAACTCGCTGGTCCCGGTCACCGGGTCTCCCGCGTCGTTGGTCAGCACGTTCGCCCGGGACTCCGAGAAGTGCAGCGGCATCCACACGCAACCCCGGCGCATCCGGGGCGAGATCCAGGCCTCCACGTTCACGGAACCTCGGCGCGACACCACCCGCACCGTGTCGCCGTTGCCGATTCCCAGCCGGCGGGCGTCGGCGCGATGGAGTTCGACAAAGTTGCTCTTCTGTTTGGCCACCGTTCCCGTATCGCGGCGAGTCTGGGTCGCGGCGTTGTAGTGGTAGAGAACTCTCCCCGTGGACAGGACCAGCGGGTACTTGCTGTCCGGTAGCTCGTCGCTG